>JADMIO011116457.1_pt1 | contig 54185 bp, 39 predicted proteins | sample 8958161 | NCBI WGS metagenome assembly JADMIO01 (sample SAMN16585339, study PRJNA669376) | soil metagenome | isolation source: Crop rotation soil | place: USA: Cullars Rotation, Alabama | collected 2011
CCTTAAGAATTAAGAAGGTACAAAAATGAAAAATAAAAGTGCGGAAGTCAGGAAAAGGGTTGTATGGGTTGATAAAAATTTCTTCGGTAAAAGATATTTCAATTCGGATAATAAAAATTACCTACTTAATTACCCTGAACAGATATGACCTCCGTCCATGGTTTGTTGTCAGATCGAGAAGATAAATACCTGTGTTAAATCCTGACTCCTGCAAAGGAAATGTTGTTCCCCGCAGTATATGTTCAAGTTTTTCTGAAATCAAAGGCTGACCTGTCATTGTAAATACGTTCACATAACAAAAATCATAATCGTCATTAAATTGAATGAGACCATTTTTAATTATGACGCCATTATCTGAAGGTAATGTTGCCGATTGTAAAATCATTGATACATATTGTGTATCAGTATGGGTCGAACAACTATCCATCACATATAAAATGACAGTATAATTTCCATCGTGCAGGTAAGTATGAACAGGATCAGATAAAGTAGAGCTGCTATCATCTCCAAAATCCCAATAATAACTTACACCGTTCGTGGAAGTATTCGTAAATGTTACATCGAGAAAACTCTGGGAATATGTAAATGTAGCAGTTGCCTGTGGCATGATGTGGATCAAATCAGTAAACGTGATCGTGCTGTCTGTTCCAAGAATTGTATCACGTACACTTAGTGTAACAGTATATTTTCCGGGAATGCTATAATAATGTATTGGTTCAAACAAATCACTTGAATCACCATCGCCGAAATGCCACATGAAAAGATCAGCATCATTACTCAGGTTTACAAAGTGAACGCTGTCTTCTCCGCAAAATAAAGTATCATCTGTTATAAAGTCTGCAACGGGGATTGAACTCTTGTAAAATGAATCCGGACTTGCAATACTCCAGTTCGCCTGAAGATCACGAAACTGTATATATAAATAATTACTTCCTTTATGCACCCATGAAAGGTCGAGTGAAACAAGAAGGTCGCATGGATTCACAGGCGTAGCCAGGGAAATCGTAACACTTGTATCTATGCCTTCAACCCAATAACGGTATGCGTCTATCAATCCCTGACTAATAGTTGTGTCACCTGTTTTATAAAAATATCCACTTACTGTCTGACTCCAGTAACTGTTCGACTGAAAGAAACGGATGTTATACATATGTAAACCTTTTCCCGCATAAGGAAAATCAAGAGTTGTATTCAGTTCCAGTTGGCGTGTGGGAATAACAGATACAAGTTCGTGAGAAGTAAAATTTGTATCACACCAATATTGATATGCAGTCACATAATTCTGACTCCATGATTGAGTCAGTGTGAAAAATATTATTATAAAAGTCAGCCTGATTTTCATTCTTAATTATCCTGCGCTGAAACTTTGATCTGAATGTTTAATTGTCCCTGAGGATCTGTAACTGTTCCAACAGACTTCATCTGTATATGAGGATTGAAGGGAACAGCAGCAGTCTTATAAGGCTGAATAGATCCATAGATTCCGACATCATATCCATCATTGCCGGCATGAACGCCGGGAGAAGTAATACGCAAAGTATAATCAGAAGAATAATCGAATGTGCCTCCGGTTGCAGAGGTAAAAATTGATGCGACAGGCTGACTTATAATATTAGACATTCCGGAATTGGTTCCGACAGGAAAGACAATGGTCTGCCTGAAAAGATTATTGAGAAAAGTATTATTTGCACAGGTGCTGTCGAGAAACATTCCGGCCGGACAGGCAGGCGGAGCGTACAGAAAAATATTATTTGAAAAAGAACATCCAACTACATGTTCCATTTGATTAATAAAATTTGTACAGTTGCCAAGACCAATGAAATCATTATTGGTAAAATCAGCATTATCAAAATATGAAATTCGTTTCTCAATTATGTTTTTTGAGAAATTAAGATTCTGAGCATTTGCTCCCATAATGTTTCCGCGAATTACATTTTCGCTGACAGAAATATTTCTTGCATTGGTAGTTGTTCCTGTTGAAGAAAAATAGAGATGATTAATATTGCAACGAAGGATTGAATAATTTGCTACACTATCTGTTCCTGCAATACCTGTTCCGATAATTACACTGTCGGTAACCGTACAACCCATTATCATTCCACCTGAAGAGCCGTTGGTAAGTATGAGATTTCCGGAAATGACAGTCCGGCCTGTCGCTGTAGTTGAATCAGGATAATGACCGGAACCAAAAATCATCACGCTTTTGTTAATGATAAAATTCTGAATCGAATAGTTTCCCCCGGGAATAAAAACCTGATCACCACTTTGTGCAAACAACATTGCCGAATCGAGGGTGCTGTATTGTTTTACATCAACACCTGTTTGCACGGTAATTACATGTTGAGCAATGGCATGATTAAAAAACAGCAAAAAGAATATTACAACGGTATTTTTCATCCGGATTAATTTAATCGATAAAATTTAATATTCTGCAAATATACCTACTATCAGGTCGTCATCTCCAAAAAATTCACAGATTTATTTCAATCAAAAGTTGAATTCTTTTTAATGGAGATTATTTTCATCACTTATAAATCAGAAATTATTTTCTTTTTTCTCCTTTTGATAATACAAATGAGACATTATCGAAAAATATTGATGCTAAATCACAGCATCCTCCTGCGGCTTTAAGCCAGATTTCTGCTGAATTAGTTTTTTCCGGAACAAGATTAGAAATGCTAATTCCTTCAAACTTATGCATTGCATAGTTTGAACCGATATCTTTGAATTCATTATTGTCTTTGGTCATCTCATAAGTTCCGGTTTGTTTTCCGTTTATGTCTTTGAAGATGACAGAGAGTGTTCCATGTGCACAGCCACTTTCACTGCAGTTTATACCAGCAATGTAAGCCGTGAGATCGAAATTAATAATGCAGGCTTCAAGAGAATCTTTGAATCCTGAAAGATCGACTGTCTGATAGAGTGAAAAATTCTTATAGGAATCATCTGTAGGCAGGCGAAAATAATTTGTTCCTGCATTAGGTGGAAGTCCGCATTTTTCATCGCAGTTTGCTTCCCATTCCCCAAGAGTTTCTCCATAAGAATTCTGCAGATAATCGTTGCTTGTGCTTTTCGGAAGTGAATTCCATGAGATGATTTTACGATTTAATGCATCAATTTCAGCATCTCCATTTGAAAGAAGATTCTGGCTGTAATTAAAATTTGGGGTCGATACCTGAGCATTGCATAAACCAGATATGATCACAAAATAAATTGTCAGACGTTTCATATACCTTCTGTTTGCCCTGATTTTACTGGGGATTGCAAAAGTAGGATAATTTAATGAATTTCTGTGGTTGAAATAATTTAGAAATTTTCCGGAACAAAAGTTTATTGAAAGTTTCAACTAGCTTTGCAAAAATTTAAAAGAAACACATACATGAAAAGATTATTTCTATCGATACTCTTTATATCAACAACTATCATTTCACAGGCAATAACGTTTGGTGGGCCGCTGAATGATTATGGAAGAAATTTAATCCGTACAAACGACAACGGCTATGCTTTATTAAGCCAATACTCCGATACAACAAAAGATCTTTACCTGGTAAAACTTGATGCTTCTGCAAACCTTCAGTGGACCAAACAAATTGGAAATGGTGGCGATGATTATACAGGTGACATCATTCAGACTGCTGATTCTGGTTTTATTATTATAGGAACAACCGGCGATTCGATTGGAAACCTGCATGCATGGCTGCTAAGACTGAATGCAAATGGTGATTCAATCTGGACAAAAACTTATGGAACTGATCCGAATACAATTTTCCAGGGCGTGTATGCAGAAGTGTATAGTCCGACACAATATTCGATTGGAATTGTCAGAGCAGAGTTTACTGGTAACTCAGATTTAATTTTACTTCGGACCGATACAACAGGGATTGTTACTGACACGATCTGGTTAGCACAATTCGGACAATCAATTACTAAACACGGGAGCGATTATTTAGTTACGGGTATAACAAATGTTGTTACGCCGGATGCAACTTCTCTATTACGATTTGATTCAACCGGTGTAAATATTTTTACCTCTATTTATTTTGATAACAACCTGATCAGCGATGTATCCGGATTTTCTACAACACCATGTGGAAATGGTACGCTTACGGCAGGTTCAACTAATCTTTATACTGCAAGTACGAATTTCACCGAATTCTATTTAATGAGAACAGATTCTGCCGGAGATTCTTTATGGACGAAACATTGGGGCGACAGCACCAGCGTGTTTACTTTTATTATCAATGACAATCATGATGAATTTTATGCAGCCGGTTATACGGAAGGTTTGCCCGGCATTCGCAATAATTTCATCATGAAAATTGACAGTACAGGTGATACTTTATGGACAAAGAATATCGGGCCTGATTTAAATGTGAATGAAATCCTGATAACAGAATATGGTTTTGCGGTTATCGGTGATAGTCTCAACCAGACCACTACCGATATATGGTTTATGAGATATGACACTCTTGGACATGAACTCGATTCTCTTCAAACAGGAATAATAAATTCCATTGATGAATATGATTTAAAAGTTTTTCCAAATCCTTCTTCGAACTCCCTTTATGTCACCCTGAATACACCAGGCTTATTGGAATTAAGTATCGAAAATCTTTCAGGTGAAACTGTTTATAAAGGAAAGATCAACGAGAATGCTAAAATAGACATCAGTAAGTATTCGAATGGACATTATATTTTAAAAATTTATAGTGGAAGTAAAATCATCACCAGGAAATTTATTAAGGCTTAAAAATTTTACGTATGATGAATCGAAAAATGATTCGTAGATATACAACGAATCATTTTTCCACATCAATTTTTTAGCTCTTAAAGTGAGAGGAACAATTATAAATTTTTTAGATTTAAATTAAATCTGTTTTATCAGCATCATAATTACTTTTTTCCGAATACACATTTTGTAGAACCATTAATTTTTTTTCCCACACCATTCAGAATTTCTTCATTGTGGAATGATTTTTTAGAAATAGTTTCGCGAACTCAAAACACATATCATGAAAAAAATATACTTATCAATCTTATTATTATTCTCCATTGGAGCAAATGCTCAGACGATCACCACGGTGTCGAGTGGATTAACAGGTCCTGCCGGAATATGCATGGATGGAATAGGAAATTTATTTGTTGCTGAAACAGGAATGGGAAATAACGATGGAAAAATTTCCATGATTGATCCTGGAGGTAACAGATACACAATTGTGTACAATCTGCCATCTTTCCTTGATACGAATACGCATGAAGTAAGCGGACCATGGCGTCCTTATATTATGAACGATAGTATTCTTTGGGTTGTTGTAGGTGGCGGACCGGATCCATCAGCCGGATCATTGATACAGTTTAATATCGGATCACTGATGCCGGGAATGGATTCCGTTGATCTAACATCTTCAACAGATATCGTTCACATTCAAACATGGGTTATGGGCCAGGGATTTTCAGAAAGTAATCCATTCAGTGCTGTTTGGGATACATCAGGAAATATTTTTGCAGCAGATGCAGGTGCAAATGCAGTTTTAAAAATTGATACTGGTGGAAACATTACTATCGTTGATACATTTCCGGCATTTACAAATCCGAGCGGATCAATACCACCATTCATCGATTATGTTCCTACAAAATTAATTTCCGATATGAATGGCGGATATTTACTTTGTAATCTTACTGGCTTTCCTTTCCTCACTGGTCAGGCAAGAGTAGTAAGCATCGATTCACTCGGAACTGTAACACAGGTGGACAGTGGATTAAGTCAGTGTGTCGATATGGAAGCAGATGCTAACGGAAATATTTATGTTTTACAGTTTGCATTGTTCGATTCTACTTTTGCTCCTACCATGAACACAGCATCAATCGTAATGATTTCAACTGGTGGAACAATGGATACACTTGCTACAGGGTTTGGACCATCTTCAGGAATGACAATGGATGGTGCAGGTGGATTTTATGTGACAGAATTATTTACAGGAAATGTACTTCACATAACAGATATCAATGGAGTAGAAAATGTAATTGCTGATAATGTTCACCTGAATGTTTATCCAAGTCCGTTTACAAATAAGATCTCTTTAAATTATTCACTTACACAAAAAGGAAATGTAGCAATTACACTTACTGATTATAGTGGCAGGGTGATTTATACTTCAGTTGAAGGAGTAAAAGAGACTGGAAATTATTCAAAGGAAATTAATGTAAATGATATTAATGCATCTCTTTCTTCCGGAATATATTATCTGACTGTTTCAAATGGAAATTCCAAGAAATCAATTAGCCTGATTAAACAATAATAAATAACAGGGTTAATACGTCGCTCGTATTCTTTTTCTGCTGTTTAGGAAAAGGGTACGAGCGATTTTTTTTGAAGTTCAGATATAGACTAATCGCTTATCAAAAATGTTTGAAAATAAAAAAGGGCTGATGGGAAAACATCAGCCCCAAATCCAATCACTGGAAGGGAACCCCTCTTGATTAATCAATCACAATGCGTTGTGCAGATGATTGATATTGATTGTTAATTCTTATTATATAAATTCCTTTACTAAGAGATGTAAGGTTTATCATTTCTTTCTTTGCAATTGATTTTGCAAATACAACTTTCCCTGTCATGTCAAGTACTTCGAGATTATTTTCAATTCCATCTTTTTGTAATTCGACTGTGACATATCCTTTTGCAGGATTAGGATAAATTGATGCTGATGAAATTCTAATATCATTTATTCCAACATTAATATCAATGAATGAGCAATCGCTTGTTGTACATCCATTAGCATCAGTAACTGTAACGCAATAATTTCCTGAAACAGCTGCAGACATTGTCTGTGTAGTAACGGAATTAGACCATAGATAGCTAACGAAACCTGTTCCTGCATCCAGCAATACAGGATTGCCGGAAGATAAAACAGTATCAAGTCCGAGACTGATTGTTGGAGGAGTAAAAATATCTGCATTGACTGCAACTCTTGAGCTGCTGCAATTTGCATTTGATGCCATTGCATAGTATACAGTTGAAGAAGAAAGTACCGGTGACGAGAATGACAACCCTGAATCAAGTGGAGATCCACCGGTAGGTGTATTATACCAGGAGATCATATCAGAAGATGTTGCTGTGAGTGTTATAACACCTGAACCACAACTAAATCCATTATCAATAACTGGCAAAGAAGGAATCGTATAAATGGATGCTACAATTGGTACGCGACTACTTGTGCAGTTAGCGTTGCTTGCCTGTACATAATATGTAATAGTCGAACTAAGAACCGGTGTCGTGTATGCTGTTCCGGTTGCTAATGAACTTCCGCCTGAGGCAGCGGCATACCATGAAACAGGATCTGCTGCTGTAGCAGATAAAGAAACAGTACCTGATCCACATACACCAGAATTAACAACAACAGGATCTGCAGGAAGAGGATTAACATTGGCATGCACAGCTACACGGGTTGATGCACACGTAGCAGTTTCTGATGATACATAATATGTGCTGGATGATGTTAACGTCGGTGTTACGTACGAAGTGCCAGATGCAAGAATAGTTGTAGAATTTGATGTATCATACCATTTAATTGTATTTGAACCTGCAGCTGAAAGAGTAACCGTTCCATCTCCGCATCTTGAAGCATCTGTTGCAGTAGGTGCAGTTAATCCCGCAGTAATAGTTGCAGTAATCGGTACTCTTGCACTCGGACAAGTGGAGCCTGCCTGTACATAATATGTCGTTGTAGATGTAATATAAGGAGTAGTAAAGTTTGAGCCTGTTGCAAGAGAAGAACCTCCTGATGATGCTGCATACCACTTGATCTGATCAGGTGAAGTAGCGGATAATGCTATTGCTGCAGGTCCGCAATGAGTACCATTCGTTACTGTTGGTGTTGAAGAAGTAACTCCTACAGTAATTGTTTTATTGAAATAATTCCTCGCCGGAAATACATCGTGCGGGTTTGTAGTATAACAATGGAAATTAAAGGTACCACCCATCGACATATCTATTGGTGTAGTAAAAGTTAATGTCTTCGATGCATCACGGTTTACAGAAGAATTATATGTAGCTGTAACTGTTTGAGTGATTGCTCCTGTGATTTCTACTGTAACTGGAATGCTTGTCACAGTCTGATCGCTGAAATTCGTTACTTCCAATTCAATAAATACATTCGAGCTTCCGCAAGTAGATGAACTTGGAAAATCAAAATCAGAAACTGTTGTATAGTCCAGTTTATTGGTAACCTGTCCGGAAGAATTCATCTTTACGACTAGTCCTTCTTCGAGGAAATCATCATCATTAAAACTATGCGAATGTCCGACTACGATATAACCGCCATCAGAAGTTGGTGTACCGCCGTAGCCATGGTCATGATGTGGTCCTCCAAAATAATTATCCCATGCAACATTTCCACTTGCATCAATTTTCGTTACCCATATATTCGGATCTGCCCATGGACCATCGCTACTTGTGCCGGAAGCGAAATATCCTCCGTCATTTGTTAATTCGATACGATGATAGTCGTCATTCAATGAACCACCATATGTTTTTGCCCAGAGCTGGTTACCTCCTGAATCAGTTTTTACAACATAGCCATCATCTCCACCGGATCCCGGACCATCAGTACTGCCTGAAATTATGAATCCGTTTCCTGAACCCTGAGCGTAATTCACACATTCGATATTATCGATTCCTGATGTGCCCCATACTTTTGTCCAGAGTGTATCACCGCTTGAATTAGTACGGATCAGGAATAAGTTATTGTTACTTTGTCCACCCATGATGAATCCACCATCAGGTAATACTTTTACAGAGTTTGCATCATCATAATTATTCCATCCATATACTTTAGACCACATCGTACTTCCTGATTCATCCAGCTTGAGAATAAATGCATCATAATAATGTGCAGGTGATGAAGTGGTATAACCAACAACTACAAATTTGCCATTCGACAATTCAATAATATCCTGGGCACGTTCAGTACCACTTCCACCCCAGTCTTCAACCCATTGCAGATGTCCGCTGGAATTTAATTTAAGTATCATTGCATTGTCTCCGCCACCAAAACTTCTGCTATAACCGCAAACAACAAATCCTCCGTCAGAAGTGGGGACAACTTTATAGAAACAATCTTCTTTGCTGTTTGGTCCGTTGTAAGTGAAAGTCCATAATGTATCTCCATTATCATTGAAACGAATGATAATTCCATCCGTATCATTTGGAGTTAAATTAGCGGAGTATCCTGCAACTACAAAACCGCCTGCAGGTACTTCTTTTACATTCCTGAAACAGTCTGTGCTTTTTTTACTATGCAACCTTTCCCATGTTGCAGATTGAGATTGATGTGCAAATAATATAAACAGCACAATCATTACTGATTTGTAGACTTTAATCATTGTAGTGGTAATTGGATGTATTGTTATGTTGACGTGGTTATTATTTCAACTTGAAGCAGAAATTAAATCTATATTAATTTTTTTTATTTAGCCGCCGGCGTACCCTTCAAAAGCCTGATTAACAACGGTGATGCACAATATAATGCTATGTAAACCAAATGTCAAAAAGTTGTTACGAATATAAAGGTTTAGAATTTTCGTTTACCAATCTCTTATAACAATCCGCCAAAAAAATATCAACACAACCTTTTATTTCTTTCAAAAAAACGCCAGAATTTTCTATAAGGGAATTTATCAACAACATAAATTTTGATGAGCTCCAATGCACTTTTTCATTGGTAAAATTTCCTATGAAGCTAATTATGGTTACTTTTTAAAAGATAAATTCTCAATTGATTTATGGATAGATTCTTTTCAACAAAAACACTCTTCCCTTCCATGCCGGCCTCTTTTTTTTTCGGACTTCGGACTTCGGACTTTCGAACCTCTTTATTATTCTAATTACTGAACTAATAAAGAAGATGTAAATTTTAAATTTGAAATAAAACAAAAAGCGCCCCCAAAATGGGAGCGCTTTTGTTTAACTCTTGTTTTTACTTCCAGGTGGGCGGCCTCTGCCTCTTCTTTTTCCTGAAGGTCTGCCTGGTCTGCCTTTAGCAGCTCCTGCCGGACGGCCTGGTCCTCGTTTAGCTCCAGCTGGTCTGCCAGGTCCACGCTTACCTGCTCCAGATGGACGGCCTGGTCCACGTTTTCCCGGTGGACGGCCTGGTCTGCCTCTACGGCCTTTTCCAGGAGGACGACCTGGTCCCGCTCCTGACGAAGGACGACCTGGTCCTCTGCCGGAATTTTTTTGCCCTTTGATAAGAACACTTAGTTGTGATTCGATGTTACGCAACGAATCAACTAACTCAGTCATTCCATCAACGAATGCACTTTTAGTTTTTGGTCTTGCCATGATAGGTGATTTGGTATAGTTTTATTGTGGGTCAAAAATAATATAATTAGTTTACTACAAAAGAATTTTTTATTTATTAATTAATGACCACACTATTTTTGAATAATTGATTTTTGTTTTTTTATTATATTCAATGAATATAAAATGAAATTCTTTTGATTAATGAGATATCATTCTAAAATAATCGTGCCTCCGCAGAATTATTTTTCTATGTTCTATTTCCTGTAAATCTTTTCTTATAATATTAGCATTTATTTTTTCTGAGATTTCAATATCAAAGCTTAATTTTTCTCTTTGAAAAAAATGACAATTGAAACATCGTCATTTTATAATGTATGATTTCGTTCTCTTTTCATCATTCTGCTTCGGGCAATAAACTGTAAGAAACAAGAGTAAATTGTATTTAATTATTATCATTTAATCTAATATATTTTTTTACCAATGATAAATGCTGACATATTTCCATGTTTTCGCCAATGGTAATCAGCAATGACATTCAGAGTGAATTCTATCTCTGTAATACGTACGGAAATTATATCGTATCTGAGTAATTGTTTTTTCGTCTTATAGTATTTCCGGGAGCTATGCTTTTTCAGCAAAATAAAATATTTCTTTGTAGTCAATCTGTTTTTAAAAGCAGGTTTAATTTTTTATTTAAGTTTATTTTATGTGCTGTATTTTTATTTCTTTCCAACGATACAGATGCAACTCATATCAGCGGTGCAGATATTAGTTACAAATGGATTAATGGAAACACTTATGAAATTAAACTTGCTCTTTATCGCGACTGTTCAGGTATTGCCGCCCCCGCTTCTGTAACTGTAAATTATAAATCAGTTTCCTGCAGTTATAATTTAAATGTAATACTCAATAAAGTTTCAGGAACAGGAACAGAAATTACTCAGCCTTGTCCAACATCTAATACTACATGTTCCAATGGATCAAATCCAGGTGTTCAGAAATATGATTACGTGGGCAATGTGACACTTCCTGCACAATGCAGCGACTGGACATTCAACTATAGCATCTGTTGCCGCAACTGTGCCATCACAACTCTTTCGTATACACCAAACAATTGTTCAGGTGTTCCTGCAACCTACGTCGAGGCGACATTAAATAACCTGGTTGCGCCGAATAATTCATCGCCGGCATTCACGAATTTTCCGGTAACTTTCTTCTGCATAGGTCAGACGTTTCACTACAATCATGGTGCATACGATATCGATGGTGATTCACTTGTATATTCTTTTATTAATCCACGTTCAGCATCAGGAACAGATGTAGTTTTCAGCAGTGGATATTCTGCTACAAGTCCTATTTCTTCCACTCCGCCCACCACACTGGGCACAGATGGTGACATTTTTATTACTCCAACTGCAACAGAAGTAGGAGTCATGGCCATTTTAGTGAAAGAATACAGGAATGGAATTCTAATCGGAACTGTTGTTCGTGATATGGAAGTCTGGACTCAGACATGTTCAAATAATCTTCCAACAGCAACAGGTATTAATGGCGGAAATACATATGATATCGTTGCCTGCCCGGGACAACCATTAAGTTTCACAATCAATTCAGCTGATGCCGATGCATCACAAAATGTATCAATGAGCTGGAATAACACCATACCCGGTGGTATTTTTACAACCTCATCTGCTTCCAGGCCTGTCGGAACATTTTCATGGACACCAGCTCTCAGCAATGCGAGAAACCAGCCTTATAGTTTTACAGTAACGGTACAGGATAATAATTGTCCGATGAATGGCTTCCAGACTTATTCATTCAACATCATTGTTCCTCAATTAAGCATTTCAATCACAAGTACAAATTCAAACTGCTTCTCATCCGGAACGGGCATCGGAACTGTTCTGGCTACAGGAAGTTCTCCCTTTCAATATCAATGGTCGAATGGTGCTATAACTTCTTCTGTTACCGGACTTACACCCGGCACTTACAGTGTTACTGTGACCGAATCGAATGGATGCTCTACAACATCTTCACTCGTCATCACATCACCTACAGCTATCAATGTTGCACAATCTGCACTTACGAATGTAACCTGTAATGGAGGATCGAACGGTTCAATCTCAGTCATTGCATCCGGAGGAAGTCCGCCATACACATATTCATGGTTTCCTTCCGGCGGTACAGGTGCAACAGCCGGCGGATTAGCAGCAGGAAATTATGTAGTAACTGTTACCGATGCACAAGGTTGTACAAAAACAATGAGTGCATCAGTATCGCAGCCAACAGTATTGACCGGGACTATTACCTCTTCCAATTTACTTTGCAATGGTAACTCAAATGGTTTTGCAACCATAAATGCATCAGGAGGAACGACACCATACTCTTATGCATGGAGTAATGGTTCATCTGGAATGACAACTACAGGTCTCGCAGCAGGATCTTATAATGTAGTCGTTACAGATTTTCGCGGATGTTCAATTACACGCACTGCAACCATAAATCAACCCTTCCCGATAAATGTCTCGTTGACATCTAGTCCATCTTTATGCGGTCAGCCAAATGGATCTGCAACAGTCACAGCAGGCGGCGGAACGGGAACATTGACTTTTAACTGGAGCCAGGGCGGTACTTCATCGACGATCAATAATCTTGCTGCCGGCACATATACAGTTACCGTTACTGATAATAATGGATGCACAAAAACATCTTCTGTTGGTGTTTCGAATTTTACGGGACCCACCATAAATCTCACAACCATACATCATGTAAAATGCTTCGGAGGTAATAATGGAAGCGCCAGTGTTTCGTTAACCGGAGGCCATTCACCATTCACATATTCATGGTCTCCTTCAGGTGGAAATTCTGCTAATGCAACGGGACTCGCTGCAGGTAATTATATAGTTTCCGTAACAGATGGTAATAATTGCACATCTACACTTGCGATACAGATTAATCAGCCCTCAAAAATAAATACAACATTAACCAATACGAATCCACTTTGCTTCTCTTCCAATTCGGGAACAGCCACTGCAATCTGCACAGGTGGAACACCACCATTCAATTATTCATGGACACCTGGAAACCTGGTTTCATCTTCTGTCAGTGGACTAGGCATCGGAACTTACATAGTAAAAATTACAGACAACAATGGCTGTAAGGATTCCACCACATTCACATTAACTGAACCATCACAATTAACGGCAAACATACATGCAATTTCTGATGTGAAATGTTATGGAGGAAACAATGGCGCTGCAGAGATTATTGCAAGTGGAGGCTCTCCGGGCTATAATTATTCATGGTTTCCTTCCGGTGATACTTTGAATTCGGCTGCAGGACTCACAGCAGGAAATTATCTTGTAACATTAACCGATGCACACAATTGTACAGTTAATATTCCGGTTACTATAAATCAGCCCCCTTTACTTTCATCTTCCATTACAACATTCAGCAACGTAAAATGTACAGGTCAGAATAATGGATCTGCATCAGTCGATGTTAATGGAGGAACTGCACCATATTTATTTTCCTGGAATCCGGGTGGTGAAACTGGAAATTCAATTTCGAATATTGTTGCAGGAAATTATTCAGTCAACATAACAGATGCGAATGGATGCCTTACCAGTTCATCAATAGTAATTACCGAACCTGCCCCATTAGCTGTCAATATAAATCTTATTTCAAATGTATCCTGTAATGACGGATCTGATGGATCTATTACAGTAAATGTAACAGGTGGAACCGCACCCTATATTTATCAATGGAATCCGGGAAATTCAAACAGTGCTGTTGCAAATAATTTATCAGCTGGTTATTATTCAATCTTAGTAACCGATGCAAACGGATGTACTGCTACTATTACAGCAACAGTAACAGAACCCTCGCCATTATCAGCAACAATTAACTCTGTTGCAACGAGCTGTTTCGGCGGAAGTGATGGAAGTGCTTCTGTGATTGCATCGGGAGGAACACTTCCATATGATTATTCATGGTCTGATGGTTCCTACTCCTCTAATATCGGCGGATTGACAGCAGGAAATTATTCAGTCATAATTACAGATGCAAAAAGCTGTACATTTTCCGTCAGCACTTCCGTCATCGAACCAACAAAGATTAATCTTGTGATGACGTCAACAAACTCATCATGCGGAAATGCAAATGGAAGTGCGACTGTTGTTGCATCAGGAGGAACTTCACCATACTATTATATATGGAACATTCCGACATCTACAACTGCGACACTTTCAAATATCACTGCAGGTGCATATTCAGTTACGGTAGAGGATGAAAACGGATGTATTGCTAATTCTTCAGTTGGCGTATCGAATAATACAGCCCCTGTTATCAATACTCCGGTTGTAACGGATGTAACTTGCCCGGGAGGAAATAATGGGGCGGTTAACATCACTTTTACCGGTGGTGCAAGTCCCTTTACATATTCGTGGTCTCCGTCGGGTGGCAATTTGCAAAATGCCTCATCACTTTCTGCCGGCACTTACACAATTACTATTCGCGATAAACATCATTGTCTTGCTGTGAAATCTGTCACTATTACCGATCCGCCCGACTTCCAATTGGATGTTTATTCTACTGCTGTAAAATGTAATGGCGGAAACGATGGAAATGCTTGGGTACAAGCAACAGGCGGAACCGGCACATATAATTATTTCTGGAATAACGGAGCTGTTACTGATACAATAACAAATGTTTCTGCAGGAATCTATTCTGTAAAAATTACTGATCAGAAAGGTTGTACTTCAACATCGATGACATCTGTTATCCAGCCTCAGCTGCTTAGTGCAAATATCAATAATTCAATTCCTGTAACATGTTTTGGAAGAAGCGATGGTAGTGCAACTGTAGCGGTAAGCGGTGGCATTCCACCTTATAGTTATTCATGGAATCCAACCGGCCAATCGACTCCAACTGCTTCATCTCTTGCTGCAGGAAATTATTCTGTAACCGTAACTGATAACAATGGCTGTACAACAATTGCGGCAATTACTATAACAGAACCTTCTGAATTTATTTCACAAACAATTTCTCTTCCCGGAACATGTGATGATCCGAATGGTGTTGCCACGGTTTCTCTCACCGGGGGAACTCAACCTTATTCTTATCTCTGGAATCAGACAGGCGATGTTACTCCATCATCAACCGGATTATCTCCTGGAAGCTATATGGTAACCTGTACTGATCTTAACGGATGCCAGACTATTTCAACTGCAGAAGTGATCAATACAGGAAAAGTATATGCTTCACTTGCATCATCGTCGAATGTTTTATGCAATGGCGGAAATGATGGTTCGGCATTTATTGATGTTACAGGCGGATCAACGCCTTATCTTTTTCATTGGAGCCAGTCATCAGTTACAACTTCATTCTCGAATTCTCTTCAGGCAGGAACATATGAAGTTATCGTTTCGGATACTAATAATTGTACTGCTGATGTTTCATTCACCATTGCAGAACCTCCGGTCTTATCCGCAATTGTAACTCCAACACATGTAACCTGTAATGGCATTGCAAATGGAGCTGCAACCGTAATTGCAACGGGCGGAACGGGAAACCTTTCGTATCAATGGTTGCCTGGGGGAATGAATACTTCATCTGTCGGATCACTCGAGGGTGGAAGTTATATTGTTGAAGTAACAGATGAGAATTCATGTTCTGCTGTTTCAACCTTTATTATCGATGAGCCTCTTCCACTCTCATTGTCTACAACTGCAGTTCCTGCTGGTTGTTCCTTATCGAATGGAAGTGCAAAAGTAAAAGCAAGTGGTGGTTCCTTACCATATGATTATTCCTGGAATCCAGGCCAGACTCAGAATGAAACATTAAATGGAATTCCTGCAGGCTCTTACTCGATTGTTGTTACAGATGCGCACAATTGTATAGCAGCAGAAGTTGTATCTGTTCCGAATACAGTTAGTCCGGATTTATCATTGGTCTCAAAGAAAGCAGTAACATGCAATAATGGTTCTGACGGACAGGCTGTGATTGCTGTTAACAGTGGCACTCCTCCTTACATTTATAATTGGTTTCCTTCAGGAGGTAATGCAACTGAAGCTGCAAATCTTTCTTCAGGAACTTACTCAGTCACTGTGCGCGATTCTAATAATTGTACTGCTGCATTAAATATCATCGTCAATGAGCCATCAAAATTAAATACTGTACTTACTCCTTTCGATGTAAGCTGCTTTGGTGGGAATAACGGACAGGCAACTTCGATTGTTTCGGGCGGAACACCACCATATCAATATCAATGGTCGAATGGACAGACGACTTCTGCGGCAAATGCATTGACACCCGGCAGTTATTCTTTAGAGATAAAAGATTCTGCAGGATGTCTTTCAACATTTAATATTGACATCAGCGAACCGTCGCCGGTACAGGTAAATATTATCACTGCATCTGTAAGTTGTTACAATGGTAACGATGGAACTGCATATGTTCTTGCGAATGGCGGAACACCAGGCTATAAATATGAATGGTCGAATGGAGCATCTACTTCATTAACGACTGATCTTACGAAAGGAATGATGCAGCTAACAGTGAAGGATGATAACGGATGCAGAGTTGATACTTCTGTTTTTATCGAGCAGCCGCCTCCGGTTTATTTCTCTGCCGCATCAACAAAAGTAAGTTGTCCGGGCAAGAGTGATGGAACCGCAATGTCTGATGCAAGCGGTGGAACACCTCCTTATTATTATGAATGGACGCCAACAGGAGGAAATCAGGAGAATGCTTATAATCTTGCAGAAGGAGAATATACAGTCACTGTTCATGACATCAATGGTTGCGCAGAGAAAACAACTGTAAATGTTGGTGCACCTCCGGCACTGATCTCAGCTGTTAATTCAACGCCGGCACTTTGTTATTCTTCAAGCAATGGAGTTGCATCTGTTCATGCTGCTGGCGGAGTTACGCCATATCATTTTTTCTGGAGCAGCGGTTCAACTGACTCAATTGCGACAGGATTGCATTCTGGAAATTACACTGTAGTAATTACTGATAACAACGGATGCACACAACAGAATTCAGCAATAGTTACGGAGCCTTTACCTGTTCAGGTCATTGTCGAGAATCCGCCAGCCATCTGTATCGGACAAAATGCAGCTCTTATTGCTGTGGGACTTGGCGGTACGCCCGGTTATAATTACACATGGAGCAACGGAATTCAGAACAGTCAGCAAAGCGTAAATCCGGTTACTACAACTAACTATACAGTTGTTGCACTCGATAAAAATAATTGTATATCAACTCCGACATTTGCTACTGTTTCCGTTAACCCTCCTCTTACTGTTACAGTTACCAAGCCGGATTCGATTTGTGAAGGAAATATTGCATACCTGACAGGCATTGGGTCAGGCGGTAATGGCGGACCATATAATTATTCATGGGGAAATGCGCATGGTCAGACCATTTCTGTGATGCCTCCCGTTACTCAAAGTTATCCTGTAACTGTTACTGATAATTGCGGAACTCCTTCCGCATCTTCATCAGTCATGGTATATGTGAATCCAAATCCAGTTGTTGGAATTCTTGCTGATACTATGAATGGCTGCCAGCCTTTGCTTGTAAACTTTAAAGACAATTCGAATATTAATTCAACAGATCAATACTGGACGTTTGGCGATGGAAATTCTGACACGACACAAAATCCATTTCACATTTATCTAAATGCCGGAGTGTATTCAGTAAATCATATTGTAAAGTCTGAGCATGGATGTGCAGGTAAAGCCATCATTCAGTCAGCCGTCACCGTTAATCCATTACCACATGCAGCATTTACAAATACACCGGAACTTGCATCAGTATTCAATCCCGTCATTCAGTTTTATGATGAGAGTGTAAATGGAGCATTATGGCATTGGGATTTTGGTGATCATTCATCAAGTCATGGAGAAAGAAATGTTTCACATACATACAGTGATACCGGACAATTCATCACGCGTCTGATTACAATTTCAGACAAAGGCTGTGTAGATACTGCATACAATAGTGTTTACATCAAAGGTGAATATGCATTTTATATTCCGAATGCTTTTTCTCCCAACAACGATGGAGTGAATGATATTTTTACTTCCCTTGGAATTGGTGTTGCGGAATTTGACTTAAGTATTTTTGATCGATGGGGATTAAAAGTTTTTTCAGGAACGGATATGAAAAAGGGGTGGAATGGTCGGCTTCAAAACACAGAAAGCTTATGTGCAGCCGACGTCTATGTTTATAAGATCCGGATCGTCGATCTGCAGAATCAGACACATGAATACAGCGGACACGTCACATTAATCCGTTAAAATACCCGTTTTTTTTCAAATTTTAAAGTCCAATATTAACTTGTTTCTGTTCAAAATGAATTTTTGAGAGAAGTGTTAATATTTGTTTTTCAATTAATTAATTATACTTTTGGGTTAAATCCCTCAATTAAATTTTTATCATGAAAACAAAAATCGTTCTGACATTCGCAATTGTCACAGTAATGTCTCTCTCATTTTTTGCATGCAGTAAAATGGAAGACGATGTTGATCCGCAAGCAGTAGAACTTTCATTACCTGAAACACCTTTTGATTATACAACTTCAGGTTTGGGTGGAATAATTTTGAATACCGGAGTAAACAATGATCAGGCAACATTAGGAAGAGTTTTATTTTATGATAAACATCTTTCGGTAAACAATGCGATATCATGCGGTACATGTCATAAACAATCGATTGCTTTTTCTGATAATGTTCCATTCAGTCCGGGATTTGAAAATCATCCGACTTTAAGAAATACACTTCCGATTCAGAACGTATCAAACACATCTTTCTTTGGTTTTGGAAATCCTAGTTTATTCTGGGATGGCCGTACAAATTTTTTACAGTCAATGGTGCTGATGCCAATCACGAATCACGTAGAGATGGGAATGAGTGATATCAATGCAATCGTTGAAAAAGTAAAAGCACAGTCTTATTACAAAACACTTTTCGTAAAAGCTTATGGTAACGATAATATCAATACGACAACTGTTGCACAGGCACTGAGTTCATTCGTTAGTGCAATTGTTTCTGGAAGCACTAAGTTTGATAAAGTAAACAATCAGATGAGTACTCTTTCTACTCTTGAGCAGGAAGGCTTTAATCTTTTCTTTAATAAATATGATTGCAACAGCTGTCACCAGACTACTCAATTGAATGGTTATGAAATGGGTGGCGGATTTGTGAACATCGGACTTGAAACAGATTACACCGATAAAGGTCATCAGAACGTAACAAACATAGAATCTGACAATGGTAAATTTAAAATTCCAAATCTTAGGAATATAGCACTGACAGGACCATATATGCATGATGGCAGATTTACTTCACTCGATGAAGTTCTCGAACATTACAGTCATGGCATTCAAAACCATCCTGCGCTTGATCCAAGATTAAGAACTGCAGACGGACAAGCACGCCAGATGAATATTACTGCACATGAGAAAACTGCTATTATAGCTTTCCTTAATACGCTTACAGATTTTAATATGATTACTGATCCTAAGTTTTCTAATCCGTTCCAGGCTTCGAAATAATAACATATGTTGAAATTTTCTGCTGTTGCCGTCTGCTTCGCAATGCTGACGTTAAATAGTATTGCACAGGTTGATACTGTACCTCAAAAAAGATTCAATCATTTTGTCGGCCTTCAGGCAAACGAATTGTTGAAACAGATCTTAAACCTTAGCGATGATGCTACAGAAATTCAAAATCCATTTCTGCTTACATATGCAATTGAATCGACAAAGATTGGTTTTGGTTTGCATATCGGTATCGGATATGATTACACGAAGACATTAGATAAAGATCCTGTTAACCGGGAAACGAAAGTGAATGATTTCAATTATCGTGTTGGAATTGAAAAACGGTTTGGTATCGGAAAAAGATTTTTCACATCTGTTTCATTCGACTATGTTGGCGGAAATAAACTCGATAAGACTTTCAGTGTCTCAGTAACAAACCTTGGCAGCTTTGTAGATTCAAGTGTGACGACAACATCTGAGAAAACTGTTAGCAGTGGCTTTGGTCCAAGAGCATCTCTTGGTTTCCATATTTCAGATCATGTTATTCTCTCCACTGAAGCTTCATATTATTTTACTAAGCATAATAAAAAAGAGAACATTCAGATAACGGATACACAAACCGATATTTTTGGGGGCACGCCACCTGTAATTTCGACTTCAAATGATAACCAGGAAACGGAGACTACAGATTTCAATATGGCAATTCCGATAGTGTTATACCTCACAATTAAATTCTAAAAGAGGTGAAAATGAAAAAACTGATAACTATTTTTCCGATAATACTTTTTACTCTTATTTTCAATAGCTGTAAAGAAAAAGGCTGTACCGATAAGAATGCTATAAACTATAACAGCGTAGCTACAGAGGATGACGGATCCTGTGTGACATGTAAAGGAGAAATTGGCGTGAGCGGTTCGTTATTCGATCAGCTGATGGATAATAATTCAAGTGGCCCGCATGCTTTTCAGGATGTTGCTTTATTTACACTCAAACAGTATAAAACAAATTATACTTACACGGAATGCGGAACCAATACCTGCTTTTTTATTCTTACTATCGAAAGTGCCGTATCGGAGAATATGACTTTCACTTATAATATGCAGGTCTCAGGCAATGTAAACATGAATCGTTTTGAAAATGTTACAATTCCGGGGCATGGTTCAATTTCAGATACTATTCCGGGAGTAAATGTTTCTAATCCATGTGGACTACTGACCAGTTCAAGCATGTTCGTCAACACCAATCAAAACATCTTTTATCATTAATTAATTTTCCAATTGCTTCGTCTTCATTAACTGCTTTTTCAAATCGAGCAGGCTTTCACACGCTTCAAAATCTTCAATTTTTTCCAATAAGGAAATAAAAGTATCCAGTACATTAATTTTATCCTTCTTACTAATATCATCGTGTACTGTCAGAAACTTCATACGCTCATATGCGCCCATCTGAATAAGTGCTTTCGATTGATTGATAAATGTTTGTTCTGTCTGACTGGTAAAAGAAATATTTGTTCTCATGGCCAGTCTAACGGGCATACTTTAGAATATGTTATCTTTATTTCCGGAAAAAGAAATTAACATCGATATGGTAAATGTTATTTCAAATTTTCTTTTCTAACCTGTAACCTTTTCTGTATTATTTTTAATTTGATGACAAATTATATTGAACAAATCTGCAAAAAATATAAGTATGAGATTAATATTAATTGTCTTCATAATAATTTTCATCAGGAATGAAAAGGTAATTGCAAGTCATGCTATGGGTGGAGAAATTACTTACCAATGTCTTGGCAATAATCAATATCTCGTACATTTTACTTTTTATCGTGATTGCTCAGGAATTGCTGCTCCTCTTGTAATGGATCTTAATTTGACTGATGGTATTAGCGGGACTCCGGTTACATTTTTATTAAACCCGATACCCGGAAGTCCTACTCAATTACATACAGTTTGTCATTCTGATAGCTCAACATGTGATGGTGGACCATATGTTGGAATTGAAAAATGGGAATATGCAGATACTATTTCTATAACCGGAACTTCTGCAAACTGGATAATATATCATTCAGAAAATGCACGCAATGCTGCATTGAATACAATTAATAATCCATCTTCCAATGATTTGTTTTTATATTCAGTTATAAATAACACCAATGGAATTTGCAATAACTCCCCTCAATTTTCAAATGATGCAGTTCCAATAGTCTGCACGGGAAACCAAATATGTCTCGTTAACAAAGCATTTGACATCGACGGAGATTCTCTTGTTTATGAATTAATAACTCCAAGAAATGGTCCCCAGCTTTCGGATACAGTTATGTATCTTCCCGGATTTAGTCATACACAGCCCGTTACTTCAAATCCACCGGTAAGTTTTGATGTAACTGATGGTACGATATGTTTAATTCCTTCACAAGCCGATGTATCACCTGTTGCAATTCTAGTCAGTGAATTCAGGGATGGAGAATTGATCGGACAAATTGAAAGAGACATACAGATCATTGGCATGTCATGTAATAATTTATACCCTTATCTGAGTGGTATAAATAATTCTGTTTCTCAGAATTTAGATGTATGTGCAACACTTCCCAATTGCTTTTATATTCGTTCAGGTGATCCGGATGTTAGCAATATCACAACAATCACATGGGATTATTCAATTCCGGCCATGTCTGCAATACATACTTATGGTACCCGCGACACAATCTATTTTTGCTGGACACCATCAGATTCGGATACAATAAATAATCCGAATTGCTTTTCTGCAACAGTGGTAGATGATAATTGCCCGTATTTCGGAACGCGTACAATAAATTTTTGCCTGAATGTAATTCCTTCGCAGATATGTGATCCTCTCCTTGTAAAATCTTTAAAGGCCGAACAGGTAAAAATATTTCCGCAACCGGCTACCGATCATATAAATATTGAGGTTAACAGCATTTTTGAGGAAAAATACCGGTGTAGCATTTACTCAGTTCAGGGAGAAAAACTGATCGATGACGAATTATTAGAAAATTTTACTACTTTAGATTTAGTAAAGTTTAGTACGGGGATTTATTATTTACAGATTATTTCTAAAAGTGAAATTGTAATCACTAAAAAAATAAACGTGTTCAGGTAACATATAAAATTAATCCTCATGAAAAAGAATCTACTACTCTTAAATTTTCTTTATTTTATTTTTAATACTGTTTCGGCTAATCATGTTAATGGTGGCGAGCTGACTTACACTTACATTGGTAATGGCAGTTACAGCATGACCTTTACATTTTATCGCGATTGTTCAGGTGTCCCTGCCCCATTAACTTTTAATCTTGATATAGATAATACATGTGGATTCTCCAGCCAGATGATCACATTAAATTCAACCGGTAATTATACCGAATTGACACGTCCATGCTCCGGAGTTTCAACTCAATGTAACGGAGGTACTGCCAGAGGAATTCAAAAATATGTTTATACCGGAGTTGTTACACTTGCTACTCAATGTGATCAATGGTTGTTTAGTGTAAAACGTTGTTGCAGGGCTTCTGATATTACGAATCTTGTAGCTCCTGCCAATTATGAATTATACATCGAAGCAAAATTGAATAATCTTGTCGACTGGAATAATTCTTCTCCTTCATTTACCAATGAACCTGTTTTCTTCAATTGCCTTAATCAACCGACTGTCATCACACCAAATATTAGTGAAACCGATGGTGACTATATTATTTGCTCCATGATCGGTCCGAAGTATGCTGCAAACCAGGCTGTGCCTTATAAAAATGGTTTTACTATTGACCAGCCGGTTTCATCTTCTCCTGCTGTGACATTCGCTGCAAAATCAGGTAACATCACGCTTAAGCCTACGACAGCAGAAGTAGTTCCATTAGTCATTCTTGTTTCTGAATACAGGAACGGTGTATTGATTGGTGAAGTGGAACGTGATTATCAGTTTCATGCTGTTGTTTGCAACAATGTTTCTCCGTTTGTTTCCGGCATTAATGGCAGCAATGATTATTCTATTACCATATGTGCAAATGTGCAGACTTGTTTTAATATTCAGACCATTGATGCAAACGTAAATGATCATACTATATTAACAGAATACTCCGGAATCAATGGCGCAACATTAACAACACACAACGGTAACAGGATGTCAGGAGATTTTTGCTGGACTCCTGCTCTCAATGATGTGAGCATCACTCCATACCAATTCTCAGTGTATGTAAACGATGATAATTGTGCATATGAAGCACAGCAGATATTCACATATCATATTACTGTAATCGAGCCTGATCTTAACTGTCTTCAAACGGGTATAAATAATATCAATGCAGATAATGGCATTTCCGTTTATCCTCAGCCTGCAAACGGACAGTTAACAATTAATTTCTCCGGAAGTGCATTCGACAAATTACATACAGTTGAAATAAAAAATATCCTTGGAGAAACAGTTTATCTGAACCATGTAAGTAAGCAAATGGTGCTCGATCTTGGTAAAGAACAAAATGGAATATATTTTGTTTGTGTTTCAAATCCTTCAGGACAAATAATAAGCAAAGAAAAATTCGTGATACAACATTAAAAATAAATTTATCTGCCCACAAAAAAAGTCAGCGATTGATTTCACTGACTTTTTTATTTATACACGAATATGCGATTTATAACACCAGGAGATTATTATTCTTATTCTTAATTTCTCCATTTAAAATATCGGTCATTGCTTCTTTTAACTCACTGAATAAACTCGGCTTTGTTAAATAATAAGATGCTCCAAGGTTCTTCGTTTCATTTATTTCTGATTCCAGTTTTGAGGTCGAATAAATGATAACAGGAATATCTTTAAACTTTTCTATCTGTTTGATTTCTGCAAGACATTGTTTACCATTCATTCTTGGCATGTTCAGATCGAGAAAAATAAATGATGGTAATATTTCAGCAGCCAATAATTTATTAATACCATCACGGCCATCTTTGCCTAAAATGCATTTACATTGAGGATCCACTTCCTTAAGAACCTCGATGAAAATATCCTTATCATCAGGGTCATCATCAATAATCATTATCACTTTATTCTCTGCCATTTTCCTTCTACAAAAATATAGTTTGTATTTGTCTGAATATGAATTTAAGGTGTAATTTTTTTATTGTTTGATAACTTTTAATACCCTTTGATGATTATTAGTTACCACAAATATGAAATATATTCCCGGCATTAAAGCAGAGCCGAATGTGAATTCAGTTCCATCGTATTTTTCTAACAGGCGAAAGGCAGAATCATACACATAAATATTTGAAAATGACTTAATTTTCAAATTAAAATTTTCAGTGGAAGGATTTGGATAAATAATTTCTGCATCTTCTGTATTCTCATCAATTGATGTATTGAAACAAAGAGGACTCCTGAAAAAAGATCCTGCAAAATTTGGCAAACATAATCCTGAAACGACTCCTGTGTTATTAGGATCTAAATTAATTGCTGTGTCTACATAATGACACGATGGTCCGGCAATATCAGGATCCGTAATTGCACCAAGCCATTTGCTCTGATTTTTTGCTACATATATTTTTCCATCACTTGCAAGTTGAAGTCCGTAAGTGTCTGATGTGATACTAAGCGCAGTAGATGAAGCAATGATCGTTGAAGGAATGCCAGAGCTTAAATCAAATTGATAAAGAGTTGATAAAGCATAAGTACTTACATATAGTTTTTGTCCGTCTGGCGAAAACTCTACCCCAAAGACATGGTCAGGCATTGGAATGCTGACAGGATTCGAAATAATTCCTGTTGCATCATCGAAATCAAAAACTTCGACAGTATCAAGATATCCGGTAGCAACAGCAAGTTTATCACCACAGGGAGAATATTTCATTTGTCCATAGGCATTTCCTGGATTGGATGTGTTATTAACGAGTCCTGTTGCGCTGATTACAAAAATGCTGTCGAGTCCATTGCTGTTTACACGATAATTATAAAATGTATCAGTACTATATTCATGAACAGTTATCCAATATGCATCACCAGCCTGATTGATTGTCGATGTGAGTCTTTCAGTTAATCCATCCTGTATTGATCCATTTAATATAGTTACATCGCCACGGCCTGCATCCAGCGACATATCGACAACAGAATAGTTGAGTCCATTTTGTCCATTGACGATATCGTTTGTGAAAACATAATAAACATCAGAACTTCCAGGCAACGGAACGATGACAGCTGTTTGAGAAGCAATTCCTCCTAACAGTCCGGTGCCGTTGGGCATTGCCTGATGCTGGTTATTCCAGATCGTTTGTCCATCTGTATAGAATAAAAGATTTCCGAGAGAATCTGACATACTTGCTGTTCCTTCAATATTATTTAACTGTCCATTGTTGATCACAGTATTTGTTCCGCCCGGACCAAATTGAATTCCTGCTCCCATTCCAAAATACCAAAAGTCAGTTTCATGCTGAGCGAAAGCTACAACAGAAACCAGCATAGATAAAAACAGATAGTAGATTTTTTTCATATGATTGTATGATCAATGATCTTCCAATGCAATTGAATGACTGACCGGAATATATTTTTTTTGTTCGATTGATTTTTCCAGGACCTCTGTTTTCTGAGTAAGAGAATTTTCGATGAACTCTTTTCCTTTGCTTGTAATCTTATAATGCCCCTTCTTCCTGGCGCCTGTATATTCGATTAGAAAATATTTTTTCAACGTACTGACATACCTGGCACCTGTTACTCCGCCGACACCTGTCAGGTTAAAAAGTTCAGATGCACGTAGTGATGTTGTTGTATATAAATGAACGAGCATCAATACCTGTTTACGAAGGTTCGGACCGTTTTGAGCTTTTTGTCCGGGATATGATTTCCATCTCTGATAAAGATCTTCTAAATTATATTCATCACTGATATTTGATTCAATTTCATTTTCACCTGAATTGCCTTTGAAAGGTTTGGAAAAATCACCCTTTACACGAAGCTTATCATTGATCTGCATCATGTTTCCATTTATCAGCTGAAGCTCCTGGTTACGGATATGAAGATCGTCAATGATACGCTGGAAATCATCAATTCGCTTGAGAAGCTTTCCGTTGCGGATTATCAAATGGTTATACTGATGATATAATTCTTCATTCTCCTGTGTAAGCTCCTTAATTAGTTTCGCCTGATTTTCAGCCCGTTGCTTAAGAGTTTCAATTGTCATTTCCATATTATTGCTATTCATTTCCGCAGATTTGAGGGTTGGGGTATTAAAATGATGGTATAAAAATATTCAAAGGGACTGATATAATATCAAATGTTAATAAATAATCCTTCAAATAAAATCCAGCATAAAATAAACGGAAGCAAATTCGAAGAGATTTTTTTCTAGACGTACATTTACCAAATGCACTTATTGACTCCTGAAAATTTTTCAGATTACGAATTGATTGACAGCGGCGATTTTGAAAAGCTCGAACGATTTGGAAAGTATATTACCATTCGTCCGGAACCCCAGGCTGTATGGGAAAAAAAATTGTCTAATAAAGAATGGGAGAAGACTACACATGTAAAATTTGTTTCTACTTCGAGTTCTTCGGGAACATGGAAAAAATTCAGAGAAGTTCCGGACAGGTGGAATATCGAATATCCATTGCCTGTATATTCAAAAGGACAAAATAAAAATTATCCGATCAAATTTCGTTTAGCGCTGACAGCATTCAAGCATGTTGGAATTTTTCCGGAGCAGGCATGCAATTGGGATTACATATCTGAGTCAATTAGTAAGATGAGCATTAACGCACCGAAGGTTCTCAATCTCTTCGCATACACGGGAGGTGCTTCACTTGCTGCAAAAGCAGCAGGTGCAGATGTGATTCATCTCGATTCTGTAAAACAGGTTGTGACCTGGGCAAATGCAAATATGGAATTAAGCGGACTAAAAGACATTCGCTGGCTTGTAGAAGATGCGATGACGTTTGTAAGGAAAGAAGTAAAGAGGGGAAAAAAATATAATGGTATCATTCTCGATCCTCCTGCTTATGGTCATGGCACGGAGGGACAGAAATGGAAGCTTGAGGATATGATTTCAGAAATGATGAAGCATGTTATTACGCTACTGGACGAGAAAGAAAGATTTCTAATTCTTAATACCTATTCACTCGGATTTTCCTCTATGATCGTAGAAAATCTTTTGGCGGGACATGAGAATCTTCAAACCGGAGAATTGTATCTGAGTGGTACGTCGGGCTATAAGCTTCCTCTTGGAGTATTCGGTCGTTTCTGTAATACCTAAGCGGATCGGACAATTTTTAAAATAATCGGGAAAGAATCATGCGAATACCTTCATGTTTAACCTTCTTTTAACTCATTTCTAATATAAGATCGACTACTTTGTAAAGACAAATTATTTTAAAGCTCCGGAGAGCAACAATAGTAAGGTTTATACAGTCTAAAAGCTGTGAATAATACAGCAGGTTCTCCGTTTAAAGTACTAATTTTGTTGGTTCCCATTAGTTCATAAAGAAATGATCAGTAACAATTATCAACTTCTTATAACAAGGCTTGATGCCTTTATAAGGAAGTATTACAAAAACAGATTGATCAAAGGTTTAATTTATTCCTTTTCTCTGTTGCTGGGATTCTATTTGTTTGTAACGACGATAGAATTTTTCGGACATTTTAATTCAGCATTCCGCACCATTTTATTCTACATGTTTATTGCAGGAATGTTGTTTATCCTCGGAAGATTTGTTGTGAATCCGCTCATGCATTTATATCGTTTCGGAAAAATAATTTCGCATGAACAGGCTGCACAGATCATTGGAAAACATTTTAATTCTGTACAGGACAAACTTCTCAATGTTTTACAATTAAAAAAACAGGCAGATGAAAATGGGGAACCGAATCAATTGCTTCTTGCAGGTATAGATCAAAAGATAAATGATTTATCGCCTGTACCATTTGTATCAGCAATTAATATTTCTGAAAACAGAAAATATCTGAAGTATGCTTTATTACCTGTATGTGCACTCATCATAATTATTTTTACAGCACCTTCTCTCATTAAAGACAGCACGAAGAGACTCATTGAGCATGGAACATATTTCGAAAAGCCTGCACCATTTGTGTTCAGGCTAATGAATAAAGAACTAAAGGCTGTTCAGCAACAGGATTTCCAGGTCGATGTTATGATTGAAGGAAATGAAATTCCTGCCGAGATATTTATCGAATCGGATGGAAATCAGTTTAAACTCGAAAAAGAAAATCTGACTACTTTTCATTACCTGTTCAGAAATCTTCAGCATACGGAAAAGTTCAGGTTCTTTGCCGATGGTTTTTACTCAGATGAATATATATTAGAAGCGCTTCCAAATCCTGTATTGACGAACTTTCACATTGCCCTGGAATATCCGGCATACATTCATAAACAAAATGAATCCATTCAGAATACCGGCGACCTGATGATACCGGAAGGAACGAAAGTTAACTGGAGCTTTACCACGCAGAATACGGAAGTGATAAGAATTGTTTTCAGGGATACAGTATTGCAGCTTTCTCCAACCGGTGAAAATAATTTTTCATTCTCTAAAAGATTTTACAAGAATGATTCTTACACGGTAACGACAGGAAATCATTTTCTAAATAGCAGGGACTCGATGCGATATGCAATTTCTGTTGTGCCTGATGTTTATCCAACAATTACAATTGAACAGCAGAGCGATTCTTTGTCAACCAAGAGAACATTCTTCAAAGGAATTGTAAAAGATGATTATGGATTTACAAATCTTAGTTTCAATTACAGGTTTTTGAAATCGAATGACTCAACACAGAATAATAAAGATAAACATGTAGCTGAAAATATTCCCGTCAGTAAATCACTTACAACCGATCAGTTCTTCTATTCATGGGATGCAAATTCAATAAATATTTTTGCCGGGGATGAAGTCGAATATTATTTTGAGATTAAAGATAATGACGGGATACACGGACCAAAGTCTGCACGTTCTCAGACACAGGTATTCAAAGCACCAACTCTAAAAGAAATTGCAGAGAATCAGGAAAAGAGTAACGACGATATCAAGAATGACCTGAAGGAAAGTATCACCCAGGCCAAGCAAATGCAAAAAGAACTGAACGATCTCAGCAAAAAAATTCTCGATAAGAAAGACATGAGCTGGGAGGACAAGAAAAAAGCAGAAGACCTTATCAATAAGCAAAAAGAGCTTGAGGAAAAACTTGAGGCATTAAGAAAAAAGAATGAACAGAAAAACCGACAGGCTGAGGAATATCAAAAAATAAATGAAGACATCGCTCAAAAACAACAGCAGCTGCAGTCAATAATGGATAAGTTGCAGTCACCTGAACTGAAAAAGCTAATGGAACAGCTGCAGCAGCTTATGGAAAATGTAGATAAGAATCAGCTTCAGGAACAATTGGGTCAGATGAAGCTGGACAACAAGGATCTTCAGAAAGAACTTGAGCGTACGATTGAATTGTTCAAGCAAATGGAATTTGATCAAAAGCTCCAGGAAAATATCGACAAGCTAAATGAACTTTCGAAAAAACAGGATGAGCTTGCAAACAAAATCGACGAAAAAAACAATAACAGCGAAGAGGATAAGAAAAAACAAGATGAGCTGAATAAGGACTTCGATGACTTCCGTAAAGATATGGACGATCTTGCAAAGAAGAATGAAGAGCTTGAAGACAAGAAGAACATGGATAACACTGATCAGGAAGAACAGTCTATCCAGGAAGAAATGAAAAACAGTTCCGAGCAGCTGAATCAAAAGAAAAACAGCAAGGCTTCTAAATCGCAGAAGAATGCTTCAAAGAAGATGGATGAATTAGCAAAGAAGATGGAGCAGATGCAGGAACAGATGGAAGCACAGGAGAATGAAGAAGACATGGATGCTTTGCGTGCCTTGCTCGAAAATCTTTTGCGTCTTTCATTCGACCAGGAACAGGTGATGCAAAATTTAAAATCGATCGATGTAAATAATCCGCAGTATCTAAAGCTTAGTCAGCAGCAGCATAAACTTAAAGACGATGCAAAGATGATTGAAGATTCATTGTTTGCATTGAGCAAACGTGTTCCTCAAATTGAATCAAAAGTAAACCAGGAAATATCTTCCATCAATCTGAATATGGAAGAATCACTCGACAATCTCGAAGGAAGAATTGTTCCCCAGGCACGAGGCAGGCAACAAATGGTTATGACTTCAATAAATAACCTGACGCTTTTATTAAGTGATGCGTTGAAACAAATGCAACAACAAGCGGCAAGTTCAGCCAGCTGTAACAAACCGGGAAAGAAGAAATCTTCATCCGTTGCAGAGCTAAGGAAAATGCAGGAAGAGCTTAATAAAAATATGAAGAAGGCAAAAGAAGGAATGAAGCCGGGAGAAAATATGAAAGGGAAACAGGATAAGCAGGGAAATTCAATGAGTGAACAACTTGCAAAGATGGCTGCGCAACAGGAATTTATTCGTAATGAATTGAATAAACTGAATCAGGAAGAAAACAGGGATGGAAAAAATTCGCTTGGAAACCTGGAGGATATTGCCCGTCAAATGGAACAGACGGAGAAAGATATTGTAAACAGAATGATCTCTGAAGAAACTCTCAAACGTCAGCAAGACATCACTACTCGCCTGCTAGAGAGCGAGAAAGCCGAGCGTGAAAGAGATCAGGATGAGCAAAGAAAATCGGAGATAGCAAAAAATGCAATCAACCGTAACCCTGAAGGATTTGAAGAGTATAAGAGACTTAAGTTAAAAGAGATGGAACTGTTGCGGACGGTTCCTCCATCTTTAAATTCCTACTATAAACAAAAAGTCAACGATTATTTCCAATCCATTGATAAATAATCCAATGCAACTTGCAAGTGATAGCCAGACCTTCGAATTAAGGTCTAACCCGGATAGTCTTACCGTCGTTGAACGGTTGCTAGATGATGTCCGTACAAGGTATAATGTTAGTGAAGATGTTTTTGGAAACATGCTTGTCGCATTGACGGAAGCTGTTACAAATGCTATTTATCATGGCAATAAATCTGATCCGACTAAAAAAGTAAGTGTTTCCTGCACTCATTCACCTCATTCTATAATTTTTACAATTGCAGATGAAGGTCCAGGTTTCGATTATTATAACCTTCCCGATCCGACAGCACCAGAAAATCTTGAGAAAGAATGTGGTCGCGGAATATTCCTGATGAAACATCTCACCGATCAACTGATCTTTTCAGAAAATGGTCGCGTGGTAGAATTGAATTTCAAATTATCGGGTAATTAGTATAGAGAAAGTTTGGTTAGACAAAAGGAGCCTGAGTAGCTCCTTTTTTTGTGAGACTTTGACAAAGAGAAAATTAAGTACAAAGTATTAAGTACAAAGTATTAAGTACAAAGTATAAAGTACAAAGTACAAAGTAGAAAGCTCGAAAGTATTAGCAATAGTTTCATAAAAAGTTATTATTTTGTTCTGCCTTTTTTTACTCAAGCCTCAAGCCTCAAGCCTCAAGCCTCAAGCCTCAAGCCTCAAGCCTCAAGCCTCAAGCCTCAAGCCTCAAGCCTCAAGCTCATAGCGAATGTCAATCCTATTCTTCAAAGAGAACGTCCGATTCAGAATTACGAAAAAAGAATTTCTTATCAAATGGATCAACAGGCAGGTAAAGAAATATGGTTATAAGATCGATGATCTCAATTTTATTTTTTGCAATGACAAATATTTAAGATCGATCAACAAACAATATCTGCAACACGATTATTTTACTGATATCATTACCTTTGATAATTCAATAGAGAATAAAAATATTATCGCTGATATATTTATTTCCATAGATACGGTTGAAAATAATGCTAAAACTTTCGGAGTTAATTTTAAAGATGAATTACATCGTGTAATGGCTCATGGCGTATTGCATTTATTAGGATTCAGCGACAAAAATCCTAAACACAAAAAACAAATGAGTGCAGAAGAGGATAAATGGCTTTCTGCAAGGACATGGATTTAGAATCAATGAATAAAATGATTCCAGATCATCACTCCTACTAATCCCCAGAAAAGATATTCGTAAAACCATATTCTATTCTTAGCAGAAACAAAATAATATGCTACGAATACTGCAAAGGGAATTGCCAGCAAAACAAAATCAATCACCCGGATCTTTAATGTAAAAAGCAATCCTGCACCTGCAAGCATCAGAAAAATAAAAAATATCTGCTGATAGCTTCTTGACCTGATAACATTTTTTCGATAATTGATCTTCAATTTAAAAAGTGATAAGATCAACAGTACAACAAAATAACTTATAAGTACGATAAATGAAGTATTGATCTCTATAGAAAATTGAGGATGAATGTTTCCGAATTTTCCCAGGTATAAACTCCAAAAGCCAATAAACTCAACATTCCAGAAAAGATATACTGAAAGGAAAAAATATGGAAGAAAAAATCCGATGAGTATGATAAGCAAATCTTTTATTCTGAATGGCCGCAATACAAGAACAGAACATATAAGCAATAACAAAAAAACTACTGCAGGAAAATAAAGTAATGCTGCCACACCTGCCAGAAACCCGCTATCAAATAATGCCGAAACAGGAAGTTCATTTTTAAATAAGGTAAACAACCTGTCCAGAATCCTTATCATCAGAAGATTGATGAAATAGACAGGATGTAAAATCATTAATCCGGGTGTTGCAGATACAAATAACACAAAGATCAATGCAGGCAAATATGAATTCTTATATAATACCTCGTTCTTGTTTACAACATAATTCAGATATATTGCCTCCACACATAGTAATGCAAAAAGAATAATAAAATTTGCCCAAGACGGAAATACTGAAAAAAAGTTCCGCACTCCATTCCATAATGGCAGGCTTTCATCAGTATTATAGAGAGGCAATTGCAAAATCGATGGCCACCAAAAGATGAGTACGATCGCAGGAATGATAAATAAAGTTGCCGGATGAGTTGATCTGAAAAAGCGAATCATTTACGATTTAATAATCCGCCCTAAGCGGCTTGTACCATTCTGATTTCTATTATACTCTGAAATGGAATAAAAGTATACAATTTAAGATGCGGAAATTCCGGAATCCTTTCTATATTTGAAGCCGTAAAACAACAAAAAGTATGGATGCAATCTGGTATTTAATCGGCGACCTCTTCAGACTCGTATTTTGGACTGTTCCATTTTTCGGACTTTGGATTAACAAAGTATTAATCTTAGTAGGTTTTGTCGCTTTCTTCTGGTGGCTTAACCAGATGAACAAGAATAAAACCGTAGAGAAATTCGACTAATTAATTTGCCATCTGTTTGGTCAGATCAAGGCCAATATCTTTTCTGAAGTATTTATTTTCAAATTCAATCAAACTTACCTGTTCATAGGATTTTTTTCTGGCCTCCTCAATTGTATTACCGAAAGAAGTTACAGCCATTACTCTTCCTCCATTTGTGAACAATTTATTATCTGAATCACTTGTCCCTGCATGAAAAATAATGCTTTCAGAATTTTCATTTATTGTAATCTCTTTTCCCTTTTCGAATTTACCCGGATAACCTCCACTGACGATCATAACTGTTAAAGCTGTCCGCTCATCAATAATAAGTTTATGATTTTTTAGATTCCCCGATGCAACATCGACGAATAATTCTACAATGTCAGATTTGATTCGTGGAAAAACAACTTCTGTTTCCGGATCACCCATTCTTACATTGTATTCGATTACGAAAGGATCTCCATTTACATTCATCAGTCCGATAAAAATGAATCCACGATAATCAAAATTACCCTTGATTAATCCATCGATGGTAGGACGAACAATTCGATCTTCAACTTTTTTCATGAACTGTTCATCCGCAAAAGACACAGGAGAAACTGCTCCCATTCCACCCGTATTTAAGCCAGTATCATTGTCACCAATTCTCTTATAATCTTTTGCTTCCGGAAGAATTGCATAAGAATTTCCATCAGTTAATACAAAACATGATAACTCGATACCATTCAGGAATTCTTCGATGACAACTTTTTCTCCGGCCGAACCGAACATAAAATTCTCAAGCATCTCACTGAGATATTTTTTACATTCATCCTTATCGGAAGAAATGATTACACCTTTTCCAGCTGCAAGTCCATCAGCTTTCAAAACATATGGTGGGCGCAGACTATCGATAAAGTCATGAGCTTTCTTCGTTTCATTTTTTTCGAAAGTTTTATATGCTGCTGTGGGAATTTTATTTTTAATCATGAATTCCTTTGCGAAGTCTTTACTTCCCTCAAGCCTTGCACCTTCAGCAGCAGGACCGACAATCAGAACATCTTTCAGCTTGTCATCCTTCCTGAAAAAATCTACGATACCATTCACTAATGGATCTTCAGGACCAACTATAACAAGTCCGATATTTTTTTCCAAAACAGATTTACGAATCGCATCGAAATCATTCACTGAAAAATTTAGATTTGTTCCGCAATTTTTTGTTCCTGCATTTCCAGGCGCAATAAAAAGTTTTTCGCATTGCTGACTTTTAGAAATTTTCCATGCTAATGCATGCTCGCGGCCACCTGATCCTAGTATAAGAATGTTCATGATATATTTTCAATATTATAGCGGAATGTTTCCATGTTTTTTCCTTGGAAGCTTCACAGCTTTATTCTTAAGCATTCTAAAGGCAGAAATCAATTTCGTACGGGTATCTTCAGGTTTGATTACTTCATCGACATATCCCCGCTCGGCAGCCTTATAGGGATTTGCAAAAAGCATATTGTATTCGTTCTCTTTTTCCTTTAATTGTTGTTCAGGATTTTTTGATTCGGCAATTTCTTTTTTGAAGATGATTTCTGCTGCACCTTTGGCGCCCATTACAGCAATTTCAGCAGAAGGCCATGCATAATTCATATCAGCACCGATGTGTTTTGAATTCATTACATCATATGCTCCACCATATGCTTTACGGGTAATTACAGTTATCCTCGGTACAGTGGCTTCGCTGAATGCATAAAGTAATTTCGCTCCATTGGAAATAATACCATTCCATTCCTGGTCAGTGCCGGGTAGAAAACCCGGAACATCTTCAAACACCAGCATCGGAATGTTGAAGCAATCACAAAATCTTACAAACCTTGCCGCCTTTGTAGAAGCGTGTATATCCAACACTCCGGCTAAATGTATGGGCTGATTGGCAATGATGCCGATACTTTTGCCGGCAAGTCTTGCAAAGCCAACGACGATATTTTCAGCAAAGTTCTGATGTACTTCGAGAAAAGATGAGGTGTCGATAACTTCATGAATTACTTCCCTGATATCATAAGGTTGATTTTGATTTTCAGGAATGATGTTGTTAAGTCCGGGCCTTTTTTCATCACCATCTTTATAATTATAAAGTGGCGATTCCTCTTCGCAATTTTGAGGCATGTAACTCAACAGTTGCTTGATATTATTGAGGCATTCAACCTCGTTTGCACAAATGAAATGTGTGACACCTGATTTAGTAGCATGAGTCATTGCTCCGCCGAGTTCTTCGGAAGAAACATTTTCGTGTGTGACAGTCTTCACAACATTGGGTCCGGTGACAAACATGTATGAAGAGTTCTCCACCATCATGATAAAATCGGTAATGGCAGGAGAATAAACTGCACCACCTGCACATGGTCCCATGACGGCAGAGATTTGAGGAATAACTCCCGATGCAAGTACGTTCCTATAAAAGATATCTGCATATCCGCCGAGTGAAACTACACCTTCCTGAATTCTTGCGCCACCGGAATCGTTAAGTCCGATTACGGGTGCACCATTCTGCATTGCAAGATCCATGATGCGACATATCTTTTGTGCATGTGTTTCAGATAATGATCCGCCGAAGACGGTAAAATCCTGTGCAAAAACATAAACAAGACGGCCATTTATTTTTCCAAATCCGGTAACAACTCCATCGCCCGGGTATTTTTCTTTATCTAATCCAAATTCAGTTGAGCGATGAGTAACAAGCATTCCGATTTCCTGAAAACTATTTTCATCTAACAGAAAATGCAGGCGCTCGCGAGCCGTTAGCTTTTTCTTTTTATGCTGTGCCTCTATTCTTTTTATGCCTCCACCAAGCCTGGCTTCGTCTATTTTCTGTTCGAGTATTTTAATTTTAGCTTCCATCATTTTTCCTGTTCGGCTAAGGTAGCAGTTTCACTTTAATCTATGCATTCGTACTGAATGAACAGATAAAACAGAAGATCAATCCTAAATACTTTTTTCCGTAGTTTCGGGCAATGAAAGAAAGAGTAGTAAGCGGAATACGCAGTACAGGAAACTTACATATTGGCAATTATTTTGGAGCATTAAAAAATTTCATTCAGATGCAATCAGAATATGATTGCTTTTTTTTCATTGCAGATTATCATTCTCTCACTACACATCCTACTGCCGCTAATTATCATAGCAACGTAAGACAGGTATTGGTCGAATATCTTGCATGCGGACTTGATCCTGAAAAATCTACTCTGTACATCCAAAGCGATTTACCTGAGACTGCCGAGCTTTATCTTTTCTTAAATATGAATGCTTACGTCGGCGAATTGGAACGTGTGACTTCATTCAAAGAAAAAATAAGGAAGCAACCGGATAATATTAATGCCGGACTACTTACTTATCCGACATTGATGGCTGCAGATATATTAATTCACCGTGCAACTAAAGTTCCGGTAGGCAAAGACCAGGAACAACACCTGGAAATGGCACGTACATTCGGAAATCGATTTAACCGTCTCTACAATACTGAACTTTTTCCGGAGCCTTACGCATTTAATTATGGTACAAACCTTACCAAGGTTCCCGGACTCGATGGTGCCGGTAAAATGGGAAAGAGCGAAGGAGAAAATAATGCAATCTTTCTTATCGACACTCCCGAAGCCATTCGAAAAAAAGTAATGCGCGCCGTTACCGATGGCGGACCTGAAAAAATAAATCAGGAAAAACCTGAAGTCATTCAGAATCTTTTTAACCTTTTGAAAATTGTTTCTACTGCAGAGACCATTTCTTTTTTCGATGATCAGTACAATTCAATGAAGATCCGTTACGGAGATTTAAAGAAACAGCTTGCAGAAGATATGATCAGGTTTATTACTCCTTTCAGAGAAAAAATTACTGAAATGAGCAACGATAAAAATCTTCTTAAAAAAGTTGCAAAACAAGGTGCTGAAAAAGCTGGTGATAGTGCAAGAAAGACGATGTCACTGGTCCGCGAAGCAATCGGCATCAAAGAAATGTAATCCTGTAGCCTGTAATTTCTAAATTAGGATTTTCTTTGTTCAAAGAGATTTATAAATCCAGGAAAGTGAAATACCTGATTTCTCTTTTTTCCGGTTAACTCACTTAGAATTCCTATCCGGATAAAATCTTTTATCAATGCATAAGAACTAACCAATGACAGTTTTGTTGCAGCAGCACAATCTTCTGCATAGAATGTTGGTTTTTGAAAAATATAATCCAGCAGTGCTTTTGCACTTGATGCTTTTTTCCCAAGTTGAATAATTTTATTCTGACAGGTTTCCCGTAATTCAATAATTCCTTTGAAAACCCGGATAGAATCATCTGCTGTCTCGATGACGCCAGTCAGGAAAAATTTCATCCAGTTAAGTAAGTTATCGTTCTTCCTTACTTCAGTTAAATGATCATAGTATTTATTTTTATTCCTGTCAAAAAAGTCAGAGATGTATAAAACAGGTTTCCTGAGAATTTTTTGTTCTACCAGGTAAAGTGTAATTAGCAATCTTCCTATTCTGCCATTACCATCAAGGAATGGATGAATAGTTTCGAACTGATAATGTGCAAATGCAATTTTCATCAGGTGAGGAAGCCCGGAATTTTTATTGTGAAGAAAATTTTCAAGGTCTCCCATCAATTCATCTACTTTCTGAAAAAGAGGCGGTATATATACTGCATCATTGATCGAGTTTCCTCCAATCCAATTCTGGCTTTTTCTGTATTCTCCTGGCTGTTGATGTTCTCCTCTTGCACCTGATAAAAGTGTTTTATGTGCAGACTTAATCAATCTTGATGAAAGTGGTAATTTATCAAGCTGATTAATTGACTCATTCATAGCCTGAATGTAGTTTTGTACTTCTACCCAATCATCTTTTTTTTCAGGAGAAATTTCCTGAATGTTTAGTAGAGCCTCTTCAACTGTTGTTTGTGTTCCTTCAATTCTATTAGAGTTTACAGCTTCCTTCAATACATACATACTAATGAACCTGTCTATGTTTGGTATTTGTTCACTCCATGCATCGATGCTTCCAATTTTTCTTGTGGCAACATCAACAAGATTTGTTAATTCAATATCGGTCCAGCTATAAATCTGGTTAATTGTGTTGGGAGAAAAAGATTTATAGCCAGTAGCATTTACAAGATGACCAGATTTGAACTTCTCAATTGCTATCATATTTGGATTTCCTAAAGCGCATTAAGTTTAATGCTAAACTAAGTTTAACCAATTAAAGTTAAATAAAAAAATATATATTTAAACTTTAAACCATAAACTTAAATAAAGTTTCCATAAATTAAGGTTATCAAATTAAAGTTAAATAAAAAGCATTTTAAATACAGGAAAATTCGAGCTAATTTCTGATTTTCTCCAGTTTCAATAACTAATAAATTTATACTTAAAAATTATTTGGCTCATTATCAGAATATTAATGATTCAATCAAATATAGATGTTGTAACATTTAATGTTGTAACGTATATTTGTGCTCACAAAAAAACCAAAGTCATGAAAAAATTAATCTTAGTTGTAGCAATTTTAGCAAGCATGAGTTCATTTGCACAGAGTTGGAAAATTGATCCTGCTCATACAAGAATTTCATTCAGCACCGAATACCTGGTTATCTCAGAAGTTGAAGGTGAATTTAAAAAGTTTAATGGTTCTGTTACTGCAGCAAATGCTGACTGGTCAGATTTGAAAGCAGACATTACAGTTGATGTAAATAGTCTTACGACTGATAATGACATGAGAGATAATCACCTTAAGAGTGATGATTTTTTTAACGCAGAAAAATTTCCAAGTCTTACTTTCAAGAGTACTGGAATTAAGATGATCGGAAAAAATAAATATGTGCTTACAGGAAATCTGACAATTCGTGACGTCACAAAATCTGTTTCTTTGCCTTTAGTATATAATGGAACTGTGAAAGATCCATGGGGAAATACGAAAGCTGGTTTTAAAGCAACGGGTACCATTGACAGAAAAGAATATAACTTAAAGTATAGTGGTGCTGCTGCTACAGGCGAAGCAGTTGTTGGAGATAAAGTAGAGTTTAATATAGATGCAGTTCTTATTAAAGAAACTATTTAAAATTATAATGAGTGATATTAATCAGTAACGAATCAACAGTCAGCGATCTAAAATAAATAGATTGCTGATTGTTGATTTAGATTTATGATATTAGATTTTAAAAAACAACCGGGTAAGGCCGGCATTACAATAAAAAAATGAAAGCAATAATCCATAAGGCAAATGAACGAGGTCATGCGAATCATGGCTGGCTGAATGCACATCACAGTTTCAGTTTTGCGAATTGGTATGATCCATCAAAGATTCATTTCGGAATGTTGAGAGTTCTTAATGATGATATTGTTGCAGGAGGACAGGGATTTGGTATGCATCCTCATAATAACATGGAGATTATTACCATCATTTTGAAAGGCGAACTGCAGCATAAGGATAACATGGGAAATGGCTCAGTGATCCGGCCTGGCGACGTACAGGTGATGAGTGCAGGTACTGGTGTAATGCATTCCGAGTTTAATCCTTCAGCAACAAACGAAGTAAATTTATTTCAACTCTGGATTTTTCCGAAGGAGGATGGTATCAAGCCCCGGTATGACCAGAAGACTTTTGATGCTTCCTTGAGGAATAATAAAGTTCAGACTGTTGCTTCCGGATTCAAAAAAAATGGTGAGTTATATATTCACCAGGATGCTGCAATTTCTCTTGCACGCATAGAAAACAATTCAACCATCGATTATTCTTTAAGCAAAAAAGGAAATGGTGTTTATATCATGGTTGTCGAAGGAGAGGTAGAGATCAATGGAGAGAAATTGGACCGTCGCGATTCAATAGGAGTCTCTGAAACAGATTTCATTTCTATTAAAGGAAATAAAAATTCGGAAGTAATGATCATCGATGTACCGATGAATTGATTTATTTCAAAATATTTATCATTACAATAACTATCGGAAACAAAATTTTTTAAATAGTTTCCGGTAGTTATTTATATTTGATATCAATACTATGGAACTTGAAAAGGAAATAAACCAGACTAAATTCAGAAATGATGCGCATAAGCTTGCGGTCAATATTGTTTATACATTCAACTGGCTGAATTCTTTTCATGTTTCTTTTCTAAAACCACATGACCTGACCTTACAACAATTTAATGTGCTTCGTATTTTGCGAGGGCAAAAAGATCATGTAAGCATAAAACTAATTCGAGAACGCATGCTTGATAAAATGAGTGATGCATCAAGAATAGTAGAAAAGTTAAGAGTCAAAAATCTGGTCGAAAGGAATATCAGTTCAGATGACAGGAGATCATGCGAAGTAAAGATTACAGATAAGGGACTAAAAATTCTGGAAAAGATAGATCATGAAAATGAAAAAATGGATATGATATTTTCGACTTTGACCATCGATGAGCAGAAAAGATTGAGTGATTTACTAGATAAGCTTAGGGGAGAAAAGTCGACAGCATAGGTCATCAATCATCAGGATTTTCGATTATCAACCCAACAAATTTTAAAGCGATTATCCTATTATTCAAGTACGTAGGTTGATATTATAAAAAAATCCATTAAATTAATTCCGGGGAAAACACCATTGACAAGTAAGCTATTTGTATGTAATTTAGCCGAAGGTGGAAAACATCAGCAAATATATAAGTGAATTACTTTTTGATCATGATTGTGTGATCGTGCCTCAGCTGGGAGGATTTCTTGCATCGAATGAATTCTCAAAAATTGTTCAGCCAAACCAGGTTATTTATCCGCCTTTCCGCCACATTGCATTCAATATTTATCTGAAACAAAATGATGGCTTGCTTGCAAATCACATAGTAGAGTCAGAAAAAATTACCTATAAAGATGCGATAAGACATATTGATACTTTTACAACTTTTTGTTTTGAGAATCTTGATAATGGAAAAAAAGTAAGCATCGATGAAGTCGGATCACTTTATTACGATAAGGAACGCAACATTCAGTTTGAAGCATACAGGAATTTCAATCACCTGAAAGATTCATTTGGGATGGAGCCAATTCATTTCCTCCCAATTCAGCGTGATGAAGTTGCAGAAAAGAAAAAACAGGTTCATAAGATAAGGCCTTCGATTAAGAAGGAGAGGAAAGAAAATCCAATTAACAATAAGAGTAAGCGTTATATTGGAATTGCAATTGCTGCTTCTGCAATAGTACTTTTTTCGATTAACCTGTATTTTATGGCTCCGAAAAATTACGAAGCAACATCTCTTAATCCTTTTGATACACAGGAAACAATTATTAGCCAGATTGATTCTATACGAAACATGCCGGCACCTGTCATCATTCCGAACGATTCAGAATCAGAGATAATAAATAATGATACTCAAACAGTAACCGCATCGATAGAAGAACCGGAAAAAGAAGTTGTTGTTAATACTCCTCCTGAAAATATTCCTCCCACTGTAAAAAGCAAACCTGTCGAAATTATTTCTCCTCCTGTTACAGTTAAAAATACAACATCAACAGGAACACATTATGTTATTGCAGGAGTTTTCAAAATACGCGATAATGCAGAATCACTTGTTGTACAATTACGTCAACGTGGATTTTCAGATGCAACGATTGTAGAAGCAAACAGGATGAACTATGTTTCATATGGCCGTTATACGTCCTGGACACAGGCCTCTTCTGCAGTTGACAGTATTAAGCGTCAGAATCTTGATGGCTGGGTCTGGAGACATTAATCTTTCAATACAATCTCTGATTTATTTACGAATAGCCAGTGAAGCCTGAAGTTTATTTATTAGTCCTTACCGCTATTCTCATGGGGTTTCGTAAATTGCAACAAAGCATTTTGCTTTGATTTTTTATGAGTTCACTTAAGCAAGGTTTAAATCAAAAGCTTCTTCAGAAACTTTCTCCGCAACAAATTCAGTTGATGAAATTGTTGCAGATCCCTGTTGCTAATTTAGAGCAAAGAGTTAAAGAAGAAATTCAGGATAATCCAGCCTTAGAAGAAGGCAATGATGATACAGAAGAAGAATACGATACTGAAGATAAGGAAGAGACGCCTTCGGATGAGGATGACGAGGAGTTAGGCGAACGTGAGGATGATATCAGCCTGGATGAATATCTGGATGATGATGAAATGCCTGAATATAAAACTTCAGTCAACAACACATCTCCCGATGAAGAGCGTCGCGAAATTCCACTTGCCGGTACAGGAAATTTCCAGGATCATTTGCTTTCACAACTTTACCTGCTTGAATTAAGTGACAGGGAATATAAAATTGCTACGCAACTTATTGGCAGTATCGATGATGATGGATACCTGCGACGCGAGTTGCCTGCAATTGTTGACGACCTTGCATTTTCTCAGAATGTTAATACATCAATAGAAGAGCTTCAGAAAGTTCTTGCTTCTATACAATCGCTCGATCCTCCAGGAATAGGCGCCCGTTCGCTGCAGGAGTGCCTGCTGATCCAGCTCGAGAGGAAAGCAGAGAAGCGTGATTCAATTCTCCTTGCAAAGAAAATTCTTAAAAATTATTTCGATGAATTTTCGAAAAAACATTATGAGAAAATCGGTAAAGAGATCGGCATTGATGATGCAGTTCTTAAAAAAGGAATTGAGGAGATTCTCAAACTGAATCCCCGTCCGGGAAATACGATGAACCAGGGACAACGTTCAATCGAACATGTCATTCCGGATTTCATCATCACAAATAATGACGGAGTTCTTGAGCTAACGCTTAATGCCAGAAATGCGCCCGAACTAAAAGTCAGCAAGGATTATAAGGAAATGCTTCAGCATTACAGTAAGGATAAAAAGAATGCGAAAGCAAACAAGGATGCAATTCAATTCGTAAAACAAAAACTCGATTCCGCAAAGTGGTTCATTGATGCTATTAAGCAGCGACAGCACACATTGTTCCAGACGATGCATACTATTATGGAATATCAGTACGAATTTTTCCTTGAAGGTGATATCCGCAAGCTGAAGAAAATGGTACTTCGTGATATAGCGGAAAAAATCGGAATGGATATATCTACAGTTTCACGTGTAGCAAACAGTAAATATGTACAGACTCATTTCGGAACTTTTTTATTGAAAAGTTTTTTCTCTGAAGGACTTTCGACTGAAAGCGGCGAAGAAGTTTCGAGTAAAGAAGTAAAGCAGATCCTAACAGATTGCATCAGCGCAGAAGACAAGAGAAAGCCTCTTACCGATGATGCGCTTACCAAAATTCTAAACCAAAAAGGTTATAATATTGCAAGGCGAACTGTGGCTAAGTACAGGGAAATGCTCGACATTCCTGTAGCCCGATTACGAAAGGAACTATGAACGCACGTTTAGCTCGATTCATTTCCATCATTCTTCATCCGGTTTTGATGCCAACGTATGCATTACTTTTCATTTTCCGTTCCAGTACTTATTTTTCATCAATCGTTCCGGAAGAAATTAAAGCAATGCTTTTTTCAATAATTGTATTGAATACATTATTGCTTCCAGTACTGATATCTTACATACTTGTCAGGCGCGGCTGGATCAAATCACTCGAGATGCAGAAACGCGAAGAAAGACTTTTTCCATTCCTGACCAACCTTGTATTGATGTCTCTTTCTGCATTTCTCATTTACAGGTTGAGGATACCACGCGTATTTTTTCTTCTCACTTTAGGTGCAGCAGTAGCCATAGCAATTGCAATCATCATCAATACAAAATGGAAAATCAGTATTCATATGATAGGCATTGGTGGATTGATCGGTACGATGTTCGGATTATCTGCTTTCCTGTTGATCGACCTGCGCATGACAATTATTTATTTTCTCATAGTCGCAGGATTATTGGGTGCGGCACGTCTCACACTTGGTGCACATAAGCCTTCACAAATCTATGCAGGATTTCTTGCAGGATTTCTTTGTGAATATTTACTGCTAAGCATTTGAACAGAAAAATAAATTTGTATCAAAAGACTTTCGTGCATGCATTGCAATTCTTTGATCAATGTTATTACATCGTAATTGCAATACCAATCGAGTATGGTGTCATTGCCGGACCTTCTCCATTTTCGAAAACTTCAGCAAGAGAATAGTATCCATATAATGCAACATGCTTGTAACCTAGTCTTCCTGTAACACCATACTGCCATTTATTTAAATGATCGACATGGTACGTTTTATATTTCCCCATTTCATCTTCATATTTTGTATGGGACTGTACAAGATAGCCTGCAAGTAATCCAAGGCTCAATTTAAATCTCCCCCCTTTTTGATTTTCATTAGACCGGAGTCTAAGTTCGAGTGCTGCGGTAATAAAATTAGTTGAGAGTTTGTTCAGATCTAAGTCGACGCTGTCTGGAATATGGGAAAGATAAGCGGCAGAGCCGGTGTCTATGATGGTTGCATCAGTATGAACATTTTGAGACATAAAGCCAAGTCCGAAGCCAATGCCTGCATTACCTTTTGCATTCATATGATCAGACATTAATAAAAAAGAAAATCCCCGGGATCGTAAAGACTTAGCTTCGATTCCGGAAGGAAGGTCGGTCCAATGATCTGTGGTAAAATTGAGAATCAACTTATCATCCTGCTGCACAATCTCACTCATTGTTGCTTTCGAACTACTCTGTGCAAAAATTCCTGAAACTGAAAGCATTAAAATAACAAACAGACTTTTTCTCATGAGGTTTTATTTAATTGGAGCCCAAAGATAAATTTAATAGTAGACGAGTTGAATCCAATTCAGATATAATATTTCTCACTCTTATGATTAAAGACTTATGACTTACAACTTATGACTTACGACTTTTTATTACATTTGTCGCCCTTCCGGGCCCTTAGCTCATTCGGTTAGAGCAACAGACTCATAATCTGTGGGTGGATGGTTCGATTCCATCAGGGCCCACATTGAAAAATGAAAGACACTTGTAGACTAATCGGTTGCAAGTGTTTTCTATTTGTGGGTACAACATAGATACAACAAAAGCAATTTTTCCCTCCGATTCAGTGGACAAAAGTTTCAAACTTGGATGTGCTTTTTGATTTAGCATTTAACAGTGGTGTGATAAATTGCGAACACTAAATTACACTATGTTGCATTCAATTGCACATTCCCATAAAAATATTTTTGTGAATGAGTTGTTAGATTTCTTCCAGCATATTTCACTCTGAACATTAAAACTTCTCTAATTTCGAATTGAATGTCTTCAAGTCTTTAACAATTTTAAAATTATTTCGCTCAAAGTGTTTGAATTTTTGATCGAGGGGGTGGCTCCTCGAGACGGGGGGATCTTTATTCCAGGTCATAAGATCGCGGTAACGAGGGAGTACCTCCTCTCTTTTGCAACATTTATTCGAACAGACTTGCAATGTTTCCTTACCCATTGAACTTTATGAATAATTCTTTCTCCTTGCCCCTAAGAAAAAACGAGCATTGAGATCAATACAATAGATCCCACCATAAATCTTAAGTAAATAGAATTTATAAATTTACATATCGAAATATTTTACAATGATTAATCTGTTAATTGACACCTGCTCTCTAATACACCTTGTAGATAAGAATGGATATAATCCGTATCTAATTCAGTTAAAAAATCTTATTGAAAATAAAAAAATCAGGCTTCTCTCTCATGAATTGATTTTACAAGAATGGGAAAATCACAAAACTAAAATAAAGAAAGATGAGTTAAGAAAATTAAACCGCAACAATAACAAAATCGATCTAAATTCTACTCAATCACTTATTCCAGCTAATCCTTTTCAAAATCTTATTCACTTTGATATACAAATAAGGACGATTGATGATCTTCTTAAAAATTCAACAATGTTGAAAACCACAGAAGCGATCAAATTCGAGTTTTCAGATAGGTATCAGGAAAAAAAGGCTCCATTTCATAAAGGAGGAGACCAACAAAAAGATTGGTATATTCTAGGATCAGCTTGTTCTCATTGTGAATTGAATGCTATTCCAATTTTATTTTTCATATCACACAATCATAACCACTTTGCTGATATTAACGAACCCAAAAACACAATACATCCCGACTTTCAAGAACGTTTTAATGCCCTAAAAATAAATTATTATAAGAATTATTCTGAATGTATTAATGAGCTACAACATTCCGGTACTTCACTAATGTGGCCAAACTACTCTCAGCAAGTAATAAATGAGAATTATTCTTATAAGTCTTCAATTAAAGGTAATCCCATAGATAGTCTACTACACATTTACAACAACATTTATAAAGAAATAAATTTTGTACCACACCATATCCTTAAAAAGTACTTTCCTTTTACAGATTCAGATAATTCGGATGTCTATTATAATATTTTTACATTTTATAATGTACAAGACATATTAGTTGAGTACTTTGACAATGTAGTTATCGATGAAAACAAAGATATTTCATTCAAAGATGAGCAAATAGTTTCTAAAATTGAAGACGCCAAAAATAAAACACTTGAAGTACTTCAAAAACTCACGAAAAATTTAGTTTTCAATTTACAAGGAAAGGAAATTAACAAAACGGTTAATATCCATTATCACAAAGACGCCACTTGTGAATGCGCAAGGTGCACATATAATAGATTTGAATTCCATCATACTTTTTCAAGCTTAAAAAACCCATCAAGCGATTTGATGGTAAAATTGCAAACTGCCTACATTCATTATCAAATTGGAAATTTTGAATCTGCAGTCAACAATTACTTTGAAATCGTAGATCTAGCAAAGAAGGAAAAACAATATATCACTTATTTTATTGCCCGATACAACCTAAAACATTTATCTCGCTTTCTAGATAACCCGTTTCACAATAAGCATATCAATTTAGAATTGATAAATAAAATTAATGATATTGATCCAATAGAAGATGCCACAAAATTAAAATCTCTTTCTGACTACAACTTACTTACATTTATTGCACAAGAGGATTTTTTTACAAATAGTTTTCAGGCTATTAGTAAGTCTAGAGATGAAATACTGGATCATTATCACTCACAACTAAACGGAGGATGGAGTAGAAATTCACATATTTGGCACTTGATTGAAGAGTTTGCCAAATTGGATACATTTTTGAACCTTAATTATATTATTTTTGATGAGTTCTCAAATTTTTCAGATTTATTTGAAATTGTAACTGAGGCAATATTTGCTTCATACGCTATTAATGAAAAACAAGGGGATAGATTCACTCATTTTGATGATTATTGGTCTCATAAGTTTATAGTCTACGGAAAAAGGAAAACGATTTTAAAGTTCTTAAATCGATTCAAAATTAAATCTCTCAAATATAAACCTAGCGGCTCTCGAAACGATTCATTTATAGATTTGGCAAAAAACTTATTCTTAAATGAACATAAAATTAGGTCTTCATACCAATGCCACGCTGATCAAAACAATGAATACTTCGATCACAAGGTTAATGACATTTTTGAAAATATCTTGACATTAGCAAGTATATTAGATTTAGATCAGAAGTCGATTATTGAATTTTCGAAGGCACTGCTTACTTTTTTGAAAAAAGAAACTACCCTTGCTCGTTCTAGTTTTTCGAGTATAAAAGATTTTATTAATAAGAAATTTGAATTGTTACCGAAAAGAATATTATTACAGTATCTAAATTTCTTTAAAAAAGATAAAAAATTTCATGAACAAAATTTTTGGTATTTGATAGTTTCTAAACTTCCTAAATCTGACCATTTGAGTATAAATGAAAAAGACTTTACATCTCTAATTGACCCTTTTGTTTTAGAATGCAAAATTTGTAACCGAATGCACACTGCTGATCATCTATGTGAAATATTTGATAAATTTCCACTAAAGTATAAAAGAAAAATAGTCGAATTAATTGATAATTCGTTGAAAAATAATTTCAAATTTTCTTTATATTATCTGTGTTCGCTTTATGATGTGATAAAATTCGATCCTAAGAAACTGAAAACGCTAATCAAAGGTGTTAATTGTAATGTAAGTAAGTCAAATTTAAATTCAGAATTTTGGGGTACTCCTAGCTTCAATAACCCAAGAATAGATGAATTATTCAATTTGTGTTTTAAGTTCAAAATAAATACTAAGACAAAAGCATTTACAAAATTTGAATCTATTCATCCATACTATAAGTGGCTGATTAATATGGAAAAGTTTGATTACTCAAAATTCGATGTGTCATGGACATTACATTATCATACAGTTTATTACGAAAACGAAATGGCTAAGTCCAAAAAATTAATTAGTCACCTTTTTGAATACTTGAAAAACAATAGCGATAAGCAAATTTCAAATCTATTACTTAGGATAATGCATAAAAAGTTGTAAAAATGATGTTTGAACAATATCACAATGACATACACATTCACCCTATTAACCCCCGTTCTTTAATTAACTATCACTGAAGAGTAACTTTGCTTTCAAATTATTTTTAAATGAAACAAATACCAATTGTTAAAAATGAGAATGTTCCTTCTTTAGAATTTTTCAATAAATCTTTTGAGCAATTAAAATCTTTTGATGATCAAGATTATGAGAAGATCATTGAGCACTATTCTGAATGCTTCACTATTTATCCACTCATACCACTCGTTTATTCGAAAGGCAATGATGAGTTAGTATTGTTCCGCGGAATTTCGGAGGAAGATTTGAACAATTGCAAATTAGACCGGAACGCTTATGGGTCTTTTTCATACCCTCCTTCACAATCCTCAAGGGATCAACGGTTCAATATTCATAATAAACCTTTATTTTATGCATCGAATAACCCTCATACATATTTTATCATTTAGTATTAATTAAAAAGGCCTGGTGAGAAAATGATTATAAGGAATTTTCGAAGTATTTGTTCAAAATTATTCCGTCAATCTTTTATCTAAATTTATCACAGCATATTTCTTTACAGATAAAAATGAATTGCTTTGTTATATCATTCTTATTAATTTAATTTGAAAAAATTCATTGTAATGAAACTTATTTCATCCATAGTATTATTAATTTTCTTCTTTCAATTTTCAAATGCACAATTGAAATTCCAAAAGAGTTTCGGCGTTAATTATTACCCAAACACGGGAAGTGATATACAACCTACTTTCGATAACGGATATATAATTGGTGGTAAGACAAGTGGTCATCAAATAAATGGTGTCTCCGATCTATGCATGATAAAAGTAGATGAATTTGGAACCGGAATCTGGAGCAAATATGCAGGAGCTGGAATGGTCGATAACATTCAACACATTCGACAGACAAACGATTCTGGTTTTATTGCGGTTGGTTCAACCAGCCTTACAACGAATGTTACTGAAATAATGCTTTTAAAAACAAATTCATTGGGTGTAATACAATGGAATAAAAAAGTATATAGCACATCAGGACTTGTATTGGTAACTGGTTTTGAAATCTTATCCAATGGTGACATTGTTATAATTGGAAATGCGAATTTTGTTCCAACACAACCTGCACATTTATTCATAATGAGATTAGATGCTTCGGGAAATTCTATTTGGTCAAGAAGTTATCATGTAAATTACATACTGTATGGAAATAGAATCCTTGAGACTTCAAATGGCGATCTTTTAGTCGGAGGTTATTCAAGTCATACAACCCCATATGGTACATATTCGTTTTTATTAAAAGTAAATCAATCGGGCACACCATTATGGAACAAGGCTTTTTCTATTAATTATTTGGATAGATTAAGTTGGGTTGAAAAAACAAATGACGGGGGATTTATTTTAGGTGGTTCTGTTCTAAATACTAATCCAGATAGTGTTAGAGCGTTCATCATTAAAACTGATTCCTTAGGGAATCGATCCTGGTCTAAGATCTATGGAGATACAAATGCTGTTAAATGTTCCAGAGTTTTACAAACAAATGATTTCGGCTATGCCATACTTGGAAGTTATGATCGTTGGCATGCATCAAATGAAGATTATATTTGTCTGCTTAAAACAGATAGCCAGGGTAATTTTTCATGGTCCAAGATCTATGGTGATACGAATACGGATAAGGGTTTGTCCTTTTTACAAACACATGATAGAGGTTATTTAATTACTGGAAATAAAACAGGTCATGCAAGCACCTATGGTCCGATCTATCTGATCAAGACAGATTCATCAGGAAGTACCAGTTGTATGGATTATGATGTGCAATTTCAATCTGTCAACCAATCTGTCATAGATACAAATGTTACTGTTATAGATACAGTAATTAACTTTTCTTTCTCTACTCTTAATTTTCAAAATGGTTCTGGGCTTGCAGCAAATGTTTATTGCTCGACTGTTGATATAACTTCTATTCCGGATGGCATTGCAGCTCCTTCGATCTATCCGAATCCGGCTGAGAATTATATACAATTCATCAATATTGAAGGTGAAGGCACTATTTCAATTTACAATTCAATTGGATCATTAATTCTGCGAAGGCAATTTGTTTCTAAGGTGGATGTCTCAAATTATCCTTCAGGTATATATTTCGCAAAGCTTCATGTAAGTAATAAGTATTCTGTAATAAAATTTATAATTGAAAGAAATTGAATTAACCGAGATCGATCACGCTATGTTATAATTGAAGACTTATTGAAGCTTTTTACAGGATTTTGTATTTGTATGATCGATATTCTTTATTGTCTGATAGGATTGAAATACGATACTTATAACTCTTCACACAATATTAATATCCTCATCAGACATTAGCATCAAATGCTAAAATATATATTATACATCCTTTCTGCCTTATTTTTCAGTTGCAACAATTCCGATAGAACTTTTCTTCCTTTCGATTTCCAACATCCTGAAGAAATAAAGCTTCCTGAGAGGTTGCATGAAATCTCCGGTATAACGCTTTATCATAAGAATGAAGTAGCATGCATACAGGATGAAAAAGGTATCATCTTTTTTTATGACATTAAAAAAGACAAGCTGAGAAGTACCGTAACTTTTGCAAGTAATAAAGACTTTGAGGGTATAGCTGATGTCAATGATACTTTATTTGTATTATGCAGTAATGGTATTATTTCTGAAATAGAATTTCAAAGTGATACGAATATTTCAACAACCTATTCGACTTTCTTATCTAAGAATAATAATTGCGAAGGACTTTGTTATGATGAGCGCTTTCGCAGATTACTTGTTGCATGTAAGGGCAAACCTGAAAAGGGAACAGCTCCTAAAAGCATGAAAGCTATTTATAGTTTCGACCTACACTCGAAAAAGCTGATAGAAGCTCCGGCTTTCATTATCAATCCGGATTCAGTACAGAAACATTTCGTAAATCATGAGACAAGTATTTTTCGTGAACTTTTTACAAAGAAAGAAGTACCATTTTTATTCGAGCCATCAGACATTGGAATTGATCCGTTGAGCAATGATATTTACATACTTTCATCAGTTGGAAATACATTGCTTGATATTTCATATGAAGGAAAAATAAAATTCGCAATTCATCTGGATCCTGCTGTATTTAAACAGCCAGAAGGAATTACCTTTGCACAAGATGGCAGCATGCTGATTTCTGATGAAGGCAGAAATGGCAAGGCAAACATCATAAAAATTCATCGGCAGGAAGTATGAGTTATTTCAAAAATATTATTTTCGATCTGGGTGGAATTGTCCTGGATATCGATTACAACCGTACGATTGATGCATTTCGAAAGCTGGGTATTCATGATGCTGAGAAATTGTATTCACAAGTTTCTCAGATAAATTTGTTCGATGATCTGGAAAAAGGATTAATTTCCGAAAAGGAGTTTTATTCTGGTATGAGAAAATTATCTGGGCATGATATAAGCGATGAACAAATCGAAGATGCATGGAATTCACTTATCATACGTTTACCTGAAGAGAACGTTGATTTGCTTTTTGAACTCAAGAGGAAACATCGATTATTTCTTCTTAGCAATACCAATCTCATTCATGAGCGATGCTATAGAAATCTGATCACGGAAGAGTATGTCAGGTTTATTTTTGATGAACTATTTGAAAAGATGTACCTGTCTCATCACATACAGTTGAGAAAACCTGATCCTGCGATTTTTAAATATGTTTTAAAAGATGCAGATATTGATATCCGTGAAAGTTGTTTTCTCGATGACTCAAAACAGCATGTAGAAAGTGCGACGAAACTCGGTCTTGCGTCTTTCCTGGTGAAAGAATCGCTGACGGAGTTTTTTTCAAATCGGTTTTCAGAGAAGACGGGATTGTATAGTGTTTGAGAATAGCTTCGTGCTTATTTATAGAGAATGTTGATTGAAAATAATCCTGTACAAATAACCGTAAAGCTTATTTTTTTATCCTAATACATTATAAGATACAATTATGCACCTATAATTCGGGTCATTGTAGATATGTGAATTGAACCTGTAATTAATTTGTTTAATATAATAGGGAAGTTGAACCAATAGATAATTCCATTCTATTAGTGAATTATCTTTGTTGCAAAAATATTTTATGGCAACTTCTTACACTCAGCTTTTCATTCATAATATCTTCGCAGTTGATTTTCGAAAGGCACTTATTACGGAAAATTGGGAAGAAGAACTTTATAAATATATAACAGGCATTGTTCAAAATTTAAATCAAAAAATGATTGTAATTAATGGTGTTCCTGATCATTTGCATTTCGTGATAGGAATTAAACCAACCTGTTGCATTTCTGATTTAATGCGTGAAATAAAAAAAAGTTCAACTGAGTTTATTAAACAAAAAAAGTTTTCAAAAAATAGTTTTAACTGGCAGGAAGGCTATGGATCATTTACAGTTTCAAAAGCAGATCTGGATAGGGTTATTTCTTATGTTATGAATCAAAAAGAACATCATAAGAAAATTCCATTTAAGGAAGAATACTTGAAGATTTTAAAAGATAATGATGTTGCCTTTTCTGAAAATTATCTATTTGATTGGATGGATAAGGGTGTTTAAAATAAAATAGTTTCTCGCTTCCTCACATGCGACTCCTATGGAGTCGAGGTTTGAGTAGAAAGCTTTTAATATAGACATGTGACTCCTATGGAGTCATTCGCTAGGTGCATATATCGTGTGGAACCGGGTTTTAATTGTAAGCTTGAATATTGAAATGTGAATACTATGGAGCCAAGGGTAAATATTGGTTAGGTGCATGTAACTTTTGGAGTTGAATTT
>JADMIO011413700.1_pt1 | contig 54182 bp, 33 predicted proteins | sample 8958161 | NCBI WGS metagenome assembly JADMIO01 (sample SAMN16585339, study PRJNA669376) | soil metagenome | isolation source: Crop rotation soil | place: USA: Cullars Rotation, Alabama | collected 2011
CCGCGACTTCAAGTCACGTGAATTCCAAGCTTCGGATCCCACTGTGCTGGAAAGTTAATGATAGAATGGCTTTTCAGGCAACGCAAATAAATTGAAAGTAGAAAAAAAAGATAATGAAGGAACGGAATTTATTGTCATTTTACAAAACTTATAATGAAAAGAATTTTTTTTAAACTGCCACAGCTTTTTTCCTTCTTCTTTTTTTCGTTGCAAATGGCTGCACAGAATAATTCCGATAAAACATTATCACAATACGCAAAGGATACTAACGAGGTTAAAAGACTGATCGAAATTGCGCATGAATATCTCTTTTCAAAACCGGACTCATCAATCCTTTTTGCTAAAGAAGCTGTATCACTTTCACGTCAATTAAAATTTATTAGGGGAGAGGGACATGCATTAATTGCGTTAGGTGAAGATTATCGGACAATTGGTGATTTCCCGCAGGCATTAGACGCTTTGTTCAAGGCCCTGGAAATAAGCAGGGAATTGGGCGACCAGGTAATAGAAGCAAACAGCCTGGATTTTATCGGTATAGCTTATGTTGATCTTGGAGAACCAAGACAAGGTCTTAATTATCTTTTGAAGGCAAAAGAACTGTATGAAAAACTTTCATTGATATTTAACTGCTTCAGATTGACAAACATTGGGGTAGCTTATGATAAACTAGACTTGTTTGATTCAGCCCTTTTTTTCCATGACCAGGCTTACCAGCAACTGACAAAGATAAATTCTGACGAGTTGCGTAATGGCCCATTAAGATCACTCATTGTAAGAAACCTCGGAAATTTACACTACCGTTTAAAAAATTATGACAAAGCCCTGAACTGTTATAGGGAGGTCATTCGCCTTAATGATCTATTGAATACAAGCAATGCTCAATTCCATATTGCGGAATATTTTTTTAACATCAAAAATGATGTCGATTCAAGCTATTATTATGGACTGTTCGCTTTTAATAATGCCCAAAGATCATTTCAGAAAGCCAATATACTGGATGCCAGCAGACTCCTTGCAAAACTTTATAAAGCCAGGAACAAATTGGATAGTGCTTACTACTATCATGAAATATCTATGGAAATGACTGATAGCCTTTTTGGTCCTGAAAAAACTCATAAACTTCAGCTATTAGCGATCAACGAACAACAGCGGCAACAGGAAATTCGACAAGAAAAAGAAAAGTTCAAGAACAGGATCAAAATATATGTTTTACTTGTTGCAGTAGGATTATTTTTATTGCTTGCCATAATATTTTATCGTAACAACCGGCAGAAACAAAAAACAAATAAAGTTTTAGAAGATACGCTTGATAATTTAAGGTCTACACAATCACAACTTATCCAATCAGAAAAAATGGCATCACTTGGTGAGCTTACGGCAGGGATCGCACATGAGATCCAAAACCCATTAAACTTCGTCAATAATTTTTCTGAAGTCAATGATGAATTACTGAAAGAATTAAATGCAGAGGCGGATAAAGGAAACCTGGAAGAAGTAAAAGCGATCGCAAAAGATATTACATTCAATTCTGAAAAAATAAATCATCATGGCAAGAGAGCTGATGCAATTGTAAAAGGAATGTTGCAACATTCAAGAAGCAGTAACGGACAAAAAGAACCAACAGATATTAATGCCTTGGTTGATGAATATCTAAGATTAGCATATCATGGACTAAGAGCAAAAGACAAATTATTCAATGCAACTACTAAAACTGATTTTGATAGTAAGATAGACAAGATCAATATAATGCCACAGGATATGGGCAGAGTTATTCTTAATCTGATCAACAATGCATTTTATGCTGTTGATGAAAAGAAGAAACAAAGTGGCGATGGATATGAGCCAACTGTTTCAGTAAGTACTAAAAGAAATAATGGTAAAGTAGAAATAAAGGTGAGTGACAATGGCAATGGTGTTCCGCAAAAGGTTATAGATAAAATATTTCAACCATTCTTTACCACTAAACCAACGGGGCAAGGAACTGGTTTGGGTTTATCATTAAGTTATGATATAGTAAAAGCACATGGTGGAGAGTTGAAGGTGGAAACGAACGAGGGAGAAGGAAGTAAGTTTATAATTCAATTGCCGGTTTAAATTTAGATATGAGACATTGTTTGAAAATAGTATTCTTCATTTTATTTTCTTTTGTTTTAAATGCTCAACAAAATGGTAAGGACAGTTTATTAATGATCACTAATAAACACGCTGGGACTACAACAGAAGTCGATGCCCTGGTTAGTTTGGGACACATGTACCGGGCCCGGGCTGATTCTATGTTTCTATATGCAGAGAAGGGATTGTCATTGGCAAGAAAAATCAATTATAAAAAAGGCGAGGGTGATTGCTTATGGGTGATTAGCGAAGCATACTATTTTCAAGAGAACTACGGCGAGGCTATACGATCTGACCTGGAAAGCCTGAGGGTTTACCAGGATATAAACGAAAATACAGGCGTCGTTGAAGCTTGCATGACCTTACAAGGAAAATATAGAGACGCGGGAGATTATAGAAAGGCTTTAATGTATGCATTCATGGGTGAACAAAAAGCAAGAGCAAACAACATAAAGGGAAGATTCACATTTGACAATACCACCCATCTTGCACCTCTCTTGTTAGCGGAAATCGCACAAATCTATGTATTGATGGGCCAGCTTGACTCGGCCATTTTTTATACACAAAAAGCGATAGATGAGAAAGAACTGTTCCGGGGCACCGAATGGAATTTTCCTATTTATTTGCAGGCTACCTATCAAACAATGAAAGGAGATTATCAATCGGCAATAAAGAATTTCAGAATTGCTAAGATACTCGCAGCCCAAAACGGATTTGACAGGGATACGATACAAAATATGAGTGGTATGTCTACTTTGTTTATCAAAACAAACCAGCTGGATTCTGCTCTTTATTATGCCAAAATAGTTGTTCGTGACTGGTGGAATGAATGCGAAAGGAAATGCCTCATCGAATCGAATAATAATCTCGCTATTATTTATAAACTCAGCGGCAATGCTGACAGTGCCCTAAAATACTCGGAGATCACTCATGCACTAAACGATAGTATTTTCAGCAAAGAAAAGGACCGTGAATTACAAAGAGTTGCCTTCCGCGATGAGCTGAAGCAACAGGAAATAATCGCTGAGCAGGCAAAATATAAAAGCCGGGTACAATTTTATACTTTATCTGCCGGTTTATTGATTTTGGTTTTGCTTGCTGCAATATTATGGCGCAACAACCGTCAGAAACAAAAGTCACGGAACAAGATCGAACAGGCTTATAATGAACTTAAATCTACACAAGCCCAGCTTATTCAATCCGAAAAAATGGCGTCCCTTGGAGAACTCACAGCAGGCATTGCACATGAAATTCAAAACCCGTTGAACTTCGTCAACAATTTTTCAGATGTAAATACAGAACTGGTTGATGAATTACAACAAGAAGCAGATAAAGGAAATCTGGATGAGGTAAAAGCAATCGCAAAAGACATTAAAGAGAATGAAGAAAAAATAAATCATCACGGTAAAAGAGCAGATGCAATTGTAAAGAATATGTTGCAGCATAGCCGGACCAGTTCAGGTAAAAAAGAGCCAACAGACATCAATGCTTTAGCCGAAGAATATCTACGTCTTTCTTATCACGGCTTGCGGGCAAAGGACAAATCATTTAACGCAATAACAAAAACTGATTTTGATAATAATATTGGAAAAATAGATGTCATTCCACAGGATATAGGAAGGGTTATTCTCAATTTGATCAATAATGCTTTTTATGCAGTAAGTGAGAAACAAAAACAAAACCTCAGTGGGTATGAACCAACAGTTTCAGTAAGTACAAAAAGAAATAATGGGAAAGTTGAAATAAAAGTTGCTGATAACGGTAATGGTATTCCCCCAAAAGTTTTAGATAAAATATTTCAACCATTCTTTACCACTAAACCAACGGGGCAAGGAACCGGTTTGGGTTTATCATTAAGTTATGATATAGTAAAAGCACATGGTGGTGAATTGAAAGTTGAAACGAAAGAAGGAAAAGGAAGTGAATTTATTATTTTATTAAATGGTTAGAATACAAAAGAAAGTAATGAGATTTGACAACATTAAAACCATCTAAGCTATGTACAAGCATCATTTACGAAATGCAATTGTGGATGAAATGAAAATCTGCAGAAGACTATATACTAAAATTCCAAGAGACAAAATGGATTTCAGACCAAAAAACGATATGCGAAGTATTCATGAATTATTGCAATACTTATGCATTGTAGGAACAGCATTGCCTGATTATTGGTTGAATGAACAGGGTAGTGATTTCTTTGCAGAGTTTAATAAAAAAGCCTTGGTTTCAAAACAAATGCCGCATGAGGAGTTCTTATCAGTTATGAATGACCAGATTGAATTGACGAATAAATTGTTTGAACAGATCAATGAAGAGGATCTATTAAATAAGGAAGTAGTCTATCCATGGGGAGGAAGTGCACCTTTTGGACAGGCGATCACCTCCACCAGTATCAAATTTCTCTCAGGTTATAAGCTTCAACTTTTTTTACTTATCAGGATGTGCACAGATCAAAAAATTGGAACGCCGGATGCATGGTTTATTACAGAGCTTGATTAAAAGGAATGACTTAGTGTCAGGCAACGCAGCGGAATGCTATTAACTTTTTGGTTAAGATCTACGACCTTGAAAGAGTATTGTAAGTTTTACTGACGATCACCCAGGCCCCATCTATCTTCAACAATTGAAAATAATTTGTATAGTCACTTCCGTATGCAGCCTCTTCGATCATTTCAACAGCAGCTGCATTTCCGTCATGTTGGATGGATGTAATAAAACATTGATGAGGTTCCCCTGTTTTTGCTGGTGGGTTATTTGCAGAAATAAAACCATATAAGCCTTCTATTTCAACAATAGTTATTGCTTTCTGGCTTGCTCCGTACATCATGGCTTTTGGATGGAATGCTTTTTTTAATATTTCAATATCACCATTGTGAAGTCCTTCTACATAAAGGTTGATAGTATCGGTAATTGCCTGAAGGTCTGCATTTCTTTGGTGCATGGTGGTGATTTTACATATGTTTAATAAATGATTAATTTCAGCTTAAAGATTGCGAAAACCAGATTAACTGCAAAATAAAATCTCTGTCACCACCTCTTTTCATGAATAATGATATAGCTATAGAGTCTCTGAAAAATAAGATCGATGATCTTAATTACCAGGCATGGAACATTCGTGTGCAGGATTCACCCAAAGCTTTCCTGATTAGCAAAGAGGCCCTTGAGTTGGCAAGAAGTATTGATTATACAAAAGGAATAGCCGAAGGGGCCCGTTCATTGGCGTTTTGCTATGGCAGGCTGTCTAAATATGATGATGCGTTTCCGCTTTTAAAAGAATCTCTTTTATTGTTTGAATCATTAAATGATATTGATGGACAATCAAACGTGATCGAGTATATGGGTTTCATTCGCCGTAACCAGGGCGACCTCGGGGAAGCATTGAAACTCTTATACAGATCTCTTTCACTGGCAGAACAAACAGGTTTTCCGGAGAATCGGGCAACCAGTCATTACCAGTTGGGAGTTACTTACAAGCATCTGGGAGATTATGAAAAAGCTTTGGAACAATTATATCAAAGCTTGTCTATTATGCGGGAAATGAACAACGTTCTATATCAATCTTATTCCATCAATGTGATTGGTTCGATCTATTTGGATAATGGTGATTACGTACATGCCTTGGAATATTATCAGCAAGGTTATGTTTCGCGTCATAATGCGGGTGACAAGTGGGGTGAAGCAGGGAGCCTTGATAATATCGGTTTCACATACTTAAAACTAAAAGACTATGAACAGGCGATCAAATATTGTAATCAAAGCCTTGCCATTAGCAGAAGCACTGATGATAAAAGAAGCCAGGCAAATGCACTGATACATTTGGCAGAAATTTATAAACAAACAGGGGACATTAAACAGGCCACAGTATTTTCAAATGAAAGTTTAGAAATAAGAAAAGAAAGCGGCGATAAAAGGGGAGAAGCTGAAATACTTTTATTTCTTGCAGAGCTTCATAAGGCACAGGCAGGAGGCGAGAAAAAAGTTCTGGAACTGCTTACTAATACATTAATTCTGGCTGAAGAATTAAAAGCTCTTGACCTGTTAAGTAAAACAAGATTTTCATTGAATGAATTTTATCAGCAACAGGGTAACTATGAAGAGGCTTTAAAAAATCTGAATCTTCATATTACGCTTGAAAAAGAATTTCATAAAAATACCATCAATCAAAAAGTTTTAAATCTTGAGATATCACATAAAGCAGAAGAATCAAGAAAGGAAGCCGAGGCAATGAAGCAACGAAACCAGGAATTGACCGATCTGAATACCGCTATTGAAGAACAGAAGAGAAAACTTGAAAGCGCATTGGCCGATTTGAAAGCTGCGCAGGCACAATTGATTCAATCAGAAAAAATGGCTTCACTTGGGGAACTTACAGCTGGTATTGCTCATGAGATACAAAACCCGTTAAACTTCGTTAATAATTTTTCGGATATAAATAAGGAACTATTGATCGAAATGAATGATGAGATCGATAAAGAAAATTTAAGCGAAGTAAGATCAATTGTAAAGGATGTTATTGATAACGAAGAAAAAATCAGTCATCATGGCAAGAGAGCAGATGCCATCGTAAAAGGAATGCTGCAACATTCAAGAACCAGCACCGGAAAAAAAGAACCAACGGACATCAATGTATTGGCTGATGAATACCTACGATTAGCTTATCATGGTCTTCGTGCAAAAGACAAATCATCCAATGCAACTATGAAAAAAGATTTTGATGAAACGATCGGTAACATCAATATCATTCCGCAGGATATAGGAAGAGTTATTCTCAATTTGATCAACAATGCGTTTTATGCTGTGAGTGAAAAGCAAAAACAAAATTTAGACGGTTATGAACCAACTGTAACCGTCACTACAGCAAAACATAAAGAAAAGGTTGAAATAAAAGTAAAAGACAATGGAAAAGGTATCCCTCAAAAGATATTAGATAAAATATTTCAACCATTCTTTACGACTAAACCAACGGGGCAGGGAACCGGGTTAGGCTTGTCGCTTAGCTATGATATTGTAAAAGCACATGGTGGTGAATTGAAAGTTGAAACGAAAGAAGGGGAAGGGAGCGAGTTTGTTATTCAATTGCCCGCATAATATTTACCTTTCTACTGCAAAAACACTGTTAATGAGAAAAGTCAGTATTTCAATTTTATTGCTGCTGTATTTGCAAAGTGTTTACACCCAAAACACACAGTATGACAGTTTGAAGAATTTGATCAGTTCTGCAAAAGATGATTCAACTAAGTTTTCGAAGACTGTAAAAATGATTTGGGATTACCTGTATTCATATCCGGATTCTGCAGTTTTATATATACAGCAAAATATTTTGTTAGCTCAAAAAATGAAATCAGATGATGCATTATTTATGGCATATAGTCAGTATTCAGCTCTTGAGCAGGTTAATGGTAATTATCCCGGGGCTCTCCAATATCAGCTTCAAGGTTTGAGGGCGGCTGAACTGACAAATGATTTCATTTCAATTTCTCAGGCATATTTTAATTTGGGTGATATATACCGTGAAGCAGGAGATTTTGAAAAAGCAATTTACAATCTGCACAAAGCGAAATCCTTCCTTGAGGTAAACTTAAACCCTGTTTTTGAACAAGCGAAAAACCAGGACGCCGTTTCTGCCTATATATTATGCCTTATGTTTTTAGCGCAAACTTTTGAAAGATTCAATCAGCTCGATTCTGCATTAAGATATGCAAATAAAGCTCAGGATTTATATTTAAAGGATATCGGCAATGAGTCTTTCTTTTCGCGTATCCTCGCTTATACTATGGGCAATATTTATGCAAAAACCGGTGATTATTCAACCGCACTTAATTACTACAGATCGGGCGCAGCCATTGCTGGGAGAGATGATGTAAAAAAAGACGTCATGGATAATTACAATGGGGCAGCAATAACCTTTAAAAAAATGGGGCAACTTGATTCAGGCATTTTCTATGCAAATAAAGTTTTGGAACTCAGCAAAGTGGCCCGTAATATATCAGTAAAACTGGATGCCCTTAACTTATTGGCAGACGTATATAAATTAAAACACAATACAGACAGCGTTGCCAAATATTTGCAACTAACCATTGAAACAAAGGACAGCCTGTTCAGCCAACAAAAAGTCATGCAGCTACAAGGCATTACTTTCAATGAACAACTCAGGCAGCAGGAAATAAAAGATCAGCAGCGGCAATATCAAAACCGGTTAAGGACTTATTTACTCGCCGGAGGATTGGTTGTGGTATTACTGTTAGCCGGAATTCTATATCGTAACAACCTGCAAAAGCAGAAAGCAAAAATAAAAATTGAAACTGCGTATGAAAAACTCAAGACTACCCAATCACAACTCATCCAATCCGAAAAGATGGCATCACTCGGTGAGCTTACTGCAGGTATTGCACATGAGATCCAAAACCCGTTGAATTTTGTCAATAATTTCTCAGAAGTAAATGAAGAGTTACTGAAAGAATTAAACGCAGAAGCGGATAAAGGAAACTTGGAGGAAGTAAAAGCGATCGCAAAAGATATTACATTCAATTCAGAAAAAATAAATCATCACGGTAAAAGAGCAGATGCGATAGTGAAAGGCATGTTGCAACACAGCCGTAGTAGTAGTGGTGTAAAAGAGCCCACAGATATTAATGCTTTAGCTGATGAATATTTAAGATTGTCTTATCATGGTCTTCGTGCAAAAGACAAGTCATTTAATGCAACGATGAACACTGATTTTGATGAAAACATCGGTAAAATAAATATCATTCCACAAGATATTGGAAGAGTTATTCTGAATTTGATCAATAATGCATTTTATGCTGTTGATGAAAAAAAGAAGCAAGTTGGTGATGGGTTTGAACCAACAGTTTCATTGAGTACAAAAAAGAATAACGGAAAGGTTGAAATAAAAGTGAGGGACAATGGAAATGGTATACCACAAAAAGTATTGGATAAAATATTTCAGCCATTCTTTACCACCAAGCCAACTGGACAGGGAACTGGTTTGGGTCTATCATTAAGTTATGATATTGTAAAAGCACATGGTGGAGAATTGAAAGTGGGAACAAAAGAAGCAGAGGGAACTGAGTTTAATATTCTTTTGCCTGTATAACCATAGTAAGAGTTAACTTTAAATTGGCAGCAAGATTTCGATAAAATCAGTGCTTAGAAAATCAAAATTTATTTACATCAATAAATAATCTTTCAACCAAAATTGTATGAAACATTACCGCTTACTTTTTTTAGTATCACTTTTTGTACTGCCCACAAATAAAATGTGGGCCATTGATGGTACAGATACCCGACTGCTTTGGCAGCCAGCTATCAGTAAAGATCGTATTGCATTTATTTATGCAGAAGACCTGTGGATAGCCAACAGGGATGGTTCTTATCCCCGAAGAATTACTTCGAGTGAAGGGTCAGAATCGACCCCTGTATTTTCTCCAGATGGAACTATGATCGCTTTTACCGGTCAATACGATGGTAATACCGATGTTTTTATTGTACCCGCTACCGGTGGTATTCCAAGACGATTGACATGGCATCCCGGGGCGGACCTGGTTCGTGACTTTTCACCCGACGGAAAAAAAATATTATTTGCATCACAGCGAAATAGTTTTACAAATCGCTATGCCCAGTTGTTTACTGTAGATGTAGCAAGTGGCGCTGAAGAACAACTTCAGATACCGAATGCTTTTTGGGCATCGTATAGTCCTGATGGTAACAGCATTGCTTATACCACCATACCTGACAGATTTGAACAATGGAAAAATTACAGAGGTGGCACAGCGAGTCGCATCTGGCTTTACGATATTAAGAGTCATAAAGTGGTGGAGATCCCAAAACCAACCGGCGGCAGCAATGATTCTAAACCGGTGTGGAAGGGTAACAAAGTTTATTTCCGAAGCGACAGGAATGGTGAGTTTAATTTATACAGTTATGATCCTTCAACAAAAGCCGTCAGCCAGTTAAGTAAGTTCGATGATTTTCCCGTATCAAGCCTGGAAGGAAGCAATGGCGATATCATTTTTTCACAAGCCGGTTATCTGCATGTATATAATATGCAGGACAATAAAATTACCCGTTTAAAGATTGGCATTGCTGCGGATCTATTAGACTATCGTCCAAGATTTGTAAAAGGTGACCAATACATTCGTAATGCACATTTCTCTCCTTCAGGGGTCAGGGTAGTTTTTGATTATCGTGGTGATATAATTACAATTCCGGCACAAAAAGGTGATGCATTCAATCTCACTAATACACCTGGTGTACATGAAACTTCCCCGGCTTGGTCGCCAGACGGAAAGAACATAGCTTATTTCAGTGATGCTTCCGGCGAATATGCGCTGCATATTAAAAACCAGGACGGAACTGGTGATGTGAAAATGATTTCTTTGAACGGGTCAGGATTTTATTCTTCTATCTACTGGTCTCCGGACGCCAAAAAACTTTGTTTTGTTGACAATGGAAGAAGATTATACTTACTTGATGTAGCAAGCAGCAGCATTCAAAAAATTGCAGAGGATACTTATTATACGCCGGGGCCTTTCAGGGAGATGTTTGGTAGTTGGTCGGCCGATAATAAATATGTTGCTTATACAACTATAACAGAGACCAATTTTGAAAGAGCATGGATCTACTCAGTTGCTGAAAATAAATCTCATGCACTCACTGATGGTATGTCAAATGCAACTGAACCTGTCTTCGATCCATCAGGAAAATATTTGTATTTGCTCGCAAGTACTGATGCAGGCCCCGTTGTCAATTGGTTTGATCAATCCAGCGAGGATATGGAAGCTACTAATTCAATTTACCTGGTTACACTTCAAAAGAGTGTGATGTCGCCATTTGCAAAAGAGAATGAAACGGAAGAAATAAAAGATACAGCGAGTGTAAAATCTTCAGCAAAAACTGATTCAAGTAAAACCAATTTGAAAATTGATTGGGACGGTATTCAAAACAGGATAGTTCCTCTACCACTTTCCAGGGGAATATATCGTTCATTGGCTGTACCGAAAGAAGGTGAACTCTATTATATATCTGTTGCACCGCATGATGCTGCTCCGAGTATGCTGCACAATTACAGTTTGAAAAAAAGAAAAGATGAACCTATAATGCCGGCAGATGGATTTATAATAGCAGCGAAAGGCGAGAAAATGTTATTCGTCAATAAAGGAAAGTGGGGCATAGTCGCAACAGGTCAAAAGCCTGGTGCAGAATCAATGCTTAATACTTCTTTGTTACAGGTAAAAATTTCTCCGCAAGAAGAATGGAAAAACATTTTCAACGAAGCATGGCGTGTGAATCGTGATTACTTCTACGATCCAAATATGCATGGTGCTAACTGGTCAGCGATGAAGAAAAAATATGAAGCGCTGTTGCCTGATGTTGCAAGCAATAACGATCTATACCGGATTATGACGTGGATGTTTAGCGAATTATCAGTAGGTCATCACAGGTTTACTGCTACTGGCGATAGACGTTCAAATCCTGATTTTGTACCGGGCGGATTACTCGGTGCAGATTATGAAGTAAGCAACAATCGTTATCGCATAAAAAAGATCTATGGTGGTTTGAATTGGAATCCTGACTTGCGTTCACCGCTTACTGAACCCGGAGTTGATGTGCAGGCAGGTGATTATATTTTAGCAGTGAATGGTAATAATGTAACTACAGATAAAAACTTTTACAGCTATTTTGAGAACACTGCAGAAAAGATCGTCACGCTAACAGTTGCAAACAATCCCGATGGTCAAAATAAACGAATAGTAAAAGTGGTGCCCGTTGCCAACGAAGGTGCTTTGCGAAACAGGGATTGGGTAGAAGGAAATATTAAAAAAGTAAATGAAGCTACGAATGGACAAGTGGCTTATGTGTATGTGCCGAATACAGCGGCTGATGGTCATGAGTATTTCAAACGTTATTTCTTTCCACAAGCGAATAAATCTGCTATTATAATAGATGAAAGATTTAATGGAGGCGGGCAGCTTGCTGATTATTATATTGATATTTTGAAAAGACCAGTTCAATCATATTGGAAACTGCGCTACGGAAAAGATCAAAAGGCACCGAATGCTTCCATACAAGGACCCAAAGTAATGTTGGTCGATGAAACGGCAGGTTCGGGTGGTGATTATCTGCCTTATCTTTTTCGCCAGGCTAAGTTGGGCACCCTTGTAGGAAAAACAACATGGGGTGGACTTGTTGGAATTTTAGGTTTCCCTGAATTTATAGATGGAGGTAGTGTTACCGCTCCTAATCTTGCTTTCTATGATGAAAAAGGTTTTGGTATTGAGAATGTTGGTACACCGCCCGATGTGGAAGTTGAGCAATGGCCTTCTGAAGTAATTGCCGGACATGACCCGCAGTTGGAAAAGGCAATTGAAATTATATTGCAGCAACTAAAAAGTAATCCGCCAAAACCAGTGCCGACACCTGCTTTTCCAAAAAAAGTAAGACCATTTTGATCTATTCATTTAATAAAAAATAGTAAAAAATTTTATTGCACCATTCTTGTGTTTCTGAATAGGACTAAGAGCAAAATGCAAATCGTTTAATGTGACAATGCAAACAGATTTTGATGAGAGTATTAACATCAATTTCATTCCATAGGAAATAGGAGCCCACATGGCGGTGAAACAAAAATCTGAAATGCCCAACATCTGTGGTTATGATTTAACTTTATGATTTTATAAGACAACGAAAAAATAGAATATGCCAAAATTCATTATTGAAAGAAATATTCCTCAAGCAGGAAATTTTGATATTAAGCAATTAAAGGAAATTTCAAAAAAGTCAAAGGAAGTACTTTGTTCCCTGGGAACAGATATTCAATGGATCCATAGCTATGTTGCCGGGGATAAAATATACTGCATCTATATGGCAAAGGATAAAGAAATACTTCTTGAGCATGCAAGACTTGGCGGGTTCCCGGCAAACTCAATTACCGAAGTGGCCAATATTATAGATCCTGAATGGGGTGAATGATCAGATCTATAGTCAATGATCATGATCATTTAATGTCCTGATTGGGGCAAATTCCCAATCCTGCTATAATTTTTATAACCCGAGAATATGGATGATAATAAACGTTTATCCGAAGAGGAAAAGGCTATGTTCCCCGAAGATGAGTTAACAAGGTTGAAAAAAGAACTTGCGCAAAAGACCCGTGAGATCGAAGTAGAAAAAGCGTTGGAAAATGTAAGGGTTAAGGCGCTGGATATGAGAAACAGTTCTGAACTCTCTGAAACTTCCACTGTACTTTTTCAACAGTTAAAAGAACTAAAGATCGATGCTATTCGATCCGGTGTTGGCATATTTGATGATGAAAATGATGCTATAGAGTTATGGGTCACATCTATTTCACAAGACGGCAAGTTGTTTTTTGTGCTGGATTATATTAATACAGGCGTTCATGCTGTATTTGAAAACATTATTGATGCCAGGAGATCTCAAAAAACATTTGCACTTACCAAACTGGAAGGAAGAGATCTGTTGCAGTACTATAAGAATATGTCCACTTACGCAGCCATTTCAAAAAAAGGCGATAATGCTTTGACTGAATTTTTTTATTCCTTCTTTTTTTCAGCAGGAACGATCAATGTAGCCACAAATGAAGCATTAACCGGGGAAGAGGAAGGGATCATGCTACGCCTGGCAAACGTTTTTGGTCTTTTATATACCCGGTTTCTTGATCTGAAAAAAATGGAGGAGCAGGCAATTTTGATAAACGAGGAAAAAAATGTTTTGGAGACAACATTGAGTAATTTAAAAGCTACACAATACCAGCTTATTCAATCAGAAAAAATGGCTTCACTCGGTGAACTCACTGCCGGCATTGCGCATGAGATACAGAATCCATTAAACTTCGTTAATAATTTTTCTGAGGTAAACCGGGAATTACTGGCAGAAATGAATGAGGAGATTGATAAGGGAAACCTGGATGCAGCAAAACTAATCTCAAAAGATGTTATAGAGAATCAAGAAAAAATAAATCATCATGGTAAAAGAGCCGATGCCATTGTAAAAGGAATGCTGCTGCATAGCCGTAGCAGCAGTGGTGTAAAGGAATTAACAGATATTAATATGCTGGTTGATGAATATTTAAGATTGGCGTATCATGGTCTTCGGGCAAAGGACAAATCATTTAATGCGACGACGAAAACAGATTTTGATGAATCGATTGGTACTATTAATATCGTTCCCCAGGATATTGGAAGGGTCGTTCTTAATTTAATTACAAATGCTTTTTATGCTGTCTCGGAAAAAAAGAAAAATGCAAGGGAAGATTATGAACCAACTGTTACGATAGGTACAAAAAAGATAAACGATACTATTGAAGTAGTTGTAAAAGATAACGGCAATGGAATTCCTCCAAAAGTATTAGATAAGATCTTTCAGCCATTCTTTACTACAAAGCCGACTGGGCAAGGAACGGGTTTGGGTTTATCATTAAGCTATGATATTGTAAAAGCACATGGAGGGGAGCTGAATGTGAAAACAAAAGAAGGAGAAGGATCTGAGTTTATTATTTCTCTTCCGGTCAACTAATATTTTTTGACCTTTGCATTCAAATAGAGCCTGATGGCAAATAAAAGTAAACCTGGATTGCTATTGGAAACTTTCCACAGATTAGTTTCCGCTATACTGGGACAGACAGCAGATCCGGAAACCGATTTGCGGGACATAATGTCGGATAGTATCAAAGGATTTGGAACAGGTAAACATGAGATCTTTAATAGCTACAATGAATTCAAGGAAAAGATATTTAAAGTGTTCGGTAGGCAGCTGCCTGCCGGAGCCAAACTTCATTTTATAGACATACACTCCGAGGTGCTGGATGCTATTGGAATTGTTCATGCCACTTATGAAATAAATTATACACTGGATGGGATTGAAAACAACTATTATGGAAGACGATCAACTGTATTTCAATGGGACAATTATCGTTGGCATGCAATTCATTTACATGTATCGGAGCCATCTGCGCACCTGGCCGCTGGTGAAAGTTTGCCAGTGAAGGCGTTAAAGGCACAAAATGAGGAATTAAAAAAACAAGTTTCAATACGAACTGATGAATTAAGCAAGTCATTAACTGATTTGAAGGCAACACAGCAACAACTTATTCAATCAGAAAAAATGGCTTCGCTTGGTGAATTGACGGCAGGGATTGCACATGAAATTCAAAATCCATTAAACTTCGTCAATAATTTTTCTGAAGTAAATGAAGAGCTTATTAAAGAATTGAAAGCAGAAGCAGAAAAAGGGAACCTGGAAGAAGTGAAAGCAATTGCAAAAGATATTGAATTCAATTCAGAGAAGATCAATCATCATGGTAAACGGGCCGATGCAATTGTAAAAGGAATGCTGCAGCACAGTCGAACAAGCAGTGGACAAAAAGAACCGACAGATATCAATGCATTGGCTAATGAATATTTAAGATTGGCTTATCATGGGTTAAGGGCCAAAGACAAATCATTTAATGCGACGATAAAAGCAGATCTTGATGAAACGATCGGTAACATCAATATCGTGCCGCAGGATATTGGAAGGGTCATTCTTAATTTAATTACAAATGCCTTTTACACTGTTTCAGAAAAAAAGAAACAAGCAAAGGATGATTTTGAACCAATCGTTACGGTCGGAACGAAAAAACTGAATGAAACAATTGAAATAAGAGTGAAGGATAATGGCAATGGAATTCCTTCAAAAGTGTTGGATAAAATATTTCAGCCTTTCTTTACTACAAAGCCAACAGGAGAAGGAACAGGTTTGGGTTTATCTTTGAGCTATGATATTGTAAAGGCACATGGAGGAGAACTCAAAGTAGAAACAAAAGAAGGAGAAGGAACGGTATTTGTAATTCATTTACCAATTTGAATCAATGGTTGTCAAATTTTCAATATTAATAGTAGGCTTTTTTATTTTTTCTTTTAGCGAAAGAAAAGAAACAAATAATACCCCGACATATAAGTCAACTTTCGAAAAAGATCTTTTTGAATCAGACGAAATACTTTCAATTACATTAAAGGGTAATATCCGGGAATTACTAAATGACAGGGGAGAAACGCCAACATATCACCCGGTCACTCTCTACTATAAAAATAAGGACAGCAGCGAAGTAAACATACCGGTGAAAATGAAAACAAGAGGACATTTCAGAAAGCTAAAAGAGAATTGCAAATACCCGCCTTTGCAAATTAACTTTCCTAAGGATGTTGATCGTTTGTCTTCGGTATTCAAGAGCCAAAAAAAATTGAAACTGGTGATGCCTTGCGCCGGTGATGATTATGTTATTCGTGAATGGCTTGTTTATAAGATCTACAATTTAGTTACACCAAAGAGCTTCAGAGCAAGGCTTGTGCGAATAGATCTCAATGACAGTAAAAGTAAAAAACAAGCGGCTCCATTTTATGGATTTTTAATAGAGGATGAAAAACATATGGCGGCACGGAATAAAGCAATTGCAGTAGAACAGAAACTCAGACCCGAACAAACAAAGCAAGATGCTTTTTTAACAATGGCTGTGTTCCAATACCTGATCGGTAACACGGACTGGTCCGTTCAATATTTGCAAAATATAAAATTGCTGAAAACAGATTCTTTTACACAGTTAATTACAGTGCCTTACGACTTTGATCATTCCGGAATTGTAGATGCTCCTTATGCTCATCCGGCTGAAGAATTGTTGATGAAGTCTGTGCAGGAACGTCGCTATCGTGGCTACTGTATGACGGATATAAAAGTTTTTGAGAAACCGATCGCCTTGTACAACAGGTTAAAGAATAACATTTATGATTTATTTACCAAGTGCAGTTTACTTGATGCGAAGTATATTAAGTCCATTACAAGATATCTTGATGATTTTTATGCAACGATCAATGACCCCAAAAAATGGCAAAGAGATTTTGCTTATCCCTGTGATAAAAATGGAACAGGAAATATTGTGATCAAAGGATTGAGAGAAGATTGATCTAAAACCAGACCGGTTATTTATTTACCATTTCCTCCGCACCCGTCCAATTCGTTGGAACTCCTTCACGTAAATATTTTTTTGTATTAGTAAGAAAATAATGTGCCGTCAGGTCATCCGGATCATTTGTAAGAATAGTTTGGAAGAGTTGTAAAGCATTTTCGAATTGCTGATCATGATAACTACTCATTGCAGTACTGAAAAGTGAAAGTGTTTTCAGTTTTCTTTCAAATTGCAATTCTTCAAATCCATTAATACATTCAATAATACTAAGAAGGTTATTCTTCCCTTTTAATCTAACACTGCCAAGATGACGAAAATAAAAACCATTTTGCTCATTCAAATATTGAAGTGTATGATCGCTTAACAACAAAGGCGATTTATAATATTTTGTGAGGCTTTCAATTCTTGCTGCCGTATTTACTGTATCGGAAATGGTGGCGGCATCCATTCTGAATTCATCACCAGTAATACCCATAATGAGAGATCCTGTGTGCATACCAATACCCGCCCTGATCGATGAAAGTCCAAGCTCTTTTCGTTCTTTATTTAATTCATGAACTGCTTTTTGCATACCCACGGCGGCACGTAAGGCATCTTCGGGGTTTTCCGGAAAGATCGCCATGATCGAATCGCCGAGATACTGATTAATAAAACCATTGTTTGATCTTATTACGGGACCAAGTCTTGCATTGAATGATGAAACGAAATGAAAATTTTCTTCCGGCGTCATCTTTTCAGAGAGTGTTGTGAAGTCACGTATATCTGTAAATAGAACGGTAACTATTTTTTCAACCTGGTCGCCAAGTTTAACATCTGTCAATGTTTCTTTACCTAATGACCTGATAAACTCATGCGGCACAAATTTCTTTGTTACTTCATGAATGCGGAGCATGGCTTCTTCTCTTTCTCTGGCTTCACGAATATTCTTTTCATATAGCATGGCGCTTTCAATAGCCGTAGAAGATTGCAAGGCTAATGTTACTAATAATTTTAAATGTGCCGCAGAATATTGTTCAACATTTTTTCCCGCAAGAATAATTGCACCCATAATACGATGCTTTACTTTCATGGCAGCATAGATAAGAGAATGTACATCATCTTCAATAATTCCTTTTTCTTTTAATAAAGACAGATCAGTAATGATCTCGGATTGGCCGCTGAGACCGATCTTGAGTAACACACCTGGGTTGTTCCGAAGCTGTTCTTCATTAAAAAGAAGTTCACCTGATCTTGCCGGGACACCTAATTGTTTCTTTTCTTCATTCCATAATACAATAACTCCACTGTCTGAAGGAATGGAATGTATAGCTTGCTCAAGCGTTAATTGTGCAATAACATCCGGATCGATTGTCTGGGTTAACTGTTCAGAGAAATTATAAATAACATTCAGCTCCTGGTAAAGATTAAGCACTTCTGTTCCCAACTTTTTTTTCTCTGCTTCTTTCTGCACTAAATAGGCAAGAAGGTTTGCGATAATTAAAGAATTTTCATCTCCTTTTACCCAACCGATAATTTCATTTTCGAGATTTATTGGAAATGAAGATCCCGGAGTTTTAGTTGGACTACCCAATAATAGTTTTCCATTTTCATCTTCGATCCATGTCGCTTCCTTCAATTGATCCATTAAAGCAAGCACGGCTGTATTAATTTCATTCTTCTTACCGACTATATTTTTTAGACTAACCTTTGCCATAGTTTATCTCGTGTGGTGTTAATTGTAAATAGAGATCAGTTTTTTAACTGATCGTTATTCAATACCCAGGACTTCTTTTGCTTTTGATAGAATTATTTCAGGATCGAAAGGTTTTGTCATATAAACATCCGCGCCAACTTCCTGTCCTCTTTGTCGATCAAGTTCCTGGCCTTTTGCTGTCAATAGAACAATAAAAACATTATCCAACCCAAGTTCTTTTTTTACACGCCGGCAAACTTCCATGCCGTTCATTTTTGGCATCATTACGTCTAAGAATACCAGCTTCGGATTTTCTTTCTGAATAATATCCAACGCAATTTCTCCATTCTCTGCAGTTAAAAACTCCACGCCTTCATCTTCCAGTTCTTCCAGTGTTTGCTCTATCAGCATACGGATATGTGCTTCGTCATCTACAATTAAGATCTTTTGTTCCATTTTTTATTGATCATTTTTAGTTTATAAATAGTTATTGATACACCAGGAATAAAACATTCTCCAACCCTTTTTCAAAACGGATGGTTTGTACGATATCCTGTTTACCGGAAAGAACTGAGTTGATAATAATAATATCCGGTTGATTGGCTATTGCTTTTTCAAGAAGCTCTTTTTCATTTGCCTCCATTACTGAATAACCTTTTGTCTTCAGTACTTCAGTAAGTGTGCTGACAGTGGCGCTATCCTGGTCTACTACCATTACTTTCTTTTTTGATTTACCCTGTTCAAGCAAGCTTCCAATCTCGCTAAAAAGTAAACCTGTATCGATAGGTTTAGTAAGATATCTATCCACACCGATCCTGAATCCCCTTGTTTTATCCTGTACAATAGATAATACTATGATAGGTATGTCCATTGTTTGGGGATCATTTTTCAATACGGCCGCCACATCAAAGCCATTCATCTCCGGCATCATAATATCAAGAATGATAAGATCAGGTCGTTGTTTTCTTACAGCAGCCAATGCTTCTTTCCCGTTTCGGGCTTCTTCTATACTATACCCCGCATCCCCCAATTCTTGTTGCAGCAATGAACGAATTGAATCATCGTCATCAACAATAAGGATCTTAGATGCTTTACCTATGATGTTGATGTGTGATTGTGCCACTTGTTCTTTCAATTGTTTTACCAGGTCATCCAAATGCATTGGACGGGCAACACCATTTGTTTTGGTAATTGGTAAAGCGAAAGAGAAAGTACTTCCTTGTCCAACTTCGCTTTCCAACCAAATTCTGCCACCATGATGCTCTACAATTTCTTTACAGATCGGTAAACCGAGACCAGTTCCTTTTGGCTTATCAGTTAATGTATCTCCACCTACTTGTTTGAATTGTTCAAACACAGCACCAAAATCTCCCGGTGCAATACCAATGCCTGTGTCACTGATACTGACAACGATCTCATTTTTTTGCTGAGAGACAGTGCATGTAACAGAACCTTTGTCGGTAAATTTTACTGAGTTAGAGATAAGGTTAATGATAACCTGTATCAGTTTATCCCTATCCCCGGTAATAGCAGGAAGATCGGCATCAATATTTTTTATCAGCTTCAATGCTTTTTGATCGAATAAAGAAGTGGTCGCTGCTATGGCTCTTTCAGCAACTTCAGACATGGAAACACTTTCCTGGTTCCATTCCATTTTACCAGCTTCAATTTTTGCAAGATCAAGCACATCATTTATTAAGTGTGTTAGTCTTTCACCTTCAGAAATAACTACATGAAGGTTTTCTGAAATTTGTCCAATGGTTTTTTCAGTCTTAGGATCTTTTTTATCTACTATTGGAAATATTTTTTCTTCTAATCTTTTCCTGATGATTTTTGCAAAACCAAGTACTGACGTAAGTGGTGTTCTTAATTCATGGCTTACGGTTGAAAGGAATGCACTCTTAGCTTCGTTTGCTTTTTCAGCAGCTTTACCGGATGCTTCTGCTTCCATTTTCGCTTGCTTCACATCTTCAAATAAGGCCGCATTGTTTAATGCAACTCCTACTGAAGAAGCAATGGTGGATAAAAGACGAAGATCATTTTCATTAAAACGATTTTCATGCTCCGTGCTTTGAACGCTTAGTACACCAATGTTTTCCTCACCAACAGGAATAGGAACACCTAGATAAGAAGCAGCTGGAACACCAATCTGCTGAATACCCATTTGCAATCTTAGTTCCTGCAGATCTTTATTAATAAGTAATGGCTCGCCATTCAGAATAATTTTTGAAGTAAGTCCTTCGCCTAATTTAAGCGGTGCCATGTTATCACCATATTGATAAGGGAAATTGATGATCCTGGTTTTTGGATTCAGTAAAGCGAGATAAACAATATTTGCTCTGAAGAGATCTTTTAATTGATCACCAACCATTTTTATAAGATCATCAGCATTTAATTGAGAAGCCAATGCTTTACTGATACTATTCACTGTACTTAATTCAGCAGCTCTTTGCTTTGCTTCACTTAACAAGCGGTTTGATTCATCAAAGAGCCTGGCATTTTCTAATGCCACACTCATGCTATTGGTAAGTGTGGTCAATAACCTGAGATCAGATTCAGTAAATGCATTTTCCTTTTCTACGTTTTGAAGACTCACTGAACCTTTCACCACATCGCCAACTATCATTGGTACAAACAATCCGGATTTAGGAGGCAGTCCTTTGGTTACACCGGGGCTTCCATGTTTTTGAGCAGTTTCAGCGTAGTTTTCATTAATAAGCAAAGGTTGTTTACTTTTTATAAGCAACTGATTTGCCCAGTTAAATGGACGGGGATTACTGTACAATCGCTGACCCTTTTCTATTACGTATTGCCATTGTTCCTGGCCCAATCGATGATCGAAAGTCCGTATAATAACAGTTTGTGTATCGAACAATTCACAGATACGATTGCCAACAAGATCATAAATTGCCTGCATGTTCATTTCACGAACAAGACCCTCCTGCACACTATTAATAACAGCTAATTCTGCAGTACGTTGTTCTGTTTCTTTTAATAATCGATTTGTTTCATCAAACAATCTTGCGTTCTCCAATGCTACACTCATACTATTTGTGATCGTTGTCAGCAATCGCAGATCTGAATCCGAAAATGCATTTTCTCTATCTACATTTTGCAAGCTGATAGAGCCTTTTACAACATCACCAACTATCATTGGTACAAATACTGCTGACTTGGGTGGCTGACCCGTGGTTACACCTTTGCCTCCATGCTGTTTAGCCGTTTCTACATAATTCTCCCTTATATCAATTGATTTTTTCGTTTCTATCAGGCCTTTGTTTGCCCACATGAAGGGCCTGGGGTCAACATATAACCTGGTTCCTTTTTCAATTGCGTATTTAAAATTTTCTAATCCGGTTTCATGATCAAATGTTCTTATTACCAATGTTTGAGTATCGGGGAAAAGATCACAAAGACGATTTCCTACAAGATCATAAATGCCTTGCATGTCTAATTCTTTAGCCAATCCCTCTTGCACACTATTAATTACAGCTAATTCTGCAGTACGTTGTTCTGTTTCTTTTAATAAGCGATTTGTTTCATCAAAGAGTCTTGCATTTTCCAATGCAACACTCATACTGTTGGCCAGTGTTTCTAACAGGCGAACGTCAGCTTCGCTAAATGCATTTTCCTTATCTACATTCTGAAGACTTACATAGCTCTTTACTTTATCACCTGAAATAAGCGGTACAAATAAAAGTGATTTGGGATGCTCAGTACCCGGAAGAACTTTCATTCCAAACTTAGCAGCCGCTTCTTCAAAACTTTCATTTATAAGAATTTTTTGCCTGTTATCAATCAGGTATTGCCTTACCTTATCATACGGCCGTGGCTTCAGATTAAAGCGTTCACCTTTTTCAATAGCATAATTAAATGTTTCAATTCCCGAATCCTGATCCAGGCTCGCAATGATCACGGCCTGTGCATTCACTTTAAATACATCGCTGATCTTATTTCCAACAAGGTCGTAAATACCCTGGATGTCCAATTCTTTTGCCAAACCTTCTTGCACACTATTAATAACAGCAAGTTCTGCTGTACGTTGTTCTGTTTCTTTTAATAAACGGTTTGTTTCGTCAAAGAGTCTTGCATTTTCAAGTGCAACACTCATACTATTCGTAATAGTGGTTAGCAATCTCAGATCTGCGTCATTATATGCAAATTCTTTATCAACATTTTGCAAGCTCACCGATCCCTTTACTAAACCTCCAACTACCATTGGAACAAAAATTCCTGATTTGGTTGGCTGACCAACAAAAGCGCCGGTACCTCCAAATTTTTTTGATGTTTCAAGATAATTCTCATTTATATGAATAGGCTTTTGTGTTTGTATGAGCTGCTTGCTGTGCCAGGCAAATGGTTTGAGGTCGATTATTTGCCTTTCGCCTTTTTCAACTGCATAGCGCCAGTTTTCTAAACCTCTGGCGTGATCGAAAGTGCGGATAACAAGATTGGGGGCATTAAATACTTTAATGATGCGTTCTCCAACAAGTTCATAGATGGCCTGCATATCAAGTTCTTTTGCCAGCCCATCTTGTACACTATTGATAACGGCTAATTCTTCAACGCTTTGTTTTAATTCATGCGTTCTTTGTTCAACTACTTTTTCTAGCTCACGATGCTTTTCATGAAGTTGCCTTGTACGCCAACGAACGATCAAATAAATTAATGTAGCCGCTGCAAGCACATATAAGGCATAAGCCCACCATGTAGCATACCAGGGAGGAGCAACATTAAATTTATAAGCTGCTTCAGGACTTTCTACATCATATATATTTTTTGCTTTTACACGGAATGTATATGTGCCCGCAGCAAGATTTCCGAATTCACGAAAGGTTTGTTTGTTCCATTCGGTCCAGGCTTTATCATGTCCTTCCAGATAAGTAGAAAACCGCGTTTCATTTTCCTGTTTGAAAAAAGGAGCTGAATATTGAAAGCGAACGGAGTTCCATTTGTGATTGAATTCGACTTTATCTGCCGAAGGTGAATAGCCGGAATAGTAAACAGAATCCTCATTGAGTGTGATACCGCGAATAATAGTACTGAAAGATTTTCCTGACGTTTCATTAAGATCGCCATCATATCTTATTATTCCTTCTCTCCCGGCGAACCAAATTACGTTCTTTCCATTGTTATCTGTAGAAGTAGCAATAGCCCATACAGGATAATTTCTTCCCAACTCCCTGAATGGTGCATCAACAATTTTCAGACTACCATCTTTCGTTTTTAGTTTAGCAAAAACGCCTTTACCAAAATTCGCCCAGATATTTCCTGCGTTATCCTCAGGGTTGATAGCTGTACCATCGGCATCGGCGTCTATATAATTTTTTAAAAATGCGGTAGTATCCCTGATAAAACGATCCTTCTGCTCATCAAAAACAAAAATTGAATCTTTATGGGAAAAGAAATATGTTTTATCGTCAAAGTCAGATATAAATAAATTCTTTTGCGGAAGCCCTTGATTATGATTATAAAGCGTATAAGAATTTTCGTTAACAATTACTTTACCATTTTTTCTATCAGGTTTCACCAACCTTAATTCGCCAGGATTGTCACCTGCTATCCAAAGGTTTCCGTTTTTTGTTTCGCTGAAGAACCCTGCACTTGACGATAGCCCATCAGCCTTCGATTCGACATTATAAATGCCTGACGTGGGATTGTACCGGACGATAGCCAGTCCATTTCGCAGATCACAGTAAAATACCGTTGTATCAATCTTTGATCTTAAAACCTGGGTAAGATGAAAATCATAATTAACACCGGGAATCACAGGTATTACTTTGTCTCCTGATATTTTCAACAAACCTTTTTCGGCCCCGGCCGCCAGCAGATCTTTTCCGTTTTTTATGAACCCATTTGACTGGCCGCTTGTGCCGGGCATTTTTTCAAACCTGTTGTTGGATCTGTTAAGCATGAAAATTCCGTTATTAGTGCCTGCATAAACTACTCCATTATGACTCCCCACTCCGAAAACAGTTTTTGCAGGCAAGCCCATTGACTCATTATAATAAGTAAGAGAGGAGTGGAGATCTAGTTTGGCAATTCCATTAAATAAAGGCATCCATAGAATACCATGGCTGTCTTCAAAAAGAAAATCGACGGAATTATCCTGAAGTCCAACAGTCTTGTCGATCCGCTGAATAAGTTTTCCTTGTTTGTCAATGATGACAGCTCCATCATTGAACGTATTCAGCGCTATAAGTCCATTGCTGAGAATACGACCGCCATATAGACTGGTATTAAAAATATATTTATCTGCTTCTGTCTTAAATGGAGTAAAATCTTTTCCATCGTATAAAAAAAGTCCTTGTGTACGGGTCCCGATAAGTATTTGTTTCTCATTATAAGGCAGCATGACATAAATGCGTTCGTTGGCAAATTTTTCTCCATTAGGTACCACCTGGAAACTGTCATTTTTTAAAATCGTCAACCCTCTTGCCCATATTCTGCAGTAATACTGATCACCGATTACCCCACCTACATGAAATCCTTCCTTACTTTCAAGTATGCGGAAAGATTTGTAATTCCATATTAATAACCTGTTGTTTGCCCTGAACATTATATTCCCATCGTTCAAAATAACTGCTTCCCAAACTATCCCAAAATTCCTTTTGTCTTCAGGCAGCTTATCTTTCATGGAAATGAATTCCAATTTTTCTTTTTTGCCAGGAGCCAGGTAACCAATATCACCGTTTGTGGCCACATAAATTCTTCCATCTTTGCCCTTGGCTAATGCTCTCGTTTCTGATATTCCTGGTGGTCTTACCAATTCCCAATGTTGGCCATCAAAAACAAGAATGCCTTTTTCGTTGGCAAAGTATAATACTCCTTTATCATCTTCTGTTGCCCACCAGTTTACACCATCAGCCTTATAATCCTGGTAGCGGTAGTTGGTGATAAATGGCAAACCTTTGAGGTCATTTTGCGCAAAAACAGGAACTGTAAAGAGCAAGCCAAGACATGCTATTAGAATATGACTAGGTAAATAAAGCCGGGGAAAGGCTTTGATTTTTTTCATAATAATAATTTAAGTAACAGGATTTTCAATGGAAAAGGGGCCAGGTGTATTCGCTGGGGTAGAGACTATCTATTAGTCTCTAAATGTAGAGAAAATTCTCTGAAACAAACATGGAAATATAAGCGTAGGAAGTTCTTTATAAACCAAGTATAGACTTCAATTTGGGATAGCCATTTCTACTTACAGGAACTTTTGCTCCAGAGCGAAGAATTGCAATATGATTGTCTTTTTCATAAGGATCAATTCTTGTGATCTGTTGAAGATTTACAATATAAGAACGATGTGAACGTACAAATTGCGAAGGATCGAGCACTTGCTCAAAATGACTCATTGTTTTATTCTTTAAAAAATATCCTTCTTTAGTAAACACTTTTACAAAATCATCAGCGGCTTCAAGATAGTGTACATCCTGGATAGGAATTATTTTGATCTTACTACCATCCTTTATTACTATTCTTTCACTTTGTGGTGCCGTTAATGAAACATCATCCAATAATTGTTTTGTTTGCTTTTCACTGGTTGAATTATTTTTCTGCTCTCTCCATTTCTTAATTGCTTTTTCAAAGCGATCCTGGTTAAATGGTTTTAATAAATAATCAATAGCATGAGCTTCGAATGCCTTAATGGCATATTCATCAAATGCTGTGGCAAAGATCACAGCAGGACGATTTTCAATAAGCTCCAGCATTTCAAAGCCATTGATCTTTGGCATTTGAATATCAAGAATAATGAGGTCCGGCTTGTATTGCTGAATGGCTTTTAATCCTTCAAACCCATTACTGCATACTTGTGAAACTACAAGATCAGGGAAGTGCTGTATATATTCTATTACGATGCTTCTTGCCAGTGGCTCATCATCTATTATGATCACTTTGCTGCTCATGCCTGCGGAATTTTAATTGTTGTTGTAAAGATATTTTCTTTTGCTTCAGTGCTTATCAAATCGTTACGTGCAAATAATAAGTATAATCTTCTTTGCACTGATTGTAAACCAAAACCTGTTCCTTGCCTGGGCGTTGAAGTTTCAGGATCAAAAGGATTGGTAACGGTTATTACTAAATTATTTTCTTCTTTCACTGCTTTTAAACTGATCTCGATCTCATCAATCGTATCATACAATCCAAATTTGATCGCATTTTCCATGATAGGTTGTAATAGCAATGCAGGTAATTTTAATTCATCAAGAGATTCATCATATTCAATACTTGTTGCAAGGCGGTGACCAAATCTCACTTTCTCAATATCAAGGTATAGTTGCAGGTATTGAAGTTCTTCTTTTAAAGTTACCCACTGGTGTTCTTCTTTTTTTATAGTTCCTCTTAAAAAATCAGAAAGCTGTTGTACCATTTTTCTTGCCTCTTGCGGTCTTGAACCGATCAGTGCATTAATGCTATTTAAACTATTAAAAAGAAAATGAGGCTGCAATTGCTGGCGCAGTTTAAAAAGTTCAGCTTCCTTCGATAATTTTTCAGCATCCTGTTTTCTTGCTTCCTGTTCAGTTTGTTCCTGCCAATTGTACCAAATTACGCTGATAAGAATGGTACATCCAAGCAAAAGAAAATCCAGACTACTGCGGACCCATATAGAGCGATTGAAAAAAACTATGTATTCTTCATTGGATGCATAAATATTCTTTAAAATAACTTTTGTTATTAAAATAACAATGACGGTGATCAAAAAGCACCAGGTGAGAAGATGAAAATACTTTTCTTTTTGCGGTAAATAATAATGAAGCATCATGATCACAAGGAAACAAGCAAGTATCAACAACGCATCATTTATGGCACCATCAACCAAAGCCGTTGTCCAATTTAATCCAAACCAGCGCAGCAGTATCACATGATCAATAAATATTATTAACCAGCAAACGCTGAAGATGATCCTGAATCTTGTTACAGAAAATGGAGATGTTGCCATGCTTATTTATACCAATTGCAAAAGTTCATGTGTGTCTGAATGAAGAATGCCCTGAGCTTTCTTATTTATTACATCGGTATACAGGTCACCATCGTCTTTTTCTTCAATGCGTGAATAAAGTTCTGCACCATCGATCATTTCCCCGATCTTATAAAGCTCACTAACATTGATGAATTGCCATTGTACCAATTCCTGTTTCAAGTTATAAAACTTCTCTTCTTCTTTTTTACCTGTTTGCTGTGCTTTAATAAACGCCTCTTCTTTAGTTGTGGCATAGACCAGGCGAAGTTGTTCATCAAATTGTGCAGTGTGATCACCATCGCCACAAATTATGCGATAAACGATTTTAGCAAGATACCAGTTCATATTAGTTAAGGTTATGCCTGTCTGTCGACAGACAGGGTTTATGATTAAAAGCTTTTTATTTCAATGCCACCAAATATCACAGTTCCCCTTATCAGTAATATTTTTTCAGAAGATTCAGTTATTGTCTGCATTCTTCTTTTGTCTTCAATGCCACCAAAGATCGTAACAGCTTCAGATTTTACTGACCAGTTTGAAGGGACAAGAAGTTTAGTACCACCAAAAATTGTTGTGAGTTCAATAGCAGCCATACCAGTAAAATCGGCCTGGGAAAGATCAAGTTCCGTACCTCCGAAAATATTTACGAGGTCACCGCCTTTAAAATTCTTTGAAATGATTATTTTTTTTGCTCCACCAAAAATAGAAGTGCTGTCAACAAAATCATCTTTTGTATAATCAATGTCCTCGCTAAAAAAAGAATCACTTGCTCCTTCAGTTTTTTTTGTACCATCCCACTTCCATCTGCGCCGTGGCCGCAGGATAATAAATGCACCTACTACTATTAATACTATAGGCCAAATGGTTTTAAATGAAAATTCAGGGAATATGTCTCTTAAAAGAAAAATACCGCCAACAAGTAAAAGAATAAGCCATGCTCCACCGCGAAAATTGTGGCGTATGCCGATAAATAATCCAAATGCTATCATTCCTGTATGCCAATCGAATACCCAGGCAGGAAAATCGGGGATCGTTGCTCTCATTAAAGCAACAATGCCAATAATGAGTATAAAAGCTCCTGTCAATACATTGCTATGCCTGCTGGTTACTATACCAAATTGACCCTGGGCACCGTTTGCCCAACGTTGTCTTCTTTCTTCCCTTCTCTTTTGTCTTTCCTGTCGTCTTTGCTCGCGGGAATCTTGTAGCTCTGTCATAGTTGTAAATTTTATCAAATCTATGACGGCAAAGCAGAACAGACAATGGAGGAGAGGTAATTAGGGGGGAGATGTCGGCGAATGACGGGAAAAGACCGGTGAAAAGCTGCGAATAATTTCGCCAGTAGCGTAAATATCAGGACATAGAAATGCCCCATTCAAGACTATAGGTGTCCTTACTTTCTTGTATGCAGGTAAATAGAAAACTGGTGATAAATGGCATATTGATCTGCTGATCTTTGGTTTCTATTGCCATGGTACCACTTACATAAGTTTCAGTGGATGAAGTTTCAAGGGCATCGTTAACCCCCAATTTTTTTCCTTTATTGATGCCAGTATAATTATGACGTAAGGCTAATTTTTCGACCATATCCTCAAGAAAAGCTTCTTCGTCAATCGTTGCTTTAATGCGTAGAGTCTTTTTCATAATCAAGTGACTTGAGGGGTTACAATCATCTTTTTCCCGGGTCACTTGCCATTAATCACAGATGCTTGTTCCTTTCTGTCTTTATATATGATGCTTTAATCTTCAAAATGGTTATAAAAGGTTTGTGAAAATTCTGAAAACGCATTTTTAAGAACTAATTGATCCTGTTCATGAAAGCGAATAACTCCAGGTTATTTTATAATCTTTTTCCTTTTCTTTAATGCAAACAACGCCAAAATTTGTTTCCACAGGGATACTAATGTGTTTCACATTACTGTTACTATTATCTAAGTAACCGATCTCAATAGTACCTTTCACAGGGGAGTGTTCGCAACACCAGCTAAAGCTTTCAAAGTTTTCCCATAAAACACCGCCATTCAATTGGCTTTTTTTGCCAAAATTTTTTTCTGCATGATGCATATTGTTTATATGCTCTTCAATAAGGCTTTCGGCAAGCAAGGTGTTAGTTTCTACAGTTGTTATTGGTATTCCTTTCATAAAAAAACCATTTTGACTTTGAGTATCATTTCCGTTATCAATAATCCAAGCGGAATGCCAGATTTTTTTTAGATAAAATCGGCATTGCCTGATAATAGGTTGCGCCTAAAGTATAAGATGGCTGATAGTTTTTGCGCAATATTTTTCCCACTCTTTTAAACTATCTACACCGGATAAGAATAAAAAAGCCTGTCAGTGCTGACAGGCCTGGTTAATAAGATAGTTGTGTCTTATACAAAGCTGAAGCTGTCTCCGTCGAACAATCCTTTATCGCTGAGTTTAAGATGCGGAATAACAAGAAGTGCCATAAAAGAAAGAGTCATGAATGGTGCTGATAAAGTGGAGCCAAATTCTTTAGCCATTTTATCAATGGCTGTGTAGGCCTCGGCAACTTTGTAACCGTCTTCATTACTCATTAAGCCTGCAACCGGTAAAGCAAGAACCATTTCCTTTCCATTGCCAACAGCACTTACGCCACCTTGTTTTTCTATCACAAGATTTACAGCTCTGCAAATATTTTCATCATCTACACCAACTGCAACTATGTTATGACTGTCGTGAGCAACTGAGGAAGCAATGGCTCCTTTTTTTAATCCAAAATTTTTGATGAATGCTTTTGCGATCGGGGCATCATTATAACGGTTAATTACAACAATTTTCAAAATGTTATTCTCCGGATGGCTGTCAATTATCCCATTTTTGACAATTACATCATCTAAATCCTTTATTAACCTATTAGTGATGAGTTGACCGTCTAATGCTTCAATAACATTTACCTGTTCTATGTTTTCTTCATCGCCGTATTTATTGAGCAAGTATTGAAAATCGGAGACTTCTTTTTTACTGCATGAAAAATTATTTATTATTTCTGATCTTCCGCTTTCAATTTTTGATTTTCCATCTTCTGCAACTAACTCTCCATTAATAAACGTTTTCATCACTTCAAACTTTTCGAGATTTTTTACTACAATAAAATCAGCAGCATCACCTTCTTTTAATAAACCAACATTTAACTTATAATGTAATGCAGGATTTACACAAGCTGCAGTTAATACCTTATACATATTTATACCTTTCGCCACTGCTCTTGCACAAAGTTGGTTAATGTGTCCAAGAACAAGACTATCCGGATGTTTATCATCACTGCAAAACATCATTTGGTTTGGATAATCATTCAGCAGATCTATTAAAGCTTCAAAATTTTTAGCGGCGCTGCCTTCACGGATGATGATTTTCATTCCATTCTGCAACTTATCTAATGCTTCTTCTTTGGTAAAACATTCATGATCTGTTGTAATTCCCGCGGAGATATACTGTTTGGCTAAATCACCTCTCAATCCTGGTGCATGGCCATCAACTGGTTTTAATAAATGATGTGCAGCTGCAATTTTTTTCATCACTTCTTCATCTTCATTCAATACGCCGGGAAAATTCATCATCTCACTCAAATATTTTATTTCATCTCTTTTTAAAAGCTTTTCAACATCATTCGAATCAAGTGTTGCTCCTGCTGTTTCAAAAATGGTTGCAGGAACACAGCTCGGTGCACCAAAATTGAATTTGAATGGAACTGTTTTCCCATTCCCGATCATAAACTCAACTCCTTCCATGCCACAAACATTTGCTATCTCATGTGGATCACTAACTGTTGCAACTGTGCCATGCACAACAGCCAATTTTGCAAACTCAGAAGGAACAAGCATGGAGCTTTCAATATGAACATGTGCGTCGATAAAACCGGGAAGAATGTAGTTTGAGGTTTGTAGTTTGAGGTTTGAAGTTATAGAAACGATCTTTCCATTTTCAACTTTTATTTCTGCCGGATAAATTTTTTTTTGATGTACGTCAACAAGATTGCCACTTATAGAAAATGAATTCATGCTCATGATTTGGATAAAGGTAAATCACTAACTTCATTCCCCTAACACAAAACACATGAGAAAGATTTTTTTATTACTGATCAGCATTGGCTGTATCTGTTCTTTAACTGCGCAGAAAAATTCAAAGTCAAATACCGCAGTTTCTTCTGAATCAAATTTGGATTCGCAATTATTTTCAAAAATGAAATATCGGTTGATCGGTCCTTTCCGTGGAGGACGTAGTGGCGCTGCAACCGGCAGTTATAAAAATAAAAACACATTTTATTTTGGAGCCACCGGCGGCGGCGTTTGGAAAACAACAGATGGTGGTGGCAATTGGAATAATATTTCTGATAAATATTTTGGAAGTTCGATCGGAGCAGTAGCAGTTGCTCCTTCTGATGAAACAATAGTATATGTTGGAGAAGGCGAAAATACAATGCGTGGAAATGTAAGTGAAGGTCTTGGTGGCATGTGGCGTAGTGATGATGGCGGCAAAAGCTGGAAAAATATTGGCTTAAAAGATGGACGTCATATCATACGTATTGTTATTCATCCAAAAAATCCGGATATAGTTTGGGTAGCTGTAATGGGACATTTGTTTGGTCCCAACCTGGTGCGGGGTGTTTATAAAACAATTGATGGTGGCAAATCATGGAAAAAGACATTATTCATAAATGATCAAACCGGCTGTAGCGATTTAGTAATGGAGCCAGGTAACGCAAATGTATTTTATGCAGGCACATGGCGATTGTTAAGAACTCCCTATTCATTAGAAAGCGGTGGCGACGGTAGTGGTTTATGGAAAAGTATTGATGGCGGAGATACATGGACAAATATTTCAACAAAGAAAGGATTACCAAAAGGGACATGGGGAATTGTGGGTGTTGCAGTAGCTCCATCAAATACAGATAAAATTTATACCATCATTGAAAATAAAGATGGAGGATTATATATGAGTCCTGATGGCGGAGATACATGGACATTGACATCAAGCGATAATAACATTCGCCAACGTGCATGGTACTATACAAAAGTATTTGTTGATCCAAAAAATGAGAACCGTGTTTATTGTCCCAATGTGAATTTTATGCGAAGCAATGACGGCGGCCGTACATTTCAATCCATCAATACACCGCATGGCGATCATCATGATCTTTGGATCGATCCTGAAGATCCAAACAGAATGATCGTTGCTGATGATGGTGGCGCACAAGTTTCCTTTAATATGGGGACAAGCTGGAGCACTTATGAAAATCAGCCAACCGTTCAGGTTTATCGTGTGAGCACTGACAATGCTTTTCCATATCGTGTACTAGCGCCACAACAAGATAATGGTGCTTTTAGAATAAGAAGCAGAACTTATGGGGCAGCAATTACAGCAACTGATATGGAAAATGCAGCAGGAAGTGAGAGTGGTTATATCGTTGCTGATCCATTGAATCCTGATATTACTTATGGTGGAAATTATATGGGGCTATTACAAAGACTGGATCATCGTACAGGAGAAAGTCGTGCAATAAATGTATGGCCAATTGATAATATGGGTGCGGGAGCCGAAGCCGCGAAGTATCGTTTTCAGTGGAACTATCCTATTTTCTTTTCACCAAACAATCCTAAAAAATTATATGCAGCAGGTAATCATCTTTTCGCAACCGAAGATGAAGGGAAGACATGGCAGATGATCTCACCTGACCTGACAACAAATGATAAAAAGAAACAAGCTTCAAGTGGAGGACCGATCACACAGGATAATACAAGTGTGGAATATTACTGTACTATATTTTATGCTACTGAAAGTTGGGTAGAGAAAGACCTGCTTTGGACAGGCAGTGATGATGGCTTGATAAATGTAAGTAAAGATGGCGGCAAGAATTGGGAGAATGTAACTCCTAAAAATATTCCGCAATGGATAATGTGGAACTGTATTGAAGTAGATCCTTTTAAAAAAGGCGCAGCTTATGTTGTAGGGACCAGGTATAAATTGGATGATTTCAAATCATATATATATAAGACAGAAGATTATGGCAAAACATGGAAGCAAATTGTAAATGGAATTAATCCTCTTCACTTTGCAAGATGTCTTCGTGCAGATAGAAAAAAGCAAGGCTTGTTATATGCAGGCACTGAATATGGAATGTATATTTCTTATGATGATGGCGCAAACTGGAAATCATTTCAATTAAACCTTCCAGAAGTTCCTATCACTGATCTTACAATTAAAAACAATGACCTTATAGTTGGTACGCAGGGAAGAAGCATTTATATTTTAGATGATCTGACTGTGTTGCAGGAAAAGAATGCTGATGTATTAAATAAAAACCTGCATGTCTTTAATGTGAATCCTGCTTATCGTATGCCGGGCGGTGGCAGACGTGGCGGTGGAGGTCGTGGAGCAACAGGCGATATGCGCAATGTTGGGATGAACCCGCCAAATGGTGTTGTTTTTAATTACTATATGGCTAACGCAATTGATTCAACCAAACTTTCTATAGAGGTTTTGGACAAGAATAAAAAAACGATCAAAACTTTTTCTACAACAGCTAAAACGCCTGCAGATAAATTTGAAGTTGCAAAAGGAATGAACCAGTTTGAATGGGATATGAATTATGCTGAAGCAGAAAGAGTAGACGGATTGATCTTATGGAATGGTTTTGTTGGCGGACCAAAAGCGGCACCTGGAAATTATTTTGCAAAATTCAAATCAGGCAGCGATTCAACCGAAGTTCCGTTTACTATTATTGGCGACCCGAATTATAAAACTTCGTTAACGGAGTATGAAGAGCAATTCAATCATTTGATCACTATCCGGGATAAATCAACCGAGATCATGAAAGCGATCAAAAACATCCGCGAAGTAAGACAACAAATGAATGATTTCAGCGCAAGAGTGGGTAAAGACCTGCCGAAAGAAGTGAAGCAACAGATCGACACAGTTAATAAACAAATAACGACTGTTGAAGAAGCATTGCATCAAACAAAAGCAAAGAGCGGACAGGATGTCTTGAATTATCCAATTAAACTCGATGATAAACTTTCGAGTATCTATAATGCAGCTTCTGCGGGACAATCCGGTCTTTCCAAACAGTCAAAAGAAGCGTATGCGGAGCTTGTAGTGCAAATAGATGAGCAACTGGACAAACTGAAAAAGATCATGGCTGAAGATGTAGCAAAGCTTAATCAATTGATCCATGAAAAAACGTTGCCGGTTATTGGAGTAAAAAAAGAATAAATATTTAAATCTATTTTGCTAAAGCTCTTGAAGATTTAGCTGATTTACTTTTTCTATGAAAGATCAGTCTATCGGGATCTTCTGCTAATGATTTTTCGAGAGTCAATCCTTTAAATGTAGGTCCGGCTTTTGCTTTGCTTTTTTTCTCGTTAAACTTATAATTGTAATAAAGGGTAAGTAACTCTTTCCATCCTGTTGTTTTGAAAAAGGCTATTTGCTTATCTTTTAAAATAGATTCTTCTGCATGCTCCTTGTTTGCAGGGAAACAAATAGCAATACCGTTACCACCAATAGCCCTCGATCCCGGGGAGGGCTTTTTATAATTATTACCCATGAACCCGGCGATCACATTGTTTTGAAGCTGATTGATGACCTCGAAAATTTTATTGTCTAACGGCAGGTCAACATTATAGTATAATAGATTTTCCAGGAACCAGATGAGGTCGATATTGAACATCGGGTAATCTATTTTACCCGCTTTTAACTTATCCGTGTCTTTGTATGTATAGTCGAGACATTGAGCTCTGGCATTATGTAACAATACATAAGTTTGATCGTCTTTAAATTTTAATTTATCAATTAAATATTTGCAGAGGACAGTAAAAGAATCTATAAATGACCTAAAATTTGAAAGAGAAAGACTGGTAAGTGATACACCCATCTTCCTGAATTCAGGCACATCACTATCATAATCGGCATAATTGGTGCAATAGAAAATAGAAACTAGTAAGTTCGCGACTTCTCTTGCTTTTATGTGAGGTCTTTTCAAAAATTGTTTACAAAGTTGTGTGTACCCTAATCCCAATGCAGGCATTTCGTCAGGAGAAGCAATAAAATAATCTGTAAGTCCAACAAACTTGTTTGCATTTTCAATTTGCTGAGCCCAGCAACAATCCAGGCATATAAACCCCGGACTTTTCTTGAAGCATGTCTTGATCACATCAGCCATTCCGGAATACGTAAGCGATTTCGTATTTCCCCTGCTGTAAATGAGTAAGATCGGTTTTTGTTTTACCTTGTTTTTTGAAATTGCCGGGTATTCGCAATATCCTTCGAAATCCCATCCGTGTTGAGCTTTTGAAAACTTTCTTTCAATACTTGCGTCTTTCATCCTTGCGTCTACATTTACCATCCTTGTATCAAAAGACCCTTTTGAAATGTCAGTTGTTGCGGGCCCGCCATGACCTTTATAAAAGAAACCAAAATTCTCTGCAGGAAAATTTTGGATGGCCATCGTTAATAGTTTTTCAAAGTTCTTTTTCGTGGTGAGTCCTTTTGAAGTAGTTGGCAGTTGATGAAAACTAACATCAGATAGAAAATCATCATCCTTATTAACATGATAAATTGCGGGAGCTGAAAACTTTTTTGAGAACTTATCTCCTTCAATAGCATCAAATAAGATCACAAAATCCACATCTTTATTACTGCCCACTGAATATATTTCCTGTATTACCTTTAGTTGCTCGTTAAAAAGATTATTTTTTGCACTAAGCAAAAAAATGAGTGTCCACTTTTTTGGGGGTATTTTCTTTTTCATGGAAGAGGTTGGTTTGTTAGTCTAAAATTATTCTTAATTTAATTAATAATTATCAGGTTTCCATGAAGTCACCATTTATTCCTACGGTTCTCTTGTTTTTTTTGACTCAAAACTTATGTATTGCGCAGCAGTTCAATGTGAGGACCTATTCTTTTAAAGAGGGCCTTAACACCTATAATATAAAAAAGGTTTTACAGGATAAGTATGGATTTATATGGTTGGCAACACAGGATGGAGTTTATCGGTATGATGGTACCAGTTTTGAGTCATTTAGAAAAAGCAGTGATGCAGACATCAATATCAGGGAAAATTTTATTACTGATATCGCATTAGGAAATGACGAGAATCTTTATGTCGCATCATTTAGCGGAGGTGTCGAAGCGATTAATATAAGGACACAGAAAATAACTCATCTTTTATCAGAGACATCAGGAAAAGAAGAAGGTCTTCCAAATTTATGGATAACAAAGATCTTTTGTGATGCTGAAAACAATCTTTGGGTTGGAGGTAAGGATTTTTTAAAAGTGTATAGTTTAAATGAAAAGAGGTACAAAGATTATCAGAAGAAGGATGAACTTAGATCTGCTATTAATGTTTCATTTATCAGGCCGGTGAATAAGAATACTATAGCGATCGGTGTGGATAATTTTGGAGTCCTTTTTTATAATATAAATTCATTTGAAATTCAGAACAGCATAAAAAAATTGGGAGACTCGGGGCCCGATAACATTACTGCTACCGATCTTATAACTATAAACGATAGTTGCTATATTAGTTCGGGCTCAAACGTATTCAGTGGAAAGATCAAGGACGGTGTGTGGATGGCAGGAAGAAAGATCAATACCTCTGTGGTCGGCGATTATGTTATCAATTGCATGATGACAAAAAACAAAAATGAACTTTGGATCGGTACAAATAACGGTCTCGGTAAAATTGATATGACGACAAATCAATTCGATTTGGTTGGTAGCACAGAGTTTTCGAATAATTTTATTACAGACCTTTTTATTGACAACGAAAATGGCCTTTGGATAAGTTCCCTTACAGACCTTTCAAGAATGAGCCTTCAACCATCTCCATTTGCTTCATTCAAAGGAGGAAGAAATGGCGACCCCCGGATGAATCATATTTATTCACTTGTTCCGGTAAATGAAACAAAACTTTTTGCTTGTGGTACTGACGGATTATACTTATGTGATATTTTTTCAGAGAAGGTAAATAAGATCAATGGAACTGCGGCGTTGGGTATTATTCATTACGTTTTTAAAAAAGATGAAGACTATTGGCTGATCTGTTCTGATGACGGAATGTATGCATACAGGCCATCTGATAAAAAACTATCAAAAGAATTATTACTGCAGAAATATCCCGAGTGGCGATCATTTATAAATAATTATTTTAATAACACGATAAGATCCGGCGATAAGATCTACTGGGCAAGTGAAGAGCAGGAAGGATTAATAATATGGGATTTGAAAGATCGCACTATTGAACAAATGAAGGCAGGAAATTTAAGATCAGGAGGAATACCTGAAAATCATATTCACAATCTTAAACTTGATAAAGAGGGATTTCTTTGGCTGTTGTTTGATAAAGCAGTAGCGAAGTTCGATCTTAAAAGAGATTCAGTAATTCAGATACTAAGTTATGATCGTAATGATGGAGGATTTAAGGCGGGTGTTTTTTTCGATATGTATGATGATGGTTCTGTTTTATGGTTTGGTACTTATGGTGGCGGCATAAATGGTTATGATAAAAAAACTGGTCAATGGTCATATATTACCGAACAAGATGGTTTATGTAATAATGCAGTTTATGGTATACTTCCTGAAAAAGACAGTATATTTTGGGTAAGTACAAACAATGGTTTATCAAGAGTAAATTATAAAATAAAAAAATGTCTTAACTACTTTGTAGAAGATGGTCTGCATGATAATTCTTTTGATGAAAAGGGCTCCTTGTCTTTTGACGATAAAATATTTTTTGCAGGAGTCAATGGTTTTACATCGGTCAAGTTGGATAATTATAAAGCCAATACTTATTCATTTCCGGTTTATATAAAAAAACTGGAGTACATACAAAAGAATAATAGAATTACACTTAATGATGTTGAATGGAAAAATTTGCAATTGCCACCCGGAACCTCTAATGCTACTATATGGTTAAGTGCATTGTCATTTACAAACAATAAACCACGTTTTAGTTATAAGATCAAAGGATTTCAGAATGAATTTTTATCTGTGAATGATGAAAATAAAATAGAACTAAATGCACTTAAGTATGGAGACTACGAGATCGATATCAGGTATTTAAATGAAAAAGGGGATTTTGTAGAAGATGCAGTTGGTATTAAACTTGAAATACTTCCTTTTTGGTATCAAACATGGTGGTTTCGTATACTAGTAGCAATAGTTGCTTTATCGATCATAATATTCATTGTCCGTCTCATTTATATTTCAAGGTTAAGAAGGCAAAGAGCATTATTGGAAAAGCAATTGGCGGTACAATTCGAAAGACAAAGAATATCGGCTGAAATGCATGATGATATCGGGGCAGGACTTTCGGGTATAAGGCTCCTGACGGAGATGACCAAAGGCAAAGTAAAGGACACTGCTGCCAGTAATGAAGTTGAAAAAATTTACGAGTCGGTTGGTGACATTTCTGCTAAGATGAAAGAAGTGATCTGGAGTTTAAATACCGAAAATGATGAATTGTCGAGTCTTATTTCATATATTCAGAGACAGGCAAGATCATGGCTGGAGCATTACCCTTGCCAGCTTACTATTACTATTCCGGAAAAAATACCCGATGTTGAAATCGACGGGGAATCAAGGAGAAATATTTTTCTTACGGTGAAAGAAGCTGTACATAATATTATTAAACATTCAGGTGCCGATAAAGTGACAATTAATATTGCCTGTGACGAGCAATTGATCATTACAGTTTCAGATAATGGAAAGGGAATGCATGTTAATGAAAATAGTAATATAGGAAATGGACTTAAAAACATGAAACAGCGAATACATCAATTGAAAGGAAAAATTTTTATCCAAAACCAGGAAGGATTTACCTTGAAGTTTGAAATTCCTTATAAACAAGTTTTATGATCAAAGTAGCCATCGTAGAAGACAACGATCAATTTCGAACAGCCCTGGAAACAATTATAGACCAGGAAAAAGATACAACGCTAGCTGGTTCGTATACCAGTGCCGAAAAAGCATTAATTGGATTAATGCAATCACCGCCTGATATTGCGATCGTAGATATTAGTTTACCGGGATTACGTGGTCCTGAACTGATCGTCCGTCTGAAAGATAAGATACCGCAAACACTATTCATGGTGTGTACAATTCATGATGATAACGATACCATTTTTGAAGCTTTAAAAAGCGGAGCGGCAGGCTATATAGTAAAAGACCCGATTACTAAAGAAGAAATTGTAAAAGCTATTCGTGATCTTTTCAATGGCGGATCACCCATGAGTCCTTTTATTGCCAGGAAAGTAATCGGCGCTTTTCAAAAGCCGGTGATCAATGATGTAAATTCTTTATTGAGCCAACGGGAAAAGGAAGTGCTTGAACAGGTGGCGCAAGGCTTACTTTATAAGGAAATTGCAATACGGCTTGCTATCAGCCCGGAAACTGTAAAAAAACATCTTAAGAATATTTATCAAAAACTACATGTGCAAAATAAGGTGGAAGCATTGAATAAATTCAGGCTTCTTTAAAACGTGAATAGATTGTATTAACACCACTTCGTTTTTTATTACAAGCTGATTACATTTAACATTGCCGGTGATCGGAGTTAAGAAAGATTAAAAAATTAATATTTACAATATGGATTTTATAGAAGCAGGGCAAATCCGGATTACGTATAAAGAGCTTAACCGCGAAGCGAAGCAAACCGTTTTTTTTATTCATGGAAATTCCGGCTCTCACAGAACGTGGAATAAACAACTCAACAGTGAGCTATTTAAAAATTATCATCTCGTCGCATTCGATCTTCCGGGTTGCGGTAAGTCTTTGATCCCCGCAGGCATTGAATGGGATTATAGCCTCCTAAGTACAGGAAGGGTTGTAGCAGAAGCTATTAAACAATTAGCCGGAAGTAAACCATATTGTTTGGTCGGATTTTCTTATGGCTCAAGTGTGCTGAGTGAGACATTGAATCATTCTGTCACACCTGCTGGCATTTCATTATTGGGTTCATGCGTTATAGGAGAAGGAATAGGATTGGATAAACTAATTGTTCCGGGAGATAGTATCTCTTTTCAAGATGAAGTAAGCGAAGAAACAGTGAAACAATTTCTTTCTGACGTACTTAAGGCACGTAATGAAGAAGAAATCAATTTACATACTGAAGATTTTTTCCTGGCAAAGCCTCCCTTTCGCTCAGCATTGATTCAAAGTGTCATGGAGGGAAAGCTATCAGATGAAATAGCATTATTAAAGAGTCGGGCAATTCCTGTTCAGTTGATTTTTGGAAAGGAGGATAATTTGATCAATGTTAATTACCTGGATGAAATGCCTTTTGCTATTTGGAAAAATGAAATTTATAAGCTTCCTGGAGCCGGTCATTACTTGCAGAATGATCAACCTGAACTTTTTAATCAGCTATTAGCTGAATATCTTGAAGAAAGATTTAAAGCTGCTTATGATTAAAACAACTCATGTATCGTATGTTCTTGCTTTTAGAGGAATGGATTTCTTTATACCAGGCCATGCTTCAATGCATGATTCAGCAACTCCGCAGACGTATTGCAATTTGCCTTTTGGAGCATATTCTTCCGATGGTTACTAATAGTGTTTACGCTAAGATGTAATTTATGGGCTATTTGTTTACTGCCAAACCCATCAGCCATTAATTTTAAAATTTCCAGTTCCCTTTTACTCATTAACTGTAGAGAAGGAACTTCATAAACGGGGTGCATTTTTTTATAAACAAGTGTATTTATTATTTCATCATGATAGCGGCTTGTTTTTTCTATTGTATGCACAATCGTATTATCAGTTTTAAAATGAGTGATATCGAATACAACTCCAATCATGCCACTTGGTTCTCCAATTTTTTTACCTGGAACAAAAGAGAAACGGTGCAATACGTTCAGATAATTACCTGCCGCATTCATTATTTTATAATTATAGGAAAAAACATAATTGGCATATTGATCTGCTGAAATTGATTTTAAGAAGGTAAGATCATTAGAAAATATGGTTGTATTAATTATCTCATAATAGGCCGGGTGAAATTTATCAAGATATGTTTTCAGGCTCGTTTCAAGGAAAAAGCTGGACGTAAATCCCAGCAGATCAAAACACGAATCTTCTACATAAATATATTTTTTTGTAGCAAAATCCACAACAAAAGTAACGGGAGCAAACCGCGAAACAACCTTGCGGAGTTGCTGAAATCTTTTAACAATGAGTTCTGTTTCCTGCTTTATTAGCACAGAAGAAGGTCCACTGACAAGATCAAGATATTGTTCGTATGTGGTAGTGTTGATAGGCATATACTAATTAAAGCATACCGTCATTTACTAATTTTTTTAAAAGTTGAGAGGATGTTTTGCAATCCATTTTTTGTAACATATTCTTGCGATGATTATTTATAGTGTTAATGCTAAGATTTAATTTCCCGGCAATTTGTTTACTGCTATAGCCATCAGCCATATACTTGAGGATTTCCAATTCTCTCTCACTTAATTTCTGTTGTATGCTGAAATCATAAACAGGGTAGGTTTTTTTTAAAATTAACTCGTTAACTATTGAGTCATTGCAGGAGACGGTTTTTTCAATAGTATGAGTAATGCTATTATCAGCTTTAAAATGAGATATATTAAAAACGACGCCGATAACACCTGCCGGTAAATCATTATTTTGACCCGGTATAAAGGAACTGCGCTGCAATACTTTCACATACTCGCCCTTTACATTTTGTGACCGGTGATTGTAGGAAAAGATATAATCAGGATAGTCTGCCACAGGCACTTGCTTTATAAAATCAAAATTTACAGGAAAAATCTTGTTATTGAGGATCTCAAAGTCCAATGGGTGCAATTTGCTTGTATAATTTTCAAGATTGCCTTCCATAAAAAAGCTGGTTTTATAGCCGAACAGGTTATAGCATGTCTCATCCACATGCAAGTACTTTTTGGATGTATAGTCAAGCATGTAAGTAATAGGGGCATAATGTGAAGGAATATCATGAGCGGAGCGAAATCGATCTATGATTATTCCGGATTCTTCTTTTGAGATTTTTATTCCTGAAGAACCCGAAACTATCTGAAGATACTTCTGATATGTAGTGGCTTTTGCAGACATTTCAGAAAAAGAATTGGTGGTTAAATCATCAATATAAGCATAATAGCCAAAAATAGCTATTGGTCAGTCCTAAGCACTAAATTATTTTTAAAGCGCAGAATACCGAACCGTGTTTTCCCCTTTTCAATTCCTGTCTTATTATCTGTTGAAAGCCATCACAGTTTTTGTTTTTTGCACCATTAAAGTTTATAAAAGAAAATTTTATAAGCCACCATTCTTTAAATAAAACACCTGTTATGAAACGGATTTACACCACTCTAACCCTTCTGATTATTGCAGCAACTGTATTTTCACAAACAAGTTATTACGTAAATGACAACAGTACATCTAATGATGCATTTACAAGCAGTATTGGCAGTAATTCAAACCCCGGCACAGCTGCATTGCCATTTGCAACCATTCAGCATGCCGCTGATGTGGCTACAGAAGGAAGTATTATTTATATAGATGCGGGTGTTTATTTTGAACAGGTAACATTAAACAAGGGCCTATCCCTTTTGGGCGTTAATTCAGGAGTTACTATTGTATGGAAACCGGCTGTTACTAATCCACCTCCCGGGCCCTTTATAGAACAGGGAACTATTCAAACAACACAAAATATCGGGGATGTACATATACGGGATATGTCTGTAACAGGTGATGGTTCGGTAGGAGTTACTCCAATTATTTTGCAAACCGGGGGCAGCGTTAAGAATTGCAGGCTTATTGGCGGCAGCCAGGGTATTTTTTTCAGGGTTGATCCTGCAATAAAAACTGCATTAATAGAAAATAATTACATAAGCATTGATTACATCGGCATCAACTGCCAGGGAAGTGGGTTAACAGCAATTCTTATTAATAATACGATCGATCTGCAAAATCCTTTCTTCGCAGCTGGTGTTTTTGCCGGTTTAGACTTTGGCCCACTCGTTCGTTTTACTGCTTTTGGTAATATGATCAATAACTACAATGCACAGGGTTTTTTAGCGAACAGCTATAATACAAACATTACTCAAAACAGCATACTCGGTACTGGTCAGCATGCTATTGAACAGTCAACCAATAGTCTTGGCATTGCTACCTGTAACTGGTTTGGTACCACAAATGCAGCAACGATTGCCTCAAAGGTGAGCGGCCTTTTTTCATATACACCTTTCTTAACAAATGGAACAAACACCAACACAACGTATGGTAATTACAGTTTTGTACCGGTAGTAGGTTCTTGCGGCGAAGGAGGAAATAGTTTTTATGTAAATGATAATAATGTAACCGGTAACATTTTTACCACAGCTGTTGGTAATAATGCCAATAGCGGTACTGCTGCTGCTCCGTTGGCAACTATTGCTGAAGCATTAACAAGAGCTGTTGCTGGTGATATTATTTATGTAGATGCAGGTAATTATACTGAGCAAGTTGATATTACCAAAAATATCACTATCCGCGGCGCTGGGATGGGTGTTACAATACTTAATGGCCCGGCTCATATTGTCCCTCTTCCTGGTACGAGTGAAACAGGGATCATACATACAATACAGGGCTTGAGTAATGTAATTATAGAAAGTATGACGATTGATGGTGCCAATTCAGACGAGCAACATTGCATTTTTATACAAGGTGGAGGTCGTGTTTCTAATTGTGAATTACGATATGTTAATGATGGATTTTATTTCTCTTCTATTAGTCCACAACCACGTACCGCTATTGGTAATAGCAACTATGTTCATCATATCAGTTATGTAGGAGCTCTTTTTGCAGGAAACGGGCTTGTTGCAACCGCTTCCAATAATGTGATAGATCTGAATGGTGCGCAAATTGGCATGGGTTTTATTGCCGGCTATGGCGGTGATGGTAACCTGGCTTCATTTACGGCTACCAATAATTCCATTATTAATTTTAATGGTTTTGGAATGATGGTTGGTTCTCTTCAGTCAGCACAGGTGCATAATAACAGTATCACAAGGACTACGGGTAGCTTTTTACAGAATGTTAATGGTGTATTTCTGAATGCTACTTGTAACTGGTATGGGACAACAGATGCTGCCGTTATTATTCCGAATATAACAGGGAATGTTGGTTATGGTCCATGGTTAACTAAGGGAACAGACAACAGTACTGCTATCGGATTTCAATCTTTACAAGATGTTTGCAACGGAAGACAAAATAAATTTTATGTAAATGATAATAGTTTAACCGGTGATGTATTTACTACCGCTGTTGGTAATGATGCGAATACCGGAGTTCCTTCTGCACCGCTGCTTACTATTGGTGCTGCTCTTACGAAAGCATCAGCGGGTGATACGATTTTTGTTGAAGCAGGTACCTATGTTTTATCCGCTGATCTCACAATTGGTAAAGCGGTTACAATACTTGGGACTAACTACCTTCTTTCACCCAACGATGCTAACGACAAGAGAGTCTTGAATGCCGTAAGAAATGCGGAATCAATAATAAGTAATGCCACATTAATAATTGGCAGTAATGACATCTCAATACAAGGAATGGTTCTTGATCCGGGCACAGCGGCAATAGCAGTATTCTTAGGCAGTGGCACCAACTACAGCAATATCAGCCTCGCAAAAAATCGTCTAAAAATGAATTCTTTAAGCCCTGCAGTCAGATTTGAAGGACAGGGAATCAATACGATTGCCGTATCTGCGCTGGTTAATTCAGGATTTACAATTGATGATAACAGGTTTGAAAAGTATGATGCCGGTCAGAGTTTAGCAATTAATATCAGTCGACTCAAAAATGTTACCGTGACCAATAATGCATTTGTAGTAGGCGGGGCCACTTTAAGAAACTACACAGCAATTGCAATGGGGAACGTTGGGGTGATTGATGCGATCACTTTTTCTACTAACACAATTGATAGGGCATCGGCTGCAATTACCGGGAGTCGGATAGGCAATGCGGTAATGAATGGAAATAAAATTTATAATACAACCAGTGCTATTAATTCCACTAATGGAATTCCTGAATCTTCAAACATTGAGTTCAGTAATAATTTACTCGATGGAAGTGCTGGTGTTTTCCCATTTGTTTTCTATACCCGAAATGGCGGCTCAACAGCAGGCTCGTCCAGTCAATTTAAAACAGAGAACAATACTATAAGTGGATCTGCTATTGCAGGTACTACTACACTATTAGGGTCCTATAACATAGGGTTCTCTAATACAGTATTAAGCCCTTCGCTCATCATACGTAATAATATATTTAATTATGCCGGCGATCTAAGTACAGTAGAAGGACAATTCCTGAGGCCAATTGTAATAAAAGGTAAGCTTGCAAATGCAACTGTTGACCATAATGAACTAATGCTTTCAGGAATTAATCTTCAGCCAAAGAATCCGTCGAATGTATTACCTGTTTGTCCTGCAATTTCACTTTATACTGATAATGGACCCACTTCAGTTATCCCGGCAGGTGCGGTTATTAATATTTTGAATAATAAAGTTCATGGTTTTAAACATTCTTTTGTTGTATTTGATCCTGTAAACGGTTCTGATGCATATACAGGTTTCGGAAATCTCGGGCCAAATATTTCAGTTAGTGTGCATGAGAATAGGTTCACTGCTGATTCAATGTCTATTAATAATGGCTCTGTTGGTTACCCCATTGATGCATCATGCAATTGGTATGGTACTGCAGCTGTTCAGAATCTTGTTGGCAAATTCTCAACAGATCTTGATAATATTTATGTTCCATACTTATCCAATGGGACAGATAATGATCCGGCAACGGGCTTTCAACCAGTACCGGGATCATGTGATGGTCAACCAGTGCAGGCACGTTTGGATGGTTTTACAAATGCTACATGCAATGGCGCAAATAACGGCACAGCAAGTGTTACAGTATTTAATGGTGTAGCGCCGTATGTGTTTGCATGGGCAAAAGATGGTGATCCATTATTCAGTTCAACTGCTGAAGACCCGACCAACTTTGGACCAGGCACCTATCATTTAACAATAACTGATGCATTGGGCACTAATATAATTCTCGATGAGAATACAGAAATAACAACTATAGATGTAACTATTATCGAGCCACCATTATTAACAGCGAATGCGGGTGGAACTAATGTCAGTTGCTTTGGTGCTTCAAATGGTACGGCTTCTGCGACAGCAGGTGGGGGTACATTACCATACACATATCTCTGGAGTAATGGCAATACTAATGCAAGCATCAGTAATCTTACTGCCGGTATCTATTCAGTAATAGTAACAGATGGTAATGGTTGTACAAAAACTGCAAGCTACCAGGTAACTCAACCAACATTATTAACTGCAGTGGCAACAGGTACATCAACTGCATGTGCCAACAGCGCAACTGTTGCTGCTAGTGGTGGAACGGCTCCATATTCATATTCATGGAGTAATGGTGCAAGCATACAATCCATCACTAGTTTACCTGCAGGTACGTATACAGTTACTGTTACTGATGTTCATGGATGTCAAACAACGGCTAGTTGTACTGTATCAGCAACCGAAGCATTCAACCCTTCTGCATCTGTTACAAATGTTTCATGCTTTGGTGGAAATAATGGAGCAATCACAGTTACTAATGTTAATGGTGTAAGTCCATTCCAGTTTAGTATAAATGGAGTTAACTTCTCCGCGCCGTCACCATTACCTTATACATTTTCCGGTCTTGCCGCAGGAATATATACCATCACTGTAAAAGATGCCAATGGTTGCACGGGATTTGTTGATAAAACAATTACTCAATCACCATTGCTGGTTGTTACACAGGGTAGTGTTCAAAATACTTGTTCTGGTCAGAGCAGTGGCTCAATTACTGTCACTGCTACTGGGGGTTCAGGTAGCTTAACCTATAGCTGGACAGGTCCTGGCGGATACACCAACACACAAAAAAATATCAGTGGACTTGCTACAGGTAATTACACTTTGACAGTTACAGATGCAAAAGGATGTTCTAAAAATCTAAATGCAAATGTGCCTGTATCTCCTGCAATTAATGTTACTGAGGTCATAACAAATGTGCTTTGTTCAGGCTCTACAACCGGATCAATCGATCTTACAGTAACCGGTGGTATTGGAAATGGATTCACCTATCTATGGAATAATGGAGCAACAGCACAAGACAGAGTTAATCTTGCAGCAGGATCTAACTATAAGGTTACAATTACAGATATCAGCAGCGGATGTACTGTGCAAAAAACCTATGCAATCACTCAGCCTTCATCTGCAGTTGGCATCACAGTTAGTAACCCATCTATCATTAATGTATCAGGATGTAATACTCTCGGTTCATTTACTGCACAAGGTGCAGGTGGCACACCTTATGCCAATCCTAATCCATATCGTTACAGTATTAACGGAGTGGATTATCAAACATCACCGGTGTTCAACAACCTACAGGCAGGTAGTTATACAGTTACTGTAAAAGATGTCAATGGATGTATGGCTACGAAAGCGGTAGCTATTACAGATAACGGTACTGATGAATACGAAAGTGCACCTTATAACACTGGTAACAATAATAATAACAGCAGGGCTAAAGCAGCACCGATCAGTCCTGGAACATCAATTTCGGCTCGTATTGGAATAGCTGGTGATGTTGATTATTATAAACTGGGTACTGCAAATCTGTGGACAGGTAATTATACAATAGCTTTTGTGCAACCCGCAACAGCAGTTACTTTCGATCTTGTATCATCTAATGGTACTACGATCATAATACCAACTTCTTCTTCAGCTACAGCTAAGCAGTATAATGGGCTTAATGGTACATATTATGTAAGAGTAAGTGGTACTAATTCATTAAGCTGTTATCAATTTACAGTAACCAGCGGAATCATAACAAGATCATCTGGCAGCAACATTCAGCCTGAAGTGACTAAAGCTCAAATGAAAGATGGAATGTTTGATGTAAAAGTTTTAGGCAATCCGACTTCAACAAGCTTCATAATGAATGTAATTACAAACAGTGAAGAAAAAATAAGCATGAGAATATTTGATGCACAAGGAAGATTGATAGAAGAAAGACAGGGTCTGCAGCCAATGAAAACATTACGTGTTGGTGAACGATACATCAATGGTATGTATATGGCTCAAATAAGGCAGGGTAAAAAAATGAAGACAATACGACTTGTAAAAATGTAAACAACTCTTATCCGCTGAAACAAGGTAGGCCGTCCAATAAGGACGGCCTTTTTTTATTTTGCAAAACCACAGCTACTTTTCTTTCGTAATTAATTAGCGATCCGGTTCAATTCCATTTCCCCAGCTTCCGTACTACCCCTATTTATTTATTAACCACACATGGAACGTGTGGAAGATCATTTATGATTTTCCAGGTAACTGTTTTTTTTAACATTAAAACTAAATGAAATGAAAAGAAAAAAGATCTATGCTTCGATCCTGTTGCTGACGATGCTGATCAATATGTTTCCTTACGGAGCATTTGCATCGAGCCATAGGGAAGCGCCATTAATTGCTAACGATCCGCTGGCGGATAATACAGACTTGTATGCATTCCGCAGTCCGGATGATCCAAACAAAGTAACGATCATTGCCTGCTATGTTCCGGGCCAATTACCACAGGGCGGACCTAATTATTATTCGTTTGGCGAAGATATCCGTTATGAGATCCATGTTGACAATAATGTAGCTACGAAAGGTGATGACATTACGTATCGTTTTACTTTTAAACAACAAAACGAAGATCCTACCACATTCTTCAATATCCGATTAGGAAAACAAAACCTGAAGACTACTTACAAACTTGAAAAGAGCACAGATGGGGGAAAGAAATTTTCTACTATTGTAAATAACGGAACAGTGCCTCCGCCAAATATTGGACCTCGTTCTATTAGTTCACCAGTAGGATTAAATGCTCCCAGCTACGAATCATTGATTCAAAGTTCTATTGCCACTGCAAACAGCGGAGAAAAAGTTTTCTGTGGTACTTCTGATGATCCATTCTTTGTGGATCTTGGTGGAATTTTTGATCTTGGCGATGCGCCACGTACTACAGGAACACAATCTATTGATGGGTTGAAATGTTTGAATGTTTCTACAATTGCATTGCAAGTAGATATCTCTGCGTTGCAAAAAGATCATAAATCAGTGTCACAGGCAGCCAACATTCTGGATCCTGATTATGTAATTGGCGTGTGGGCTTCAGCAAGTCGCCAGAAAATATCTGTTTTAAAAGATTACAAGGACTATGAAAATGAAAATAATGGAACAAGTAACAGTGGTCCCTGGATACAGGTTTCAAGACTTGGTATGCCATTAACGAATGAAGTGATTGTACCAATTGGCTATAAAGATTATTGGAATACATTAACTCCTTACCAGGATCTTGAAAGACTGAGTACATTCGGTAATCATTTTTACAACCCGGAATTAGGTCTTTATATGGATGATGCATTGTTTGGAACTGCCGTTCCCGCATTATCAAAATTGCGCATTCAGAAAAATTCTCTCGCTTGTGCTTTTGGTGGTACTGGTTTTGGATTTGGCAATGGGCAAAATGGTTTATATGGTTTAAAAGGTAATGCCTTATTGAATGGTACTGCACTTGCAGAAAATGCATTTGGTGGCTTATTATTGCCAGCTGCAAACTCGCCACGTTCAGTTGATCTATGGCCGATCTTTAATACAGGTGTTCCTAATATCAGACCTTATCAATTAGCAACAGGTAAAGGAGGTAATCCATTAGCAGCGGGTAAACCATTTATCAATAACTTTTTACCAAATGGTGGTGATATGCTGCGTCTCAATATGGCCGTACCTGTAACACCACGGAACGATCCTAATTTCAACAATCTTGGAATTGTTTATGCAGCAGTATTAGGTTTGACCAATCCAACTTACAACGCAAATGCGAATCTTCAATTCATTCCCAATATGGATGGGTTTCCTAATGGAAGAAGATTGGAAGATGATGTTGTAAGAATAGAATTGCAGGCAGTAAGTGGAATTGCACTCGCAGCAATTGGTCTTTGGTATGATGATTATAATTGTGCCGGCAGTCCTGTGACGCAAGACCTTCTGGATGTTCTTACTTATAATGCTGGAGTGACTTCGAATGATGCAGCGTTGAAAGCATCTTTCCCTTATGTTGCTTCGCCATGGGCCGGCACGCACAATTGTGATTGTAATGGTAACACAGCAAGCAAATCGACTACAAATGTTGATGAAATACAAATGAAGAAAGCTCCTTCTACAAGTCTTGGTCTTGCTTCACCAGAGATGAACTTATCGACTTATCCTAACCCGGGAACAAACAATAACACGATCAGGTATAGTGTGAACGTTCCATCACAGGTTAAGATAGTAGTATATGATATGCAGGGTAAACTGCTAAAAGTGCTGGCAGATAAAAATCATGAAGCTGGTGTTTATAATGTACAGTGGGATATGAGTAAGCTGTCAAGCGGAACTTACGTGGTTACTGCGCTTAAAGACGGCAATGTGAAACAAACTCTTAAAGTTGTAAAAAACTAATCTGAATTCTAAAAAGGTCCGTAGATAATACGGACCTTTTTTACAAACTAAAAAAACCAGAACATGAATAAGAGATCCATTTATTTTGTTGTTGTTATTTTATTTCTTGTAACGTCTGGCTTCATAGTCTTAAAATATCAGAATGAGAAGAAGAAGAACGAAGCAAGGATCTATGAATTACTCCCTCGTAGTAATTCATCAGCCAATTATGCAGACTGGGTCACTATTAAAAATAATGTTACAATTCTACTTGCAAAAATCAGGGCTAACGAAAATGACCTGGTGTCAAAATTAAAATTGAGTGCATTGTACTTACAGGAGGCCAGGATCAGTGGGAATTATACCTATTATGATATGGCTGCAATGAAGTTGGTAAATGATGTGTTGAAAAAAGATGCGAACAATTTTGAAGGACTTACATTCAAGGCTTTGATATTTTTGTCACAGCACCATTTTGCTGAAGGGCTTGCTGTAGCCGAACAAGTGAGACAGCTTTATCCTTATAGTGCTCATGTTTATGGTATATTAACTGATGCTAATGTAGAACTTGGCCGTTATGACTCGGCATTGGTGAGTATAGATAAAATGGTTTCTATACGTCCGGATCTCAGTTCTTATTCAAGGATATCTTATCAACGGGAGATACATGGTGATAATGAAGGTGCCATAGAAGCAATGAAATTGGCAGTAGACGCTGGTTCACCCGGCGATGAAGCGACAGAGTGGTCAAGAATTCAACTTGCAAAACTGTATGAGCATACAGGACAAGTTGAATATGCAAAAATGAATTATACCATTGCATTAAATAATCGTCCAAACTATCCGCATGCCCTTGCTGGTCTTGCAAGAATAGAAATTGCAGAAAAAAATTATCTAAAGGCAATTGACTTATATAAAAAAGCTGATTCTTCTATAACTGATTTTACAATAAAGGAAGAATTAGCACAGGCATATTTATTGAATGGTAATAAAGAGGAAAGTGCTCGTCTTTCAAAAATGATCGTTGAAGAAATGATCAAAGCGTCACAGAAAAACAGATCAACCGATACAAGCGGGCATTATTCTGATAGGGAAATAGCTTATGCCTATATTAATACAAGTAATTACGACAAGGCTTTAGAACATGCAATGATCGAATATAACCGCAGGCCTGGAAATATTGATGTGAATGAAACAGTTGCCTGGGTTTATTACAATAAAGGAAATGCAGAAGAATCCGTTAAGTATATAAAAGAAGCTTTAAAAACAAATTGTAAGACCCCTGTCCTGCTTTGTCGTGCTGGTTTAATATATTTAAGTGCGGGTGATAAAGCAATGGCAAAAACAATCTTACAGGAAGGGTTAAAAAACAATCCTGTAATTTCCCCCGTACTAATATCTGCAGCACAAAAAGCATTACAAAGTCTTTAATAATGTACCGGGTTCAAAAAGATTTTATTTATCAATACAAAAAAAAGAAGTACGACTGGGTTGCTTTATTATTTATAGTAAATCTTTTTATTCCATTTTTTTCGTTTGCTCACACTATTAATTATTCATTGGAGCAGGCACCTGCAAAAGATGTTATATGGTATTATTTGAAATTAGGCTTTCAGCATATCATTCCATCTGGGCCCGATCATATCCTTTTTGTCATCTCGCTTTGTTTATTAAGCACAAAAATATCAACCATCATTTGGCAGGCAAGTGCCTTTACCATTGCACATACTATAACCCTGGCCTTGAGTATGAAAAACATTATTGTTGCTCCACCTGACCTGGTTGAACCAATTATAGCTTTATCGATTTGTTTTGTTGCGATTGAAAATCTGCTTATCACTGAATTGAAAGCATGGCGGGTACTAATTGTTTTTCTTTTTGGTTTGATCCATGGAATGGGCTTTGCCAGTGCATTAAATGAAATTGGTTTACCAAGTAATAAATTTTACACCTCCGTTTTCTCTTTCAATGTTGGAGTTGAATTAGGACAGGTAACAATAATCGTTCTTGTATTTGCTTTATTGATCTATCGGTTTGGTAAAAAAGAATGGTACAGAAAAAATATTGTTTATCCGCTGTCAGCCATCATTGCGATCATTGCTGCCTGGTGGACGATACAAAGAGTTTTCTTTTGACAAACAAAATTTTTATTACTGTTTTAATTCGGGGGTAATTTTTCTTACGGTAGTTGTAGCTCCGCCATCCAACGTCATATCATGTGGCTTGTTTGTTTTCCATGCACCTCTTGTAAAGTCCGGTACGTCCACAGTTTTTGACCGTGCTTTTACTGATTGCTGGCTTAAATGAAAGATACTGCTCCATGCTGCAGCATCGTACACATTCTGATCAAGTGGTAGCCCATTGCGTAAACAATCGATCAGCCTCCAATCCATAATAAAATCCATGCCACCATGCCCACCAACTTCTTTTGCTATTTCACCAATATGGTTTACGATCGGTGGGGAATATTTTTTATACAAGTCATCAAGCTCTTCTTTTTTGATCCAGCTATGACCAAAAGCAATTCGCTCAGGGCCGGGCCATTTTTGTGCTGCACCTTTTGTGCCGCTTACCAAATGAATTCTTGAATAGGGACGAAGAGAAGAAACATCATGTTGAAGCATGATGCTTTTATTATTATTAGTACGGATAAGCGTTGTATTCATATTGCCCCGATAAGACTTATCAACATATTCTTTAAAGAAATCATCTTTAGCCGCCATATCTTTTGCAAGGTTGTTCAACGTAAAATCATTCGTGCTCATACTTACCAGGTGATCAAACTTGTCACCTCGATTTATATTCATGCATTGTCTTTCCAGCACATTGGGATCCTAAGCTTAGAATTCCACGTGGACAAGTTGTCGCGGCCGCTTCTATAGTGTCACCTAAATACTAGTGACTCCAGCGTAACTGGACTGGCCACAGTTAGGCCGCAAATGTAATCACACTGGCTCACCT
>JADMIO011280033.1_pt1:0-30000 | contig 54177 bp, 44 predicted proteins | sample 8958161 | NCBI WGS metagenome assembly JADMIO01 (sample SAMN16585339, study PRJNA669376) | soil metagenome | isolation source: Crop rotation soil | place: USA: Cullars Rotation, Alabama | collected 2011
GGCCGCGACTTCAAGTCACGTGAATTCCAAGCTTCGGATCCCACTGTGCTGGAAAGGAGCTCGGCTACCCGCCGCACGGCAAGGTCGTCGCGCTGCGCATCGACGGGCCCGATCCGCACGCGGTCGCCGCGACCGCCGAGCGGCTGGCGCAGCTGGCGGTGGCGGCCGCGAAGGGCGCGCCGGTCGAGGTCACCGGCCCGGCGCCCGCGCCGCTGGCGCGCCTGCGCGGCCGGACGCGCTGGCAGATCTGGCTGCGGAGCGCCGAGCGCGCCGCGCTGCGCCGGGTCGTGCGCGCGGTCGGCGCCGCCGAGATCGCGGGCGGGGTGCGGCTCGGCGTCGACGTGGATCCCGGCTCGACGCTGTAAGATACTCGCCGGGGATCTCAGTGGACCCGTCGATCACGACGTCCGGAAGCGCCGGCGCCCGCGTGCTGATCGTCGCCAACCCCGGCGATTCGCCGGAGCTCATGGCGGCGCTCGCGGAGCCGTTGCCGGTCGGCCCGGTCGACGTCTCGACCGGCGACGGCGGCGACGATACGCTGCGCGCGTTCGCCGAGCGCCGGCCCGAGGTGGTCGTGGTGTCGGCCTCGCTCGAGGCCGGCGACGCGCGCGCGCTGATCGCGGCGATGCGCGAGAGCGGGCCGGTGCACGTGATCCTGGTCGGCGACGCGCGCGGCCCGATCCGCAACGCGCTCGACGCGACCGATTTCGGCGTCGATCGTTTCGTCGGGCGGCCGCTGTCGGCGAAGGCGCTGCGGTTCGCGGTCGGATCGGGCGTCGGCGCGGTGCGCACCGGGTTCGGCACCGGGCCGGGCGAGGGCAGCCGGCCGCGGCGCACCGCGATGATCGCACCGCGCGTGATCGCGCCCGAGTCGCCGGCGGGCTCCGGCCCGGTCAACGGCGCCGCGGTGACGACCGAGATGGCGGCGGTCGGCGTGGGGGTCGATCCGCCCGCGCCCGGCGCGTTGCGCGCGCGCTGGGAGGCGCTCGCCGACGCGCTCGAGCTCGACGACGAGCCCGACGCGAGCATCCCGCCGCCGCCGCTGACGATCCGCCCGCGCCGCGCGGCGACCAACCCGGAGGTCGCCGGCGAGTGGAGCGCGCCGCCGCCGATCGCGCGCGAGCCGACGATGGTCCTGCCCGAGCCCGAGCCCGAGCTCGTCGCGCCGCCGCCCACGTTCCTCGACGACGACGATGGCGTCGACGACGAGCCCGTCCCCGCGCCGGGCGAGATCGATCTGACCGAGCGCAACGCCGACGGCCACTGGTCGGCGGCGCCCAGCGTGCGCCCGGTCGGCGACGACGACTCGCGCGACGAGGCGTCGCACGACGATCTCGACGATCTCTCGGTCGACGGGCCGGGCGCAGATCTCGGCGACCTGTCGGGCGAGCACCCGGTGCCGCCGCCGCCGTCGGGCACCGGCTTCGCGCGCGAGCTGCGCGAGAAGATGTCGCGGATGGCCGAGCGGCTGTTCCAGCGCGGGGTCGCGCCGCCGAGCCCCGCCGGCGCCGCCGCGCCGCCGGCGCCCATGGCGATCGGGCCGGCGCACGATCACCGCGCCGAGATCGATCTCGCGGCGCTCGCGCGCCCGCACGACTTCGACGCCGACGGCACCTTCGCCGGCGATCGCGACGAGAGCGCCGCGGTCACGCAGACCGGGCTCGCCGGGCCGCGCGAGCGCTCGGGCCCCGACGATCAGACCGGCGAGACCGGCGCGATCGTGCGCGGCACCACCGACGCCGCCGCGCTGATCGCGCGGCTGGCCGGCGCGCAGCTCACCGGCCGGCTCGTGCTGCGCCGGGGCGACGTCGAGAAGCGCATCTTCTTCGACGCCGGGCGGCCGGCGTTCGCGTCGTCGAACGAGGACGGCGATCGCATGGGCCAGCTGCTCGTGCGCGAGGGCAAGATCACCGCCGAGCAGTTCGCGCGCTGCGACGCCGCCGTGCGCGAGACCGGGCGCCGGATGGGCGAGATCCTCGTCGATCGCGGCTACCTCAAGCGGCGCGAGCTCCTGCCCGCGGTGCGCCGCCACGTCGAGGACATCGTGTACTCGACGTTCGCGTGGGCCGACGGCGAGTACCGGATCGTCGCCGGCGACGGCGCGGGCAGCGAGCGCATCCGGCTGTCGCGCGATCCCGCCGCGATGGTGCTCGAGGGCGTGCGGCGCAAGCTCGACCGCGCGACGCTCGAGAAGCTGGTCGGCCCGCCGTCGACGATCGTCGAGATCGCGGATCGCGACAAGCTCGCCGCGGCGGTCGCGGCCGCGGATCTCGGCGCCGACGAGCGCGCCGCGGTCGCCGGGCTCGACGCCAAGAGCGACCTCGCGCACGTCGCGCGCCACTCGGGCGCCGCGCTCGACGCGGTCTACGCGCTCGCGTGGTCGCTCATCCTGCTCGGCGTCGCGTCCGCGCACCGCGGCGCGTCCGACGACGCCGCCGCGCTCGACGACGCGCCCGGCATGGTGGGCGAGGCGGACCTCGCGATCGATCGCGAGCGGGTGCGCGCGCGCGCCCAGCTCGTCATGGAGGCCGACTACTTCGCGCTGCTCGGCGTGCGGCGCGGCGCGACGCGGTTCGAGATCCGCCGCGCGTACGAGGCGGCCCGCAAGGACTTCGCGGCGGAGGGCTTCCCGGCCGAGCTGCGCCGCGAGCTGGCGCCCGAGCTGGCCGACATCGCGCAGGTGCTCGACGAGGCGTACCGCGTGCTGCGCGACGATCGGCTGCGCTCCGACTACCTCGCGCACCTGGTGGATTAGCGCTACAACGGCGCGGTGCGCGTCGTCTTCATGGGCAGCCCCGACTTCGCGGTCCCGTCGCTCGAGGCGCTGCGCTCGCGCCACGAGGTCGTGCTCGCGGTCGCGCAGCCCGACAAGCCGGCGGGCCGCGGCGCGAAGCTGCATCCGCCGGCGGTGAAGGTCGCGGCCGAGCAGGCCGGCGTGCCGGTCTACCAGCCGGCGAGCGCGCGCAAGCCCGAGGTCGCCGAGCGGCTGCGCGCGACCGGCGCCGAGCTCGGCGTCGTCGTCGCGTACGGCAAGATCCTGCCGCCCGCGGTGCTCACCGCGTTCCCGCGCGGCTGCGTCAACGTGCACGGCTCGATCCTGCCCGCGTACCGCGGCGCCGCGCCGATCCAGTGGGCGGTGATCAACGGCGAGCGCGAGACCGGCGTGTCGATCATGCAGCTCGACGAGGGCATGGACACCGGCCCCGTCTTGCTCGAGCGGCGCACGCCGATCGGCGCGCGCGAGACGGCGGGCGAATTGTTCGCGCGGCTCGCGCCGCTGGGCGCGCAGGCGCTGCTCGAGGCGATCGACGGGCTCGCGGCCGGCACGCTGGTCGCGCGGCCGCAGGATCACGCGCGCGCGTCGCACGCGCCGATGCTGACCAAGGCCGACGGCGCGATCGACTTCGCGCAGGGCGCGCACGCCGTCGCCGCGCGGATCCGCGGCGTCGATCCGTGGCCGGGCGCGGTCGCGCAGCTGCGCGGCGAGACGATCAAGCTGTTCGGCGCGGAGGCCGCTCACGGGGGCGACGAGGCCGCGCCGGGCACCGTCGTCGCGATCGCGCACGACGTGCTGGTCGCGTGCGGCCCGCGCGGCGCGGAGCGCGTCGCGATCGCGGAGCTGCAGGCGCCGGCGCGCAAGCGCATGACCGCCGCGCAGTTCGCGCAGGGCCGCGGCGTCGCGGTGGGCGATGTGCTCGCGCGCGCGACGATCCCGGGGGCGCCGTGACGGCGCGCGGCGTCGCGCGCGCCGTGCTCGCCAAGGTCGAGGCCGGCGGCGCCTGGGCCACGCCCGCGCTCGCCGCGGCGCTCGCGAAGGCGGCGCGCGATGGGATGGATCCGCGCGATCGCCGCCTCGCGTCCGAGCTGGTCTACGGCGTGTTGCGCCAGCAGGCGCGCCTCGACCGCGCGCTCGGCGCGTACGCCGATCTGCGCAAGACGCCGCGCGCGGTCGTGATCGCGCTGCGGGTCGCCGCGTACCAGCTGCTCGCGCTCGATCGCGTCCCCGCGCACGCCGCCGTCGACGACGCGGTCACCGCCGCGAAGGAGGCGGGCGGCGACAAGCTCGCCGGCTTCGCGAACGCGGTCCTGCGCAAGCTCGCCGCGGCGGGCGAGCCGCCGGTGCCCGCCGGCGATCGCCGGTTGCGCCTCGAGATCACGTGCTCGATGCCGCGCTGGATCGTCGATCTCGTCGCCGCCCAGGTTCCCGACGCCGAGCTCGACGACGCGGTCGCCGCGCTGTCGGGCACCGCCGCGGCGCCGCCCTTGTGGCTGCGCACGAACCTGCGCCGCACCACGCGCGACACGCTCGCGCAGCTGCTCGGCCGCGAGGCGACCGACGCGTCGCCGGTCTGCGCGACCGCGCTCGACGCCAGCGGCACCGCCGATCCGGAGAGCGCGCCGGCGATCGCCGACGGCCTCGCCACCGTGCAGGACCTCGCCGCGCAGCTGGTCGGCCACCTCGCCGCGCCGCGGCCCGGCCAGCGCGTGCTCGACGCGTGCGCCGGCCACGGCGGCAAGGCCACGCACCTGGCCGAGCTCGCCGACGATCGCGCGCGGATCGACGCCGCCGACACCAGCGCCGAGAAGCTGTCGAGGACCGCGGCGTCGGCCGCGCGGCTCGGGCTCACGTCGATCCGCACCGTGCCCGCCGACGCGACGCGCGCGGGCGGCGCGCTCGCCGACGCGTACGACCTCGTGCTGCTCGACGCGCCGTGCACCGGGCTCGGCGTGATCCGCCGGCACCCGGAGGCGAAGTGGCGGCTGCGCCCCGGCGATCCCGAGACCGGCGCCGCGCAGCAGCGCGCGCTGCTCGACGCGTGCGCCGCGCGGGTCGCGGCCGGTGGCGCGCTGGTCTACGCCGTCTGCAGCGTCGCGCCCGCCGAGGGGCCGGCGCAGATCGACGCCTTCCTCGCGCGTCACCCCGAGTTCGCGCGCGCGGCGCCGCGCGGCGACGGCGTCGACTGGGCCGCCGTCACCGACGAGCTCGGCCAGGTCCGCGCCTGGCCGCACCGCCACGGCGGCGACGGCTTCTTCGCCGCGCGCCTCGAGAAGCGGTAGCTCACTCCAGCTGGAACAGCGGCACCTGCCCGAACGGCGTGTTGAACCGGTACTGGTAGCCGATCGAGAACAGCACCGCGACCGCGCCGCGATCGAGGCCGTACATCGCGGCGTCGGTGGCGTCGCTGCCGAGCGGCTTCGAGTCGAAGTCGACGCCGATGTTGAGCGTCAGGTAGTGCTCGAAGCGGGGCCCGAGCGCATAGCCGACGCCCGCCTGCAGGCGGCCGCCGAGGCCGATGTAGCTCGACTGCGCGTTCGACGCCTCGGGCAGGTAGCCCGCGATCTGCACGCCGGCCATCGGCGTCACGCACAGACGGCCGGTACAGAAGTGCTTGTATAGGCCGACGCCGGCGTCGAACATCGACAGGCTGCCGTTGGTGCTGGCCGTCGCGACGTCCGTCGCGCCGACCTCGAGGAAGTCGATCCACGCCTCGCCGCCGACGTGCTTGGGCGGCGCGAACAGGAGGTCGCCGAGGATGCGCACGCCGGTGACCGCCGAGCTGTACGCGTCCTGCGTGCCGAACGACCCCGAGCCGCCCTCGAGCGCGGCGCCGATCGTGTACGTGTAGTCGTGCTCGGGCGGCTTGTTCGCGAACAGGGACGGCGGCGGCGCGCCGCGGAACTGGCTCGGGCCCGGCGGCGGCAGCACGCCGGTCGTGCCGTTGCCGCCGTTGGGCGGCGTGTTGTTGCCGCCGTCGGGGGGCGTGTTGTTGCCGCCGTTGGGCGGCGTGTTGTTGCCGCCGTCGGGGGGCGTGTTGTTGCCGCCGTCGGGAGGCGTGTTGTTGCCGCCGTTGGGGGGCGTGTTGACGGCGTCGGGGTTCATGCCCTGCTGCCGCATCTGGTCCTTGATCTTGACCAGCAGGTCGCTCGCGTTCTTCTGGACCTTGTCGTCGGCGGGCGCGGCCTGGCCGCCGACCGCCTGACACGCCATGAGCGCGTTGCCGAAGTCGCCCATCTGGTACTCGGCGAGGCACAGGTTGAAGTAGAAGCGGCCCTCCGACGACAGCACGATCGCCTGGCGGAACTTCTCGCTGGCGCCCTGGTAGTTGGCCGGCTGCGCGAAGAGCAGCTGCTTGCCCTCCTCGTTGAGCGCGTCCGCGCGCTTCTGCGGCGATTGCGCGAGCGCCGGTGCGGCGAGCGCGGCAGTGACGAGGATCGCGCGGAGCGCGCCCCCAAGGTGGCGTTCGGCGGCGGACATCTAGGGCCTCCCTAATCCAGTCGGTCTACGACGAGCGACGGCCGCCGATGATTCTACCATCAACGGCACGGCGCCCACCGGGGCGCGCGGCGACCCGGCAGATCTATTTCCCGGCGACCGCGCCGTGCTCGGCGACCGCCGCGGCCAGGACCATACGCGCGGCCTGGTGGCCCTTCATCCACCAGGACTCGGCATTTCCCAGCACGACCGCGATCGACATCGTCGGGTGATCGGCCGGCGCGTAGCCGACGAACCACGAGTACTCGAGGTAGTACGGCTGGGTCTGCGCCAAGGTTCCCGTCTTGCCCGCGACCTTGACGTTGCCGGGCAGCTCGCCGCCGTCGCGGCGGCCGCCGTGGAACGCGCGCGCGGCGGTGCCCTTCGCGCACGTGACCTCCATCATGCGGCCGACCTGCGACGCGACGTCGGCGGCGATCGCGCGGCGGGGCGGAACCGCGCCGATCTCGACGCGGCGGTTGCCGTCCACGATCGCCTCGACGATCCGTGGCGTCACGGCCATGCCGCGCGTGGCGATCTCGTCGGCGAGCAGCGCGCCACCCATCGCCGAGAGCTGCGTGTTCGCGAAGCCGGCCGCGGTGCGCGCGAAGTCGACGTCGTTGTCGTGCGGCATCGTGACCGCGCCCGCGTCGCCGGCGAGCGCCGAGGCGGGCAGGGCGCCCGCGATGCCGAGCCGCTTCGCCATGTCGCCGAGCTTCGCGGGATCGAGGTGCGCATGGGCGAGCTTCGCGATGATCGCGTTCTGCGAGAACGCGACCGCGTAGGTGAGGTCCTCGCAGCGCGAGTCGTTCTTGCCGTCGACCAAGTTCGACGCGTTGATCGATCGCAGCCCGCCGTGGAAGCAGACCTTGTCGGCGGGCGACACGCCGGCCTCGAGCAGGGCCGACGCGCTCACGATCTTGAAGATCGATGCGGCCGGCGCCCACGCGCCGAGCGGCAGGTGCCAGTCGGGCGTGCCGTCGGGCGAGCCCTTGTGCTCGTTCTTCGGATCCTTCGAGCGGCGGCCGGCGAGCGCGAGCACGCGGCCGTCGGTGGCGACCACCGCGATCGCGCCCATCGGCGCCTTCGACCGCGCGAGCGTCTTCTCGGCGGCCGACTGGATCGCGGGATCGAGCGTCAGGATCGCGCGCCGCCCGCCGGACAGCGCGAGCTCGTAGTGATCGCCGTGCAGCTCGATCGCGTCGAGATCGATCGCGCCGAGCGATGCGTCGCCGACCAGCGGGCCGGTGAGATCGATCGGGGCGGGCGGGGCCGCCGGCGGTGGGGCGGACGCGGGCGCCGCGACCGCGGGAGCCGCCGCGGGCGCGGGCGCGACCAGCGGCGCGCCGACCACGGCGAGCGATGGGCCGGGCGTTCCGACGCTCGCCGACGACCTCGATCCGAGGCCTCCATGCGACGTGATCATCGCCGCCGTGACGACGGCCGCGCCGGCGCCGAGGACCCAGATCGGCCGCAACTTCGGGAGCATGTCCTGCGTCTGTATCGTAGCCGCGAACCCTCGCGCAACAAAACGGTGCGGGAGGCTCGCACCATGACCCGCGAGCGCACGCTCGATGCGACCGGCCGGCCTGTCCGAAAAAAGACGTGGCGGCGCTCGAGGCGCCGGCCCGGGCCGCGCTCGACAAGACGGTCGCGCGGCGCAGCCAGCGCGCGGTCGGCTTCCTCGAACGAGGCGCTCGACCGGCCCGGGTACGAGGCGGTCGCCGAGGAGATCGCCTCGGCGCCGAGACGGATCCGCGCTGGGTCTTGTGACAGACTCGGCGCGGTGCGAGCCGCGCTGGTGCTGATCCTCGTCGCCGCCTGCGGCGCGCGCCCGCGCCCGGCGACGACCGGCGCGCGCTCCGCCGCGATGCCGGTGCCCAGCGTGCAGGTCGGCGCGTGCGCCGAGCCGGATCGCGACGGCGTGGTCTCGCCGCGCCCGGACCTGCGGCACGCCGACCGCGATCTCGACGGCGACGGCCGCGCCGAGACGATCACCTCCGACCGCGCGATGTGCACGCCGGAGGGCAACTGCTACTGGAACGTCTTCGTCCGCCCGCCCGGCAGCTGCCCGCGCTACGCCGGCACCCTGGCCGGCTCACGCCTGGAGCCGCTCACGACGCGGGGCGACGATCACTTCCTCGACGTGCGCGGGTACTGGAGCTTGACGTCGGGAGGGCGGTTCCTCGTCGAGGAGTACCGGTTCGTGCGGGGCGGGTACCAGTCCCAGGGCGCCCTCTTGTGTAGGCGCGAAGACGATGATCGCCTCCAGTGCAGCGAGGACCCGAGGTAGGTTAGGATCGCCGAGCCCGTGAGCGATACCGGCCGCAACAAGACCGTCGTCACGGCGATCTCCAAGATCAGCGACCGGCCCGTCGCCAAGGAGGCGTGCCTGGTCGTGATCTACGGCCTCGAGCTGGGCAAGAAGTACAACCTGAACCGGCCGCAGATCATCATCGGGCGGTCGTCGAAAGCTGACATCCAGATCGATCAGGAAGCGGTCTCCCGCAACCACTGCAAGATCATCAACACCGGCAAGGCGATCCTGCTGCGCGACATGGGATCGACCAACGGCACGTACATCAACGACGAGCTGATCGACGAGTACGTGCTGCGCGACGGCGACTACATCAAGGTCGGCCGCTGCATCTTCAAGTTCCTGTCCGGCTCGAACATCGAGAACGCCTACCACGAAGAGATCTACCGGCTCACGACCATCGACGGCCTCACGCAGGTCTACAACAAGCGCTACTTCGCCGAGACGCTCGAGCGCGAGATCGGCCGCGCGCAGCGCTACCGGCGCGACCTGTCCTTGATCCTGTTCGACATCGATCACTTCAAGAACGTGAACGACACCTTCGGGCACCTCGCCGGCGACTCGGTCCTGAAGCAGCTCGCCAACGTCATCAAGGGCCGCATCCGGCGAGAGGACGTGCTGGCTCGCTACGGCGGCGAGGAGTTCGCGATCATCCTGCCCGAGATCGACAAGCACAACGCGCTCGCGTTCGGCGAGAAGATCCGGCGGCTCACCGAGAAGGCGACCTTCCGCTTCGAGGACACCGAGATCCCGGTGACCGTCTCGGTCGGCGTCGCGTCGCTGACGCCCGAGGTCCAGGAGACGCCGGACTTCATCAAGATCTGCGACGACAACCTCTACTCGGCGAAGGCGGCGGGGCGGAACAAGGTGGTCGGGTAGCCGCGGGCATGAGCCGCTCCGGCACCACCCGGCCGCCCGCCAGCGTGCCCTCGACGAGCGAGGCGCGCCGCGAGAGCTCGCCCGAGCTCCTGCGCAAGAAGCAGCGGCTCGCCGCGCTGATGGTGCACGAGCTGCGCAACCCGCTCTCCGCGCTCACCGGCAACCTCGAGATCCTGCGCGACGAGCTGGCCGGGCAGTCGATCTCGCCGATCGCGACCGAGAGCCTCGCCGACTGCGTCGCGCTGGTCGCGCGCGTGCAGTCCCTGTGCGCGACGATCCTCGACGTCGACGAGCTCGAGGACGGCGTCCTGCGCGCGCACCGCGCGGCGGTCGACGTCGACGCGGTCGTGCGGCGCGCGCTCGTGCTCGTCGATCGCCCGCTCAAGGTGCGCGCGCTCCGGCTCGAGCTCGACGTCGCCGCCGGGCTGGTCGGCGCCGTCGATCCGGACCTGTTCGCGCGCGTCGTCGAGAACCTGCTCGACAACGCGGTCCGCTACGCGCCGCGCCAGGGCCGCGTGTGGATCGCGGCGCGCCGCGAGGTCGGCGAGCTGGTGCTGTGCATCGGCAACGACGGCCCGGCGGTCGCCGACAGCGAGCGCGAGGCGATCTTCGGCCGCTACTACCGCATCGAGGCCCGCAAGGCCGGCGTGCGCGCCGGCCGCGGCCTCGGCCTCTACTTCTGCCGCCTCGCCGTCGAGGCGCACGGCGGCACGATCGCGGTCGAGCAGCGCGGCGATCTCGGCGCGGTGTTCGTCGCGCGGCTGCCGGAGCCGTGAGCTACGGGCAGTGCGGGAGGTTGGACGGCGCGTCGTCGGCGGTCTGGCTGACGTTGTCGAGGTCGACGGTCGCCGTGATCGTGATCGTATAGGTGCCGGTGAGGCCGGCCGAGTTGCCCCAGTCGCGGCCGGCGGCGAGGCGATAGTGCGTCGCCGCCACGGCGGTCGGCCCGGCGCTCAGGTCCGTGTCCATCGTCCCGCACACGGGCGTCGCCGCGTTGTCGAACAGGTTCGTGCCCGTCGTCGCGGTGCCCTGGAACAGCTCCAGCCGGGGCACCGAGTTCATGGTCACCGCCGAGACCGTGGCGGAGACCGTGCCGCTCGCGGCGACGTCGAAGTCGTAGACGTCCTCGCAGTCGACCTGGGTCGGGCAGTTGTTCCACGTGCTGTTCGCGGTGAACGTCCTGACGCCGGGCATCGCGTCGGGCGGCCGCGCGTCGGGCGGCGGCGGTGCATCCGCGGTCGCGGGCGCGTCGGCCGCCTTGTGCGCATCGACGGTCGGCGTCTCGACGTGGCCGCAGGCGGCGAGCGTGATCGCGGCGAGGAAGAGGCGAGGGCGCATATCTGATCGAGAGTACCGGATCGTCATGTGACTAGGCGAGCCCGCCGCGGATCACGCGGAGCTGCGCGCGGACCTTCTGCTTGACCAGCGGCTCGAGCCCGGCGCGCAGGATCGCCGAGCCGGGGCAGCGCTCGAGGCCGGCCTCGAACGCCGCGACCGCGGCGGCGCGATCGCCGATCGCGTCGAGCATGGTCGCCTTCTCGTAGTAGAGGTCCTCGAGCATCCAGAGGTCCTCGGCGCCGAGCGACCGGAACGCGCGATCGAGCGCCTTGAGCCCGTCCTCGAAGCGGCCGAGGTCGCCGAGCACGGCGGCGCGCCAGTAGTGCGCCTCGGCGCGGCGCGGCGCGCGGCGCACCGCCATCTCGGCGCACGCGAGCGCGGCGGCGTCGTCGCCCTGCGCCGAGAGGATCTGGCACTTGACCAGCCACGCGGCGGCGTCGTCCGGACGCGCGGCGATCGCGCGGCCCGCGGCCTCGTTCGCCTCGGCGAGCGCGGTCGCGTCCTCGGAGGCGCCGAGCAGGTCGCGCGCGCGCTCGAGGCAGAGATCGAAGTCGTCGCCTTCGTCCATCGGGGCCATCTCCCCGCTGACGATGCTACCACCATCGTGTGGACGCGCTGGTCTTATCTGACCACGCGCCGTTCGCGGCGCGGAGCTATCGCCACGCGCCCGTCCGCGGGCGCGGAGTCATCTGAAGAGTGACCGACGTCGCGCGCGCACGCCGTCGACCATCTCCTGGATCTGAGCGCGCACCTGATCGGCGAGCCGGTTCACCAGCAGGCGATCGTCGGCCGCGGACGGACCGAGCTCGCGCGCGAGATCGATCGGCGCGCCGAACTCGACGTGCCACTTCGACGGCAGCGGCAGGAGCCCGGCGGGCCCGAGCCACGGGAACGTCGGCGTCACCGGCACGTACGGCAGGCCCATGTTCCGCGCGAACCACGTCACCTTGCCGAGCATCGGCAGCGCCTCTTCCGCGCCGACGACCGCGACCGGGATGATCGGCGCGCGCGCGCGCAGCGCGAGCTTGACGAAGCCGCCGCGCCCGAACCGCTGCAGCCGATAGCGATCGCGCCACAGCTTGCCCATGCCCTTCACGCCCTCGGGGAACACCGCGACCAGCTCGTCCTTCGCCAGCAGGCGCTCGGCGTTCTCCGGACACGCGCGCACGCCGCCGATCCGCTGCATCAGCGGGCCGAGCCACGGCAGGTGGAAGACCGCGTCCTCGATCAGCGGCCGCACGTCGCGGCGCGACGGGTGGTCGCGGCGGACCGCGTGCATGACCATCGCGGAGTCGTAGGGCAGGGTGCCGGCGTGGTTCGCGACGAGCAGCGCGCGGCCGACGCCGGGCACGTGCTCGAGGCCGGTCGCCTCGACGCGGAACCAGCGCGCGTACAGGAAGTCGAGCAGCGGCTCCCAGCGCGCGGTCGCGATCGGATCGCGCCCGAAATCGTCGACGACCTCGCTCTTGCCGAGCATCGCGACCTTGCGCACGCGCTTCCACAGGGCCGGCATGCCGAGCCGGCGGCGCACCTCGATCGGGAACGCGGGCGTGCGCTGCGCGCCCATGCGCGCCTCGAGCTCGCGCACCTCGCGCTCGTCGAGCCCGCGCTCGAACGTCCGCGGCGTCGCGTACTCGCCCGGCGGCACGGTCGCCTCCTCGCCGAGGAAGACGTCGTCGGCGTCGGCGTCCTTGTCGGCCGGCCACGCCTGCGCGTCGGGCACGTTGCCGCGCCACCCTTCGAGCGTGTCGGTCTCGGCGCGGCCGCGCGGCGCGTGCGCGTGCTCGTGCTCGTGCGACGGCGCCTCGAACTCGTCGTCGTAGACGTCGTGGGGATCGCGATCGTCGGGAGGCGCCATGGCTAGCCGTGCACCCGCGCGAAGTCGGTCGCGCCGTCCTCGGGCGCGTTGCCGAGGAAGTCGCCGATCGTGCGCTTGATGTTGAAGCGGGCGCCGAAGCCGAGCTCGCGCTTGGCGCGCCCGCCGTCCGCCACGCAGAGATAGAGCAGGAAGTCGAGGAACGACGGCGGCGAGTCGAAGACCTGGGTCGCCCACAGGGCCTTCGACAGCTGGCGCGCCAGGATGTACGGCATCGGCGCCGGGACGCGGCCCATCATCGCGAGCACCGTGCGGTACGGCAGCACGCCCTTGCCGACGATGTTGAACGCGCCGGTCGCGCGCGATCCGACCGCGACCTCGAGCGCGTGCGCGGCGTCCTGCTCGTGCACGAACTGCACGAGCGGATCGTGGCCCATCATCACGGGCGCGACCGCGCGCGAGTAGAACCTGGTGAACAGGTTCGAGACCGTCGGGCCGAGCAGCGGCGCGAAGCGCAGCACGCAGACCTCGGTCTTCGGGTTCTCGCGCGCGAACCGCGCCGCCTGCTTCTCGGCCTTGACCTTGTCGTTGATGAAGCGCGAGTCGCGGTGGCCGCGCAGCTCGGCGTCCTCGGCGAGGAAGTTGGGGTTCTCGCGGTGCGCGCCGTAGACCATCGTGGTCGACACCATCACCACGCGGCGCGGCGCCGCCGAGCTGCACGCGTTCAGGACGTGCATCGTGCCGACGTCCTCGAGCTCGTGGGCCCAGTCGGTCGCGTGGGTCGGGTGCGAGAGGAACGCGCCGTGCACGACGACGTCGACGTGCTCGTGCTGGAGCAGGGTCGCGATCTCGCCGTCGATGGTCGGCTGGGTGAGGTCGATCTTGACGAACTCGATCTTGCCGGCGCCGTCCTTGACGGGCGGCTCCCGCACGTCGAGCGCGAGCACCTTGGAGTAGCGGCGGTCCTCGGCGAGCCGGCGCAGGAGCTCCGTGCCGAGGAACGTGCACGCGCCGGTGATCGCGACGGCGGTCATGGCGGGACCCTAATCGAAAGACCCGCGCGCGGCAACGTGTCGCAGGCGCGTGCTATCACCGACGCGTGGAGCCCGGCGAGATCCAGATCTTACCCGATCAGGTCGTCGATCAGATCGCGGCCGGCGAGGTGGTGGAGCGGCCGGCCTCGGTCGTGAAGGAGCTGGTCGAGAACGCGCTCGACGCCGGGGCGCGGACCGTGAGCGTCGAGATCGCGGGAGGCGGCCGCCAGCTGGTCCGCGTGGTCGACGACGGCCGCGGCATGAGCCCGCGCGACGCGCGGCTGGCCCTGGCCCGGCACGCGACGTCGAAGCTGCGCGGGGTCGACGATCTGTGGACGCTCGCGACGATGGGCTTCCGCGGCGAGGCGCTGCCGTCGATCGCGAGCGTGTCGCGCATGACGATCACGACCCGCACCGCGGCGGCCGACGTCGCGACCCGGATCGTCGTCGATTGCGGGCGCGTGATCGAGGAGGGCGAGCTGGGCGCGCCGGTCGGCACCCAGATCGAGGTGCGCGATCTGCTCGCGAACCAGCCGGCGCGGCTCAAGTTCCTGCGCGGCGAGGCGACCGAGGCGTCGCACGTCACCGAGGTGCTCACGCGGCTCGCGATGGCGAACCCCGACGTGCACGTGAAGCTCAAGGTGGGCGGCCGGGTCGCGCTCGACGCGCCGCCCGCGCCCAATCCGCTCGAGCGCGCGCGCCAGCTGATGGGCGCGCGGCTCGCCGGCCGCCTGCACGAGGCGCGCGGCGACGAGGGCGGCGTGCGCGTGACCGTGCTGCTCGCGGCGCCGGAGCTCGCGCAGACCACCGCGCGCGGCGTGCAGCTCTACGTCGGCCGCCGCGCGGTCCGCGATCGCGGCCTGCTCCACGCGGTCGCGATGGGCTACGGCGAGCTGGTGCCGCGCGGCCGCTACCCGGTCGCGATCGTGTTCGTCGACGTGCCCGCCGGCGCGGTCGACGTCAACGTGCACCCGCAGAAGCTCGAGGTCCGGTTCTCGGACAGCGGCGCCGTCACCGCCGCGGTCCGCCACGTCGTGCGCAAGGGCGTCGCCGGCGCGCCGTGGCTCGGCGAGGCCGCGGGCAGCTCGCCGATCAACGTGCGCGCGGTCGCGAGCTACGCGCCGCCGGAGCGACACATGTCGAGCGCCGCGGAGGACACGCGCGCGCAGGCGCGCGCGGCCCACGGACAAGGCGCGCTCGATCTCGCGACCACGCCGCGCGGCCCGGCCGTCACGTTCCCGCCGCAGCCCGGCGGCTGGACCGAGCGCATGAAGGCGTCGATCGCGGCGCGCGCGGTCATCGCATCGCGGACCGCCCGCGCCGCCGATCCGGAGCCCGCACCGCGCGAATCCAGCGAGCGCCCGACGTTCTTCTCCCAGCTGCGCTACATCGGCCAGCTCGATCGCACGTACCTCGTCTGCGAGAGCGACGGCGAGATGGTGCTGATCGATCAGCACGCCGCCCACGAGCGCGTCGAGTTCCAGCGCCTGCGCGATCGCAGCGCGACCCGCGACGTGCCGGTGCAGCGGCTCCTGTTCCCGTCGACCGTCGAGGTCGGCGCGGCGGCCGCCGCGGCGTGCGCCGACGCCGCCGAGATGCTCGCCGCGGCCGGCTTCGAGGTCGAGCCGTTCGGCGGCGCCTCCGTCGCGATCAAGGCCGCGCCCGCCGGCCTGCGCGACGACGATCCCGCGACCGTGCTCCGCGAGCTCCTCTCCGAGCTGGTCGACATGGACGGCTCGCGCGCGGTCGAGTCGCACCTCGATCACGTCCTCGCCACGATCGCCTGCCACTCCGTCGTGCGCGCCGGCGACACCCTCGCGCCGCACGAGGCCGAGGCGCTCCTCCGCTCGATGGACGGCGTCGACTTCCGCGCCAACTGCCCGCACGGCCGGCCGGTCCTCTTGCGCCTCTCGATCGCCGAGCTCGCGCGCCGCTTCGGCCGGTGACACCTCGGGCCTCGGGCCTCGGGCCTCGGGCCTCGGCCCTGAAGAAGATCTGAGCGAGAAGCTGTCGTGAGTCGAGCGCGTCCTTCTGGCCGAGGCCCGAGGCCCGAGGCCCGAGGCCCGTGTTCGCGGAACACCCTGCCGCGCCGCGCTACATTCCGGCCTCCATGCGTGTCGTCGTCATCGTCGGCCCGACCGGAAGCGGCAAGACGTCGCTCGCGCTCGCGCTCGCCGAGCGGGCCGCGGGCGAGATCGTCTCGGCCGATTCGCAGCAGGTCTACCGCGGCATGGACATCGGCACCGGCAAGGCCACCGCCGCCGAGCGCGCGCGCGCGCCGCACCACCTGATCGACGTCGCCTCGCCCGACGAGGAGATGACCGCCGCGCGCTTCGTCGCGCTCGCCGACGCCGCGCTCGCCGACGTCGCCGCGCGCGGCAGACACGTGATCGTCGCGGGCGGCACCGGGCTGTACGTGCGCGCGCTCCTCTACGGCCTGTTCGACGGCCCGCCCGCCGATCCCGCGCTGCGCGCCGAGCTCGCGCAGCTCCCCGATCTGCACGCGCGGCTCGCCGCCGTCGATCCGGAGATGGCCGCGAAGATCGATCCCAACGACGCCAAGCGGCTGGTCCGCGCGCTCGAGGTCCACGCGCTGACCGGCGTGCCGATGAGCGAGCACCAGCGGCGCCACGATCACAAGACGGCGCCGCCGCGCCACGAGCACGTGATGATCGGCCTCGCGCCGCCGCGCGACGCGCTCTACCGGGGCATCGACGCGCGCGTCGATCGGATGTTCGCCGAGGGGCTCGTCGCCGAGGTCGAGACGCTGCGCGCGCACGGCTTCCGGCCACCGATGCGCTCGCAGGAGGCCATCGGATACGCCGAGGTCCACGCGCACCTCGACGGAACGATCGATCGCGCGCGCTGCGTCGAGCTCGTCAAAAGGAATTCACGCCGTTACGCGCGGCGCCAGATCTCGTGGTACCGGCCCGACCAGAAGGTCGCGTGGCACGAGACCCCCGGCGACGTTGACCTCGCGGCGCTGGAGCGGTACCTAGCAGGCTCGTAGCCGATCATGTCGACGGAGACTCAACCGCCGCCTCCTCCTCCCGAGCCCGCGACGCCGGCACCCGCGACCACGCCGGCGGCAGACGCGGCGGCCGCCGCGCCGGCGCCCGCGGCCCCGGCCCCGGCGGTGAAGGACGAGCCGAAGCCCGAGCTCTCCGATCGCATGATCCTCGAGTTCGAGCGGCCCATCATCGAGCTCGAGCGCAAGATCGACGAGCTGCGCGGGCTGTCGACGCCGACCGTCGACTTCTCCGCCGAGATCCGCCGCCTCGAGCAGAAGGCGCGCAAGCTCCAGAAGGAGATCTTCGCGGAGCTCACGCCGCTCCAGAAGGTCCAGCTGTCGCGGCATCCGGCGCGGCCGTACCTGCTCGACTACACGCGGCTGCTCGTCGAGGACTTCGTCGAGCTGCGCGGCGATCGCAGCTTCGCCGACGATCCCGCGATCGTCGCCGGCATGGCGCGCTTCGACGAGTGGGAGGTCCTCGTGATCGGCCATCAGAAGGGCCGCAACACGAAGGAGAACCTGCACCGCAACTTCGGGATGGCGCGCCCCGAGGGCTACCGCAAGGCGACCCGCCTCATGCGCATGGCGGCGCGCGCCGGCCGCCCGATCCTCTGCTTCATCGACACGCCGGGCGCGTACCCCGGGCTCGGCGCCGAGGAGCGCGGCCAGGCCGAGGCGATCGCCAAGGCGCTGCAGGTCATGTCGTCGCTCGAGACGCCGGTGATCAGCGTCGTGATCGGCGAGGGCGGCTCCGGCGGCGCGCTCGCGCTGGGCGTCGCCGACCGCATCCTCATGCTCGAGTACTCGATCTACTCGGTGATCTCGCCCGAGGGCTGCGCGTCGATCCTGTGGCGCGATCCGGCCAAGGTCCCCGAGGCCGCCGCGCAGCTGAAGCTCACCGCGCAGGACCTCGTCGAGCTCGAGATCTGCGACGAGATCATCCCCGAGGCGCCCGGCGGGGCGCACCGCGACCTCGCGGTCACCGCCGCGAAGGTGCGCATCGCGCTCAAGAAGCACCTGCGCGAGCTGTGCGCGCTGCCGTCGGGCGAGCTGGTCGAGCGTCGTTACCGCAAGTTCCGCGCGATGGGCGCCTTCGTCGAGAACCACGGCGGCTGACGGGCGTCCAAGAGACGAGCATGTCGTTCGAGCTCGCCCTCGTCATGGTCGCCGTGCCCGCCTCGTACTGGGGCGTCCTGCTGGTGCGCCGCCGGGTCGCGCCGACCTTCGCGTGGATGCTGACCGCGACCGGCGCGGCCGCGTGGATCGCGTACATCGCGCACACGAGCGACGCGCCCGGCCCGATCGACGCGATCGGCGCGGTCGCGATCGGCGCCGGCGTGTGCCTGCTCGTGCTCGGCCCGTTCGCGCGGCGCGCGGCGCGCTGGGCGATCGCGACCGATCGCCTGAAGCTCGCCGCGGCGCTGGTCGAGGTCGGCGATCTGCTCCAGCCGGGCACCGCCGGCCCCGACGACAAGGCGTCGCTCACCGCGCTGCGCGACGTGCGCGCGGGCGAGGTCGACGGCGCGATCGACGCGCTCAGGTCCGCGCGCGCCAAGGCGCCGCCGCCCTTGCACCGCGCGTTCGACGAGCGGATCGCCTTGCTCTACGTCGTCGCGATGCGCTGGGACGACGCGATCGCGCACGCCGAGGCGACCCTGTTCCCGACCGAGCCGGCGCCGGTCGCGCAGCCTCCCGACGGTGGAGCGAAGGCACCCAACGACGTCGCGCGCCTGCTCGGCATGTCGCCGCCGATCTGGGTCGAGCTGACCGCCGCGTACGGGCGCGTCGGCCGCATCGATCGCGCCGCCGAGATGGCCGCCGAGTTCGACCGCGCGGCCGACGGCGCGCCGAGCATGGCGAGCCTCGTCCACCGCGTGCGGCTCGTCTTCCTCGCCGCCGCGGGCCGGGTCGCGCCGGTCGAGCGCCTGCTCGCGCAGCGCGGCCACGCCGAGATCCGCCCCGCGTCGCGCCTGTACTGGTCGGCGCTCGCCGCCGAGCGCGCGGGCGATCGCGCCGCCGCGCGCGCCGCGTACCAGGCCGCGATCGGCCACGCGCGCCGCGTGCCGCGCGTGCAGGCGCAGCTCAAGGACGCGCTCGACGCGCTCGATCGCGCCGATCGCGCCGTCCCCGCCGCGCTGTCGCCCGCCGCCGCGCAGATCGCCGACGAGCTCGCCGCGACCGAGGTCGTGCTGCCGCCGGCGCCGCGCGCGCGCCGCGACTGGGCGACGCTGTCCTCGCTGGCCGCGAACGTCGCGGTGTGCGCGATCACCGCGCTCGTGATCGGCTCGCCCGGCGACCTCGGCGCGGTCGTGCGCAGCGGCGCCAACGTGCCGGCCGCGGTCGTGCACGGCGAGCCGTGGCGCATCGCGAGCGCGTGCTTCGTGCACGTCGGCTGGATCCACCTGGTCGTGAACATGGTCGGCCTGTGGTCGCTCGGCCGGATGGCCGAGGGCCTGATCGGCAGCGCGCGCACGTTCGCGATCTACGCGTGCGCCGGCCTGGCCGGCGCGACCGCGAGCCACCTGCTCGGCGGCCGCGTCTCGGCCGGCGCGTCGGGCGCGATCTTCGGCGTGCTCGGCGCGCTGCTGGTCGAGCTCCTGGTCGCGGGCAAGCAGTACGCGCGGCCCGAGCGGCGCGCGCTGATCGGCGCGCTCGCGTTCGTCACGCTGATCCAGCTGTGCATGGGCATGCTGTACGCCGCGATCGATCAGACCAACCACGCCGCGGGGCTCCTCACCGGCGCGGCGGCCGGCCTCCTGTTCTCGCCGCACGGGCCCGGCGCGCGCGCCCGCGGCGTCGCGGCGCGCGTGGTCGCGGCGGCCGCGTTGGTCGTGTTCGCGTACGCGGGCGTGCGCGTCGTGCTCACGCCGTACGCCGACACGCTCGCGCGCCAGGGCACCGCGCCGGTCACCGTGCACGGCGTCGCGCTGGTCGCGCCGGCGACCTGGACCTCCGACGGCGACTTCGTCGACGACCCCGACAAGCTCGGCTTCTTCACCGTCGATCAGCAGCCGGGGCCGGCCGGCGCCGCGTTCGACGACCTGCGCGAGCACGGCCGCGACGACGCCAAGAAGCTCGGCTTCGAGGAGGCGCTCGGCGCGCCCGACACGCTGGTCCCGCTCCCGGCCGGCTGGTCGTCGGCGGAGCTGGTCGCGACGCTCGACGACGACCTCGGCTCGACCCAGCGGTTCCGCGTCGTCCTGTTCGCGCACCAGGACGGCGCCCACACCGTGCGCGGCGAGCTCTACGTGCCCGAGATCCTCGCCCGCGAGGCGCCCGACGCGTTCGCGGACGTGATCGCATCCGCGCGGATCGTGAAAGTCGCGCCGCCGGCGGCGCCGCGCTAGCGTCGATCCGTGCTGCGGTTGCGCGCGCTCGCGATCTGCTCGCTCCTCGCGATCGCGGGATCCGCGCGCGCCGACGGCGACGACGACGCGCCGGCGGGCGATTGCTTCGACGCGCTCGACGCGCGCGGCGTCGCGTGGAAGCACGCCTCGCGCCCCGGCATCGCGCAGGGCGTCGAGGTCACCGGCCCGATCGGCGGCGTGACGTACACGTCCGACGCGCAGCAGGCCCTCGTGCTCGACTGCTCGCTGGTCGTCTCGCTCGCCGAGGCCGGCCGCTACATGACCGCGCTCGGCATCGATCACGCGACCTACAGCTCCGCGTACCAGGTCCGCAACGTGCGCGGCACCAACCACCGCAGCAAGCACTCGTTCGGGCTCGCGCTCGACGTGCACACGTTCACCGGCCCCGACCTCGGCACGCTGTCGGTCGAGCGCGACTTCGAACAGGGCCTCGGCGACGACGTCGACTGCATCGGCGCGCCGGCGACCGAGGGCGGCGCCGTCTTGAAGACCCTCGAGTGCCAGCTCGTGCGCTCGGGCCTCTTCTACCTCGTGCTCAACCCCGACTACGACTCCGACCACTACAACCACTTCCACCTCGAGGCGCGGCCCTGGAAGGACCGCCCGCAGCTACGCGCCGCGACCGCCGCCTTGCATTGAGCGCGCGCGCCGCCGCGCGATCCGGATCGCCGCGTAGAGCAGCGCCAGCGACCACGCGAGCCACAGGACCGCCCACAGCCGCGCGCCCCACGGCGAGTCGGTGCCGAGCGTCGTCTCGGCCATCACGTCGGCGTCGGAGCCGCCCTCGATCCGCCCGTTGACCACCATCACCGGCCGGAACAGCACGCGCAGATCGAGCACCGCGTTCACGCACATCTGGCCGGCGAGCAGCATCGACGCGCCGATCGCCCAGCGCACCGGCGCGAGCATCGCGACGCCGAGCACGACCACGCCGATGATCGCGATCGCGGTCCGCCCGTACGGGTTCGAGACGACGACCAGCGCGCACGCCGCCATCACCGCGCCGACGATTCCGAGCGACCATCGCGCGCCGCGCGCGCGCTGCCCGACGACCAGCATCGCCGCGCCGAGCAGCGGCGTGCCCATGTAGCCGGCCGGCGCGATCAGCGCCTCCTGCACCGGCGTCGGCATCGATCGCGCATACGACAGGCCGCTGCCGTCCGGGTAGAGGTCCATGCGATCGAACCCGACGCCGGTCGCGAGCATCATGATCCCGTGCGACAGCTCGTGGATCCACGTCGCGATCAGCTTGAACGGGTAGAGCGCGAACCCGCCGTACGGCAGCTGGCCGAGCAGGAGCGACGCGACCAGCGCGAGCCCGAGCCCGCGCAGGGTGCGCGGATCGGTGAGCGCGAGCGCGGGCGCGGCTGGCGCGGCCGCCGCATCCGAAGCGGCGTCGGTCGGCGTCGCCATCAGGGCCGCTTGCGCCGCGCGATCTTCGGGCGCGACGGCAGCTCGCCGCGGGTCGCCGCGCGCAGGGCGTCGGCCGGCCAGCGCGCGACCGCGACCACGTCGGACAGGGACAGCGGCGCCGGGCCGCCGCAGAACAGGCCGATCACCGCGCCGCCGACCGCGCCCGCGATCGCGCCCGCGAACGCCATCAACCCCCACGACAGGTGCGCGTGCGGCAGGTGGCCGTGCGGGATCGCCGCGAGGATCGCGAGCCCCGCGCCGGCGACCGCCTGGGTGCGCGCCGCCACCCAGACCGCGCGCTTGAGGCCGCCGGTGCCCTCGACGCTGGCCTGCGCCGCGAGCCGCCCGATGCCGCCGGCGCTCAGCACCGCGGCGAGACCCGCGAAGATCGCGGTGAAGCGCAGGTCGACGATCCACGGCACCTCGGGATCGCCCAGGCCCGCGCGCGCGAGCACCCACACCGTCGCCGCGACCATCGGAATGATCACCACGACACCGATCGCAGCGCCCTTCCAGAAGCCGAACGGCGGCGGTCGCGGCGCGCGATCTTTCCCGAGCGATCGCGAGCGCTTCCGTCCCTTGCCCCGGACCGGGCGGTCCTGCGAGGGCGGACGTGGCGGCCGTGGCGTCGCCTCCGTCACGGCTGCCCCCCGGCCAGGAAGGAAATCACCCTGGGTACCGTAGCATGGCGTACGCACCCGGGGCTGTCCCGCCGGGCCCGTGTAGAATCACTTCGAGGCGTCCATGGCAACCAACCTCCCGCCCCGCGCTTACTCGGCCGCTCACTTCGGGCTCGAGCTCGACGACGTGAAGAAGTCGGTCGGCTTCTTCCGTTCGATCGAGGGTGGCGGTGTCTCCGCCGACGTCATCTCCTACCAGATGGGGGACAACTACGACGTCTGGCGGCAGCTGGGGAAGCCGAAGTACGACGACATCAAGATCCAGACCGGCATGTCGATGTCGGAGTCGTTCTACACGTGGATCGCGATGTTCTTCGACGGCAAGGTCACCCGCAAGAACGGGGCGATCGTCGCCGCCGACTTCATGTACACCGAGCAGGCGCGCCGCGAGTTCTACGACGCCCAGATCACCGAGCTCGCGTTCCCGAAGCTCGACGGCCAGGACAAGAGCGCGGCGTACATGACGGTCACGCTGTCGCCCGAGCGCATGGTCTTCAAGAAGGGCACCCAGGCGAAGCTGCAGTACGACCTGAACTGGCAGGCCCAGCAGGTGTGGGCCGCGTGCAACTTCGAGTTCACGATCGACGGCCTCGATCAGCACCTGATCCGCGCGACCAAGGTCGACGGCTTCTCGGTCAAGCAGAAGCCGATCGAGCACCACATCGGCGAGCACCGCACGCCGCTCAAGGTCCCCGGCCGCATCGAGTGGCCGTCGATCAGCTTCTACGTGCCCGAGGTCGACGCCCACGGGATCATCGACAAGGTCTTCGACCAGGCGGTGATGGGCACGTACGCCGGCCCCGGCAACCAGGCCGTGCTCAAGGTCCGCAACAACGCGGACAAGCAGATCTTCAAGATCGACCTCGTGAACTGCCACCTCAAGTCGGCGGTGCCCGACAAGCAGGACGCCGGCTCCGAGGAGATCAAGCTCGTGAAGTTCGAGATGATGCCGGAGCGCATGAAGTTCACGTGGGGCGGCAGCGACTGACCTGTCGATCGAGGCGTCCGGGCTGAAAACTTGCCCCGCGAGATCCCGGGTGGGAGCGTGGCGGCATGGAACCCGAGACCGTCTATTCGAGCGCGATCACCCCGGATCCGACGCGCGCGCTCGACGTGCTCGCGTTCATCCTGACCCCGGCCGCCGCGTTCGCGCCCTCGGGCGACGACGAGGAGCTGGCCGCGGTCGCAGAGCTCCTCGGATCGGCGAAGGCCGAGGCAGTTCGTCGCTGGCAGGATCTGCGGATCGACGCCCGCCTGAATTGACGCTAGCTTCCCGCGCATGAAGAGCAAGGTCGCGGTCGTCCGCGTCTCGCCCGAGCGCATCCTCGAGGATCTCGATCGCCTGCACGACCTCGCGGACGTGCGCGCCGCGCTCGCGCCGGGCGCGCAGACGATCCTCAAGGACAACATCAGCTGGCACTTCCCGTTCCCCGGCGCCAACACGACGCCGTGGCAGCTCGAGGGCGTGGTGCGGGCGCTGCGCGCGCGCGGGTTCGATGACCTGGTCTGCGTGCAGAACAAGACGGTCGTGACCGACGCGTTCAAGGGCGAGGACCTGAACGGCTACGTCCCCATCTTCAAGGCGTACGACATCCCGGTCCGCTACAACTTCAAGCCCGAGGACATGACGTGGTCGGTCTACAAGCCGGCCGCGAAGATGAACGTCCTCGACCGGATCTTCCCCGAGGGGATCCTGATCCCCGACGCGTTCCACGGCACCAACATCGTCCACCTGCCGACGGTGAAGTGCCACATCTACACGACGACCACCGGCGCGATGAAGAACGCGTTCGGCGGGCTGCTCAACACGCACCGCCACTACACGCACTCGTGGATCCACGCGACGCTGGTCGATCTGCTCGCGATCCAGAAGGAGATCCACAGCGGGCTCTACGCGGTGATGGACGGCACCACCGCCGGCGACGGGCCGGGCCCGCGCACGATGCGGCCGGTGATCAAGAACGTCATGCTGGCGTCCGCCGATCAGGTCGCGATCGACGCGGTCGCGGCGGCGATGATGGGCTTCGATCCGATGAGCCTCGAGTACATCCGGCTCGCCGACGAGCAGGGGCTCGGCAACGGGCGGCGCGAGAACATCGAGGTCGTCGGCGACGCCGAGCTCGCCGACGAGCGGTGGGGCTTCACGGTCGGCGACAACGGCGCGTCGATGGTCGGCGACCTGCTCTGGTTCGGGCCGCTCAAGCGGCTGCAGAAGCTCTTCTTCCACACGCCGCTGGTCAACGTGTTCGTCGCCGGCAGCGAGGCCTATCACGACTACTACCGGTGGCCGCTGCGCGACCGGAAGACGTTCGAGGCCTGGAAGCAGGCGACGACGTGGGGGAAGCTGTTCGAGACGTATCAGGAGCGCGGCACGCTGGCCGGCTCACCCGTCGTCGTCGAGCGCGGCGCGTAGCTTGTCGACCGCCTGCGCGTGCAGGCGCGACGCCCACGACTTGGAGATGCCGAGCTCCTCACCGGCCTCCATGAGGTTCTTGCCCTCGTAGTAGTGCTTCGTGACGAGCGTGCGCTCGCGATCGGGCAGCGACTGGATCGCGCGATCGAGCTTCGCCGCGGCGCGCGCGCGATCGAGGCGCTCGTCGGCGGGCACGCCGTCGGCGGCCGGCTCCTCCTCGGTGCCCATGATCGGCGCGAGCGAGGTCAGGTACATCGTCCGGAACGCGGACAGCGAGTCGGACAGCTCCTGCACCGTCCGCACCGTCGTCGGCGCCGGCGCGCCCGCCGCGCGCGCGCCCGCCGCGCGCTGGCCCTGGCTCTCGAAGTACTCGCTCGCGGCGCGCAGCGCGACCAGCCTCGCCCATACGCGGCGCGGCAGGTTCGACGACCGGCGCAGGCCGTCCATCACGGCGCCGTGCACGCGGTACCACGCGAACGTCCGGAACGACGCGCCGCCCTCGGGATCGAAGCGCGCCGCGGCCTCGGTCAGTCCGACCAGCCCCATCGAGATCAGCTCGTCGAGCTCGACGTGATCGCGCACGCGCGGGTGGATCATGCGCGCCGCGCGCCGCGCGAGATCGAGGTTCGCCTCGACCATCGCCTGCGCCGACGACGCCGGTTCGCCCGGGACCACGGGGCGAGTATATGTTCTAAGCTGCGCGCGTGGGGACGTTCACCGCGCTCGACGACGCCGACCTCGCCGCGGTCGCGGCCGCGTTCGGGCTGGGCAGCGTGAGATCGTGGCGCGCGATCGCCGCCGGCACGATCAACTCGAACTTCGACGTGACGACGGAGCGCGGCCGGTGGTTCGTGCGCGTCAACGAGGGCAAGACCCTGGACGACGTCGCGTGGGAGGCGTCCCTGTGCGCGCACCTCGCGGCGCGCGGCGCGCCGGTCCTGGTGCCGTTGCATGCCGCCGGCGACCGCGGCTACCACGTCCACCGCGGCCTGTTCGTCTCGGCGTTCGCGTGGGTCGACGGCGGTCATCGCGCGCCGCACCAGGTGACGCCGGGCGACGCGCGCGCGGTCGGCGGCGCGCTCGCCGCGCTCCACCGCGCCGGCGACGACTTCCGCGGCCCGGGCCGAGGCGGCATCTACACGTGGCCGCACATCCGCGCGCGCTACGACGGCTTCCGCGGCAACTCCGATCCCGAGCTCGCGCGCGCGATCGCGATCCTCGGCGACGAGTTCGCGTGGCTCGACGCGCACGCGCGCGAGCGCGCCGACGCGCGCACCGGCATCATCCACGGCGATCTGTTCCGCGACAACGTGCTGTGGGACGACGCCGGCCTGCGCGCGATCCTCGACTTCGAGCAGGCCTCGGCGGGCAGCCTCGTCTACGACCTCGCGGTCACGCTCAACGACTGGGCGTGGGACGCCGGGCCGCGCGCCGACGTCGCGCGCAGCCTGGTCGACGGGTACCAGCGCGTGCGCCCGCTCGACGCCGCCGAGCGGATCGCGCTGCCGATCGAGATGCGCGCGGCCGCCGTGCGCTTCACGGTCACGCGCATCACCGATGTCTATTTGGCGCGGGTCATGAACCCCGAGAAGGACTTTCGTGCCTATCTGGCACGCGTCGAGAACTGGCGCGCCGGGGGACTTGGCTCGATCCTCGGGGTTGTGTAGCGTGTCGGCCGCTTGGCCCGAGCCCTGCACAGGTACCCCATACCCATGCGACTTCCGTACGCCGCCGCGCTGCTCGCGATCACGCTGTCCGCCTGCGGGGCGAAGGTCCAGTACATCGGGAACACCAAGATCCCGGACAACTCGCTCAACGAGAGCATCATCGGCGCCGTCGAGGCGTACCGCCACGCGGTCGAGCAGGGCGACTCGCAGGCGCTCGTGCTGATGGCGTCGCCCAAGTACAGCGAGGACTCGGGCACGCCGACGATCGTCGACGACTACGGCTACGACGGCCTGCAGGGCGTGCTCGCGTCGCGCTTCAAGGCCGCGCGCGACATCCGCTACTCGATGCGCTACGTGACGATCAACGAGACCTGCAAGGCGCTCGAGCCCGGCTGCCAGGCCAAGGTCGAGGTCCTGATCGACGCGAGCTACACGATCACCGACGCGCGCGGCCAGGCGCGCCGCCTCGACAAGCGCGATCAGAACCAGCTGGTGCTCGAGTACACCGGCGACAAGTGGCTGTTCCTCAGCGGCATGTAGAGATTGCGAAGCAATCTCGTTCCGTACAGGTGAGACCGACGTTCCTGGTCGGGCGAGCCGATCATCGAGGTCGCGAGTCCTCGGACGAGCGACCTGGCAGCGCGCCGGTCACCGTGAAGTCGATCCGCTCGCGCCAGTCCTGGGCGAGCAGCGCCTCGATCTGGTTGCCGGTGCCGGCCAGGACGTCGGCGGCCTGCGCGACGCGCGCGTGATCGCCGGCGCGCCACGCCTCGACCGCGAGCGTGCGCGCCGCGTTCGAGACGAACAGCGGGCCCGGCAGCCCGAGCGAGAGCGCGTGCGCGAGGTCGTCGGCGGCGCCGGCGTGATCGTCCTTCGCCGCGCGCTGGAGGCCGCGCAGGTAGAACGCGAAGCCGCGCGTCGGCTCGAGCGTCGTCATCACGGTCGCGAGCTCGAGCTTGCTCCCCGCGCCGGTGCCGGTCGCGAAGAAGTACATGCGTAGCAGCGTCCCCGACGGCCCCTTGTCGCGCAGCGCGATCAGCTCCGCCTCGAGCGCGCGCTTGCGGCCCGCGCCCGCCGGCAAGACGACCGCCTTGGCGAGCGCGTCCTCGGCGGCCGCGAGCTGGCCGTCGCGCGCCGCATGCTCGCCGAGGGTCGCCAGCGCCTGCGCGCGCAGCGGCGCGGTCACCCCGTCGGTGTCGGCGGCGAGCCGCCGATCGATCGCGCGCGCCTCGTCGATCTCGCCGGCGTCGCCCTGCCACAGCAGGTCCGCGAGCTCGAGCTGGTAGGCGGGATCCGGATCGTCGCCGCACACCTCGCGCATCAGCGTGACCGCGCCGTCGTGATCGTCGGCGTCGTCGAGGTGGATCGCGCGCGAGCGCAGCGCCGCGACCGCGTGCGGGCAGGGCACCGCGAACACGCCGCCGCGCCGGAACGCCTCGCGGCCGATCTCGAGCGCGTCGGGCGGCACCGGCGTCGACGCGATCATCTCGCGCCACTGCTTCTCCAGCTCGGCGCGCGAGCTGCCGTACGCGCCCTGGAAGTCGCCGCCCGATCGATACAGGTCGCGCAGCCGCGCCGCGCCGTAGCGATCGAGCAGGAAGTGCAGGAACGAGCCGGCCGTGGTGTACGCGCGCGCCGACGACTCCGACAGGAAGCCGAGCGACAGCAGATCGTCGATCGACGGCACGTCGCCCTCGAGGCTCATCACGCGCGTCCATTGATCGGGCGTGGTGAGCGTGTCGTAGCGCCCGGGCCAGTCGACCGCGACCGCGAGGCCCTCGATGAGGCCCGGGTTCGGGATCGGCACGACGCGCGCGACGCGGCGCGCGCTGACCGCGAGCCACGGATCGCCGAACTCGCCGGCGACGACGTGCGCGATCTCGTGGCGCAGGGCCGGCGCCGGGAAGCCCTCGTCCTCGAGGAAGATCGCGCGCTGCCACGGCTTGGCCATCTCGACGGTGCGCGCGCCCATGAGCCGCGCCTTCTGGTCGGCGTCCGCGAAGTAGTACGAGTCGATGCGCTCGTCCAGGTCGACGCCGAGCGTCCGAACGACCTGCGCGTAGCGGAACTCGTGGTCGGCGGCGATCAGATCGATGTCGGCCTCGATGTCGGCGCGCCGCGCGTAGTGGATCACGAAGTGCGGCGTGATCTTCACGCCGTCGAGCTCGGCGTCGATGTCGCTGGCATCGACGGCGAAGCCGAGCGGCCCCGATTCCCAGTAGAAGACGCCGGCGCCGGCCGCGAAGACCGTCGCGAACACGAGCTCGAGCGTCCGGAACCCGGACGGCCGGCGTGTCGCGGCGCGGCGCGCGCGCAGGGTCGGGGTGTCGAGCCACGCGGCGGCGAACGCGAGCATCGCGCACGCGCCCAGCAGCTGCTCGAGGCGCGACCACACCAGCGTCCAGCCGAGCGTGATGTCCGCGTCGTAGATGTTGCCGGGGAAGTAGCCGAGGATCGCGTTGTACGTGAAGACCGGCGGCTCGACGAAGAACCGCCACAGCGCGCACACCGCGACCGCCGCCCACAGGATCACCATCGCGAGGCCGGCCAGCCACCGGCGCTCGAAGACGAGCGCGATCGCGACGCCGGCGCACGCGGCGATCACGCCGGTCGTGATCGGCAGGAGCAGCTCGGCGCGCACGCCGAAGCCCCAGTCGCAGACCGGCACCCACAGGCCGCGCACCGCCGCGATCACCGCGGGCACCAGCGCGATCGCCGCGGCCAGCGCCGCCGCGCGCCACGCGATCGCGGGGACCAGCCGCCACGGGCCGATCGCGCGCGCCAGCGCCTGCGGCTCCTCGGCGCGCACCCGGCGGACGAAGCCGGCGCCGAGGCTCAGCCCCGAGATCGACATCATCGCGCCGACCGCGAGGGCGTGCTCGTAGCCCGGCGTGCCGTACAGCGGGTTCGTGCTCAGCGCGACGCCGAACGAGAGCATCACGCCGACCCAGGCCCGCACGCGCCGCGACCGCGCGAGCCCGCGCACCGCCGCTGCGATCGCGGGATCGCAGCGCCTCATGCGTGGATTCCGCTCGTGCTAGAGTCGATCTCGCCGATGGAGGACGAGGGCAAGGCCGACGATCGGCGCACCGACCCGCGCGCGCCCATCGAGCTCAAGGTCGAGTACAAGCGGCTCAACACGTTCTTCGCCGACTACACGAAGAACATCTCGCGCGGCGGCACCTTCATCAAGACCAGCCGGCCGCTGTCGGTGGGGACCGAGTTCCTGTTCAAGCTGTTCGTGCCGCAGCTCGACCAGCCGCTGTCGATCCACGGCGAGGTCCAGTGGGTCGTGACGGAAGAGGACGCCGCGGCGGGGGCGCCGGGCGCCGAGCCGGGCATGGGCATCCGGTTCGTGTACCGCGAGGGCGACGACCAGGAGACGATCTCCCGCACGGTCGAGCGCCTGATGGTCGACAGCCTCGGGCAGCGGCTGTACACCAAGCTCATGGACGAGACGCGAGGATCGTGACGTGGAGACCGCGGAGCCCGTCGAGACCGAGAACGAGCGGCAGATCCGCTATCTCGCGCCGAACCTGATCACGCTGACCAGCCTCCTGTTCGGCATCACGTCGATCGCGGCCTCGTACCACCAGAACTGGGACCTCGCGGGCTGGATGATCATCTACTCGGTGCTGTGCGACCGCCTCGACGGCCTGGTCGCGCGGCGCCTGCACGCGACCAGCGAGCTCGGCATGCAGCTCGACTCGCTCGCCGACTTCCTCAACTTCGGGCTCGCGCCGCCGTTCCTGCTCTACGCGTACCTGTGCGCGCGGCACGACCTCACGTTCGATCACGGCTGGGAGCGG
>JADMIO011280033.1_pt1:37500-54177 | contig 54177 bp, 44 predicted proteins | sample 8958161 | NCBI WGS metagenome assembly JADMIO01 (sample SAMN16585339, study PRJNA669376) | soil metagenome | isolation source: Crop rotation soil | place: USA: Cullars Rotation, Alabama | collected 2011
GGCGGCAGCGGCGGCGGCTGGATCGGCGGCGGCGACATGTACGAGTTCTAGACCGCTTTCACGTTGAAGCGAGCGCATAGCCTGCGTAGCGGGTCCAGGCGTGGATATCGGCACAGGTGATCTCCTGCATCGCCGCCGCGACGGCCTGATCGAACGCATCGCGCGTGAGCGTCACCGCGCGACGGACGAGCTCCTTGAGCTTCGCCCAGGCCTTCTCGATCGGGTTGTACTCGGGCGAGTACGGCGGGAGGAAGAGAACGTCGACGCCTGCCGCGCGGAGCGCCGCGAGCACGGTGGCGTGCTTGTGCGCGGCGAGGTTGTCCATCACGACGATGTCGCCGCGGCGCAGATTCGGGATGAGCGCCTGCTCGACGAACGCGAGGAACACGTTCTGGTCGGTGGCCGCGTCGATCGTGATCATGCTGCGCCAACCATCGAGCGCGATCGCGCCAAGCATGGTGATCGTGCGCCACGCGCCCTCGACCGACTTGCCCGGCGATTTCTCGCCGATCGGCGCCCATCCGTAGTGCGGTGGCGAGCCGAGACGGAACCCCGACTCGTCGAGGAACACGAGCCGAGCTGGATCGAGATGCGGCTGCAGCCGCTGGAACAGCTCGCGTCGGAGCCTTACGTGCGGACGGTCCCTTTCGCGCGCGACCAGCGTCTTTTTTTGTGCGTCCAGCCGCAGGCGCGCACCGCGTTCCAGATCGCAGTGACGCTCAACGTCTGACCGCTGTGCTGTCGCCACGCCTCGATGCGATCGATCAGCCGCGCGTCGGGGAATTCCTCGAGATGCCGACGCAGCCACGCAATGTCGATCCTGCGCGGGTTGTTGCCGCCCCGCGGCTTGTATTCGACATCTCCCGTCTCGCGGTGACGGCGGAGCAACCGCGACACGGTCGCTTCACCGATGCCAAATAACGCCGCCGTCCGCGCATACGTGCCGCTCTCGTCGGCCTCATACGCGGCGACCACGCGTCGTCGGAGATCAATCGATACGGTTGCCATCTCTACGTTCGATCACGCCGCCGATCCGCGGGCAACTTTTCGATCGCATCAACCGGGAAGCGGTCTAGACGACGCGCAGCAGGTGGTAGCTCTTCTTGCCCGAGCGGAGCAGCAGGAAGCTGGCCGTCGCGAGGTGCGCGGTCGTGACCGACAGGTCGGCGGCCTCGACGCGCACGTTGTTGAGGTAGACGCCGCCGCCCGCGATCAGGCGGCGCGCCTCGCCCTTCGACGAGCAGAGGTCGACGTCGACCAGCAGATCGACGATCGGGACGCCGGCCGCGAGCCGATCCTTCGCGAGCTCGCTGTGCGGCACGTCGGCCGCGACGTCGGCGAGGACCGCGTCGGTGAGGCCCTCGAGCGAGCCGCCGAACAGCACCTTCGACGCGGCGAGCGCGGCCGCGACGCCGGCGTCGCCGTGCACCCAGCGCGTGAACTCCTCGGCGAGCACCTTCTGCCCCTCGCGCTTCTCGGGCGCCGCCGCGTGCGCGCGCACCAGCTCCTCGAGCTCCGCGACCGCGCGCAGCGAGAAGATCAGCAGGAGCTTGCGGACCTCGCCGTCGGGGACGTTCAGCCAGTACTGGTAGAAGCGGTACGGCGACGTCAGCGCGGGGTCGAGCCAGACGCGCTCGCCCGTCGACGTCTTGCCCATCTTGTTGCCCGCGGAGTCGAGCAGGAGCGGCGCGACCAGCCCGAACAGCTGCGGCCCGCCGATGCGGCGCGACAGCTCGCAGCCCGCGGTGATGTTGCCCCATTGATCCGAGCCGCCGACCTGCAGGCGGCAGTCGTGCCGGCGCGCCAGCTGGACGAAGTCCCACGCCTGCAGGAGCATGTAGCTGAACTCGGTGTAGCTGATGCCGCTCTCGCCCTCGAGGCGCGACTTCACCGAGTCCTTCGCGAGCATGTAGTTGATCGAGAGGTGCTTGCCGACGTCGCGCAGGAACTCGAGGTACCCGACGCCGCGGAACCAGTCGGCGTTGTCGACGAGGAGCGCGCCGGTCGGGCCCGCGCCGAAATCGAGGAAGCGCGACAGCTGCGCGCGGATGCCGTCGACGTTCCTGGCCAGCGTCGCGTCGTCGAGCAGCGAGCGCTCGGCGCTCTTGCCCGACGGATCGCCGATCATGCCGGTCGCGCCGCCGACGACGACGATCGGCCGGTGCCCCGCGCGCTGCAGGCGCGCCTGCAGGATCATCGGCACCAGGTTGCCGACATGCAGCGACGCCGACGTCGGATCGTAGCCCGCGTAGAGCGTGAGCGGGCCGGCGGCCATGAGCTTCGCGAGCTCGTCGCGCTGCGAGACGTCCGCGATCAGGCCGCGGGCGTCGAGATCCTCCAAGATCGATGCGCTCATGTCACCTCGCGTAGTCGCTCGCGCGCGTCTCGCGCAGGACGACGACCCGCACCTGCCCGGCGTACGCCGCCTCGTTCTCGATCGCGCGCGCGATGTCCTTCGACAGCATCATCGCCTGCGCGTCGTCGACCTGATCGTTCTGCACCATCACGCGCACCTCGCGCCCGGCCTGCAGCGCGAACGCCTTCTCGACGCCGCCGAACCGCCGGCAGATCGCCTCGAGGTCCTCGAGCCGCTTGACGTACGACGCGAGCTGCTCGCGCCGCGCGCCCGGGCGCGCCGCCGACAGCGCGTTGGCCGCCGCGACCAGGTGATCGAGGATCGACTGCGCGGGCACGTCGCCGTGGTGCGCGGCGATCGCCTGGCACACGCGCGGCGACTCACCGAGCTTGCGCGCGAGCGCGGCGCCGATCTCGGCGTGGTTGCCCTCCTGCTCGTGATCGACGGCCTTGCCGAGATCGTGGAGGAGCCCCGCGCGCCGCGCGAGCTTGACGTTGTAGCCGACCTCGGCCGCCATCAGCCCCGCGAGGTAGCCGACCTCGACCGAGTGCACGAGCAGGTTCTGCGCGTACGAAGACCGATACTTCAAAGAGCCCAGCGCGCGCACCAGCTCGGGGTGCACGCGGTGCACGCCGAGATCGAAGACCGCCTGCTCGCCGGCCTCCTTGCAGACCTTCTCGACGTCCTTCTCGGCCTTCTTGACGACCTCCTCGATCCGCGTCGGGTGGATGCGGCCGTCGGAGACGAGCGCGCCGATCGCGATGCGCCCGACCTCGCGGCGCACCGGGTTGAAGCACGAGATCGTGATCGACTCGGCGGTGTCGTCGATGATGAGATCGACGCCGGTCGCCGCCTCGAGCGCGCGGATGTTGCGGCCCTCGCGGCCGATCAGGCGGCCCTTGAGATCGTCGGACGGCAGCGGCACGACCGCGACCGTGCGCTCGTGGACGAACTCGCTCGCGAAGCGCTGGATCGCGGTCGCGATGATCGTCTTCGCGCGCGCGCCCGCCTCCTTCTCCGCTTCTTCCTCGATCTTGCGGATCTCGCCGGCGACCGCGGCGCGCGCCTGGGCGCGGACGTCGTCCTCGAGCCGCTTGCGCGCGTCGGCCTCGGACAGGCCCGCGATCTGCTCGAGCTTCTGCTTGGCCTCGGCCTGCGCGGCCTCGGCCTTCTCGACCGCGGCGTCGACCTGTTTCGCCTTGCCGTCGACGGAGCGCTCCTTCTTCTCGAGCTCGGCGGCGCGCCGCTCGGCGTCCTTGCGCGCGCGCTCGACGTCGCGCTCGCGCGCGGCGAGCTGCTCCTCCTGCTTCGCGAGCTCGGCCTTGCGCGCGCGCAGCTCGTCGTCGGCGCCGGCCTTGACCTTGAGCGCGGCCTCCTTGCCTTCGACCTCGGCGGCTTGCTTGAGCGCGGCGACCTCGGCGGCGGCGGCGGCGCGGATGCGCTCGGCCTCGTCCTCGGCGGCCTTGCGGGCGGCGTCGCCGCCCTGGTTGCGCGACTTCGCGACGATCGCGCCGATCAGCGCGCCGATCGCGAGGCCGATCGCGATCGCGAGGATCACGGTGGGGCTCATGGGGCTCCGGATCCGTGCGCGCGGCACACGTGCACGGCGCGCTCGGTGATGATCAGGTGGACGGGCTCGTCGCGCGGATCGGTGGGGACCTGCGCGACGATCTGCGATTCGAAGGCGACGCCCGCGCGCAGGGCCCCGGGGGCCGCGGCGAGCGTGGCGTCGTAGTAGCCGTGGCCCCAGCCGAGCCGCGCGCCGGTGCGATCGAACGCGACGCCGGGCACGACGAACGCGGCGATCGCGGACGGCGCGACCGCGGGCGCGTCGGGCGGCGGCTCCGGGATGCGGAACGTGCCGGCGAGCAGGTCGTCGGGCGCGCAGATCGAGAAGACCAGCGCGCGCGGCCCGGCGACCCGCGGGTAGGCGGTGCGCAGGTGGCGCGCGGCCGCGTGCAGCGCGATCGCGCGGGTGTCGACCTCGCTCGAGACCGCGGCGTAGAGCGCGACGATCGCGCCGGGCGCGCGCGCGGCGAGCGGCGCGAGCACCTCGCGGTCGACCGCGTCGGCGATCGCGAGCGACGCGGCGTCGCGTTCGGCGGCGGGCAGGGTGTCGCGGGCGTCGCGCGCGGCCTGGCGCAGCGCGCGCTTGCCGACGGTGGGGCCGGGGGCGGTCACGAGCGCGCGCACGTCAGGCTGGGCGCGGTGCGCGCGGGGCGGGGCGGGGGCGCCGGGACATTCGCGGCATGATAGCGGATCGCCGCGGGAAACAAGGCCGGGGCGCCCCGGTGATCAGCGCAGGGTCGAGTAGCTCGACTCGATCATGAAGTTCGCGAGCGGGCGCCGCGTGCCGTCGACGAGGGCGCCGAAGCGGATGCCCATGCCCGACTTCCCCGGACGGTGATCGACGCGGACCACCTCACCCGGCAGCTGCAGCGGCGCCTCGGTGCCCGGCAGATCCAGGACGAGCGTCGCCTCGGTGCCCGGCGTATCGAGCAGGTCCGCGCGGAGGAACAGCCCGGTCCGGCTGAGGCTGTCGACGACGCCGTCGATGATCGCGCCCCCGGATCGGTACTGGGCGCGGAGCTGGACGGGGATACGCTGGGCGGCGCGTTTCTCGGCCATGATGTACGTCTCCCGGGGACTGCGTAGGTTACCGTACTGATGTATCTTCCGGTCAGCAACGGGAAAGAGGGGCATCCACCGTGAGAGCACGACCCAGGTTCGGGGTCGCACGGGAGCAGGATGCCCTTGGATCTTGAATTGATTCGTGGTGTAGGGCAGAGTAGCGGGCCACTTGGCGGGGCCCATAGCTCAGTGGTAGAGCACCGGCCTTTTAAGCCGATGGCCGATGGTTCGAATCCATCTGGGCTCACCCGACCCCATCGTCTAGAGGCCTAGGACACCGGCCTTTCACGCCGGCGACACGGGTTCAAATCCCGTTGGGGTCGCGAAGCGACCCCGCCCCGCCCCTGCGGGGCGGGGCCGCGCCACCGTCGGCGTCGCACGCGATTTTCGGGTGCGTGGTCGGCGCGCTGGGCGCGCCACGCGCGGCAAGTCCCTCGATCCGAGAAATGATCCACCGATCGGACTGACGCGAGTCTCACGGCTTCGTGACGGCCGGGCCGTCACGCTAGTCGCGGAGGTCGCGATCGCTCAGCGCGAAGTCGCGCGCGTCGGGGGCGGCGAAGTGCCACCACTCGGTCGCGAGCGGCACGAAGCCGGCGGCGCGCATCGCGTCGTCGAGGACGCGCGCGTCGGCGCTGGTCTTCCGTGCGCTGGCGCGCGCGGCGGCCAGGGTCGCGTCGTCGAGCTCGGTGGGCATCGCGATCGCGTGGCCGTCGCGATCCGCGAGGCTGACGTCGACCGCGGCGCCACGGCTGTGATCCGATCCGCGCGAGGGCGGCGCGACGTGCGCCGGGTCGGGCAGCGCCTTCCACAGGCGCGATTGCACCGAGCGCGGCCGGTAGCAGTCCCACAGCACGAGCCGGCGATCGTGCGCGCGCAGGATCTCGGCCGCCTTCGCGAGCCGCGCGGCGACGCCGCGCCGCAGGAGACATCGCGCGACCGGATAGAGCGCCACGCCCGTGATGTTGTCGGCGGTCGCGTAGCGCAGATCGATCACCGCGTCGGGGATCTGGTCGGCGACGTCGACCCAGTCGCGGCGCGGATCGGCCGCGGCCAACCGCGCGAGGCACAGCACCACCACCGTCGGCCCGGCGATCTGATCGAAGCTCACGACGAACGAACGCGATTGTATCCGTTCGCATTTCACGCCACGATGCTCGGCGGAGGGAGCCATGGAGCTCGTGCGTCCTACGGCTGGGGGCGTGGTCGCGGTCACGCTGTGCGCAATGATCGTCGGCTGCGCGTCGAGCCACACCAACTCGGGCCACGACGACGCGCAGCCCGCCGACGCGATGATCGCGCCCGCCGACGCCGACACGCGCGCCGTGTTCGGCCAGCCGTGCAACGCGCCCGGCGACTGCGTGTCGGGTTACTGCCTGCAGCCCGATCCGTCGACGACGGGCTTCTGCTCGAAGCAGTGCAACTTCGACTGCCCGCGCGGCTACGCGTGCGAGACCGTCGACTACAACAGCGTCGCGACGCACCTGTGCGTGGCCGCGCTCGATACGTTCTGCCAGACCTGCAAGAACTCGGGCGACTGCGGCGACGACTACGACAACTGCGAGCAGCTCACCGACGGCAAGTTCTGCTCGAAGGACTGCTCGATGGATCCGACGGTGTGCCCGGCCGGCTTCACCTGCCAGATGGTCGGCGTCCAGACCGGCGAGATGTCGCAGCACCAGTGCATGCCGATCAACGGCATCTGCTGCATCGACGGCGACGGTGATCGCCACGGCACCGGCGCCGACTGCCTCGGCCTCGACTGCGACGATCAGGATCCGGCCGTCTACAACGGCCATCCCGAGATCTGCGACGGCAAGGACAACGACTGCAACAACGCCGTCGACGATCAGCCGATCGACTGCAAGGGCCCGCTGTGCGAGCTCGGCGCGCTCGGCTACTACGCGCGCGCCGGCGACGTGTGCAACGGCGTCATGTGCGTGCAGCAGCCGGCGGTGATGTGCAACCTGTACACGTGCATCGGCGGCGGCGAGGTCGGCGACACCTGCGCCACGTCGTGCGACGTCGAGGACGACGCCAAGTGCATCCCGAGCGCGCACTGCGACGCCTCGATCTGCTACGCCGATCTCACCGACGGCAGCGTGTGCGACGAGGACTCCGACTGCCAGTCGAGCCACTGCCAGAACGGCTTCTGCTGCGCGCACGGCGACTGCTGCCAGACCGCGGATCAATGTCCCGGCTTCGGCACGCAGCACCCGACCTGCGACGATCCGTCGACGTGCCAGGGCACGCGCGGCGAGTCGGTGTGCAACGCGAACAACATCTGCTCGACCAACGGCATCGTGCAGGACGACTCCGCGTGCAGCGCGGCGACGGTCGCCGACGACTGCGGCTTCTACAAGGCGATCGACTGCACCGGCGCGGTCACCCAGACGGCCCCGGTGTGCCCGACCTCGTGCACCACGCACAACGACTGCGATCCCGACGCGTGGTGCAACCCGACCAACCACACCTGCCAGGGCGATCTCGACGACGGCCAGGCGTGCGGGACGCCGGGCGACGACGCGCGCTGCAAGTCGGGCCACTGCCAGAACGGCTTCTGCTGCGGCGCCGGCGACTGCTGCGCGACCGCGCAGGACTGCCCGTCGACGTACTCGCGCGCGCCGCAGTGCACGTCGCCGTCGGCGTGCGACGGCGACGCCGACCTCGCGACCTGCGTCGCCTCCGAGTGCGGCACGCTGCCCAACGTCGACGACGACTCGGCGTGCACCGGCACCACCGTCGCGTCGACCTGCGGCCCGTACAAGTCGATCTTCTGCACGGGCGCCGCGACCCAGACCGCGCCGGTCTGCCCCGACACGTGCACGTCGGACTCCGACTGCGACACCAACGCGTACTGCAACACCGCCGGCAACTGCGTGCCCGACGAGCCGGACGGCGGGACCTGCGGCGGCGATCAGCAGTGCCAGTCGAACCACTGCCAGAACGGCTTCTGCTGCGGCGCCGGCGACTGCTGCTCGAACGACAACGACTGCAACGCGTACGACAAGCCGCCGGTGTGCAACACGACGGGCACGTGCCAGGGCACGCGCGTCGAGGGCGCGTGCAGCGCGCAGAAGGAGTGCGGCCCCACCACCGTCGACGACGACTCCGGCTGCGCCGGCATCCAGGCGTCCGACTGCGGCCCGTACCCCGCGACGATCTGCAGCGCGATGATGACGCAGTCACCGCCGGTGTGCGCGGTGATGTGCACCAGCGACAACGACTGCGATCCGAGCGCGCACTGCAACCCGGGCACGTTGATGTGCGATCCGGACCAAGGGCAGGGCGGCTTCTGCACGCGGCCGCAGGACTGCGGCGCCGGGCTCAGCTGCGTCGACAGCGTGTGCTGCAACAGCGCGTGCAACGGCGCGTGCGAGGCGTGCGATCTGCCCGGCTCGGTCGGCACGTGCACGAAGGTGCCCAGCGGCCAGGATCCCGACAACGAGTGCGGCGGCGTGTCGTGCGCCGGCTTCTACTACGGCTGGTCGGGCTCGAGCTGCGAGCGCAAGGCCGACGTGCCGGCGAACGTCGCCGCGTGCAACGGCGCCGGCGCCTGCCGCACGCAGGCGCAGGAGTGCGGCGCGTACAACGTCGCGGGCCCGGTCGTCACCACGTGCAACGGGACGTGTCAGACGCCGACCGCGGGCACGTGCGTGAACCAGGTCGCGGGCGCGTGCACGAACATCAACCCCGGCACGATCACGTGCGGTCAGGGCATCTGCACGCGCACCGTGAACCAGTGCGTGAACGGCTCGCCCAACACGTGCGTGCCCGGCACGCCGCAGCCCGAGACCTGCAACGACCTCGACGACAACTGCGACGGCATCGTCGACAACGGCGCGTTCAGCGACGCCTACGAGCCCAACCCCGACTGCGGCAGCGTGCGCACGCTCGGCGCGGTCGGCTCCGACGGCACCAACACGTACAACAGCATGACGATCTACGGCTCGGGCGACTACGACACCTACGCGATCCCGATGAACGAGACCGACAACACCTGCTACTGCGGGTTCCCGTACGTCGACGAGGACTACAACGCGAACGTCACGCTGACCGTGCCGGCGGGCGCCGGCAGCTACGAGTTCTGCATGAACACGGACTCGTGCGGCTGGCCCGCGGGCTACTGCTTCCAGGTCGCGGCCGGCACGTCGACGACGCTCACGCAGTACCTCGACGGCTCGTGCCCGGGCACCGACAACTACACCGTGTACGTGCGGATCCGCGGCAACAGCTCGCCGGGGTATTCGTGCCATCCGTACACGCTGTCGTACTTCTTCGACGCGGGCTATTGCCGTTAGCGTCGGTGATCGACTCGATCGTCAGGGCGCGTAGCGGAAGCCCTGGATCGCCGTGACGCCGGGCGGGAACTCCTCGCCCCAGCACGAGACCGAGTCGTCGTCCTGGATCGCGCACGCGTGCCCGAGCTGCGCGGTGACCAGCACGGCGTGAGAGACGTCCTGCACGGTCACGGGCGCGATGCTGCAGCTCTCGCCGAACGGATCGTCGCAGCCGGCGACCGATGCGCCGCCGAGCTGGCCGACGTCGTTCTGGCCGACGCCGACGATCGTGCCGTCGTCGCGCAGCGCGAGCTCGAAGCCATCGCCGGCGACGATCGCCTTCGCCGTGACGCCGGGCACCGCCGCGGCGGTCGGCCGGCACGGCCACATGTCGTTCTCGTACGCGCAGACGGTCGAGCTGGGCGCGACGCCGAGCTGCCCGGCGCTGTTCTCGCCCCAGCACCACACCGAGCCGTCCGAGCGCAGCGCGCAGTTGTGGTTGCCGCCGGCCGCGATGTCGATCGCGTCCGTGAGCCCGGCGACCTCGACCGGGCCGCTGCCCGAGTTCGTGCCGTCACCGAGCTCGCCGTACGAGTCGTCTCCCCAGCACACCACGGTGCCGTCGCGGTGCAGCGCGCACCACGGCGTGATCTTCGAGACGTCGGTCGCGACCTGCACCGCCGTCGTCGGGCTGGACCAGCACCACGCGGTGTGATCGATCGAGAGGCCGCACATCGCGCCCTCGGACAGCGCGAGCTGGGTGACGTTCGCGACCCCGGTGATCGGCGTCGGCGTGTAGTTGAACGTCTCGCTGACCATCCGTCCCCAGCACCACACCGTGCCGTCGGACTTGATGCCGCACGTGGTCTGCATGCCGCCGGCGACCGCGATCGCGTCGGAGAACGCGGCGCGCACCGGCACGGGTGAGTCGTTCATCGCGGCGACGCCGAGCTCGCCGTACTGGTTGCGGCCCCAGCACCAGACCGAGCCGTCGTTCTGGACGACGCACGTGTGATGCGCGCCCGCCGAGAGTCGCCCGCTCGTCACCGGATCGTTCGAGGACGGCGTCCCCGTCGAGGAGCACGCCGCCGCGAGGATCATCGAGATCACCCATCGCCTCATGACGCGGCTCGTAGCACCGGTCGGGCCGTCGGATCAAGCGCGCGCGGGTGGGGCCTGCCACACCGGCCGTCAGCGCTCGGCGCGGAGGTACGCGGCGACCATCGCGCGCGCGGCGTCGGCGATCGCGCGGGCGTCGATGCGGCCCTTGCGCGAGCCGGTCGCGGCGACGATGCCCTCGATGCCGTGGACGAGCACGAAGGCGGCGGCGCGCGGATCGTGGAGCGCGACGTCGCGGCGCGCGGCGAGGAACGCGGCGATCTCGTCGACCCAGCGCTCGAGCGCGGCGCGGAAGCGATCGTGGAACCCGGCCGCGGTGCGCAGCTCGATCAGCCAGCCATGGATCGGGCGCTGCACCTCGAACGCGGCGACCAGCGCGGCGGCGATGCGCTCGCACAGGACGGCGATCGGCACCGCGTCGGCGGCCGCGAGCGCGGCCCGGCACAGCCCTAACGTGATCTCGAGGTAGCGCTCCTGGACGGCGCCGATCAGCGCCTCCTTGTTCGGGTAGTAGTGATAGAGCGTGCCGATGCTGACGCCGGCGACCTCGGCGACGCGGTTGGTGGTCAGGCCGTCGGGGCCCTCGCGCTCGAGGATCTGCTCGACCGCGGTGACGATCGCGTCGACGGTGATCGTGGCGCGCGCCTGCCGCGGCCGCTTGCGCGGCACCGGCAGCACGCGCGTGCGCGGCGTGAGGGCCCCCATCGGGGCGATCTTGCGCGGCGTGGAGAATCGAGCAAGCGGTGTGGGCGAGATTTCACTCGCGCCGATTTCCGGCGGGCTTCCGCGCGGTTCGGCGCGCGCGTGAAGGCGAGCTGACACGCGGCGCGCGCTCCGGTACCCGAGAGGGGTGAGGAACGCATGGCTTTCGTGCGCCCTCGCCGGGGGGCTCGCGGCGATCGCCGCGTGCACCGGCGACCGGGCCGCATCGCATCGAGGATCGATCGACGTGCTCGGCGCGGGCGCCGCGGCGCCCGCGTGGGCGGTGCCGTACGGCCGCGAGACCTGGCGCCGCGCGCCCGGCGAGCTCGACGTCTCGGGCGCGGTCGAGCGGGTCGCGCACCGGCTGGTCCGCGACGGCGACGGCGTCACCGACGGCCGCGCGCGCCAGGATCGCGACGCGCTCCGCGTCGGCGGGCTCGCGCTCCGCACGCGCGCGATCGCGCTCGGCGACGACGAGCTCTACGACGGCGACGGCCGCGACTGGTCGGTGCTCGGCAACACCGCGCAGGCGCGGCTCGCCGACGCCGTGCTCGAGCACCACGAGTTCCTGCAGGACGGCGTCGCGATCACGTGGGTCCTCGGCGCGCGCGCCGACGGCGACTGGGTGATCGACGTCGCCGCCGACGGCCTCGCGCCGGCCGGCGCGAGCGCGCGCGGCGCGCACTTCGCGGGCGCGGACGGCGTGGCGCGGGTCCGCGTCGGCGCCGCGACCCTGGTCGACGCGCGCGGGCGGCGTACGCCGATCGGGGCCGAGGCGACGCCGGGCGGGCTGCGCTGGCGCGTGCCGGCCGGCGTGCTCGCCGCCGCGGCGTTCCCGGTCGCGCTCGATCCGGTGGTCGGCGAGGAGTTCGGGATGGACGCGCCGGTGACGTCGGACGCGCCCGGCACGCAGCAGTCGCCGGCGATCGGCTCGAACGGATCGATCTACCTCGTCGCGTGGGCGGACTCGCGCGCGACCGGTGACATCTACGGCGTGCGCGTCTCGGCTGACGGCGGCGTGATCGATCCGTACGGCTTCGTGATCGCGGCCGAGACCAACACCTTGTTCGAGCCCGCGGTCGGCTCCGACGGGACCGACTTCGTGGTCGCCTGGAGCGACGGCGCGATCCGCGCCGCGCGCGTGAGCGCCGGCGGCGTCGTGCTCGACCCGAGCGGCGTCGCGATCTCCAGCACGACGGGGAACTACCGCCAGCAGCCGGCGATCGCATGGAACGGCAGCGCGTACCTGATCGCGTGGTTCGTCTCGAGCAACGGCGCGTGGGCGCGCCGGCTGTCGCCCGGCGGCGCGGTGCTCGACGCCGCCGACCTGACGATCACGACGACGCCGGTCTACACCGTCGCCGCGGCGTCGAACGGCAGCGAGTTCCTGGTCGCGTGGGCGGACCACCGCAACGGGCGGGACTACGACCTCTTCGCGAGCCGGATCTCCGCCGCCGGCGCGGTCCTCGATCCCGCCGGCATCGCGATCTCGACGGCGCCGAACGACCAGGTCGACGTCGCGCTCGCCGCCGGCGGCGGCGGCTACGTCGCGGTGTGGAGCGACGGCCGCAACGGCACGTACGACGTCTACGGCGCGCGCATCGCGAGCGACGGCACCGTCGGCGATCCGACCGGCGTGCCGATCTCGACGGCGACCGCCGACCAGACCGACCCGGTGATCGCGTGGGACGGCCAGCGCTACCTGGTCGCGTGGGTCGACCAGCGCGCGGGCGCCTCGGCGTACGACGTCTACGCGGCGCGCGTGACGAGCGCGGCGGTCGTGCAGGATCCGGTCGGGTTCCCGATCGCGCGCGACGGCGCCACGCGCCTCCTAACCGCCGCGGCGAGCGCGGGCGGCCGGTTCTTCGTCACGTGGCAGGCGGTGATCGGCTCGGACCCGGAGATCATGGGCGCGCCGATCGGCGACGACGGCGCGCTGCTCGATGCCGACGACGTGCACGTCTCGCTCGCGGCCAACACGCAGGGCTCGCCCGCGGTGGCCGCGAGCGCGAGCGGCTACCTGGTGGTCTGGGTCGACGATCGCAACGCGCCGCCGGGCGCGACCGACGATGTCGACGTCTACGGCGTGCGCATCACGCCCGACGGCACGGTGCTCGATCCGTCGGGGATCCGGATCGAGGGCGCCGGCGGGTACCTCGTCTCGCCGCGCGTCGCGAGCGACGGCAGCGGCTACCTCGTGACGTGGCGCGACGCGATCAGCTCGAGGATCTCCGCCGCGCGGGTCGCCGGCGACGGCACCGTCGATCCCGACGCGTTCGCGATCGACGGCGGGTTCCCCGGCGCGATCGGCTCGAACGGCAAGGGCTACCTGGTCGCGTGGTCGTGGAGCGACGCGAACAATCAGTACAGCGTGTGGGGCACGATCTTCGACGGCACGTCGGTCTCGACGCCGTTCGAGATCGCGTCGATGGGGCAGACCGACGCCGCCACCTCGATCGTCTCCGACGGGCCCGACTACCTGGTGGTGTGGACGGCGACCGACACGTTCTCGCACACCGGCGTCCACGCGACCCGCGTCCTCGGCGACGGCACCGTGGTCGACAGCTCGGGGCTGCTCGTCGCGAGCGACTCGACCTCCGACGTCCTCGGGACCGCCGCGTTCGACGGCGCCGACTACTTCGTCACCTGGACCAGCTACGCCGGCCTCGCGATGTACGGCACGCGGATCACGCCCGGCGGCAGCATCCTCGACAGCCCGCCGCTCTCGATCGGCGACGGCTTCGGGACGGTCGCGTGGACCGGCGAGCGCCTCCTCGTCGCGGCGCAGGACAGCGCCGGGCTGCACGGCCGCTACGTCGGCGCGCCGCTCGACTTCGCGATCCCCGGCCAGGCGGACGCGGGCCAGGCCCAGCTGGCATCGGCCGGCGGCAGCGCGCTCGTCGTCTACACGCGCGACCATCGGGTCTTCGCGCGCGTGATCGGGCGCGGCTGCGGCGACGGCGTCGTCGATCCCGGCGAGCAGTGCGACGACGGCAACGTCGTCGACGGCGACGGCTGCTCGGGGCAGTGTCAGATCGAGCCGATGACGACGCCCGACGCCGGCGTCCTCGACGCCGCGCCGCCCGACGCCGCCGCGCCGCCCGATGCCGCGGCCGCGCCGCCCGACGCCGCCGCGATCGTCCCGGACGCGCGCGCCGCCGACGCCGCCGCGCCGCCCGACGCGCACGCCGCGCCCGACGCGGGCGACACGATGCCGCACGCGTCCGACGAGGGCTGCGGCTGCCGCACCGGGGGCACGCCGGACCTCGCGTGCGCGCTGCTCGTGCTGGGCGCGCTCATCCGTCGCCGCGGCGATCGCGGTCGCGCCGCGCGTCGAGGGTCTGCTCGAGCTCGACGCTGATCGCGACCAGCCGCGCCACGCGCTGCTCGAGGTCTTCCTCGAGCCGGCGCGACTCGCTGGTGTCCTTGATGATGATCACCGCGCCCACGATCTGGCGCTCGAGCCCGCGCAGCGGCGACGCGGAGGCGAGGATGGTCTTCTCGACCCCGTCGAAGCACCGGATCGTCAGGAGCGCGTTGTTCGTGGACTCGCCCGCGCCGACGGCGCGCGCGAGCGGCCCACCCGGCCGCTTGAGCGCGTCATGTCCGTCGGTCGCCCACCAGCCGAGCAGCTCGCCGTAGGCGTCCTGCGCGACGACCTCGGTCGCGCGGAAGATCCGCGAGACCTCTTCGTTGGTCTGGCAGATCCGGCCGTCGACGTCGGCGATCAGCACGCCGACCGGCAGGCTCTCGAGCACCGCGCCGAGCTTGCGCCCGGCCTCGACCAGCTCCTCGGTCTCGCGGAGATGGAGCTCGCGCTCGCGGAGCATCGCCGCGCGCTGGCGGAACGACGCGTAGATCGACATCTTCAAGCGCAAGAGCTCGGGGTCGAACGGCTTGGTGAAGTAGTCGACGCCGCCGACCTCGTAGCCGCGCTTGACGTACGGGTCCTCGTGGAAGACCGCCGTGATGAACACGATCGGGAGATCGGCGCAGCCGGCGAGCTGCTTGATCCGGCGCGCCGCCTCGAAGCCGTCCATCACCGGCATCTGCACGTCCATGAGCACGACGTCGACGTCGGGCCGCTGCTGGAGCAGCTCGATCGCCTTCGCGCCGGAGTCGGCGAGGCGCAGGTCGAAGTCGCGCGCGAGGACCGCCTCGATCGCGACCAGGTTGGCCCGCGTGTCGTCGACCGCCAGGATCGTGGGTCTGCGCCGCACCTCGATGAAGCGTGGCACGCGATCGCTCGCGAGGGCATGCGTGATGCGGCGGTCGCGATCGAGAGGATCCTCGGTTCGGTGAGGTTCGCAGGTCCTAGATCCCGCCGCCGGGCGCGCGCGGCGGCGGCGCCGACTTCGCGATGATCGCGTTGATGCGCTGATCGATGTCGGCGACCCCGATGCTCTTGCCGTACGCCGACAGCGCGCTGGTCGCGGGGACGCCGGTCGGGTACGCGCTCAGGCAGCGCGGGCCCTCGGTGTTCAGCCAGTCGATCAGGAAGCCGCGCTCGAAGCCCTGCTGCGCGCCGGGGATGTCGGGGTACGGCCCGACCGTCGACAGCGGCGCGCCCCACAACGTGAGCTGGCTCGTCACCGCGGCCGCGGGATCGAACGAGTAGTCGAACGTGGGATCGGCGTTCTGGATCGCCTTCTGCCACGACTCGACGATCTCGTCGGCGGGCGTGAGCACCTCCTGCGACGCGCGCAGGTGCACGCCGGCGGACCACGCGGTCGGGTTGGGCGGGACCGCCGCGAAGCCGCTCGGCGTCGACACGCCGGGCGTGCCGGACTTGAAGCCCTGCTTGGCGAGGTCCTTGATCCCGTCGACGATCAGCGCGCCGGCGCCGAGCTTCTTGACGGCGTCGGCGACGTGCGCGCCGATCGCGCCGCCGGCGGCGGCGACGATCAGGCCGAGCACGAGCGCGTTGGCGTCCTTCTCCTTCTGGCCCGCGCCCTGGATCGCGTGCACGTGCGCCTGCCACGCGTTCGAGTACGCGATCGCGATGCTGTCGAGGAACTGGCCGAAGTGATCGCTCGCGACCTGGACGATCTGCGCGGCGTGCGAGCAGTTGTTGACGAAGGTCTGCTCCTCGGGCGTGAGCGGATCGCCGGGCGCGCGCGCGGGCGGCTGGCCGGGCTGGCCGCGGCTCGCGGCGGCGGCGGCGCCGGCGGCGGGCGCGGCGGCGGCCGGATCGGCGTCGCGCTGGATCATGCGCGCGAGCCCGGCGCCGCTCGAGACCGCAGCCGGCGCGCCGGCGATCATCGCGTCGGCGGCGCGATCCGCCTCGACCTCCGCGGCGTCGCCGGGCGTCGAGACCTCGAGCTGGTGCTGGCGCACCGGCGCGGCGCCGGCCTGCTGCTGCGTGTGCGCGACCTCGTGGGCGAGCAGGTGCAGCCCGAACGGATCGCTCGGCGCGTACGCGCCGGCCGCGAAGTGGATGTCTTTCCAGCACATTGGGATCCTAAGCTTAGAATTCCACGTGGACAAGTTGTCGCGGCCGCTTCTATAGTGTCACCTAAATACTAGTGACTCCAGCGTAACTGGACTGGCCACAGTTAGGCCGCAAATGTAATCACACTGGCTCACCTT
>JADMIO012713054.1_pt1 | contig 54177 bp, 31 predicted proteins | sample 8958161 | NCBI WGS metagenome assembly JADMIO01 (sample SAMN16585339, study PRJNA669376) | soil metagenome | isolation source: Crop rotation soil | place: USA: Cullars Rotation, Alabama | collected 2011
CAAGAACTCGGGGGTACAGCTAAGGCGTGATCTAGCAACCCGACGTTTCCTACATTATATGAAATATTCAATTTGTTCGTTTGTTTGTTTATTTGTCACTCTTTTCAAATTACGAAAATATGATAACAATGAATTGCAAAAACTAAATGCAAAACACGATAAAAGCAAAAAAGTATTAAAAATCTCCATGCCACCCATTCCATCGATCATATGCACAAACATCTCGACATTGTTCATGGCAGGATTCTCCACCAGCAGATCGTTCCCGCGCAGCCATGTGGCACCTGTCCATGCAGCGCATGCATGCTTCACCTCCAACTCCTTCATCACCATTTGCTTCAACTATTCTTTTTCCAGAAACAGTTTTGCATAATAATAATCCAGTGACTGAAACTATTCAATTTATTGACTCACTGGGCACCTTATTTTATGTAAGTTTTCGACTTTAAAATATAGCTGTAAACAATGCGATTAAAATGCGAAAACGCAAACCTGTAGCAACAAAGCCTATGAATATTAGCCATTTCATTTTTTAATAGGACCAAACTATGGTGAACTTAACAAAGCAGTCATACGCGTCTTCCTTACTAACTCCAGCGAAATGCAACATACAGGCTGGTGTATTTTCCTTTCGAGTAATTTAATATTTCCTCTGAAGCTTGTTGCTTTCATTCGTACTCATTCTCATGGTATAACTTGCATAAACATGGTGTACAAGGTAACTTAGTGGCGGATAGAATTTCAGCGCGAATGCGCCACGGTTAATTCTGGATAAATTACGTAACAACACGACGTCTGCGCTTCGTGAAAAGCAGCCTTAAATTCCTAAAAGTCAGAAGTTTGATATGTAACATCATATCTTTGGAAACAGCATCATATACGAACATTGAATTATTAAAAGTAGCAGCCAAAAACATGGCCGGGTTTCGCGCAACCTTAACTGCCCAGTTACTCTAACTGTCTCAGTTAGTCCTATGTATTTCCATAGAACTTGTCTCAGTTAGCGTTTCGTGAAACCCGGCCTCTATATTCTTCAACACTTATTCACAAAAGATTTACAAGATCTCTGCGTAAAGTTGGCCTAATTTAATGTCCTGGATGTTGACCTTAGAAGTAGCCATTGTGAATTAACAGACCGTTCTAAATTAAGGGAAGGAGAATTCACTCTTAAAGTTCCGCTTGTTGGATAAGCCCCCGCATAAGTGGGAGCGTCCGCCTTTAAGAAAAAAAAAGAAGATAATATTTATTCTCTATTTTCGAAATTTTCTTTAGAATTTTTCTGTTATGCTAAACGGGGCAAATAATTAAATCATTTTAATAATAAAATTTGGCATCTTTTTTCTGTTGATCACGCTCCTAAAGAACCCCCAACCGTAGCACCTTCTTGGAACTAACTGGTTCATTAAAGTCCTTTGTCGAGGATCTTTCATGAACCATAATCCGGCCTACGCACATTACACGAAGAAACCAGTGGGCTAGAGTTCATGAAAAACATATTCATAGATTTGGTGTTGTATAAATACATAAAACTGAATTTCATCCTTGGAATATGAATTTAATCATTTGTTTATTCTTTAAAACTTCTAGAACATTAATATGAATTTAATCATTTGTTTATTCTTTAAAACTTCTAGAACATTGAATTAGTGCCAGCACGTTCCAAAGTGAAGAGAAATTTGGATGCTTTTCAACAAGTTTGCTTGTGTATGATACTCGCTATGATCTTGTTTTTCGATCTAGAGCTAAGTTCTAATTCTTATTTTATCTCCAAAGAAAACTCTACCTTAAGAGAATAATGGGGATTTCATATGCACATTTTGTTATTCAAAAGAATAGTTATTATGGAATTGTGCTAATTACCATTGTTTAGGGTTTGCCCATTCATGTATGTTTTTGACGCTAACTTAACTATACTTAAATTAAGCCAGAGTATCTACAATGCAACCCTTATTCAAATGTGTTAGTTATTTTATGCCTTTCAAAGTTCAATAACTAATCTTAGCAGCAAGGAACACTAGCTATGTAGCCTTATTTGTAGTAACATGATAAGAAGAAAATAATATGTGCCAAGATAAATTAAAATAATTATTATAAAATAAAACTTGAACCAATCATATTATATAGATAAATAATTTTAATAAAATTAATAAAATCTAATTCATAATATTAAACTACATAACCTAGGCAATTTTTTTTGTCAAAATATCCATGGAATAAGATAATACCATGGTATAATAAGTGTTTGGTTAGAATCCCTAATAACGTGCTCTAATTTATATGGGTATATTCACTGAAAATAACATTTACTAATGTAAAGAAGCATCCCTTAATTTTTTCTCCAATTTTAATTTCAAATAAATTTATTGAAATATTAATTAAAATTTTTAAATAAAATAAAATAAACCAATTTCCATTCAACTATTTATCGATATATATATAAAACTATGATTACATCATTTTTAATATTTATATGTTATTAATTTTATAATAAAATAAATTAAGCAATATTATTACAAATTAATTAACTTTGTAAACAAAATACAGAAATAGCTAAATGTCATTCCATATAAAACATTACTATGAAAAAACTCCGTTCCATTATGAATATGGCGTTGCCTTCCTAGAGGACTTTGAATCTTATTAATGGTTATATTGGTATTTGTTATTTTACCACAAACATTACATCAAGTTATCCTTTCCATTTAAGAGCAGAATTTTATTTTTTTACACGTTTTTAATTTTAAAAATGGTTTTACATTTTAAAATTTATTTTTATATAGTTTGATTGGGCTTAATGGTTAAGAGTATGTGTTTTTCCTAAGAGGTCACAGGTTCAAAACTAGAGGGGTAGAGTATGGGTAGAGTATGTATAGACTTCGTAGTCAAATTGTTGTGTGGAAGTGGGTCCCTTCTCCCACAAACAAGGGGTTTCATACATTAATTTGGTGTTTGGCTTGGCTATGACCTTAAAATTGGATAATAATAATTATTATTATTATTTTAATTTTCGATCATTTCACATTTTTATTTCAAACTCTAAATCAAGGAATTCAAACTTTAAACTAACGAATTTTTTTAATATTTTGATCGAGAAATTTGCAAAAGATAAGCCTTAATTAAATTAAGCTTCCCCCTTAATAAAGGGTAATGAGAAAGAATATTTAGGCTCACCACTTAATGATTTTTCATATTCAGAAACCAAAATCTTAAATTCATGAAAAAACTATTAATAATAAAAACTCTAGAAATCTTATCTCGGAAATGTCTCATTAATTACAAGCATTTCCCTTTGAGAAAAACTTCCCCAGCTGCCACTTTGCACCACTCTTCACCCTTTGATCTGTTTTTGGACGATTGAACAATGGTGTGTCATCCGATTAAAACATTAAACTTTAAACATAAAAAATAAAAAAAGCTACATAACCAAAAGATGCAAACTGTAGTAGGAAGAATTGTGGTTTGGGTGGCTTATTCTTATTTTGTATCTTCTGGTGCTTTGTGGCTTTCATGCTTCTTGCAATATATGTTCTACTGCAGATGTCCCATTAGGTTTAGTTATACTAATTTAAGAAGTTCTACAATACTGATCTTGAGTGTGTCTTATTATACCCCTGTCCATGTTCTATAATATTTCTTGTGTCTTTGCTCAATGCTTTTCAAATAATTTGTGGTTTATGATTCATTTTATTATGGCCTATTTGTATTGATGGTTTACCTTCATTAGCATGATATTCAAGTCTTTGTAGTATGTGGTCTATGATTCCTGAGATTCTGGTATGTATGTACTCATGGCTTTCCTTTCTATAGTTTGTGATTTATGTTGTACAATACTTCCTATGGGTACGACTGATTGGATGACTACTGATTGGTATAACGTGTTTGTGTTCATGGCTAAAACCTAGTTTTCTGTGGTGTAGAGTGGTGCATTCCTATCATTATGACAATGAAATTTTTTCTCCTAGAAGGTGCTTTGCTCCATTTGGCAGCTCCATTTGGCAATGCACAACAAGAAATTCTGCAACCCAACCATACATTGTTGCACACAACTTGCTCCTTTCACATGCTAGCCCTGTAAAGATTTATAGAGAAAAGTATCAGGTTAGTCCTGCTACATCACAACAAAAATTTTCATTTAAATGTTAAGACCATGAACTAACCACTGATGTTGAAACATTTCTCCAACTACAACCCATGCAAAAGCGAAAAATTAAGTTTTTTTGGATTTTGTATGGTATGAGCTTCTTACAAATTCCAGTGAGGATCAAGCAACGACTCAAAGATCAAGGGATTTCCATATTGGATTGGGTGTGTGAATTTATTTCTTCCCTCTACTTGTGTTGAATGAGAAGTGGTTTTCATTTAATTATATTTGGTATTTTTTTTTATCAAAATAACATGCAAATTACGAGCCACAAAAGGGTTTCCCTTGGTTTCATATTTTAGCGCCTTTGTTGTTCTGTGTTTCTGTTTCCTTTTGAAAATTTTTCCCCACTCATGTTTTTATTATAATAAAATATGTTATTTTCCTTCATATTTATCATTTTATACATCCTATTACCTATGGGAAATATACTTATTATATGGTGGGAAATATACTTATTATATGGTGGAAATTGTTGGGAGAAGGTTGCCCAAGTTTACAAAGGAACATACCCAAATGGTTAAAGGTTCGATAGACTTTTTAGGTGTTAAACAATACATTTCATATTACATATATGATCCTAAAAAAACCCAAACAAAATGTAACAGACTACCAGATGGACTAGAATGTAGGATTTTCATGTAAGCCTTTCAAATTTCAAATTATATAACCATCTCTTTTTTTTTTTTATCTTGCATATTATGTAGCTAAACTACCCTATGCTGTTGTGATATACACAATACCATAAACAAACGTTATTTTGTTTCAATTTTGGTTGTACTTAAACTTGATTTAAAATATGGCAGATGCTTGCAATGGATTTCCCATTGGACAAAAGTTAAGATCTCTTCCCTTCTCATTCGGTATAAACTTCCTTTTCCAATCTCAAGTTGCAGCAAATTCTTTCACTGATTTTAAAACACTAGCAGTTGTCATGTTTCTAGTTGGGCTGCTTGTGATGAACCCCCTATTCTGCTCCAATCTTTCATGAGTTGATCAAAATTGCTACTTATGATCCTAATACATAATATTGAATCCCCTATCCAAATGCTATGTTCTAGGAAAAATCAAGGCATTTGCATTCTTCTTGTACTCACAATGCATCCTGAATGTTGCTGAATTTGGCTTATTTTACAGTGCACTATCAAATTGCATTTACAGGGACACAATTTATAGAATGTCCTTTATGTTGTCTCTTAGGATTACAACATTTTTTAGATGAGTCTCTTAGGATTACAACATTTTTTAGATGAGTCTCTGTTATCCTCACATTTTTAACATCTTGAGTTGTCTTCTCATCACATTATGAACGTCAGTAGTTGGGAGCTAATGATACCACTTGAATTTTTCACTGCAACTAGGTATGCTTAGTATAGTGTATCATATTCTAGCCGATAACCTGCTTTACTCTCTTCTTTCTTAATTTGTAACGTGTAAATACATTGTCAAAGTTCCCAATGAGCACATTTTTAACATCTTGAGTTGTCTTCTCATCACATTATGAACGTCAGTAGTTGGGAGCTAATGATACCACTTGAATTTTTCACTGCAACTAGGTATGCTTAGTATAGTGTATCATATTCTAGCCGATAACCTGCTTTACTCTCTTCTTTCTTAATTTGTAACGTGTAAATACATTGTCAGAGTTTCCAATGAGCTAGGAACTAGAAATGGAAAAGTAGCTAAATTTACAGTGACGGTTTCCGCGACAACCTCAACTGTTGTAGGTATTGTCTTTATGCTTCTCGTTCTCGAGTTTAGACAAGAATTCACTCTAGATTTTACGAGCAGTGTAGTCATTAAAGATTTCCTTTGTAAATGGGTTTTTTTGCTAGCATTAGTGTTCAACCCATACTTTCAGGTAAAGCAGTTAATTCTTTTGGAGTACCAATATTTCCCAAAAATCTTTGCTTAACCAAGATCACGATCACCGTTAATGAGTAAAGACAGGGTCGTGAGCACCTAATACAATTTAATTTAATTAATTATATTAATTCTAATAATTATGGTAATATAATGTTGATTTTTTGGGAATTTAGTTGAAGTCATCATAATAATAAAATGTTACATTTCATTTGGAAAGTTGTTTTTTATTTTTTAATTATTTTTATTAATTTAATAAAAATTAAATTATATTTTGGGTGGTGTGGTTTAAGCTAAATGTAATGCATTTTGTAAATTAAAGCCTATATGAGAAGCCTAGGTCAGATAAGCCCAAGGAAAATATATGAAGAACTCAATACACTGGTAAAGAATTTGGAAAATAGTCTTATAATTTTCTGAAAATTAAATTCCATATGAGAAGCCTAGGTGAGATATATGAAGAATTCTAGATATAGTTATTTTTAGGTAGAGGAATGAGTGACTATATTGTTGATTCTCGTCATTACTACTATAATTAATTTCTAGTACATCCATAGTGAAAAGTCAAAGAAATTATTTGTAACCAATCGTTTCCTTAATAAGACACCCAATATCTTAATAATGTAAGTATTTACTAACTATTCTACACTATAAACATAAATAATAGTGCGTCTATTCACCCACTCCCCTACACTATTTTTTTTAAGATTTTACATTAGTTTCTTTTAATTTTTAATTTGTTTATCACAAGACTCAATACAATGAAGACAAGATGCGAGACATAGTTATTCACATAATTCAAATTCAAAATTCCATGAATATATAACAAGTAGTAAACCCTACAACTGCTTTCAACTTCAAAGAAGTTTAACACCGGTTAGATTACTCACTCACAAAAACCCTTATCAAATTAACTACTAAATAAAACCTATAGGTTGGTATGACCATGATCTAATGCAATCTCCCCCATATATGAGATCAGTATATATTTGTAATTATTTTCTTACGGTGGTAGTTAAATGTGCAAGTCGCTTTTGCAATGATTTCACGTGTAGCCATGGGCTCTAGATGGAAAGCTTATGTTGTGTCAATCAACATAGGGTGTTATTACATCATTGGAGTATCGATAGGAATGTTTCTTGGTTGCGAATTTAACTTAAGTTTCCAGGTGAGTCCATATAAATCTATTTGTGCCTGCATCAAATTTGGATGACATCCCATATGTATGTGAAGTAAATGAAAAATAATAGCTTCTACCCAGCATATGACAAATGAAAGAACATATTTATTTTGCAAGGAATATGGATAGTAATGATTTTTGGAACAATAATGCATATCTTCATAGTCACTTATATTACACATTGTTGTGATTGGGAGGGAGAGGTAAAGACAAAATATGAAATAAGAAAGTGCAAATTCTTGTGTTGTATACATGAATATTAATAGGGCCATGCACTAATTAATTTGTAGGCCACTAAAGATCAAAATAGCCTCAACACATGGTCTTCTAGTTATCCCACTCAAATTACACCGTAGGAGGTAGCCATATGCATTTTAATCTAATGGTGCATACATTTAATACTATTAAAAACACTTAAATCTAGGTTGTGTACCTTATTTTCTACATTTCCTTGGTAGCTAAGCATGACGGGAGACGATGGTTAATGTTGCTAGATGAAGCTTGTAGTTTGATATTATGAATATTTTCTATCAAATGGATAATTTATTGCTATCCTACCAAATCTTTATGCATGGGTAGGAAATTTAATTGGATATCTTGTATTATGAATTATTATTACTTATAAAGTATTATGTAAATCATAAGAGTAAAGGTTGAAATCTCAATATATACTGCGCATTAGAGTTGGATTTGCAATGCCTTCTTTCCCAAAGGGTTAACTATGGTGAGTTGTAAGCTCATATAGGGATTTGCATATGCCAACTGGCATGGTTATCCTTAACAAACATTGGCCTTATCCATTTCTATATAATGGAGTTATTTAATGTATCTTATCATAACATTATTGTGAGTAATATACTCTTACTTGAATCCAATGATTCCTAGCCCGTTGAATTGTCTTTTAGAGTTTAGTATTTTTTTTATGATCTAAACGGGATTGGAATGAACAACGCAGGCTATTATGTGCATGTTGATAGTGGTGTGGCTACACGCTCTCTCCCTTTGAGAGACCTCGAAGGTTATCATTTTATCTCCATGTTCAAACTGCAAGTTTTTCACTCCAAATTGTAGAAGAAATATCCAAACCATCAACAAAAAAGCTCAATTTAAAACTTAAAAAAGGAGAAAACTATAAGATGATCGATGTCTGCATGGGTGGAAGCCATTTTATCCTATATGGGTATTGCAGGTTCCCAGACTGGTGTCAAGTTTTGGGTCGAAATTTTGTGTGGCTGGAGGATGTCGGTCGGGTTATACTGCCATACCAACCCTTGGATTTTCTTCTTAAGTCTCCTTTTAAACTCAACTGGAACTCCAAAGTATTCTATAACAGAAGGAGCGAAAATTGATCTTGGAGCACCATCTGATCTTTCACAATGCAATTATCGATAACGGTGTTGCCAATAAGATATAGGACTAACCCCAATTTTCTTTTCAAGTGAAGAAATCACCTTTGGAGCAGCTCTCAGGGTACATAGTCTTTCTTGTGATTGGACAAAGGACTTGTCAGAACCAAACCTACACACAGGTAGCCCTTTAGACCACATCCTTGGGACTCGCCCCAGTTGCCTAACGTCCATTGCAGATCTTTCTTCGGCTTGCCTGACATAAAACTAAAATTACCTGAGCATGAAGACTACGTCTAACGCCATGTTATCTGTAAGGTTTATTCTGTTATGATCTCCACACAACTTCTGGTTTGTGAAGCTTAGATCTCCAATGTTATAGGGGCCAATATATTTGGATCTAAAGAGTGGTTTGGTTATTTTATTTGTTTCATGTGATCTTTTTACTTCACTTAACTTCTTGGCATTTAGATCTGAATTTGCCTGGGGCCTTTCATTTGTATGTTGTAGATTTGATACACTTGAATTGGAGCTTGCCTTTTAAAAAGCCAACCATCGTTATTGGAACCACACTTCCGTTTATGTCTCACATTCCTTGCTAGGTAGGACAAATTCATATCTATATGAAAACCATAGGTTAAGAATTGCATATTTGTTGGGTCATGGTTGAACAGCCTATTACTAGTTTATTTTTTATGTCAAGATATATTAATCGGTTTAAGTTGGAGTAAATTCATGCCTGGTGTGCCATTTGGTTATTGTGGACACCCTTAATTTTTTTACATTCCTTTTCTGCGATTTTCACATCAACAACAACATGATAATAATCCGGTCTAGTCTGCATCCTTGCAATTTGCAAAATTGACTTTTGGTGACTCTTAATTATTATCTCTTCAACTTTCTATTTGTCAAAACGAACTTGAATTATATTTTGTCCAGTATGTCTAGCATATGAGTTGGCTGATTTATGGAGGCTCTTAATTTATATGCTAGCTAATATTTTTGGAGATTATGTGTAATATATTTTTTTGGCATCCTTTTTCATTAAAATTGATTTTGGGCCACTGTTAGGAAATATTAATTCTTAAAATTGTAAGATTTTAAGAATATTTGGAGAACGGATTTATATCCTTTTGGTATTTTGATGGTCGGTGCTTATGAAAATCTTCCTTGTTGGTTAGTCATGAAAAATTAGCTCAATTGGTATTATTTGAGTGGTGATTGAAAGCTATTTTTGCTGTCATTATTAGCATTGTTTCGTAGTAATTTGTGTTTTTGTGGCTAGTGGAAATAAATTTGCAAACTTGGTCTTTTCAAGAGGGCAAAAGGTTGCAAGAGCTTCATGAGAAGAAGGAAGCAAATGAGCTTTGTAAAGAGGTCATTCAATTGTAGTCAATGGTAGCTCTTTTTTTAACACAGAATGCGACACTTAAAAGTAGGTTGTAAACTTCAATAGCTGAGAAAATCAGAAGGTCAAACATATGGAATCAACCATGGGCACATATTTTTAGATGCTTGTGGTGATTGGAAGCTATTTTTGTTGTCATTATTAGCCTTGTTTTTTAGTAATTTGTGTTTTTGTGGCTAGAAAAAATAAATGTACCAACTTTTTCTTTTCAAGATGGGTAAAAGATTGCAAGAGCTTCGTGAGAATATGGCATTAGATAAAATGTTTAAAGAGGTCATTAAGTTGTAGTCATTGGTAGATTTTTTGCAAATAGAGAATGCGACACTTAAAAATAGGTTGTAAACTTCAATAGCTAAGAAAATCAAGAAGGTCAAACATCTATAATCAACCATGGGCACATATTTTTAGATGCTTGAAGATGAATTTTAGGAGAAAATTGACCTCCTCGACAACTTGGTGGAGGAAGTTGAGTCAAAAAATTTGACTCAAACACTGAAAATCTGAAGAAGTAGTTGGAAGAGAAAAATAATCAATGGGTTATAGAGATTAGTTGTTTAAAATAATCAATGTTGGAACAATATCATTTTTTGAAAGAATATTATGATGCATTCTCAGAATAGTTGATTGAGAAGGATGAGGTTATTCAAAAATTGCAATAGTCTAAGAAACCCTTGAAATGGAACTTAGTTGCCTTCATAATGTTCAGATGGAGACAATTGATGTTGATATTCCAAGCTCACATTCTTTCACATTTCATGATGTTGATTGTTAGAAGCTTGATGTTGATGATCATGACTCATCACATGTTTTTGTTGCACCTAGTTTTGAAAAACATACTACTAGTATTCAATCTCGATTGTTTGGAAAAATGAGATATACTAGAGGAGGACTTGGAAAGAATGGACAATGAATTGTTGTTCCTATTTTAACCCTACAGTGTAGACATCAAGAGCTGGTCTTGGATAAGATATTCTTGCTACCTCATCACCTATATTCATCTTTGTTTAGACTAAAGAGGTGTTGTTTGTAGCTGGAGGAATTCAGACTAACGTATTGAAAGAAAATGCCCCTGTTGATTGTGATAAACAAATCTATTAAATGGTTGTTGATGTCATTCTGAATGACAGTGTTGTTGCACTCAAGTTCGAGTCTGTAGAAATAAACACTGAGCCATGTCCACATACTCATAAGAAGAAATTACCTAAGCATCATCATTCTTGGTCACATAGTAGTCCTTCATTGACATTGTTACAGAAGATACGTGAGAGATTGAACCATGGAACAATGTCGACCATCAAGATTATTTTTGGGTGGATCGATGGATGGTCATGACATCAAATGAACCAATGTTTGAAAAATTCATAACATTGTGTTGCATCAGTTGTGCAGTCATACAAAGCTACGACTAGATAAGCACCGAGAAAATGAAGCTCTGCTTACCCTAGTGTTATTTGCCTATAAATTTGCTACTTCTTTTGTATACAGAGATAATTAATTCTAAATTTAATTCAATTGTAGATTTTTAGCAGGTACGACATGCTTGAATTTTCAAATGCTACGCACCTTTTGGATCCCTATGTTTACAACCACATTGAAATTGTCAGATTTGATGTTCAATATTATTTCTTTCTGTGATTTGTGATGATTTTCTCAGCTAATGCAATAGTAACAACACTACTAATTAGTTTGAAGGGCACTTTATAATGAGATGCAAGAGAACATTAGTCAATTAGCTGAAGGAAATTGAATTCTGAACTGAATGTTGATTTTTGCAACCTTTCAATCTTGATTTGTAACCGTTCAACACGTGGGAGAAGAATGCACCTTGCCTCCTTTGAGATGTTATAGATTCTTCATAACCCTACCTAGACTCCTCCACACTTTTCTCTGCAACACACATCTTCTTTTGCCACTATAGTTTCACTTCCTTATGATATTGTTATTCAAATACTCTGTCTTCATCATTTGAAGACATATTTTCTATTATTTTAGTAAACCAAATAGTACTCGCAATGAGTCATTCCAATTTGGAAAGAAATCAAATATTTCAAGGTAGATTGAGTTCGGGTGGCAATGTTGGTGGGAAGTATAGAAAAGGTTGTTGTGCTATTGAAATATTTTTCCCAGACATAACTGCTTCAAATTCGATTCAATTCGTGTATATGAAAGCAGGAAGAGTGATAATTGCAGGACTAATTATGTGATATGATGATTTAGAATGGATGTTAGATGTAACAATAATTGAATAATGAAAGTGATTTTTCTCCGTGCTCACATGTAAGAAAATCCACCCCATTAAAAATGTAATAAAAACATACTGGTATACAGTTAGATATTATATCTTCAATAATTTTTTATATATCACGATTATTCTCGAATTTATGCCTTATGACATTTCTGCTACAACATCTGTTGCAATTTCTAATTACGTTCCCTATGGGAAGAACTCCTCCAACTACCACTCTATACTCTTTTGCATCGTCAAATCCAATGTAGACGATTGAATTTTCTTCCATCATTAGATTCATTGTTTTAACTATCAACTAAATCTTGATTTGTGCAACCGTTCAACTTATTGATCTTTACAATAAATCGTGAACATATTACAAGTACTCATAGTAACAAATCATGCCCAAGAGTGCCGAACGAAAATTTGATTAAATAACCTTGAAGCTACTATCTTACAAAGACTCATGGAAGTTTCCTTTTCCTTTCTTATCCTCTCATGGCCACGATGCATCCCGTGCTTCAGCAGAGTAGATGGGCATATTCAGAAAACAAAAGCATTATTTTAACTGCGAGATAAGAATTTATACCGAGATGTCCTTGAAGTTTCCCAGCAAGTTCTAGAAAACAAGGGATGGTGCATAATTCTTTCTTTATGCTCACGCAAGGACAAGTTATTACATGTTTTGGCAAGTGGGTTATCGAACATCTTGATCGTAATAGTTACGAACCCGGAATCAAAGTGTATAGAAGAGCAAGAAGATGAGAAGATCAAAGCAAAATAAATGGCGGTTCTGAGAAGTATATTTTGAGATGGCATTCCTAAAGCAAAGAAAATTGTGGTTCCAAAGTTGTGGAATAACCTGTTTCAACGCAGAAGTTACACTAATTATCCAAGTTCGTCAACCCTAACCATTTCAACGATGTAAAGGTATGATAAAAGACGACAACAAAATCGTCTCTACATCTTCCTGCCAGACGTTTCAATACTGAGGTTGAGACTTTAATTAGTCATTTACAAATTATAATGAGGAGGACATGTCTTGACGAAACTGTTCTCAATGTATTTAAGGTGCTTGTAGACAAGGATGGGTTAGAAGAAAGAGGGTTTATCTTAGATAGTTTATCAGCTTGTCTATTTAACTCTATGTAAATATGTACAAATAAGAACCATTCCAAACTTCCAATATATATATATATATATGTACAAATGAGAACCATTCCAAACTCTCGTTGTATTTTTTGATTTGGCTGAAGATAGGCTGAAGTCTAATTATTTATATTTTGAATTTGTGATTGCTAATTGGTTCAGTTTATAACAGTTTTGGAATCTCAAAATCAAATTTTCAAAGCATAAAGGAGGAGAATCCAGATAGCCACAAACTCAAGGTCATATTAGACCCATGACGTAGAACATATCTGATTTTGAAATCAGAGAAACCAAGCAAACATGTACATGTACAACAACTCCCACTTTATTTGACTGTCTCAGTTTTATTTTTTTCTATTTATTTATTAATATGAAATAATTTCAACTAGGGATAGAATTTGTAGGGATAATTGTTGGTTAAACATATATTCAGACAATTTCTTTGCCCATCTACACTATGTAAAGATCCAAATGGACATTATAGTCGAAAGAAAAACGTCCTAGTATTTCAGATTTGATATTCTTACAGTGACTCCAATATAGAGACCAGAGTTTGCAGACTCCAATGTCGGCACTTGAGTTTGCGGGCCGAGAATTCATAATATTGAGAGAATAATCACCAATAAAGTTGCATAGGATTGATGTCTCTCTCCCGGTCAATGCCCTCTTAATTATCGATGTGCTTCTTTGTGCACTATGGGTTTGACGTTTGAATGCAGCTATATGTTTAACCTAGCTCCTAGCACCACCATTACAAGTGCAATCACTAATTTGCCCACTGCCACGCCTTAAGTTTTCAACTCGACTCTCATGTCAGAAAAAGGTGGCCAAAAGAAAAAGAAGCTCAAGTCACATTTGAATAACTTGATGCGACATACAGGGAATTTAACTCCAAGCAGCCCTTGAAAACTCGATGGGCATGTGGGAATTTTTACTCCAGTCACCAATGTAGAACGAGAGAGAGATTACAAAAATTTGTTAATATAAACTAATAAACTTAATGTTTTATTTTATTAAAATATTTGTTGTTTTTCTAAATGCTAAATATATTATTAATTTTAAAAAGATATCCATATCCACAACACATAAATGCAAACAATTAATTATTTTAACACTATTTATAAATGAGAACCTTAGAAAAATTCCAAAGATTAAACATTAAAAATATTTTTTTAGGCACAACGGGTTCATACATGTAGGTTGAGGATCTTAAAAAAATGTTTACCAACACAATCTAAATACACATAAATATTACTTTTAAACCCTTCATTAATAAAAATAGTTGAGAAAATTTATAAAAGATGAGAAACCTTTACGGTTCGCCTTGAGTATAATGCATAACTTTACTGTGGAAATATTTATTTTTTAAAAATATTATAAGTAAAACGATACTTATAAACAAAAACCAAATAACAACACAATTCAAACATATAACTAATCGAAAATAAAATTGGAAATGCACAAAAATTAAATGACACTGAAACAATTTTCTTCATTTCTTTTTAAAAAATGAGAACTTTTATGGTTGACTTTGACCTTGCATCTATTGCATAATTTTATTGTAGAATTTTTTTTTTTTTTAAATGTACTTGATAAATAAGATGATATCTGTAAACAAAAAGCAAATGACATACACAATTCAAACCTATACTTGATCGAAAACAAAAAAAAATAAAATTAGAAAGGCACAAAAATTAAAAAACACTAATTTTTTAAATAAAATTAAAAAAAAAACTTGAAAATTTAAAAACACTAAAAATATATTTTTAATAAAATAAAATAAAATAAACCTAAAAATACAAAAAATATTAAAAAAAATTCTGGATATAAAAATATGTACTTTAGGTATATTATCTAACCACTTGAAATAATATAAAATCACACATCCCTATATTTATGAACAAAATGCTCTATCTAACTTCGAGGCTTTCAAAAATGGCTTTACAATAGGTGCATTTTTTAGCTTCTCCCACTAGAAATAATATAATTATTTCTAAAATTAAACACGTTCAAAATACGTGAACAAAACATTGTATCTAAAGCTTAATAATTCAATCTAAATTAAAGAGGGATGCATTGTAGATACGTTATAAGGGGGCGTGGCATCAGAGTAAATTGAGGGTAAAATGGTTTTCTTTTAGTGGATAATAATGGTTTTTTAGTGGATAATATTAAAATAATAAAAATATATGTTGCATTTATATTTTAGGTTAAAGATGTTATTTTGTTACTTAAAATATAAGTATTTTTTAAAATAAAAGTAAAATATGTAGCTGGGTTTATTGTAGTTTTGGAGAGATTTTGTAAGTTAATGTGATGTTTTTCTTATTGTTACAACTCAGTTTTTGTTGTGAACTAGTTATCATGATTCAAAACATAGTCATTATAAGTCTGCTAGACTTGATATTCACTTTAAATGTGCACCAAATTATGTTGTATATATAAAGAATTTATCACGTTGCACATTATGAATTCACATCGGACAAATAATTCATTCACTTTAAACTATTAGATATGTTTGAATTAAGAGTTAATGACTTGTACTTGAGAAAGTGCAACCATCTTTTTCTTGGAAGGGCATCGATTGATGTCATAAAATAATTTGGACTTGCCAATCACCAAATTCCCATGGGACCAAGGTCACTGTGTGCAATTTCCACATGCATGTTTTTTTCTTCATCCACCTTTTTTTGTCAAATTTATTTGTATGTTTCTTGTATAAAATGCAAAATTCACAATAACTCTTTAATGTTTTTACTACTCAGATAGATAAGTAGATAATATAAATTTTGAGGCCATTATTTTAAAACCAAGGTGAGGTGTGGCCTTTTGCTATAAAAAAACAATATTCTCATTGTGGTGCTTATGGACCACAAGTAGGTTATATAAATTTTGAGGTCATTATTTTAAAACCAAGGTGAGGTGTGGTCTTTTGATACAAAAAACAATATTTTCATTCTGGTGGTTATGGACCACACTTCCTTTATTTTCAAGATAAAATGGTTTAAATGTTGTTGAATGATCTCTACATTATTTTTAATTGCATGACATGGGTTAGATTTTCTTAAGTAGAATTCGTTGGATTAAAATAAGAACATGGCAGACACCAAAGCGATTAATGGTAAAGAGAAATGTGATATTTTGAATAGTTTCAAGGATCATGAACGAAATAATATAAAGGTAACTCAATAGTCAGAAGAGAAACACAAACAATTTTGTCAACAAGAGCTATAGTTGATGCTATTCTTGGGTTTAATTTCCAAATTGCAAATATGTGCAGTTTTGTTCAAGGTTAGATCTTAATTCACATAGAAATTGAAAATTTATTTACAAAATTGATATAGTCCTTTGTAGACACATGTTTTAAACTATAAAAACAAATTATATAGTAGTAGGGAGTGATCAAGAAGAGATATGGAGGAATTGTACCAACCTTTGGTTTCAAAGGTAGAAAATCACTATCTATTTCTTTATTTACTAGGCATTCATGTTGGCATAATCATACAAGGTATTTAACTTCAACATAGGCCTCATGATTTGTAAGGCTCAAGGAAGTAGTATTACAATAAGATTTGATTGTAGCATAGCTGATGGATGTCGTAAAATAATTTGGAATTTTCAATGACTAAATTCTCATGGGACCACAAAGGTCACTATGTGCAATTTCCACATGCATGTTTTTGCTTCATACATTTTTTTTTCAAATTTATCCCTATGTTTCTTATTAAAAATACAAATTTCACATTCTCTTTCATGTTTTTACCATCAAAATAAATGAGTAGGATATATAAATTCTGGGGCCATTATTTTAAAACCAAGGTGGGGTGTGATCTTTTGATGTAAAAACAAATATCTTCAATGTGGTGCTTATGGACCACACTTGCTTGATTTTCAAAATAAAATGGTTTAAATGTTGTTGAATGATCTCTACATTATTTTCAACTCCATGACATGAGTTAGATTTACTTACCCAGAATCTCTTGGATTAAAACAAGAACATGGCATACACCAAGGAGATTAGTGGCAAAGAGAAATGTGATATTTTGAATAGTTTCAAGGATCATGAAGGAAATAATACAGAGGCAAGTCAACATTCAAAAGAGTAACACAAACAATTTTCTCAAGAAGAGGTATAGTTAATGCTATTCTTGGGTTTAATTTCCAGATTGGTGATATGTGCATTTTTATTCAGGGGTAGATTTTAGTTCACATAGAAATTCAAAATATATTTACAAAATTGTTATAGTACTTTGTAAACACATGTTTCAAACTATAAAAAAAATTCTTTGTACTAATGTTATGAATAAAATATATATATAAATAGTAAAAATAATTTAAATAATAATAGACATAAAGAATGATTAATTAACTAATAATTAGCAGGGAAGAAACATGTCTCTACAAACATGACCATTCCTGAAAGGGTACTTACGTGGATATATATACACGAACCTCACTCTCAATTGTAACATCATCCTTATTCATACATTTTAATATATATTATTGTATCTCAATGGAGATCTACATATTTCAAGTCTTCTAGAGTATTTGACTTTAAGAACAAACCATGTTCGTTCCATTTGGTATTAAAGTTGTTCGATCCCCTGGTTGCTCATCCGCTGCATAGATCCAGTGTGACCCAGGCCATTGGCCATCAAAATTCGTCAACATTGTTGACGTTGAAGTGTTCACTACAAGAATTTGGAGTTTCTCCATATTGCCATTTAGACCTTTAACCATTATTAAAAGAAAAGGGAAAAAAGTTATAAACAAAAAATATTAGAAAAAAAAGAGATTAAAAAGAAAAAAAGTTTAAAAAATATTATAAAATAATTTTATATATGTATATGAAAAGTTCAGAAATATTTGGAAAAAAAAATCAGATATATATATAAGGACGAGAAATAAAAAGAGGCACACAATATATATTGAAAAAAATTACATATTTAGAAATATATTATAAAAAAATTAATGTGAAAAAAAAGTTAGAAAAAATATTAAAATAAAAAGAAAACTAAAAAAAATAAAAAAAATTACTTGATAATCGTCCACGATCCTCATCACAGCTTGATCATCACTCCCTCTTCCAGCCGTCAGGTCTTGAACGCAGATGCTACAACGACTAAGGGAATCCATAATTAAATTCAAATTTCCATCATAATCTAAAGTACTGTGTCAAATCCCAGTTTATCTACGTCGCCTTCGTGCTTCCGTTCGAATCTAGTTGCCTAAGATTGAGCTATTGTGACCACAATCAATGCATGCTCTCTGACAGAAGCTGATCCATGGTCATAGTCAACGAATCTCCTCGTGTCATTCCGTCTATTGTCCGATTCTTGTTTTTCTTATCGACCATAGTGCCCACTCTCCTCCGCTACCCCAATGCTATGCACTGTCACTTTTTCCCCTGTGTAGTTCCTTATTAGACCACTTTAGAGCCATCAAACCATCCCATCGATTCGACGAGATGCCATCTGAGCCAACGTTTCGAGCTTACCGTCATGCTATAGGTCAAGGGCCACGTGTGCCTCTGATTCAGTGGAATCGCTCCATTGCATAATGATAAGTTATATAGATATAGTTATACATATAATACAGTTGATCATTAATATAACCCTTTAATTATATAATATAGTATATAATTATTTTATTATTTTATTTATTGTATTAAAAAAAAAAATTTAAGTCCTAGAACAAAATAGAAGTAGAAGGGATATATATAAAAATAAGTAAAAATGAAATATTGTTATAGAAGTCAAAACAATATAAAGATAAAAGTAAAGGAGAAGTACTTTTAAAACTTAAGTTCACCCCAAAGAAGCAAAATGGACATTAATTCAGAAATGAAGGCCAGAAGATTCCTATAAAATAAATATAAGTATGACTCATCAATATCTAGAATTAAAGGGTCTATTGCGGGAAAAGATGTTACTATTCTTATCTTGTCAGCCGATGATAGAAATTATATAAAACTTAAAATCAAAAACCAATTAGTGATTCTTGAGCCAAATATAATCGAAAAATTAGACTATTATGACAACAAAATATATGGCATAACCAATTTACAATTAAACATTGGAGATTATACATTCATATCACAATTTTCAGTTCAAACTCTATACTCTATGGAGCGATCAAGGTGACATTATTTTTGGTTCACCCTGGATGGAAATCCTTGGTTCCTTCATCTTGAATATAAAAAATAATCTTTTAACATTCTCTTACAAAAGGAACAAAATAACACTACATGATATTATAGTGAAGCCAAATTCAATAACACTAGAAGACATTCAAGATATTTCAATAGTTATTTTTCAAGAAAGTAAAAAAATATTACAAAATATACAAAATGAAATTGACAAAATCATTGCTGATAGAAATGAAGAAGTTTTCCGACTTAAAGATCATAGCAAAAAATTAATAAGACAAGTTAAGAAGCTTAAAAAGGGAAATAATTCATAAAAATACATGTTAGAACATTGTATTTAAGAGAAAGTATTGAAGTCTCTAGTCGTAACAGTCCCAATTGAAGATAAAGGAATGAATAGGGAACAAGTCAATAAAAGAACTCAAGAAAATGATCAATTAGTTGAAGGCAAAACACACTAACATGTTCAATTCAAATGATGAAAATTCCAAACGAAAACTTTGTACCTAACTCAATAACCACAATACGAGAAAAAATATAAAAAAATCCCACACACCTAATAAGGGAAAGTTAAACCAAAAGAATTCGCTATTGACATCTGAATCATGAGTGTAGACAACTCAATCAAATTATGTATTCAGAACATAAACAACAAGCTAATTTTCTGAAGAATATTGAAGTAAGCTCAATCCAGTCCTATGATGATAATTCATTAAAAATTTCTAGTGATTGGAATATTCCACAAAAGATTAATTTAAGATGGTTAGATCTATTCTCAATGCGACATTTTTGCTTATGACTTAGAGGATCATATCAACTTGTCTCAACGAAGATGACAGTTCTTAGATGAGAAGACATTTGAAACAGAAAAATAGATCAAGACTTTTCATCAACAAACTTTGAGAACAAATATTTTTGAAGGGGGAGGAAATGTTATGAATAAAATATATATAAAAATAGTAAAAAAATATAAATAATAATAAGCATAAACAATGATTAATTAACTAATAATTAGTAGGGAAGAGACATGTCTTTACAAACATGACCATTCGTGAAAGGGTACTTACTTTGATATATATGCACGACCCTTACTCTCCATTGTAACATCACTCTTATTCATACGATTTAATATATATTCTTGTATCTCAATGGAGATCTACCTATTCCAAGTCCTCTGGAGTATTTAACTTGAAGAACGAACTTTGTTCGTTCCAACTAATTAAGGTTGTCTATAGCAGGAGGAAGTGATCAAGAAGAAATATGGAGGAATTGTATTAAAACAACCTCTAACTTCGAAGGTAGCAAAAGAGATATTAATTAGCTCTATATGCTATTGCCTTATGACATTTCCTTTACAACATCTATTACAATTGCTAATTAAATATATTTGTGATGATTAGAATATGAATTAGTTGTTTATGAGAGGGAGTTTTTGGTTTGTCTCTATGATATTTTCCTCTTAATATAATTTACAAACTAAAATAAAATAACATTGATTTATTAAAATATTTAGTCGATAAAAATTTAAATTACTTTTATTTCTTTTATAATTTATTATGAATTGAAAAATTAAAAATATGTGAAAATTAATTATTGGAAATATTAACAATTACTTATTTTGTGTTTATCACTTATATTTTTCATCATAAAATATATTATTTATTATAATTTCAACTAACCAAATTGTCTTATTAAGTTAATCAATTTATCTGAAGTATAATTTGATGTATAAATATACAATAATGTCATGATAATGATATACATAAAATAATAATTTTACATGTAAATTTATTTTATTTTAGCATCAAAATTAGTAGCTTTGGTGTAATTCCCATGGAAGAGGGCCCAAGAATATAATAAAAATGTAAGAATAATCTATTTTAAGAATACATTAGCAAAAAGCAAGATATCATTGCATTATTCACCTTGGTATACATGCCATGGAAGTAATAATACTTCCATGTAGACCTATGCATGGATAGATGGACATGTCATAAGTGTTTCAAACGTTAAAATTAATAGCAAAAGAATAAAAAATCTTCAAGCATCAAAATGCAACAGAATTTTTAGGGAATTACAATTGAGTTCGAATATGGGGGGAGTTGGAGAAAATGGCAAAATGAACTCCTATTCAGATGACAAATGTCATGATCCAAAAGTCTGTATATAACTTCCTTACAAATACGCTTGATGATGGGATTAGTCTAAACAATTTAGAAAATCTCTTTGAGTGGTCATCTTGATGAGCATGGATTGGTGCTCATTAATGGTGTAGAACATGGCACGACAGTGGTCTTGTGCTTGAGGGGAAATCAATTTGTTGTGCCACATAATTTAATTTTACTAGATCATAATGGATTTGGGAAATAAACATTGATCTAACACCTTGTGCATCAATTTCAAAATCCAGTTATGAACCACTTGGTAGTGTATTTATATTAAACATGTAAGATAATTTTTTAGTTGGTAAAAAAAATTATATTAATATTTTTTTAATTTTTTTTTTTTAATTTTTTTTATATGGATGACTATGAATTATTAAAATTTGATAAAGAGGTTATGTCATAATAGTTATTCAAATATATTTGATATTTAGGTAACTTTTCTATATAATTGGTGAGTACAATAGATGGTAACTATGTATATTAAGAGATAAAAATATGTTAATAGAATGGATAGAAGTCTAATCATTAAAAAATGATTAATTTATTTAATGGTTTGAAACAATTATATCTTCAATATTTAGAGGAAGTAAAAGATTAGTAAGCATAGTTGTATAGTTAGCTTGGAAGTTGCACATCAAGGGAAGGATCCCTCCGCATTAATTGTTGAAGACATAAGAGTGGTCCACTAGTGGGGTTATGTAACTTGGTGCAGTCCAGTAATTCACTTGAGGAGATTTGTAATGTGGAAACTCAAGAATTCAATTTGGGAGTGATGCAGGAGTATTATACCAAGTTCGTGGTGGAAAATTAAGGGGGCTTGACAATGTGGTGGATTGGCCACATGTTGGGTTGGAAAAGTTGATTTTGTCCCCTTTAGTGAGATTTTAAATAATGTAAATACAAAATTTGATTAAGCTGTAGAGTTTAGGAAATGAAGAGTCATTTTCCTTATGTCTTTTCTACTTCCCTCAATTAGGGAGAAGAGGAAGTGAAACAATTTCGAAGGATGTGCATAAAAAGAGCTTCGATTAATAGGAGGATAGCTTCTTGTCCTTCCTTGAACATGTACTTGTGAAGTGCATAAAAGAAATGTGTAGCATATTCTTTCCATAGTTGAGTGTTATTTCTCTGTGTTTAAATTGAATATACATTTGATTTCAGCCTAGAATCAATGTGACTCACTGGCTTTAGCATTATGTGTTGGTGGAACTTCGATTTCTAAGTTGTGGTCATTATGCGCACTTATTATTATGACCCGAATAATTAGTTTGTAGAGTTTCTGTTTTGCAGACAATGTCACAATTATGCTGATAGAGTGTGCTCAATAATTGAAGGAGTGGATGATGGGTGCAGGCAAAGAAGGAGGAAATCACTTTTTTTAGAGGGCAACATCCAAAAAAAAGAAGAAGAGAAAACCTCAGTAACCCAAGCGCTGGACAAAGAGCCTTCACTATGGATGTTGTCATGGTTCTGTTTGAAGTTGAGCGTAGTCATTGGTAAAGGAAATAAGGGAGACTTCTATTCAAGCTCGAGGAGGACATGTTCAAGGTTGGAAAGTCTGGTCTGTAGGGAGCACAAAGTGTTCTGCCTTCCCATAGGTAAAAAAATAGGTTTCAGGGGCGCTTTGAAAATATTTCGTAGTGCCTCCAACAATGTATTTATGCAAGGTGTTAGGCCCAATTTTTGCATCTGACAACCTTTATTCCATCAATTTTTGGTATAATAGCCAAGTTTGTGACAGAAATATGCATTTCACAAAGTTAAATTTGGTGTTGGTGGACTTGTCTACTAAAAAGAGAGATGGAAATGCGAGCAAGAAAAGAACAAGGTCATGAAGGGATACCCGTAATGCAAAAAACTAAGAAGAGATACAAAGGATGCAAGCTCATTTAGAGGCCATGGAGACGAGCAGGCAACAAGACCTTGAGGCTGGAGATGACAACGGATCAGAGGAAGAAGGTACAATGGAAAGAGTAGCACTTGTGGATGAGGCTTTGGAAGTTAAAATATTGAGATTGGTGTTAAGCTCAAGCTCCAGAACAAAACCTAATCTGTCCACCTATGATGGGAACCTGGTCACTGAGAATTTTATGGACTGGATTAGCAAACTAGAAAAGTATTTTTAATAGGAAGAGATTGAATAATATAAGTGGGTGAAGTTTGTTGTAGCTAGGTTGAAAGTCCATGTTGCATTGTAGTGGGACAATGCGTGGCTAGAAGAAGGAAAAGGGGGAAACCATTGATTAAAAGTCGGGACAGGATGATAGCTAAGATGAAGGGGAAGTTTCTTCCAAAAGACTATCTGCTATTGCTCACAGATAGGTGCATAACCTCAAGAAAACACTGCTAATAGATAGAGAATATACTGAGGAGTTTTACATGGTGAATTTGAGGGCAGGTTATGTAGAAGATACCATGAAGAAGACAACACGGTCTATCAATGGCTTGAAGCTCGAGTTTCTAGATGAAATCAACTTGCATTCACCTTGAACGATGGATGAAGCATACCGGTTTTCCTTGAAGACAAGAGAGAATATAATGAGGAAGAATAATTCAAGTTGAGGCCATGGTTTTAAGGGAAAAGGACAGACAACTGGAAGAGCGAAGGCTCCAACCCAAAAGAATGATATAGATAACCCAAGACAGTAAGGAAAACAAGAGAAAGAAGGTGACTTTAGAAGAGGAAGACCTTACTAGAGAGGTAGAGGTAGAGGAAGAGGCAGAGAGACTGTCTATCAGTGCTATAAATGTGGGAAGTTGGGTCACATATCTTTTGAGTGTCCTAAGAATGAGAAAGGAGGATAAAGAGATGCATATGTAACTCAGCTGAAAGAAGTAGAAGCACATGCACTTGTGGTGGAAAATGCACTAGAAATGGGAGAATATTTAATGATGAATAAGGTCTTGTTGAAACTAGCCAAGGAGACTGTTGAACAATCACAGAGGAAAGTCTTGTTTAGGACAGCTTGTAAGGCAGAACTAAAATGCTGCAAAGTGGTGAATGACAGTGGGAGAACTGATAATCTAGTTTCCATAGAAATGGTCAAAAAACTTGGATTGGAAAGGATGAAACATCCAACACCATATAAAGTGTCATGGCTACAGAAATGTCACCAATTGTTGGTAAGTGAATAGAGCGAAGTAGAGTTCTAGAGCAACCAATATAAGGATGAGATAGTTTGTGACATCATGCCAGTGGATGTTTTCCACCTTCTTTTGGGAGGACCTTGGTAGTTTGATAGAAGAGTGGTGCATGATGGAGAGAGAAATACGTATAAGTTTGAAAAGGATGGCATCAAGCACACCCTTGTACCATTGAAGGAAGAAAGTAGAACTCAAACACGTAGCTCAAAAGCATTGTTGTTTGGAGGAAAGGAATTTCTGAAACAAATGGAGAAAGAAGAGGTCAACTATGTAGTGGTCTACAAGCCAAAGGTAATACTTATGCACATTGAAATTAAATATTTACCTATTGAGATTTAATAGATGTTGTGTGATTTTAGTGATATCATGGTGGATGACTTTCCAAGTGGGCCGCCACCCTAGAGAATTATCAACCATCACATAAAATTGATAGTAGGAGCAAGCCTTTTGAATAAATTTGCTTACCGAATGACACCCAAGGATAATGAAGAGATAAGGAAGTAGGTTCAAGGAATGCTAGACAAAAGATTAATAAGGGAGAGCTTGAGTCCATGTGTTGTCCTTGCGGTACTTAGCCCAAAGAAATATGGATAATGGAGGATGTGCATAGATTCTAGAGAAATTAACAAGATTATAATCAAGTACCAATTCTGAATGCCACGGATGGATGACATGATGCACGGTTTGAGTGGGGAAACCTACTTTAAAAAGGTTAATTTGAAGAGTGGTCACCATCAGATCTGGATCAAAGAAGGAGATGAGTGGAAGACAACTTTCAAGACCAATAGTGGACTGTATGAAAGGATGGTCATGCCATTTGGACTGACAAATGCACCGAGCACCTTCATGCAGTTGATGAATGAGGTCTTGAAGGAGTTTGTTGGTAAGTTTGTTATTGTTTATTTGGATGATACTTTTAATTTTAGTTGAACATAGGAAGAACACCTTAGGCATGTAAGGTATGTTATAGAACAGTTGCAGTAAGAGAAACTATTGATTAACTTGAAGAAGTGTACCTTCATGAAGTTTGAGTTGGTATACTTAGGTTTTTTCATTTCAAAGGATGAGTTGAAGATGGATCCAGAGAAAATAGAGGTAATTGTGAGTTAGACATCACCGAAGAGAACTTTTGAGGTTTAGAGTTTTCATGGTCTAGCTAGCTTCTATCAGAAGTTCATCAATAATTTTAGTGGTATTTGTGCACCTATCATTCCACAAATCAAGAAGGATAGACAACCATTTTGTTGGAAAACAATAGTAGAGAAAAGTTGTAGAATTGAGGCTTCTGTGATCCATCATAATTGTAAAAAGAGCTTCTGCGTAAATCACATAAAGATCTTTTTATGTGATTTACGCAGAAGCTCTTTTTACAATAGAGAAAAGTTTCCAACTCTTGAAGAAAAGGATGACTAAGAAGCCAGTGTTGAAGCTATCGGACTTCAATCATCTTTTCCAAGTCAGATGTGATGATAGGGGTACAACCATTGCAGTAGTATTGAGTCAAAAAGGCAAAGTTGTTGCTTATTTTAGTGATAAGTTGAGTGACTCAAAGTAGAAATACTCCTCTTATGACAAGGAATTTTATGCAGTGGTTCAGGAATTGAAGCATTGGAGGCACTTTCTGATGCTCAGGGAGTTTTTTTTGTTCTTTGATAATTCTACATTACAGTATATAATGTAGCAACATAAGTTGAACCATAAACATCCCAAGTGGGTGGAATTCCTACAAAGTTTCACCTTTGTTCTGAAACATGTGAGTGGACAAGAGAATAAGGTAGTCAATGCTTTGAGCAGGAGGAGCTTGATCATGCAAGAGTGCCATGTGAACATTTTGGGCTTTTACTATTTAAAGGAACTGTACAAGAATGGCGTTGACTTCAGAGAGGCCTTTGAAGAATGCAAGGACCCCATAAGCAGAGATACTAGCCCTTGGAGGGATCTTAGGTTGCAAGATGATTTGTTGTTAAAAAAAAATTAGTTATGTATTCCCCGTTGTTTAATGAGAGAGAATTTGATGCAAGAAAAGTACAATGGAGGATTGGAAGGGCATTTTGGTGTGGAAAAGACACTTGGCAGCTAGAAAAATTCTACTTCTAGCCAAAGATGAGAACTAATGTGTAGAAATATGTGGGAAAAGGCAGATGTCAGCAAGAGAAAGGGAGGAGTCAAAATCCTGGGTTGTATACTCCTCTACCTATCCCAAATAGACCATGGGACTTAGTGAGTATGGATTTTGTTTTAAGTTTTCTGAGGATGCAACAAGGTAAGAATTATATACTTGTATTTGTGGACAAACTTACGAAGATGTCTCACTTTATCCCATGTTACAAGACTATTGATGCTACACACGTGGCTCCTTTGTTTTTCAATGAGATTGTTTGATTGCATGGTTTTCCAAAGAATATAATATCTGACAGGGACACCAGGTTCACAAAACATATTTGGAGGATTTTGTGGAAGAAGCTTGGAATGAAATTGAACTTCAACTCAACATATCACCCACAATTTGATGGGAAAACTGAATTTGTGAACAAGAGTATCAGAAACCTATTAATAAGTCTTATGGGGGAGCATCCCAAGTAGTGGGATAGTGTATTATCTTAAGCTGAGTTTGCATACAATGATTAGCCAGGAGAACAGGGAAGAGTCTCTTTCAGATCTTATATGCAATGCACCCTAGAGGAGTTTGTGAGTTGAGAGATTTGGGAAAACTCGAGCAGGGGAGTGTTGATGGAGAGGACTTTGCAGCAGTGATGAGTGAATTACAAGAGGAGATAAAACACAATTTATAGGACAACAACCACAAATACAAATAGAGAGCAGATTCAAGGAGAGAGGTAAATTTTGAAGTAGGAGACATGGTATTAGCACATTTGAGAAAGGAGATCTTCCAAAGAGGGGAGTATAACAAGGTCAAAATAAAGAAAATAAGACATTATCAAATACTCAGAAAGTTGTCTTCAAATTCCTATGAACAAGAGCTACTATGGGCCTAGTTATTTCAGATATCTTCAATGTGGCTGATTTGTAATCTACTAAGCTGATGATGAAGGTTCCACTACAACAAATGGGAGTAGTAGGGAGGTTAGTGAACAAAATTGGATAAAGAAAATGCCTATGACAGAGGATCCAGAGGTTGAGAGAGTCCTGGACACAAGGGTTGCAAAGCACACCAGGGGCAAGGAGTATCTAGAGTTGTTAGTGAAGTGGATGGATTGTTCGACAAAGGATTCTAGATGGATGAGTGTTGCAACCATACAGAAGGAAAGTTTTTCGTTCGAGGACCTTATGAGTAGGAGCTCATGAGTTTTTTTCTTTTCATGGGGAGTCTGATGTAGGAGAATTAGACCATGTTTGTGGCGGAAAATGAAAGGGGCTTGGCAATGTGGTGGATTGGCCACATGTTGGGCTGGAGAAGTCAATTTTGTCTCCTTTAGTGAGATTTTAAATAATGTAAATACAAACTTTGAATAAGCTTTAGAGTTTAGGAAATGAAGATTTATTTTGCTTGTGTCTTTTAGACTTCTCTAAATTAGAGAGATGAATAACTGAAACAATTATCAAGGATGTGCATAAAAAGAGCTTTGGTTGAGAGGAGGGGAGCTTCTTCTCCAGCCTCGAACTTGTACATGTGAAGTGAATAAAAGAAATGTGTAGCACATTCTTTCCAAAACCCTGTGTTATTTCTCTGTTTGGTATCTTTGTGTTTAAATTGTATATACATTTGATTTCAGTCTAGAATAAATGAGACCCCAAGCCTGTAGCATTATGTTTTGATGGGCCTTCGATTTTTGAGTTGTGGTCATTATGCACACTTGTTATTGTGACCCAAATCATTAGTTTGCAGTGTTTGTTTTGTAGGAAATGACATGGTTATGTTGACTGAGAATGCTCAATAATTCGAGCAGTGGATGCTGGGTGTAGACAAAGCAGGAGGAATTAATTTTTTTTTAGAGGGAAGCGTGAAATAAAAACAAAAAAAAAAGAGAAAATGTTAGTAACCCAAGTGTTGGACAAAGAGCCTTCATTATGGACGTTGTCATGGTTCTGTTGGGAGCTTAACATATTCATTGGTAAAGGTAACGAGGGAGTCTATTCAAGGTCAAGGAGGACAAGGAGGATGTGTTCATAAGTGGAGCATCTAGTATGTAGAGATTGTGGGGCGCTCTGCATTCCCAGAGATGAAAACAAAGGTTTTAGGGGGCACTACGAAAATATTCGGCAACACACTACCAAAATATTTCGTAGGGCCTCCAACAATGTATTTCTACATGGTGTTCGATCCAATTTTTGCATTCGGAAACCTCTGTTCCATAAGAATAAAATATTTTAAGATGCAAATTTGTTAAAGTGTAAAACTGGAAGAAATACTTAGACCTTGAGGGATTTTATCCTTCTCAAAGCTTGATAGATTCATTATCAAGATAAATTTAGACTCATTATAAACATTTTAAGTATCAATCTGCTTATTTATTACAATCCTTCTCCCTTTACTGCACTTGTCCCTACTCTTTCTTCAATATCCATATTTCTAGTTTTCTATCAAAACTGTTTAATTTTTATAAACAATTTTAGTACTCAACCAATATGATTGGGTGAATTCTTGTTTCTCTAATTGTGGCAAGTTGAGAACAATTTGAATTCATACTAAAATTAGTTGAATTTCATTTGAATTTTCAAATGTGAATTTCAATTTGTAAATCTTTAACTGATAAAATAATGGTGAAGAACACTTATTACATTTTGGTTAGAGATTGTGTTAATGTGAATTCAGATTCTATTAATTTAAACTTTGTTAATTAATATAAAAATGGTATTTCTTTTGCACTCTTTATATGTATTTTTCAATGTAACATTATAGGATAACATCTCTCCCATACTGATTTGTAAAACATTTGTGCAAAAGTATATTTAACTATATTCGGAATTGCATTTGTGTTATTATTGATTAAAATGGGGTGCTTCTCGTTCAATATTATTTCTTTTAAAAATGGACTTTAATTTTAAAGTATAATCTAAAATTAATTTTAATTAGTTAAAAAATCATTTTTCTTCAAAAAAACCATTATAAATGAAAAAATATATTTTTTACTAACAAATTAATAAATTACTATTACATCACTATAATGATATATTAAAATTTTAAAATTATAACAACATAAATTAATAACACTTAAATATTATAAAATTTTTAATATTGTGAAACATTTTCAAATATAAATATTTCTACTAACATAACTCGAATGAAATGGATTACTTTCTGAAATATATACACATGAAGTTTATAACAAACATGAAGTGTAAAAGTGGTGAGCTAGCACCCCCAAATTTTAAACAAAATATTGTTAGTGGTCTCCGTAATGAAAGTTAAGTCAAACAACTCGTATAATCACTGATTATTTGGAAAGGAAATTGTGTAGCACGATGAATACCATCGACTCTTTACACTAATCAAATATTAGTTGTGCTACCTACTCAATTAGGCCTATACATTCTTAAATGGAAATACAATCCGATTCACTGATATTTCAGAGTCGTAGAGTAACAAATGAAGAGATATATCATCTGAGGTTTGATGTAGATGTTGCTCATAAGTCCTATGCTCGATAAAATGCATAGTTATGTTGATGAGATAAGGTTCTCAAGTCAATAGATTAACATATTCTAAAGTTTATTATTTACAATCTAACCATATATATCATAAATTAAGTGGGTAATTCAAAATTTTAAATCTGTAATCTAACCATATATATCACTAATATTAAGTGGGCAATTAAAAATTTTAAATCGTTGTAAGTTTATCTTATAACATGTTTTATATTATGTAAATTTAAAGTAATATATCAAGTTAGTTTTATTAAAATATTGATTAAAAAGTGTAAAATTAATTTCTCGCTTTTTTCTGAGTAAAAAAACTGAACATTTTCATTAAAGAAATGTTTTGTATTTGCTTACATCTTGTTCGCTTTTTGCAGGGAAATATTACCTGTCAGGTTTTTATCAGGCTGACCAACCTTATACACTGTATATCAATTAAAAAATATGGTTCAGATAAAGAGAAAACTACCAACACACATAACCACAGATATCAAACCAACTACCCATATTGGGGTGTCACCCACAACTATCCAATCTTACGCATCGAGAGGTAAATGATCTAGTAAACAATTCAGCCATCCGAGGAAAAAATAGAAGTAGAGTATGGCAAAAAAAAAGTGACAAACATGACCCTTGTACACCTCACCGGATGGTCTGAAAGAAATAGGGACCTAGCATAGGCCGAACATAGCAAAAAATGTAGGGCAATAAGGTCCGGCAGAGCCTGAGGGCACTAAGAACAATGCAAAAGATCCCTCGCTCAAAATAGAATCGGCCACAGCCTTTTCATAGTGCATAAAACTAGGTAGAAGAGCTAGAGCTCGCTTAGAGAGGGAATCATCCTCAGAGTTATGTTCTCTGTAAATGTACTGGAATGTGACCACCGAGAATAGATCCTTGAGGATAATAATGCATTGCATCCAATTATGAAGACCTGGAATCTGTACAACGAAACAAATTTGGATCCATAGGATAGTAGATAGGGAATGATCGACCATCCGGATGCTATCAAGGCAGAGCCACTAGGCCACCTCTTATACGCCCCATAACCCCAACCTCTCAACACGACTGTTGTCACCTAGGGCCCCAAACGATTGGAAGTGGAAAGAAATAGAATGATCTATGTGAAGTGCCTCCATAAAATATGAAAGGATATGTAGTGAAGACAACAAAGAATATGGGGCTGATCCATAAAAATTGTATTCATAACGAGCCCGTCAAATACCCCAGATAATATAGAGAGGGACTACTCTATAAGCCTAATCTTGTCTTTCCCAAGAGCAAATCCAATCCGCCACAGAGGACATATCAACTATGATGTGTATTCCAAACAGAGAATTCACACGTTTCCAGATATCCCAAGCGAATGTTTAAAGTACGAATAGATGGTGACAATTCTCCACAACTGCCCAATAGAGGGAACATCGGCCAGGCTTGATAAATCCCTTCTTTAGTAGAGTGTCCCATGTGAGGATGCGATTATGGAGAGTAAGCCATGTGAAACATAATACTTTAGGAGGCGCCTCCCACCCCCATAGCCTAACAACCAGCTTAGCAAAAGGGAGAGATTGTATACAAGAATTAATATGTTCATAAGCTTTAGATATGAAAATTCTTCCATCGAACAAATGTCTGCCCCATCCAAGTGCATCTGGGAATGGGGTCCATAGAATATCAGCTTGGCATAAGCTATATCGATAATTTTTCCATTCCACCTCCAAAAAAACAAGGATGCCAAGGTATCGAGCATAAGGCCAAGAAGCAATAATTAGAGGCAAATGTTGTCCTCTCCTAACACTGGACAAATCGACGAATCCTTGCTGGTGGAGAGTATTGACTAATGGAAACAATAGAAGATGACATCCTGGCATACCCTTAATTGCATCCAAGCCGACTTGTATACTTTGCTCATCCTGCGCAACCTAGAGAAAATTGTTGCATAACCAAGGGATCATTGACCTTAAGTTCCGCCAAATGACAGAGATATAAGACCTCGATGGAGTTCCAGCTCGGATCCACTCCTCCATTGGTCCTTGTAGAATATATTTAGCCATCATAATTGAATGCCAAAGGCCATTATCCCTAAATATGTGCCATAGATTAGTTATCAAAAGAGCCTAGTTAAAACTTTTTATGCCTAGGATGCCCAACCACTTTTTTTACTGGTTGGGAAATGAGATTTAGTCCAACTAGTGGATCTTTCTATTGTCAAGAGTTGCATACGGAAGACATGAAATGATAAACCAAAACAAGAGGAGCTCATAGGTGCAGATCACCAGGAGCGACCTCAAGCAAAAAGGCACACTGTGCTTCACATTAATTTGAATATTAAATAGATACAATTTGTTAGGGACAACAAATCGTATCTCAGGAGAATAGGAACTGAATAACTATAGAAAGGAAAATCATAACTATGAAACAATAATAGCCTATTCTCCATTAATTCTAACACCCACCCTAATGGAGAAATGGGTCTTAAACACACTGAATATGTCCCTAAACAAATCAAACTTCAGTCTTCCGAGAGGCTTAGTAAATATATTAGCGATATTATAACAAGAATTACAATATTCAACACAAATCTCCTTGGACTACACCTTTTCCCTAAAAAAATGAAATTGAGTGTCTATGTGCTTAGTGCTTTTATGAAACACAAGATTGTAAACCAGTTTGATGGAACTTTTATTGTCACAATTAATAACCTTAGCTTTTGTCTGTTCTTCTCCTGCATCTTGGAGAAGTCTGCGCAACCAAACTGCCTCACATGTTGTTGCACACATAGCTTGATATTCTATTTTTGCTGAGGATAAGGATAAAATATACTACTTCTTGTTGCACCAACAGATGACCCTGGATCCAATGCTAAAGGCGTAACTTGTAATTGATCTTCTATCATCTAAATTTCCTCCCCAATCAGAGTCTGTATAAGTTGTCAAGCTAACATCAAATGAATCAGAATACAAAATACCAAAGTTTGAAGTTCCTTGTAGATACCTCAGTACTCCTTTCGCTGCAAGCCAATGGTTCTCATGAGGTTGAGTCATGAACTGACTCAAAACACTCACTACATAAGCTAGATCTAGTCTCATTGTAGTCAAATAAATAAGACTACCAACCAACTGTCTGTACAATGTTGCATCTGCACATTTCGAACCATCATTCACCTGAAGTTTGCTATTCTACTATAAAGGCACAAATGCAGCCTTGCACTCATCCATTTTAAATTTAGTCAACAAAATCTTAGCATACTTACCCTGGGACAAGAAAGTTTGGCTTGAATCTCTCCAAACTTCTAGACCCAAACAATAATGCAATTCTCCAAGGTCCTTCATCTCAAATTTCTGTGATAACTGCTACTTGATTTCTTCAATGATATTGTCTGCGCTTCCTGTCATGATCAAGTCATCTACATATAAAGAAATCAACACTATCTTCCCCTCATCATTAAACACAATATACAAATTAGGATCATTTTTTCTCCGTTTATAACCATGCATGAGGAAAAATGAATCAATTTTGTTGTACAAGGATCTAGGAGCCTATTTTAAACCATATAAAGCTTTCTTTAATCTACAGACTAAATGCTCTTCTCCCTTCTTAACAAACCCCTCACGCTGCATTAAATATACTTCTTCTTTTAAATCACCATTTGAGAAAGCAGATTTGACATCTAATTGATGTATTTTCCAATGACGTTTAGTGGCTAAAGCAATAATCAATCTAAGAGTATTTAATTTTTCAACAGGGGAAGATGCTTCCTCAAAGTCAATACCTTCTTTTTGGGAATACCCATTTGCAGCCAACCTTGCTTTATACTTATCAATAAATCCATCTGCTTTAAATTTCAACTTAAATAACCATCTGCAACCTATGGGTTGTTTACCACGAGGAATCTTTACTAGATCCCAAGTAATATTCTTAATAATAGATTCATATTCCTCCTTCATTGCTTCCTTCCATTCACAACTCTTACTAGCTTCATGAAAATTTGAAGGTTCTACAATGTTTAACATACCAGTCATGAGCGCAGAGTCCCTATACCAAGCTGGTAACTATTTTGGCCTGCTAGATATCCTGAGAGGTGGGGTGTCAACTATTCTTCTCTATTCTTCTCTTTGTGGACTGAACTCAATTTCCTCCCCTTTATCTTGCTGCTACTGTTGTTGTTGTTGTTGTTGTTTTTGATTGATCAATGTTTCAACATCCTCATCTAAATGTAAGGGTACATGACATTCTTCATTATATTGTATAGGATTTCCATCATCAACCTATTCATGGAATACTACGTCTCTACTAACAAACACCTTGTGAGTAGAAGGATTAAACAACTTATAAGCCTTATACTCACTGAAGTATCCAATGAAAGTACATTTAAAGAGCTTTGAATCTAACTTCTTCCTATTTTCTTTGGGAACATGTGCAAAATCTTTACAACCAAATACTTCAAAAGGAGTTCTATAATCAAGACTTTTAGTGGGACTCCTATTCTTCAAATACACTGTAGTATTGAAAGTGTCTGCCCAAAAACCATTAGTTAGATTCTTACCTTTCAACATACTACAAGCACTCTCCACCAGTGTTCTGTTTTTCCTCTCAGCTACTCCCTTCTACGGAGGAGTGTAAGGTGTTGTAAACCACTATTGTATCCCATGCTCTTTGCAGTATTTGATGAAATCCCCTTTCTTGAATTCTCTGCCTTGGTTTGATCGAAGAATCCTGATGAACTTTCTTGCTTGCTTTTCAATCATGTTCCTGAACTGCTTGAAATACTCAAAGGCATGACTATTCTGTCTAAGAAAATACACCCATGTGAATCTTGTACAATCATCAACAAATATTAGAAAATAGTAGGTGCCACCTAACGATCTTGTCTTCATAGGCCCACATAAATCAGTGTGTACAAGTTTGAGTGTATCCCTCTGTTTCCTATCTTTAACACTAAGAAATTCATCTCTATGTTGTTTACCAAATGCACATGCTTCATTATCAATATGCAACTTTTTCAAAACAGGAAGACCATTGACCATACCTTTGTTCTGCAAAAATAGAATATAATTGAAATTGATGTGCCCAAGTCTCTGATGCCACAAGTTTTCAGCAGACTTATCCGATGACATCAATGCTTGTTGTGGTATACTCTTCACATCCAGTTTGTAGAGGCCTCCTATACGAACAAATGTAGCAATAAGCTTCATCTGGTCCAACAAGTCTATAATCATACAATAAGATTTAAAGAATTATACCTTGAGATCCTCATCTGTAATCTTTGATATAAAAATTAGGCTTTTCTTAATACCAGGGACATACCACACATCAGATATATTCCTAATGTTTCCATCAGGCAGAGTGAGAAGGACAAATCGATGTCCCTTGATCTCATACCCTCTATCATCTCCAAGGTATACTTTTACTCCAGTGTTGGATTCTCTAAAATTTCCGAACCATTTCTTTTTACCTGTCATATGTGAGGAGGCTCCAAAATCTACCGACCAAATATCTGATTCATCCTTGTCAGTGGCTACTGTAGTCTCAACCATAAATAATCTGACATCTTAGTTCTAATATGTATCAGCCAGATGACCTGCATGTCTTTTCTGGTTGTACCTCTCCCTATCTTCCTTTTTCTTATGGCAAAATTTAGCAACATGGCCTATCTTACGACAATAAAAACATTTAGGAGCAGAGTCATGTTTATGCAAGGTCATACCTTGTGGTGTCCTTTTTCGTGATACGCTGCCTTTCTTGTGATCAACCACTGCTTTCCCCTTCGGCTTGAACTTGGTCATCAATGCAAGATCTAGATTTTGAGGTTTGAGGGACAACCTACTCTCTTCTTCTTTTAGCAAGATCTTGGTAAGCTATTCAAAGCCTGGAGGCTTCTTTTTTGCATTCAATCACATTATAAACATCTGTAATCATCTGTCATGTTGTTCATGGTAATCGTCACCAGATCACCATTTGACACATTCTCACCGATGTCAGTTAGTTTATCTTTAACCTCCTTTATCCGGGATATGAATGAAGAAACATACTCATTCTCCTCCATCTTGATGGAGAGAATCTTCTTCCTGAGGTAGAAAGTTCGACTGGTGTTCTTGATCTCGTACATTTCTTTGAGAATCATCCATATATCATTCACCGTCTTACACTCCTGAATGCGAAGGATGATGCAAACTTTGACTGATAACTTTAGGAGAACCTTTTCCTTCATCTCCCTTTTCTCCCAGTCTTGAATTGTTGTATTCGATCCACCAGTTGCAGTAGCCGGCTTGACCTTATCACCAGTGGCAATGCCATAGGAATTTTGTTCCTCAAGCAGAGTCTGGAGCTTAAACTTCCAATTAGTATAATTGGAACCATCAAGCTTATTACTCTCATTGAGATAAGCTTCAACAATTTGATTATTCATTTTGGATGAATAAAAAAATTCAATAATTTAAAACCAACCCCAGATCTTCTTTAAAAAAATGATCACTCCAAATTCCCTTTAAACAAAACGCCCCCCTTATATCAAATAATAAGTCCCTTCAGAATAATGCAGATCCCTATGATTAAAGAAACTTCGTATTTTAATTAAAGATTTCAAAAAAAAACTTCAGTAAAAAAACTTTAATTATCTAGACGATAATTATTGAAACGTTTTATTGCAAGGGGCCACCATAGCAAGTATTAAAAAATGACAGATGACTTTGATTCAACGCATATCAAGAATATCTCATTTAGTTTTCACACCCTTCTTTTTTTACTTGATCACTTTCCTTCAACAACAATTATTTCTACACCACACCATTCTTTTTGCTCACACTAGCACCCACCGTGGGGAGGAGGAGCAGCAAACCATCATCAAGTAGCAAAGAAAAAACTCGATCATCAACGATCACCTTGTGTTTTTTTGTTTCGAAGAAGCAACAAACAAAAAAATAATATCACTGTGACTTTATGAGGGCAGCGGTCTTCTCCACGGCTATCCTGGCCTCCTGCATTCTTCTCCTACTCCTTATCACACACCAACATCTTACCATAGGGAAGCAATCTTCTCCTTCTTCTCACAGCTTCCTCCATGGCCACCAACGCCACTGCTTATCTACACAAGTGATGATCTGGTGCCTAGATCACGCCCCCCCAAACGAATACTCCTCCTCGGGTTGTTTGCAACCAGCATTACGCTGATCAACAGTTGCCTCAAGCGATCTTAGCCTCCTCTGCTATTCTCCTTGGAGATCTGGCTTCCACGTGTCACCTCGGCATCCAACACTGGTGGCTCTCCAACTACAAGTCAAGAATAGCTCTCATGCAGTTCTCCTCCATGTGGATGCAACAGCAACACTCCACTGCTATGATCGTGACGTCTGCAGCTCAAGGTCGGCATGAACTTCCCACGTGGATCCACGAAGTGTTGCGCGTTTATCCACAGTGAATCTTCATTGTCATGACAATAAAACATATCAGAAGGGTAACATGTGGATCGACATGATTCTCCCTTCAAACGAAGCGTGATGATCTAGCTTCAATTGCGTCAGCCTCTCCCACTTAGGTATCGGCCCCCTCAGACCTGCAGCTCTGATACCATGTAAAGAGTTGCACAGGGAAGACATGAAATGATAAACCAAAACAAGAGGAGCTCACAGGTGTAGATCACCAGGAGCTACTTCAAGCAAAACCACACAATGTGCTTCACATTAATCTGAATATTAAATAGACACAATTTGTTAGGGACAACAAATCATATCCCAGGAGAATAGGAACTGAATAACTATAGAAAGGAAAATCACAACTATGAAACAATAATAGCATATTCTCCATTAATTCTAACATCTCTTGGTGCCTGATCTAAACCACAAAATTTTTCCACAATACATTAAACATTTTTAGTATCTCTTGGGGAATTTTGAATATATCCATCTAGAATACCGGAATCCATTGGAAAATTTCTTTGAGCATAATTAATCTTCCCCCCCATTGTAAGTCATTTATGGTCCTACTTGAGCAATGAATTTTCAAATTTAGCAATTAACCAATCCCAATCAACAATTTTGTATTTGTTAGGCTTCAAGAAACGACCCAAGTAGATGAATCCCTGAGATAGTGGTCGAATCTTCACCCCAAACAAATCGGCAATATCAATTATATAAGTTGTTTCTCCCCCATTTGAGAGGAGCTCAGATTTTATTATGTTTGTATAGAGCCCAGAAGCTTTATGGAAATCGTGGAATATCTTATGGAAAGCTTCCCATTCAGATAATTTTTCCACGCCTGTGCGAAGGATATCATCAATGAATAGGAGATGAGATAGACGGGTGTTTCTGGTGATCCCACATCCCTTGATTTTCCTAGCTTCCTTCATGGCTTGAATTTCTCTGCTGAAAGAGTCCATAACTAAAATAAATAGCAATGGGGACAAGTCACAACCTTGTCTCAACCCTCTGCTCATTTTGAAGAAATTTGTGGGCTCCCCATTAACAAGAACCACCATAGATGTGCATATGCTTAAAACCAATTTTATATAGAATCATTGACACAAATTCTCAATCAACACAGTCATATGCCCGAATAAGATCAATTTTCATAAGACGAGATCTTAGATTCCTGAACTTTATTGTGTAGATTCTCTCTTGTGCAATTGCTACAACGTCCTGAATCCACCTATTGGACAAAAACCAAACTGGTCCAACATGATGTGAGGGGATATAATCTTCTTAACCCAGTTAAGAATGAGGTTTGGCATCATTTTATAAATAGAATTTCATAATGAGATAGGTCTATAACCAGTTAATGACTTAGAGCTAGGTTTCTGAGGAATGAGCATAAGGTCAAATTGATTGCACATGTTATGTGCCCACATTTTCGGACCTCTTTCGCCATCCACACCAAATCCAATCCCATTAGATCAAAGAAGTGGAGGAATAAATCACTTAGCCATCCATCTAGCCCAAGACCTTTCTCCTTAGCCATTGAGGGTTTGATGTAACTCCTCTTTCGAAATATGCTTATCCATCGTAGTAGAATCCTCTTCGTTGAGTCAATTAGGAAAATTATTGGTGAATGAGATCTTTTCTGCCATGTGATCCTCTTCCCTATCCTGAAAATTCTTTTTGAAGAATAAGAATGCCTCCTTATATATCTCCTTATGGGAAGAAATGGTGTTCCATGTCTTAAGTTCGATAGACAAAATTGAGTTGATTCATGCCAATCTGCTTTTTTGACGCCATTCTTCGTCTTTCATTTTTAATATTTTGTATTTTCTGGCCACCAAATCTATAATCATCTTATGTTTCTATTCAGAGTAAAGGCCAAGGGAAATCAGGTCAAGAATATTGGCTATGTCCTTATCAATCGCTGCAAGCTCCTTTGTGACCTCCATTCTATGGATTTTTATCCATGCTTTGACCATCGGTTGGAGTCGCCTGAGTTTCTCCATAATGCCCCTGATTGGATCATTCAAATCCTGGCTAATGCACGAGCAACCACGATTGAAAGATCGTCTTTGCTAATGCAGGCTCATTGACCCAACGCATACTAAATTTAAAAGGGATCTTTACCTCCACCAAACCTTCCTTCCATTCCAACATTATTGCTTCATGATCAGATATTTCAGAGTAGAATGACCAAGATTTTAAAATTTTCAGCCTATGCATCAACATGGCGTCTACCAGGAATCGATCAATCCTTTTAGCAATATAAAATTTAGTTTGGATTGGTAGTATATATATTTTGGTTATAATTTTAGCGGGTAATAAATTTGAATTTTTGTTTTTAACTTTTTCCATTATTATTTTCGTTATTAAATAAAAAACCATAAAAACAAAAATTAAGTAATAATAAATTTAGAATTACTCTATATATGAATGCGTCGTTACTTAAATGTCAGCAGCTTAAATAAATTTATTAATCAATTTTTAAAATCACACATAATAGGTGCATTATATGAGTTAAATCTATACTCACATTCTTTCATTTATAAAGGTAAAAATGATTTTCCATATTTGTTTGGAGAGATTAAATTTATTTTTTTATTAGTATTTAAGTTGGTCTAACTTTTCTCAATTCCATAAAATTTTGAATTCACAATTTATGGAGAAATAAAAATGTAAAAAATAATTTTGATTATATATAGATATATATATAAAACGTTAAGCACTTTATACTATATTAAATTGTTATTTTACAAAGCAAATTATTTGTGCTACTAGTTTTCTTGAACGGAAACCAAATTAGTAATATAATTTCAGTCTTAAGGATTTTAAGACCTCATCTAACTAACACATTTTGTAAATAAAAACCTACATATATTAACATGAGAAGAAGAAAAATATTACTAGTGAGTCATAACAATTATTAAGAAAAATTTCTAGGAATTTATGCTTGTTGGTCAGATAAGGAGATGTTGGTTGATATCTTGATGTATATACCATCAATATTTTCCTCCATCACTTCTAATTTGATAAAATTATCCTGCTGAGTTCTCCTTTTCCACCCTATGTCGCCTAAAATATTCAAATGACGTTTATCCTTGTGCCAGATTCATGCCATGATCAACCAAGTGAAGGGAGTGCATGCAACGGGCCAAGTATAGTGGGATCTATAGCCCCCTTTTGTGTGAGTCGACATCCTATAATGTAAATATTTTCATCTAGCTCTTCCAAGTTGATAGAATTATCCTACTGAGTCCTCTTATGCCACCTTATGCCACCTGCGATATTAAAATGACATTTGCCCTTGTTTCAGCTTCGTGTCGTGATCAACAAAGTGAAGGGAGAACATGCAATGCACCAAGCAATGCAATGCAATCCATATCCCCCTTTCATGTAAGCTGACACCATATCAAGGCGGGGGGCAGGGAACACCTGCTCATGGGAACCCTCCTTGGGGAAAGACCTTTAATGCATTACACTGATGTGATAACCAACTACAAGCCTGCACCCATTGGCTATTACAACAATCTTTACCATGAAATTACTAGCGGGCATTTGAACCTAGGTGGGGAAGATAATAACCATTCGACCTAACCACCAGAGATAACCCTAATTACTTCTAAAAAAATATCATTTTTATAACTCTTTTTATTTGTATGCATACATTATTTTAATATATAACACTATTACGAGTGCATTGATATAAATTAAAAATGTTGATAGAAATCAAAATAGTTATTTCATATTACTTGACACATTGCCAAAATTACAAAAGTCATAAAAACAAACCAAATTATAAATTTTTATTTTATTTTCAAGTTATTTTTATATTACCTCAAAATTTCATGTTACATCATTCCAAAACATCTCATATCATCACAATTCATACCATTATGGGTCTCGGTCAGTCATGGGGAAAACTAATATGAAGCAATAATGTAATATCATGAGTCAAAGTAAAGTGTCTACTAGAATGATCAACAATTAATGTTAATAGAGAGAGTAACAAGAAGAAACATAAAATCAAAGCAAGTCATGAAAAGTGCTCAAGAATCTAATGAGGTCATCGGAGCAGGATCATATACACTAGTACTAGTAGGAGTAGAAGGCTTAGGCCACATTGAAGATGAATTTGAATATGAGTTAGACAAGCATCCATTCTAGCCAAACAAGAGAATTATTGATGTTGAATCCTTTTAATCTCATTCAAGGAAGAAATAATGTCATTTCATACTCTGTGCTTCTATTTCATGAGTCAACCTAAAAGAGTCTTTAGTTTCTGATGAAGGTTGATAGATTTTAGGCACTAGTTCCTTCATCCCCTAGTATGTCCAGTGTTAGAAATCTAGCTGACTACTTCTTCCAAGATCTCAAAGTTTGAATATGCGTAGCAACCATTTCAAGCATAAGTTTCTAACCGGTGAATTTATTCATGTATATTGGGAGGAGTGACAAAGTGGAATATGGCTACAACTTCGCACCTATGATTGGGCTTGTGGATGACCTCATTGGCTTCTACCCCCACCATCGTTGTGACTATGCATGGATTAATAAGTAATATTATTTTTTTCTAAAAATATTATTATTATTATTATTTAATATTATATTTATTCCAATTTATATATTAATTATAAAAATAATTAATTCCCCAATGGGGGTCAGGAATGAAATGACAGGGCTTCATGAGGGGTTAATAACTTCACTCCCATGCGACAATTAAATGATGAAGAGTTTTAGAGAAGCTATGGATGGAGCGTGGGTTCAAAATTTTTGAGAATGCATAAAGTTTATTTGTATGGCTTGGTTGGTTACACGTCTCGAGAGTCAATTTCTAGTTATAGGTAGTGAGTCGACAAATGATATTTAATCATTGGAGCATAGGGTGACTACTTGTTGTAGCCATATCCTGACCTTTGTCTTATGCATTAGAAGCTTAGTAAGGATTGAAATATTAATGGTGGTAATCCAGTTCATGAGGTGGTCCCAAGAATAAGCATTTGGGACCCTAGTCCAATTCAGGAAGTTTTTCCTTTGGGTTAATGTTAGGTAATAGAGTGAGAGGGTTTCATATTTTATAGAGTGAGATTCGAGTCAACTGTGGAGAAATTTCCTCTCTTGGTTGTGTAGGTACAAGTTATTGTTCAATTTTTATTTTAGTTCGGTTTTTTATTAATAAAGTCTCTGTAGTGGTGTTTGGAGTCCTGGGGCTTGTTCATGATAGCCTTAGAGAGTAGTGGAAACCTCAATTCGACTTCTGTACTACCTTTCTATAGTAATTTGTCTTTGGATGGTTAATGGGAAAATGACATTTTAGGGAGTTGGCAGAGTCTCAACTGGTGTATTGGCTCAATAGAGAGAGGTTAAATTATTGATGCATGTTGGAGGTCGAAAGATAATTTTCAAGAAATTGGCAAAAACTCTATTATCTGGTTGTTTGTATGGGGAGTGGCTGCCTCAACTAGTAAGGTATTTTGGGTGAGTTGGGAATTTTGGAAGGTTATGTGTCTTGGCGGCTGGAACACTGGGTTGATTTCTCTGAGTTGGCTTGTTCAAGTGGCTAGCTGGAGCACCATGTACCGTCAGTGAGGGTGGGCCCATTGAGGTGTTGGTCTATGAAGTCGAGGATCTTTTCACTGAGTGGATTAGTAGGATGATAGGGAGGAACTTGAGCATTAACCTATAATTTCGGTAGGATGCTTAGAACTTCCTCTACCATTTGATGTTTTAGAAGAGCAGTTTCACCAGTTGTTAGGAGCAATGGAACAGATGGCCCGTGACTGGCATGAATATCGAAATGAGGTCTTCACTTTCATGAATGACATATAGCACAATCAATGGCATATGATGGATCAATTGGTATCCCTTCGACAAGGACAAAAGTGGCTCCAAGAGAGGTTGGACAACTTTGAAGGAAGGATGGCTCACATGGAGGCTCGTGTCCATGAATTATTTTGCCAACCATGTGGCAATGGTTTGGATGACATGAATTGTGGTAATCTTACAAGTTAATGATGAATGTGGGTTGTATTTTAATCCTTGGATGATTAAGGTTTGTTTGGGAAATCTATGTATTGTCTTTAAGTTTTGTTTTGCTACTATTAGTGTCTTTTTTGCCATTACCATCCAGCCAACATGTCCGATAGGAATGAGGCTAGTGGTGTTTTGAAGTCAAGCTCATCATGATGTCAATTTCTTATGAATTAATATAATATATATATGTGTGTGTGAGAGAGAGAGAGAGAAAATATAAAATAATATTCTTATTCATGGAGACTTACTCCCACTTTACTATGGAAATTTTTAATCTACAAATAGGCATTGTTACAATACCATGGGCTTACACCATGAGTTATACACATGCCAAAAAAACTATATTTCACTTCATATGGCACTTGTTCATAAGACATTTATTTTAATTAATTTATTTAATTAAAAGAGAAAAAAGAGCATAAGAGATAAATCTCAACCCGTGGTCTATGTATAATATTAAGAATATTTCAAAATATTCCATCAAAGTTATATCCCTACAATCCAGATAATAATTATTGATAATTAAATTAAAATTCTAAAAACCCTTTTCCAAAATAAACACACCAATCAAAATTATACAAATATTATTCTAAAATAGACACATGTGTCCATAAAATTATTAAAATTACAAAATAATAGGGCATGTGCATAGAATAAACAGTGTTGTGGTGTACTATTAAGGAATTCTAGAATGTGAAAGTCATTTATTCGAAACTCTGTGGTTAAAAACCAACTATCATAGGGAATTTGTGATTAAATACTATTAAGACATTGTGGAATGCGAAAGTCATTTATTTGAAACTCTGTGGTTAAAAATCAATTGTCATAAGGACTTTGTGGTTAAATACTATTAAGGCATTTTGGAATGTGAAAGTAATTTATTCGAAAAATCAACTGTCATAAGGACTTTGTGGTTAAAAGTAAGGTTTCATAAGGACTCATGTGGCCTAGGCTGAGCAATCACCAAGTGATTTTGATGGCTTAGATGAACTTTAGTCATAAATTATCAAGCCAAAAATTAAATCAAACCTCACACAACCTAACAAACAAAACAAATTTGACCTATAATAATATAAATATTACTAAATAATTTTCTCTATCACATTACATAATAAGATAATAGATTTATAAAATAATTAATTAAAATCTCCCCTATTTAAAATGCATAAGAAAGTACATTTTAGGAAGAATTTTTGTATTTATAATTTTATAAACTGGGCAACTCTCAATGGATTTATTTATGTGTTGACTATTTTTTTAAGGAAGTTTTTTGGGTGTGAATAAATATCTTTTTATGTATTTTAAAAGATTCTCTCATACATAATTTCATCTTTAATAGATATTATTAATCTTTTTGTTGTATAGCTCTATATATACATTGTGATGTTTTGAAGATATTTATTTTTTTTTCTGATATTTTATAATTTCATATTATTTTTTATAAGAAAATTATAAAATATAATCATGTTTTATGTTATAAAGGTAAAAAATGTTAAATATTAAATTATATCCAAAACTATCAAAATTATAATTATTTTTATGTAATCATTCTAATATTAATAGTCATTTTTTAGGAAAGTATAAAGGGAGGGAAAGATCAAGTAAGATGCACCATTCCTTTTATGGCTATAGCCTTTGCTATAGGAATTATGCTATATTGAAATTTATTGTGAACTAATTCTCTCAATGAATGAGGAAAATGTTTCAACATATTTTTATAGTCATTGCTAAATGCATATTATTTTTCTCCACTTTTTTGCTTTTGTACTATGTAATAAATTAAATACCAAAATCAATTCTAACACATGTTTATTTATTTATTTTTCTTTAGTTACAAGACCATTTTTTCATTTTCTTTAGAAGTTTATGTAGAACACTAAAAAAAGTTGATAGATTTCATCTTCCAAGCAACTACAAGAACCATTTTCCTATTTTATGGATAGTTTTTCACCTTCGAACAACTAAAAAACCATTTTCCCCTTCTATAAATAGGTTTTCACATTCCAAACAACTACAATAACCATTTTAACCTTCCAAACGACTACAAGAACCATTTTCCCCTTCTATTTAAAAGTTAATATAGGCAATAGTAATAGGATGGATAACTTTTCACCTTCCAAATAACTACAGGAAGAAAGGATGGAAAAAATGAAAGGCCATATAAAATATTGGGAAAAATTAAAATATTTTGAGAATTTTATTATGAAAATTGTTTTTATTTTTATTAAATTTTATAGGAAAATTTAAAACATATTCAGAAACACATATAAATAAGATTTTTAATAAATTTATTAGTGTAAATTAATGTACTTTATTTAAAGGAAATCTAATAAAATACTTGTTTGTATAAAATTAATTAAATATCTAACCACATTAACAATAAAAAGAATTAAACTAACTTTATAACTATGAAAAACACATATTAATATTTTAAATTCTATAATATCAAATAATAAAATATAATATTAGGACATTCAAACAATAATAAACTATGAATAACATACAAATATTCATAAATATTTTAGAATTATTAACACAAACATTTGTAACCAAATTTAATAAAGTAAAAGCATGTTTTTCATATACATTAACTTTCCCTGATCAAGAATGAATTAATAGCGTTTTTTGGAAATTTTAATTAATAGCGTTTTTTGAAAATTTCCCTTGAAATTTTAATTAATAGCGTTTTTTGAAAATTTCCCTTAATTATATCGTTTTTTAATAGAACTTTTAAAATTTTAAAATAATTATCCATAATTATTTGGTGATATTAAGGATTTAACTTAAAATATTCCGAGTATTTTTAATAATGTTTTGGTGATATTAAGGATTTAACTTACTTAAAATATTGATAGTATTTTTAATAATGTTCAAAGGAATTTTTAATAATGTTTTGGTGATATTAAGGATTTAACTTTCTTAAAATATTTACAGTACTTTTAATAATGTTCGAAGGAAAAAAAGTTGAAGTTTATGTAAAAAATAATTATGTTTTTTTCCTTTTTAATAATTAAAAACAATATCATACCATGCCAATTAATATTTTACCCACTATTAAACTTTTATAACTTCGTCAATAAATAAAAAATAAAATATAAAATAATGGCACCTGTTCAACTTTAATTTTTCTCAATAATTTTATTATTTAAAAAAAAAATCTTATTATTAAAAAAATAAAACAAAACAACCATTATATTACTCTAAAAAGAGGAAAAAAGAGAACTATTATAAACAATTTCTAGCAAGCCATAATAGCTTTGGTAAAGGGTGATTCAAGCAAAACAATGAAATCCTAGGTATCTCCCTATGCATTTTTTTTAGATATATGTTTGATATATGATGCCCTGGCTATGTGATCGTTCAACCAAAGTTAGAAAGGTCAACGACTTTTGTAAATCCGTGTTGTTTCATTCCTCCTTTTTATTATTATTGATTTAGGTGAAAAAAGGTGATGTTTTTTAAGGAAAAAAAATAAATTGTTGTTTAATTTTAAAAGGTACATAGACATAATTATTTGGATGTCTATTAAGGTGGAGGAATCGCCAGGTCAATTACTTTAAGGTGGAATGGCTAGGTCGATTAATTACTTTTAATTGAAATTGAGGTAAAACAGGAAATTAAATTTTTTTCCAAAAATGGTATTTAAATTATATTTTTCAAGTTATAATAAATTTTCAGACGTTCAAAATCATGAAATTTAACTATTTAAATTTAAATTTATTAAAATCCTTACCAAAATTTATCAAAATATTACCAAAATTTTCATAATTTTCGAAACAAAACCACAATCTAATTAAACTAGGGCTAATTATTCCTTTTGCTGCTGATTGGTAACATAGACATAATTATTTCTTTTGCTGCTGATTGGTGAATGGCTGACAGCGCTCCTAACTAAACCACATTGACCTTGATGGTTTGTCCTCAGCGCTTACCTTGTCATTCAACATTTGAGAATTTAGCTGACGCTTTGCGTGCATGTTATGGAGTTGTTTATAATGCGATTTTTTGGAGATTTTGCTGATGGAATCCGGCGGAAGAAATTGAGGTTAAATCTTGATTTGTTGCAGTTAAAATGATTTTTTAATTGCATATTTGGATTCAGCACCCTGAAAAACCCCTGGGACGCTTTGATTGTGCAGAGACTGACTATCAAACTTGCGATTCGAAGAAATTGCTGCCAAATTTTGACCATAAAAAACCAACAAAAATTAAAAAGACTCATTATAGACAACTTGGCACGTTATTTCGTCCTCGGGCCTTTTTTTTGTAATTGAACGCCTCTGTGACTGAACTTTGACATTTTCCAATTTTGAAAAAGCGTATTAAACCCTAGCAACTATTATTTCACAGCTCATAGGACCATCAATGCGTTTTTGTAATTGAACGCCTATGTGACTGAACTTTGACATTTTCCAATTTTGAAAAAGCGTGTTAAACCCTAGCAACCAATATTTCACTGCTCATAGGACCATTAATGCAGTTGAAGTGTATAGGTTTATTTTTAAATTATGTATTTATTTATATGCAACTAAATTATGTATTTCTTTAAATTTAATTATTAATATATGTAACCCAACCACATTAATTAACCTATAAGCTGAAAATATGTATAGCCCAATATAGCAAACAGTTCTGGAATACACCGTGGTTACAGCTATAAATATCACTACCAGTGGAGTAGCTGAAGAGGTTGCCTTTTGACTCACCTGCATCATCATTGCGACATTCCTGAAAACTGCCTCTAATACAGTACACTATCATCCAAACTCCACCTGCTATTTGTCAACTGCTTTTCCTAACCCAACGCTATCAGTATTCAGTGTTAGTGAGGCGCGTCATCCTTCAATCTAATCCCATCCCGCAGTGGGACATTTAGTATATCAAGGACAGATTAATCCTGCATTCTTATTGCAGTTGACAGCGAAAAATCACATCAGAAAATTCTTTGGAAAAGCTGGCTTGAAAACTCCATGTGTTTGGAAAATTTTGATGGAGAATATTGCAGATTCTGATCTGCAGTTAGGTGGAGAAATTGCAAGAGAAATACAATTGGAAGAATCTTTGCGGTAGCTATCAAACAAACTCTGAAAGTGTAAATCTGCCAATAACGAAGACTTGTAAAAGAACTAAGACTCGTAAAGGGCTGTAAGATCCCAAATAACAAAATTATCAATAGATCTCCCAAACAGCGAATTTATCAATATAACTGGTATATTTAGGTGTTCAAAAAAATACGTTCAACAAAATATTGAACACAGCAGGGATCTGTAAAAAGACAGACCTTATTTCAATAAATATTTAGAAAACCAGATAGGTCAAATACTAGCAAGTCAATAGAGCCCATACCTTGACATGCATGGCTGCTCAATGCACAAGAAATCAAGACAGTGAAGCATAATTATATTTACTCGGTTTTCGTCCCTGAGATGAAACTAGAAGTAGCATAGTTAAGTTCTCAAAAATTTATAAAATAAATAGATAACTCACAATGATAATTTCACGATAATCCCACTTTCAGGGTCCTATCCCTTTTTATAGTTTTGATAGACTCTATAGAAACTTTATGTTATTGTTTTCCATCAAAATTTTAAGAAAATACCATTGTAAATATATGGGCAGATACTATATCATAGTATGTAGGAAAACGAATATTACAATGCATCGGATCGACTATATAAAAATGAAAAAATTATTACAATGGCTCAGATGGTCTATATAAAAAAAAAGAAATATTACAATGGGCAACATTGACTATATAAGAAAAAAAAGGAATATTACAATAGCCCTGAGAATTCGTCAACAGACCGTTGTCTCATCTCTTTGACCTCAGCAAAAACATAAAAACACTCAAATAATGGATGGCCAACGGAATGTCCGAGAAGATTTTGGGAGAATACTGCAAAGAGAAAACCCAAATTTGTTAGTCGGATTTTTACGTCTTTGAACCCAAATGTAACGAACACTTAATTTCAATGTGGTAAGAAAAACCTTTCACAAAAACGACGATCTGAAAGATTATGAAATTACCTATCGAGACAGCCTGCAATGAAGTGGAGGAGTCTAATGCATTGTGAAAGGAAACAATTCACCAAATGTTGTATCAACCATTTATCTTATATAAGTTTTTTAATATATGAAAAATTAAAATGTAAAATAATTATATCTTTTTATCTTTATTTTTCTTAATAATTTTATTATTTTTTTGATAATTTTATTATTAAAGCAAAAAACTATTATTTTATTGTAAAAAGAGAACAACTACTCTAAAAACCATTATCTTATTTTAAAAAGGAAACGAAAAACAGCCAATAGTGGTGGGTTGAGTTACTACTCCTAGAGTCTTGGTTGGAAAAAATGCTCTAGAGCCCTTACAATTTTGGTAGAGACCAATTTGGTGATGGTTAGTGATGTTCAACCAGTTGGAATTGTTGGTTAGGGGTTGAGGTTGTTTGACCTCTACAAGCCCTGATTTCATTTTGATGGATTTGTTTTATGAGAACCCACATTCATGCTTGAAATATGGCACAAGGAGGATTGGTTGAAGGGAGACTTGGTTCAACCAATTTATGATTGGGTGGAATGTGGAAGTCCTGAACTTGGTTGGCCTTTGCATTCATCAATATGAGCTTTCTTTCTCCTTGGTACTTTATGAGTAAATGCACTTGTTTATATGTGGCTTATATGGTTGTTATATCCTTGACTCTTACCCACATCCATTCTCTTTTCCCTAACATTTTCCTCACTTCCAACCTTCTTGACATGCTAATTCAACACGACTATAGTGACCTAGGCATGCTTTCCTCCCTTTTTTTTTATCATAGAAATAAAATTTTAAAAAGTGTGAATTAATCTCTCTCTTAAGGTCTGATAGAATGTCTTAATCATCATCATCATGAAATACTTATTAATATAAAATTAACCAAATATCCAACAATGTAAAAAATATAAATATAAACTACCTTTACAAAAATGAAAAAAATAATTAATACTTTAAATTAAATAATAACCTATAATATTAAAACATTCAAATAATAATAAACTATCAATAACATATAAATACTTTAGAAATCTTAACACAAACATCCATAACCAAACTTAATAATGTAAAAATATAGTTTTCTCATGCATCATCTTTGTCCTGTCATGAATTAATAACCTTTTCTAGGATTTTCTTTCCTAATTACATCATTAGACATGTATTTTCTGTAATAGAATTTCCAGAATTTCAAATTAATTATTAATAATTACTTGGTAGGCAGTAGAAATTTAACTTATATGAAATATTAATTAAATATTTTTAATAGTAATGAAGAATATAGAATTGAAATATATGTGAAAAATAGTTGTCTTTTTTTTTTTTCAATTAAATTAAGAAAAAAATTATATCCAAAAATATTTTATCAACTATTTACTTAGACATTCATGGCTTAATTTTTTAGACAAGCATATGAGTACAAGATCAACCAAATAACCATAAAGAAAACTATAAGCCATCCGCAAATTCACAATCTAAATTAATTAACTTATATAACTTTATTAATATATGAAAATTAAAATGTAAAATAATTATATCTTTTTATCATTATTTTTATTAATAATTTGATCAAATTTTGATATTAAAATAGAAACCATAATCTTATTGTAAAAAAGAAAATATTATAAACAATACCGAGCAACGCATAATAGTATGAAAATTAAAATGCAAAATAATTATATCTTTTTATCATTATTTTTATTAATAATTTGATTAAATTGCATTTTAATTATATCTTTTTATCATTATTTTTATTAATAATTTGATTAAATTTTGATATTTTTATTATTAAAATAGAAACCATAATCTTATGGTAAAAAGGAAAATATTATAAACAATACCTGGCAACGCATAATAGCTTAGATAAAGGATGATTCAAGAAAACAATGACATCCTAGGTATCTACAAAACCCTAGGTATCCTTTGTTGATATATATTTTTATGAGGACGCTCTCGCTACGAGATCCTTCAACCAAAATTAGAATTGTCACACAATTTTTTAAATCAATAGTCTGTCATTCATTCCTTTCTTTTCCGTGTGATGATGTTTCATCTAGTTAATAAAAAGGTGATATTTTATTTACGGAAAAAATGATATTGAATTTTAAAAGCGTTGTATACTGATGGTATAAATTTGTTCGAACGGTAGATTTTTGGTTTGAATTGGGTTAAAAAGAATTTAAAAAATAAAAATGTTGAAATGCTTGAATAGTTTTTTTAATGGTGGAATTAGATTGGTATTATATATAATTTATATTAAAAAAAATAAATTTTTAAAATTTCTATTATTTTTAAAATAATTTATGAATTCATATAGAGTAGAAAAAACTAGTTTAAATAATATAAATCAAGATTTCACTTCAAAATTTTCCACAGGTACTAGAAAAATAAAAAATTTGTACTAAAGACAACTCCATTTAAAAGGAGTTTTCTTGTCCTCACTAACTCAACTTTTATGGTGGGTTTTTCTGGTTAAATTTCTCTAAAATCTAGCAAGAATTTATTGAAATCACAAGCTTGATGGGTAATCATGTGCAATCCAAGTTTAAGGTGGGGTTTTCTCATTAAATTTATTTAAAATCCGTCAAGAATTTATTGAAATCACAAGCTTGATGGGTAATCACGTGCAATCCAAGTTTGCGGCGGTTTCTTCCCATTAAATTTATCTAAAATATGGCAGAAATTTATTGAAATCACAAGCTTGATGGGTAATCATGTGCAATGGAAGTGCCCTAGGGGTTTTGAGGGTGCTAAATCCATATATATAGTGAAAAAACTAATTTAAATAACACAAATCAATATTTCACCTCAAATTTTTCTATCGGATCCCAAGATGAAAAAGTTCAAAAAGTTCTTCATTTTAAAAGGAGTTGTCTTTAGTGAGAATTTTTGAAAGCTTTTACGATGGGTTTTTCCTGTTAAATTTTTGTAAAATCTGACAGGAATTTATTGAAGTCATAGGCTTTATGGGTAATAGTGTGCAATCCAAGTGCCCTAGGGGTTTTCCAAGGCGTTGAATTCATATATACAGAGGTTAAATAGCACAAATCAAGATCTCATCTCAAATGTCCTAGTTTAAATAACACAAATCAAGATTTCATGTCAAATGTTTCCACTGGATTCCAACATAATAATGTTCAAAAATTCGCACTAAAGACAACTCGTTTTAAAAGCAATTGTATTTAGTGCAACTTTTTTGAAGCTTTTACAGTGGGGATTTTTGGTTAAATTTCTCTAAAATTTGATAGGAATTAATTGAAATCACAAGCTTGATGGTTAATTCTGTGTAATCAAAGTGCCTTAAATATTTTCCACGGTGCAAAATCCATATATAGTAAAAAAACTAGTTTAAATAACACAAATCAAGATTTCATCTCAAATTTTTCCAAGTTGCAAAATTCAAAAAACACGACAACTCCAAAAAAACAAATAAAAATAATTATTAAAGATAATTATTATTCTTTTGCTAACTAGTTTCCGAACTTCTCCTAACATCTTGACATCTCTCCTAACTAAACATCTTTGACCTTCGTTTGAGGTCAGTGCTTCCCTCATCATTCAAAATTGAGAATTTAGGTGACGCTTTCCGTGCATGTTATTTCGCCCTCGCGCCTTTTTGTATTTGAATGCCTCTGGGACTGAACTTTCACATTTTCCGTTTTGAAATCGTATTAAACCATATGCTATAAACCCTTTGTTTAGAAAGTATCTTGGGGTTTGGTAAGCTTAATATTGGCCTCATAATAATGACCCAGAGAAAGGGTCTTTAATCCCATTCGAATCTAAGTAGAAACAATGTCGAGAAGAAAACAACTCAATGTCAAGAAATTTAGGTTAGAAAACCCTCAAATTAAGATAAAATTCAAAGAGAGAAAAATTGAGGGATCTTTGTGTTACCTGTCTAAGAAACCATGAAAGGCTAAATCGACTGGGTCACACTTGTAAACAACAAATAGATGTTTTTAAAAGGGAAGTTGTCTCAAAAAAATCTCTTTGACATCAACAAAAAGTTTAAAACCCTCAAATAATGGATGGTCTGTAAAATGTGAGAGAAGATTTAGGAGAATCCTGCATGGAAAAAGCCCATATTTGTTGATAAGTTTTTATATCTTTGAACACAAATGAAATGAACAATAATGTTCAATTTGGTAACAAAAACATTAACCAAAATGACGGACTAAAAGAAATTATCAATTACTTGTTGAAACAAATTGCAATGAAGTGGAAGAGTCTAATGCACTATGAAAAGAAATAATCTACTGGAGAAGCAAAAGATTCTTTCCAGCACATTGGGATCCTAAGCTTAGAATTCCACGTGGACAAGTTGTCGCG
>JADMIO010991007.1_pt1 | contig 54172 bp, 45 predicted proteins | sample 8958161 | NCBI WGS metagenome assembly JADMIO01 (sample SAMN16585339, study PRJNA669376) | soil metagenome | isolation source: Crop rotation soil | place: USA: Cullars Rotation, Alabama | collected 2011
CGACGGCGCCCGCGTCCGACGACAGGGCGCGGGCGCCGGGCCACGACCCGACGACGCCCGCCGTCCCGTCCGTGCACCGGTCGAGCACGACCACCACGGTCACCTCCGTGCCCGGGCGCCGCGCCTGCAGGTGGGCGCGCGCCTCGTCGAGGCTGTCGAGGCAGGCGGGCAGCAGCTCCTCCTCGTCCCGGGCGGGGACGACGACCGCGACGGTGTCGACCCGGCACGGGGCTGCCCCCGTCGGCCCCGGCGCGGTCACGGCGCGCGGAGCGGCGTCCGTGGTCACGCCCTGCCCTCCCTGCGGGCCGGGGAGCTCGTGCCCGGGGCGCCGAGGAGCTCCACGAGGAAGTCCTCCTCCTCGTGCCGGACGAGGACCTCGAGGTCGGGAGCCGCCCGGATGGCCCGGTGCACGTCCTCGCCCTCCAGCGGCCAGCCCTCCACCGGGTGCCGCCAGTCACACAGCAGGACCGTGCCGCCGGGCGCGAGCGACGACGGGATCCGCCGCACCACCTCGGCCAGCTCCTCCGGGCTCCAGAAGTAGCCCACCTCGGAGAGCACCACGAGGTCGAACCGGCCGTCCGGCCAGTCCTGCGGGACCCGGGCCCGGCGCAGCTCGACGTGGTCGCGCCACGGCTCCAGGCGGACCGTGGCCCGCCGCAGCGCCTGCGGGCTGACGTCCAGCGCGAGCACCGCGTCGGCCCGTGGTGCCAGCTCGGCGGTGAGCACGCCGGTCGAGCACCCGACCTCCAGGACCCGGCCGAGCCGCTCGGTGAGCGGGGCGGCGAGGGTGGCGGCCCGCTTGCGCCGCTCGTACCACGACGAGTCGACGTCCCAGGGGTCCTCGCTCGTGCCGAACATCTCGTCGAACACCGAATCGCGGGGGTCGGCGCCGTCGTGCTCGGCCCCGGTGGCGTCCAGGTAGGCCTCGAACGGTCGGTCGAAGTGCGCCAGCACGTGCCGGCCGAGGAGCGCCTCGTCGCCTGGCAGGTCGGACAGCGGCATGGTCTGGGACGTGTGCAGGGCCAGGGCACTGCGCTTGGCCGCAACCTGCTGGGGGCCGAGGTCGACGGCGAGGAGCCGGTCCCAGGGGGCGGTGAGCGGGTGGCCCCAGTGCCACAGCCACACCGGGTACTCCAGCAGCCTGGCACCGACGGCGCCGGCCACGGCCGCGGCCGCCCGCCCTGCCGCCTCGTGGTCGGGGTGCCCGTCCCCCTGCCACGGGGCCAGGACGAGTGTCCCCGGCCCGGTCACGTGGGGCGCCAGCGCCGCGGCAAGGGAGGCCTCGCGCGCCGCCAGGTCGCCGTCGGTCAGGTGCAGGAGCTCGAGCTCCGCGCCGGGAGCCACCTCCCGCACGGCTCGACGGACCTCGCCCTCGCGACGGGCCGCCAGCTGTGGCGGCGTGTGCGTGGGCGACGCCGGGTGCGAGGACTCACCCATCGTCGCCACGACGACGGCCACGCGAACGCCGGCCGCACCGGCGGACGCCACGAGTCCCCCGCACCCGAGCGTCTCGTCGTCGGGGTGCGCCGCCACCACGACGAGGCGCTCGACCCCGGCCAGCAGCTCACCGGGGCCGGTCCGCCGGACGCTCCCCCACTGCAGGGCAGCCACCCACTGCGACTCGTGCGTCCCGGGGTCGCGGTGGTCGAACGGCGGGGCGCCGGCCTGCCGACGGGTCTGCGTCCTCACCGGCCTGCCTCCTCGTCGTCGAGGAGCAGCTGTCCCAGGGCCGCCTGGTCACGCTCCGCGTGGTGCTGTCGGACGTACACCTGCAGGTCGGCCACCCGGGCGGCGTGGGCCTCGTCCGCCGTCAACGGCCCCGGCCCGAGCCCGTGGGCCGCGCGGGTCAGGACCTGCTCCACCGCGTCCACGACGACACCTCGCACCCGGGCCGCGAGCAGCGCGCCGGCAGCCTCCGTGGCCGCGCCGCCGTCCACGGACCCGGCGGCCTCCACCAGCGCCGCGCGGGCGGCGTGCAGCGCGGTGTCGACAGCGCCGAGGTGCATGAGGGCGACCTGGTCCGGGGCCCGCCGTCGGCCGGCCGCCAGCAGCGTGCGGGCCAGACCCACCGCACCTCCGAACCAGCAGGCCGCGACCCCGATCCCGCCCCAGGCGAAGCCCGGACGCGTGAGGTACCAGTCGTCCGCGCCCACCGGCGTCGCGGGGACCGAGTCGAACCGGGTCGCCAGGCTGGGGACGTCCCGCAGCCCACGGGCCGACCAGGTCCCACCCGCACTCGACACCCCGGGGTGTCGCAGCTCGACCGCGAAGGCCCGCCGGGATCCCCGTGCCGTGTGCGCCGTCACGACCGCGTGGCTGAGCCGGTCGGCCAGCGAGCACCACGGCTTCACGCCGTCGAGTCGCCACCCCTCGTCGTCGCTGCCGGTGGCCGTCACCCGCACGCCGGGTCCCTCGGCAGCGAACACGCCCCACGTCGACCCGGCCGGGTCGACGGACGGCTCCACCCCGGCCTGCCGCAGGATCGCCAGGGCGTCGAGGTGCGGCTCGACGACGCGGGCGGTGGTGAGGTCGAGCGCGCCGAGCGTCGCTAGGGTCGACCAGAGCCGCCTCGTGTCCCCCTCGCCGGGACCGGGGAGGACGGTGCCGAGGTGGCGCGCGAGCTCGAGCGAGGCGTCGACGTCACCGGCGGCCGAGTCCGCGGAGGCCAGGAGCTCGTCCTCGGGCCCCGCCGCCCCGGCGTCTCGTGGGCGCCCGGGCTCGAGGTGTACGGGCGCCGGCCGGGGTCCGGGGGCGCGGAGGGGCTCTGCGGAGGCAGGCGTCGGGGTCGGGGAGGCCACCACCCCACCCCATCACGCCGCGCAGGAACGTGCAGGTCAGCAACCGTGCGCGGTGTCACGGACTCCCGCACACGACGGCGCCCCGGGACACAGGTCCCGGGGCGCGGTCGTCCAGCAGCGGCGACGGCTACTGGATCAGCCTGCGGTCGCGCAGCGTGGCCAGGGCCTCCTCGAGGATGGCCTTGCCGTCGGCGTCGGAGCGCCGCTCCTTCACGTACGCGAGGTGGGTCTTGTAGGGCTCGACCTTCGGCGGAGCGGGTGGGTTCGCCTCGTCCTGGCCGGCCGGGAACCCGCAGCGCGGGCAGTCCCACGTCTCGGGGACTGCCAGCCCGGGCTCCTCGGCGAAGCTGGGCCGGGTCTGGTGGCCGTTGGCGCACCAGTACGAGACGAAGACGCGAGGAGCGGCCTCGCCGCGCTCGGCCTCGCCCATCGGGCCAGCGCCGACACGGCTGCCGCGGATTGCGTTGCCACCTGCCATGGGTCGAGTCGTCCTTCCGGGGTCAGCTGGAGAAGCGTTCGATGAGACCGAGGCCCACGATGCACGCGAACCACACGATGCCGACGGCGATCGTGAAGCGGTCGAGGTTGCGCTCGGCGACCGAGGAGGATCCGAGCGAGGTGGACATGCCGCCACCGAACATGTCCGACAGGCCGCCGCCCTTGCCCTTGTGCAGCAGGATCAGGAGGGTCAGGAACAGACCACCGAGAACCAGCAGGACCTGCAGGCCGATGCGCACGGCTTCCACGGAGCACCCATCTTCGAGTCGACGTCGTCTTTCGCCGCCGTTTCGGCAGCAGCGGTCAGGATACCTGCTCGGGGGTCAGGCAGTCGCCATGTGGTCCCGGTACCGGCAGATCGAGGCGAACTCGGCCGGGTCGGTCGACGCTCCCCCGACGAGGGCCCCGTCGACGTCCTCCTGCGCCATGATCGCCGCGACGTTGCCGGCCTTGACGGACCCGCCGTAGAGCACGCGGACGCCGTCGGCGAGGTCGCCGGAGTAGAGCTCGGCGAGCTTGGTGCGGATGGCCGCGCACACCTCCTGGGCGTCCTGCGGGGTCGCCACCTCACCGGTGCCGATCGCCCACACCGGCTCGTACGCCACGACCAGGGTCCGCGCCTGCTCCGCCGGCACGTCGGCCAGGCCGGCCTCGACCTGGGCCAGGACGTGCTCCACGTGCTCGCCCGCCTGGCGCACCTCGAGCGGCTCGCCGACGCAGAAGATGGGGGTGAGCCCGTGCCGGAAGGCCGCCTTCACCTTGCCGGCCACGACGTCGTCGGTCTCGTGGTGGTACTGGCGCCGCTCGCTGTGGCCGACGACGACGTAGGTGCACCCGAGCTTGGCGAGGAACGCCCCGGACACCTCACCGGTGTACGCGCCGCTGTCGTGCTGGGACAGGTCCTGGGCGCCGTGGCGCAGGTCGAGCCGGTCGCCGTCGATGAGCGTCTGGACCGAACGGATGTCGGTGAACGGCGGCAGCACCGCCACCTCGACGGCCGCGTAGTCGTGGCGGCCGTCGCGCAGGGTCCAGTCCAGCTTCTGCACGAGGTGCGTCGCCTGGAGGTGGTCGAGGTTCATCTTCCAGTTGCCCGCCATGAGCGGCGTGCGACCGGTGGGGGTCTTCGCGGCCATCAGCCGGCGTCCTCCTGCGTGTCCTGCTCGTCCAGGACGGTCAGGCCCGGGAGCTCCTTACCCTCGAGGTACTCCAGGCTCGCGCCGCCGCCGGTGGAGATGTGGCCGAACTGGTCGTCGGCGAAGCCGAGCTGGCGCACCGCCGCGGCGGAGTCGCCGCCGCCCACCACGGTGAGCGCACCCTCCTCGGTGAGCTCGACCAGGGCCCTGGCGACGGCCTCGGTGCCCGCGGCATACGGCTGCATCTCGAACGCGCCCATCGGGCCGTTCCAGAAGACGGTGCGGCAGTCCTTGAGCTTCTCGGCGAACAGGACGCCGGACTCGGGTCCGATGTCCAGGCCCATCCGGTCGGCGGGGATGGCGCCGGCCGGGACGACCTCGTGGTCGGCGTCGGCCGAGAACGCGGTGGCGGCGACGATGTCGACCGGCAGCACGATCTCGACGCCGCGCTCCTTCGACTGGTCGAGGTAGCCCTTGACCCGCTCGACCTGGTCTGCCTCGAGCAGCGAGGTGCCGACCTCGTAGTCCTGGGCCTTGAGGAACGTGAAGACCATGCCGCCGCCGATGAGCAGCCGGTCCGCGGTCTGCAGCAGGTTGTCGATGACGCCGAGCTTGTCCGACACCTTCGCGCCGCCCAGCACCACGGCATACGGGCGCTCGGGGTCCTCGGTGAGCCGGCGCAGCACGCCGACCTCGGTCTGGACGAGGCCACCGACCGCCGCCGGCAGCAGGCGCGCCACGTCGTAGACGGACGCCTGCTTGCGGTGCACGACCCCGAACCCGTCGGAGACGTAGGCGTCGGCCAGTCCGGCCAGCGCACGGGCGAACGCGGCCCGCTCCTCGTCGGTCTTGGCGGTCTCGCCCGGGTTGAACCGGAGGTTCTCGAGCAGCACGACGTCGCCGTCCTGCGCAGCGTCCACCGCCGCTCGGGCGCTGTCCCCGACCGTGTCGGTCGCGAACGCGACGTCGCGGCCCAGCAGCTCCCCGAGGCGGGCCGCCACCGGGCGCAGGGAGTACCGGTCCTCGGGGGCGCCCTTGGGCCGCCCGAGGTGGGCGCACACGACGACGCGCGCGCCCGCCTCGGACAGGGCGGTGATGGTCGGTACCGAGGCCCGGATGCGGCCGTCGTCGGTGATCGTGGTCCCGTCGAGGGGCACGTTGAGGTCGGACCGGACGAGCACGCGCTTGCCGCGCAGGTCGCCCAGGTCGGCGATGGCACGCATCAGGACTGGCTCCGTATCGGTGGGGTCGCCCGGCGCGTCAGAGCTGGGTGCCGACGAGCAGGGTGAGGTCGGCGAGGCGGTTGGAGTAGCCCCACTCGTTGTCGTACCAGCCGATGACCTTGACCTGGTTGCCGATCACCTTGGTGAGGCCGGCGTCGAAGATGCAGGACGACGGGTCGGTCTCGATGTCCTTGGAGACGATCTCGTCCTCGGTGTAGCGCAGGATGCCCTTCAGCGGGCCCTCGGCGGCGGCCTTGACCGCGGCGTTGACCTCCTCGGCCGTCACCTCGCGGGACGCCTCGAAGGTGAGGTCCGTCGCGGAGCCGGTCGCGATCGGGACGCGCAGCGCGAAGCCGTCGAGCTTGCCCTTGAGCTCCGGCAGCACCAGGCCGATGGCCTTCGCGGCACCCGTGGACGTCGGCACGATGTTGAGCGCGGCGGCGCGGGCGCGGCGCAGGTCCTTGTGCGGGCCGTCCTGGAGGTTCTGGTCCTGGGTGTACGCGTGGATGGTCGTCATCAGGCCCTTGACGATGCCCACGGAGTCGTTGAGCGCCTTGGCCATCGGGCCGAGGCAGTTCGTGGTGCACGACGCGTTCGAGATGATGTGGTGGTTCGCCGGGTCGTAGTCGGAGTCATTGACGCCGAGCACGATGGTGACGTCCTCGTTCTTGGCCGGCGCGGAGATGATGACCTTCTTGGCGCCGTTGTCGAGGTGGACCTTGGCCTTGGTGGCGTCGGTGAAGATCCCGGTGGACTCGATGACGACGTCGGCGCCCAGCTCGCCCCACTTGAGGTTGTTGGGGTCGCGCTCGGCGAACGCCTTGAAGGTCTTCCCGCCGGCCGTGATGTCGGTGTCGGTCGAGGTGACGTCGCCGTCGAAGCGACCGAGGATCGAGTCGTACTTGAGCAGGTGGGCCAGGGTGGCGTTGTCGGTGAGGTCGTTCACGGCGACGACCTCGATGTCGGCGCCGGAGGCCTCCACGGCGCGGAAGAAGTTGCGGCCGATGCGGCCGAAGCCGTTGATACCAACGCGAACGGTCACGGTTCACTGCCCTTCGAGACGAGGTGGTGCGCCGCGTCGTCGCGGCACGCTTGCTTCGCGTCCGACCCTATCGGCTGGGTCGGGCGCCGCACAGGGCGGTCCGGCGTACGGGCTGGTAACCCGCGAGGGGGTTGACGCCCGGTGCCCCGGACCCTGCGCACCTGCCCGATGTCACGGGGAGGGAGCCCCGCGGTCGGGTCAGCTGTCGCCGCCGAAGAGGTCCCGGGTGTAGACCTTGTCGGCGACGTGCTCGAGCTCGGGAACCATGCGGTTGGCGACGATGACGTCGGACACGGCGGTGAACTCCTCGAGGTCGCGCACGACCCGCGAGCCGAAGAAGTGGTCGTCCCTGAGCGCGGGCTCGTAGACCACGACGTCGACGCCCTTGGCCTTGATCCGCTTCATGATCCCCTGCACGCTGCTGGACCGGAAGTTGTCCGAGCCCGACTTCATGATGAGCCGGTGGATGCCGACGACGCGTGGCCCCCGTCGCAGGATGTCGGTGGCGATGAAGTCCTTGCGGGTCGTGTTGGCCGTCACGATCGCCTCGATGAGGCTCTGCGGCACGTCCTGGTAGTTGGCCAGCAGCTGCTTGGTGTCCTTGGGCAGGCAGTAGCCGCCGTAGCCGAACGACGGGTTGTTGTACCCCGGACCGATCCGGGGGTCGAGGCCGACGCCCTCGATGATCTGGCGGGTGTCGAGGTCGTGGGTCAGCGCGAAGGTGTCGAGCTCGTTGAAGAACGCGACGCGCATCGCGAGGTAGGTGTTGGCGAAGAGCTTGATCGCCTCGGCCTCGGTGCTGTCGGTGAGCAGCACGGGCACGTCGGGCTCCTCGGCGGCCCCCCGCAGCAGCTCGGCGAAGGCCTTGCCCCGCTCGCCGCGGTCGCCCACCACGATCCGCGTCGGGTGCAGGCTGTCCCAGAGCGCCTTGCCCTCGCGGAGGAACTCGGGGCTGAAGACGACCGGGATGCCCAGCCGGGCCGACAGCGACCGGGTGAACCCGACCGGCACGGTGGACTTCACGACGACGGTGGCCTGCGGGTTGAGGCGCGCTGCGTCGGAGGCGACCTGCTCGACGGTCGAGGTGTCGAAGTAGTTGGTCACCGGGTCGTAGTCGGTCGGGGTGGCGACGACGACGAACTCGGCCCCGGCATACGCCTCCTCGGGCACGGTCGTGAACGACAGCCGCAGCCCGCCGCGCGCCAGGCGCCGCTCGATGTCCGCGTCCACGATCGGGCTGTGCCCGCCGCGCAGCCGCTCGACCCGCTCCTCGTCGATGTCGAGGGCGACGACGTCGTGGTCCCCCGACAGCAGGACGGCGATCGAGAGGCCGACGTACCCGGTGCCGACGACGGTGACGCGCACCCTCAGGCCTCGAGCATGTCGGGGGTGAGGTTGGCGTCCGTCCCCGGGATGCCGAGGTCCTCGGCGCGCTTGTCCGCCATCGCGAGCAGGCGGCGGATCCGCCCGGCCACGGCGTCCTTGGTCATCGGCGGCTGGGCCAGCTGGCCGAGCTCCTCGAGCGAGGCCTGCTTGTGCTCGAGCCGCAGCTCGCCCGCCTCGCGCAGGTGGTCGGGGATGTCCTCGCCGAGGATCTCCATGGCCCGCTGCACCCGCGCACCTGCGGCCACGGCCGCGCGGGCCGAGCGCCGGAGGTTGGCGTCGTCGAAGTTGGCCAGCCGGTTGGCCGTGGCCCGGACCTCGCGCCGCATCCGGCGCTCCTCCCAGGCGAGGACGGCCTCGTGGGCACCGAGGCGGGTCAGCATCGCGCCGATGGCGTCGCCGTCGCGGATCACGACCCGGTCGACACCGCGGACCTCGCGCGCCTTGGCGGAGATCCCCAGCCGGCGGGCGGCCCCCACGAGCGCGAGGGCGGCCTCGGGCCCCGGGCAGGTGACCTCGAGGGCGGACGAGCGCCCGGGCTCGGTGAGCGAGCCGTGGGCGAGGAAGGCCCCGCGCCAGGCGGCCTCGGCATCGCAGGAGGAGGCGCTGACGACCTTGGGGGGAAGTCCGCGCACCGGGCGGCCACGGGAGTCGATGAGCCCCGTCTGGCGGGCCAGTGCCTCGCCGTCCTGGACGACCCGGACGACGTACCGGCTGCCCTTGCGCAGGCCACCCGCGGCGAGCACCAGCACCTCGGACGGGTGGCCGTAGAGGTCGGCGATGCTCTTGCGCAGCCGGCGGGCGGCGTTCGCCGTGTCGAGCTCGGCCTCGACGACGATCCGGCCGCCGACGATGTGCAGGCCCCCGGCGAACCGCAGCGTGGCGGCAACCTCGGACTTGCGGCAGCAGGGCTTGGTCACGTCCAGCCTGCTGAGCTCGTCCTTGACCCGTGCCGTCATCGCCATCCGCTCATCCTGCCCATCTCGTTCATGCCGCGCCCCTGGAACCGAAGACGTCACGATACGCCGCGGCGAGCCGCAACGAGTCATGCTGGCCGGGCGCCCCTCGGCGGGCGACCGGCGCGAGCACCAGCTCGGCCCCGAGGCGGCCGGCCGTGGCCCGCAGCCCGACCTCGTCGTCGACCGCGCCGGGGTCGGCGAGGACGACGTCGAAGCGCATCCGGGGCGCGTGGTCGGCCAGCACCTCGAGCTGTCCGGCGGCCGAGATGCCCGCGGTCTCGCCCGAGTGCTCGAGGTTGAGGGTGAGGCAGCGACGGGCCGCGGTGTCGTGCAGCGCGTCCCGCAGCGCGGGCACCATGAGGTGCGGCATCACCGAGGTGAACCAGGAGCCCGGGCCGAGGATGACCCAGTCGGCGTCGCGCACGGCGTCGACCGTGGCCGGGGCGGCCGGGGGGTCCTCGGGCTCGAGGGCGATGCTGCGCACCGTGCCCCGGGTGCTGGCCACGGCCACCTGGCCGCGCAGCGTCGTGACGGCGTCGGGATGGGCGGGGTCGAGCCCGGCCACCCGGGCGGTGATCTCGAGGGGCACGGCGGCCATCGGCAGGACCCGTCCGCGCGCGTTGAGCAGCCGCCCGACCAGGTCGAGGCCCGTGACCGGGTCGTCGTGCAGGTCCCACAGGGCGGTGATGAGCAGGTTGCCCAGCGCGTGGCCGTTCAGCGGTCCGTCGCCCTGGAAGCGGTGCTGCAGGACGTCGCGCCAGGTGTGGCCCCACTCGGTGTCGTCGCACAGCGCCGTGACCGCCATCCGCAGGTCGCCGGGTGGCAGGACCCCGAACTCCTCGCGGAGCCGGCCGGACGAGCCGCCGTTGTCGGCCACGGTCACGACGGCGGTGATGTCGTCGGTGACGAGCTTGAGCGCCTCGAGCGACGCGGCTAGGCCGTGGCCGCCGCCCAGGGCGACGACGGCGGGTCCGCTCACTCCTGCCCCAGGTCGCGGTGGACCACGAAGGTCGCGATCTCGGGGCTGCCGAGCCGCTGGCGCAGGGCCTCCGCGGTGGCGACCGAGCGGTGCTTGCCGCCCGTGCAGCCGACCGCGAGGGTGACGTAGCGCCGCCCCTCGCGCAGGTACCCGGCGGTGACCGGCTTCATGAGGTCCACGACGCGGTCGAGGAACTCCTCGGCCCCCGGCTGGCTCATGACGTACTCGGCGACCGGCTGGTCCTGCCCGGTGAACGGCCTCAGCTCGGGGATCCAGAACGGGTTCGGCAGGAACCGCATGTCGAAGACGAAGTCGGCGTCGAGCGGGACGCCGTACTTGAAGCCGAACGACATGAGCGCGATCCGCAGCTTGGGCCCGCGCTCGGACGAGAAGACGGGGTGCACCTTCTTCGCCAGCTGGTGGACGTTGAGGCCGGAGGTGTCGATGACGACGTCGGCCCGGGCCCGCAGGTCGGAGAGCAGCTCCCGCTCGCGGGTGATGCCGTCGAGGAGGCGGCCCTCGCCCTGGAGCGGGTGGGGGCGGCGCACCGACTCGAACCGGCGCACCAGCGCCTCGTCGGTGGCGTCGAGGAAGACGACGCTGGGCTGCCAGCCCCGGGCGCTCAGCTCGTTGAGGGCGGTCTGCAGGTGGGCGAAGAACCCGCGCGCCCGGACGTCGACGACGGCCGCCAGCCTGGGCAGGTCGGCCGGGCGGGGCGTCGAGTGCGTCAGCTCGACGAGGGAGACCAGCAGGTGGGGCGGGAGGTTGTCGATGACGTACCAGCCGGAGTCCTCGAGGACGTTGGCGGCGGTCGTGCGGCCGGCCCCGGACATGCCGGTGACGATGACGAGCTCGTTCTGGCGCAGGCCGGGAGTGGCCGGGCTGCCGGACTCCTGCGTGTCCTGCGCGCCACCACTCACTGCTGCACCTCGTCCTCGACGATCTCACCGGTCATGAGGTTCACCGCGGGTGCGGGCGACCCCTCCGAGGCCAACTCTGCCGCAATCGTGGCCGCCAGCGCAGGCCCGATGCCGGAAACCGCCTGGAGCTCCTCGACCGTGGCCGCCCGGACCTTCTTCACCGAGCCGAAGTGCCGCAGCAGCGCCTTGCGGCGCGACTCCCCCAGGCCCGGTATGCCGTCCAGGACGCTGGCCGTCATGGCCTTGGACCGTCGCTGGCGGTGGAAGGTGATGGCGAACCGGTGCGCCTCGTCGCGGACGCGCTGGAGCAGGTAGAGGCCCTCACTCGTCCGGGGCAGGATCACGGGGTGGTCCTGCCCGGGGACCCAGACCTCCTCGAGCCGCTTGGCGAGGCCGACGACGGCGACGTCGTCGATGCCCAGGCGCTCGAGCGCGGCACAGGCGGCGTTGACCTGGGGCAGGCCGCCGTCGACGACGACGAGGTTGGGCGGGTAGGCGAACTTCTTCGGCCGGCCGGTGTCGGGGTCGATCCGCTCGGGGCCGCTGTCGGGGTCGGGACCGAGCTCGACGTCGGAGGCGGTGTCCCGCTCCTCGAGGTAGCGCTGGAACCGGCGGGTGAGCACCTCGTCCATCGCCGCGGTGTCGTCGACCTGCTCCCCGCGGATGACGAACCTCCGGTACTCGGACTTGCGGGCCAGCCCGTCCTCGAAGACGACCATCGAGCCCACGACCTGCGAGCCCTGGATGTGGCTGATGTCGAAGCACTCGATCCGCAGGGGTGCGTCGGCGAGCTCGAGGGTCTCCTGCAGCTCCTGGAGTGCCTGGCTGCGGGCCGTCAGGTCGCCCGCCCGGGCCAGCTTGTGCCGGGCCAGCGACTGCTCGGCGTTGCGCCGGACGGTCTCAAGCAGGGTGCGCTTGTCGCCGCGCTGCGGCACGCGCAGCTGGACCCCGGAGCCGCGCAGCGCCCCGAGCCACTCGGCGACCGCGTCGTCGTCCTCGGGCAGGACGGGGACGAGCACCTCGCGGGGGACGCCCTCGCCGGTCTCCCCGCCGTAGACCTGCTGGAGGAGGTGGCCGACGACCTCCGGCACCGACTCGGCGTCCATCTCGGCCACCCAGCCGCGCTGACCCCGGATGCGGCCGCCCCGGACGTGGAACACCTGGGCTGCCACCTCGAGCCCGTCCTCGGCCAGGGCGAAGACGTCGGCGTCGGTGCCGTCGCCCAGGACGACCGCGGACTTCTCCAGCGCCTTGCCGAGCGCGACCAGGTCGTCGCGCAGGCGGGCGGCCTGCTCGAACTCGAGCTCACGAGAGGCGGCCGCCATCTCGCGCTCCAGCCGCTTGACGAAGCGGGTGGTGTCGCCGCCCATGAAGTCGCAGAAGTCGTCGGCGATCCGCCGGTGCTCCTCCGCGCTCACCCGGCCCACGCAGGGCGCCGAGCACTTGTCGATGTAGCCGAGCAGGCAGGGCCGGCCGACCTGGCCGGCCCGCTTGAACACGCCCGAGGAGCAGGTCCGCACGGGGAACACCCGCAGCAGCAGGTCGAGGGTCTCGCGGATGGCCCAGGCGTGGGCGTACGGGCCGAAGTAGCGGGTGCCCTTGCGCTTGGCGCCCCGCATCACCTGGGCCCGGGGGTACTCCTCCCCCAGGGTCACGGCCAGGTAGGGGTAGGACTTGTCGTCGCGGTACTTGACGTTGAACCGCGGGTCGAACTCCTTGATCCAGGAGTACTCGAGCTGAAGGGCCTCCACCTCGGTCGCCACGACGGTCCACTCGACGCTGGTCGCGGTCGTGACCATCGTCTGGGTGCGCGGGTGTAGCTGGGCGAGGTCCTGGAAGTAGGAGGACAGCCTCGGCCGCAGCGACTTCGCCTTGCCGACGTAGATGACCCGCCCGGTGCGGTCGCGGAACCGGTAGACGCCCGGGTCGACGGGGATCTCCCCCGGAGCGGGACGGTAGGTCGACGGGTCAGCCACGGCTCCACTCTATGGACGCGCCCCGACGGGCCGGCCACGTGGGCGGCAGGGCGCCGCATGGGTGGCGGGCCGGCACATTGGCTGCGGGCCCGGCCGCGACGTGGTCGGCGCCGTCAGGCGGGCGCGGCGTCAGCTCACCTGGATGCCGTCGGTGCCCAGGGTGACCTTCTTCTCCGCCAGCGGCGCCGGGGCCGGCCCGACCTTGACCTGTCCGGTGGCCGCGTCGTACTCGCTGCCGTGGCCGCACGGCGAGCCGCAGGTGATGACGCCGTTCTCGACCTTGCTCACCAGGCACCCCTGGTGGGTGCACACGGCGGTAAAGGCCTTGAACTCGCCGGCCTTGGGCTGGGTCACCACGATCTTCTGGTCGGGGAAGATCCGGCCGCCCCCGACCGGGATGCTCGCCTTGTCGATGGCGCTCTTGACGGCCTCCTTCGCCGAGCTCGTGGCGGAGCCGACGCTGTTCGCGGCGTCCTGGGCGGAGCTGCAGCCGGCGACCACGCCGACGCCCGCGATACCTGCGATGGCCAGGACGGTGCGGCGGGTGGGACCGGTGCCGGTGGTCTCTTCGGGGTGGGTCATGGAGGAACGCCTTTCGGGAGCAGTGCTCGTGGTCGGGGCCGGAGGCCCGAGTATGCAGGGGCGACGTGGGAGCCGCCCGGCGCGGGCGGTCCGACACCGGGACAACGGGTGCGGGCGGCCGACGGTTCACCCGCGCAGGTCGCAGACTGGTAACGACACGGTCACGCTGGTCCCAAGCACCTCCCCCCGGCAGCACCGCGCGAGGCATAGTCTGCACAAACCCCAGCCGGGGCTGACGCGGGTCGCCCCTACGGACCCGCAAGCACGATTGACTTCAGGAGGAGTCTTGCGTTCTGTCTTCAAGATCGGCGCGCCGGTGGTTGCCGCCGCGCTCGCACTGAGTGCCTGTGGTGGCACGAGCGGCGGCGGTGGCAGCTCCGCGGGCGGCGGTGGCAAGGCCTGTGACCTCAAGATCGGTTTCTTCGGCGCCCTCACCGGCGACGCGGCCAACCTGGGCATCAACATCAAGAACGGTGCCGAGCTCGCCGTCAACCAGTACAACGACAAGCACTCGGACTGCAAGGTCACGCTCGTCTCGTTCGACTCCCAGGGCGACCCGGCCATCGCGCCCGGGCTGGCCCAGAAGGCCGTCACCGACAAGAAGCTGGTCGGCATCGTCGGCCCCGCCTTCTCCGGCGAGTCCAAGGCTGCCGACCCCATCTTCGACAAGGCCGGCCTGAACATCATCTCGGCCTCCGCCACCAACCCGGCGCTCGCGGAGAACGGCTGGAAGACCTTCCACCGCATCCTCGGCAACGACGCCACGCAGGGCCCGGCGGCGGCCAAGTACATGAAGGACATCCTCAAGGCCCAGAAGATCTTCGTCTCCGACGACACGTCCGAGTACGGCAAGGGCCTGGCGGACATCGTCAAGAAGGACCTCGGGTCCCTCGTGGTCGGCACCGACGAGACCGCGGCCGACGGCAAGCAGGACGACTTCTCGCCGACCGTGACCAAGGCCAAGGCCTCGGGCGCGACCGCGTTCTTCTACGGCGGCTACTACTCGAACGCCTCCAAGCTGGTCAAGCAGCTCAAGGACGGTGGCTTCACCGGGACCTTCGTCGCCGCCGACGGCGTCAAGGACGACGGCTTCATCAAGGGTGCCGGCCAGGCGGCCGAGGGCGCGATCCTCACCTGCCCGTGCCTCCCGCCCGACAAGGCGCCCGAGTTCGCGGCCGCGTACAAGAAGGCCTACAACTCCGACCCGGCCACCTACTCGGCCGAGGCCTACGACGCTGCGAACGTCTTCCTGGACGCGATCGCGGCCGGCAAGACCTCGTCCGCCGACGTCAACTCCTTCATCGCCTCCTACGACAAGCAGGGCGTGACGAAGAAGGTCAAGTTCGACTCCAAGGGTGAGCCGGCCGAGGTCTCCGTGTGGGCCTACAAGGTGAGCGGCGGCAAGATCGTGCCCGACCAGGAAATCAAGTAACGACGCACTGGTAGCGGCCAGGACCCTCCTCAGTCAGGGTCCTGGCCGCTACCGTGTTCCCACCCGGACGCCGGGACCGGGCCGGTCGCCTCCCCCAGCACCTGCCCGCGCAGGTCCCCCCTCACACGGAGGTCTGATGGATCTTCTGCTCAACCACTTCTGGGAACTCACGATCACCGGACTGGCCTTCGGGGCCATCTACGCCCTCATCGCCCTCGGGTACACGCTGGTCTACGGCGTCCTGCGCCTGATCAACTTCGCGCACTCCGAGGTCTTCATGTGGGGCAGCTTCGCGGCGGTGTGGGTCCTGATCGCCATCGGCGGTGGCAGGGCCACCGGCGCGGGCCTGGTCGGCTACCTCGTCGTCGGCTTCGCGGCCGCCATGCTGGTCTCGGCCCTGGTCGCCCTGGGGCTGGAGTTCGTGGCCTACCGGCCCCTGCGCAAGCGCAACTCCCCGCCGCTCATCGCGCTCATCTCCGCGATCGGCGCCTCGTACACCCTGTCCGAGGCGATGGGCCTGCGCGACAAGCCGTTCAAGGCCCTGGGCCTGGACGTGCAGCTGGCCGACTACGTCGGACGGCCGCGTGAGGCCTCCCCCTTCCCGCTCCAGATCAGCACGGTCCGGCTGTTCACCATCGGTGACTACCAGGTCTCGAACAAGGACCTCATCGTCCTCGGCTCGGCCATCGTCATGATGGTCGTGCTCGACCAGTTCGTGAAGCGCTCCCGCCTCGGGCGCGGCATCCGGGCCGTCGCCCAGGACCCCGAGGCCGCGGCGCTCATGGGTGTCAACCGGGACCGTGTCATCCGGCTCACCTTCGTCCTCGGCGGCGCCATGGCCGGCGCCGCGGCGATGATGTACCTCATCAAGGTCGGGCAGACCCGGTACAACGCGGGCTTCCTGCTCGGCGTCAAGGCCTTCACGGCCGCCGTCCTCGGCGGCATCGGCAACCTGCGCGGCGCCCTGCTCGGTGGCTTCGTCCTCGGCGTCGCCGAGAGCTACGGCTCCGCGATCTTCGGGTCGAACTGGAAGGACGTCGTGTCGTTCACGCTGCTCGTCGTCATCCTGCTGTTCCGCCCGACCGGCCTCCTCGGCGAGTCCCTCGGAAAGGCACGCGCATGAACGGTGTCCGCAGCTTCTTCTCCGGCGTCGCCGACCGCTACCGCGCGCTGCCCCGCTGGGCCCGGATCGTCCTGGTCCTCGCGCTCGTCGTCGTGGTCTACCTGCTCCCGATCCTCAACCCCCCGTTCATCACGACGCAGGACTCCGACTTCGGTGCGGTGCTCTTCCTGTGCGCGTTGTACGCGCTGGTGGCGATCGGGCTCAACATCGTCATCGGGTATGCCGGCCTGCTCGACCTCGGGTACATCGGCTTCTTCGCGATCGGCGCCTACACCGTGGGTGTCCTCGGCTCGCAGCACGCCAAGCTCCCGCTCCTGCTGTGCATCCCGGCGGCGATGCTCGTCACCCTCATCTCGGGCATCATCCTGGGCGCGCCGACCCTCCGGGTCCGCGGCGACTACCTGGCCATCGTCACCCTCGGCTTCGGTGAGATCGTCCGGCTCATCCTGGTCAACGGCGACACCCTGACCAACGGCAGCCGCGGCATCTCCAACATCCCGACGCCCCCGAGCGTGGTGCTGTTCTCGCTGCCCCACCTGGAGTGGAACGGCCTGGTCGCGACCCTGAACCTCGACAACACGAGCACGGCGTTCGAGTTCAGCGTCACCGACTCGGTGCCGTACTACTGGCTGGCGCTGACCTTCGTGCTCATCGTGCTGTTCCTCGACTGGCGGATGCAGAACTCCCGCGTCGGCCGGGCGTGGGAGGCCACGCGCGAGGACGAGGACGCCGCCGAGCTCATGGGCGTGCCGACCTTCCGGTTCAAGCTGCTGGCGTTCGCCACCGGTGCCGCGATCGGCGGCCTGTCCGGCGCGCTCTTCGCCACCAAGCAGCAGTTCATCAACCCGGACAACTTCACCATCCTGTACTCCGTGCTGTTCGTGGCGATGGTCGTCGTCGGCGGCCAGGGCAACCGGTGGGGCGTCGTGGTCGCGGCCGCGCTGCTCACCTGGGCGCCCGAGAAGTTCCGTTTCCTGTCCGATGCCCGCTTCCTGCTCTTCGGCATCGCGCTGATGGCCCTGGCGATCTTCCGGCCGCAGGGGCTGCTGCCCCCGCGGCGCTCGGTCCGCGCGAAACGGGCCGACGAGGTCGCCCCCGACCAGATCGACGCGGAAGGAGTCGCTCGTGTCTGACACCGCCCCCGACCCGGAGCTGCGCAAGGGCACCCGGGTGGACGACGACAGCGTCCTCGGACCCGACACCGAGGCGACGCCCGACACGTCGGTCGACATCTCGGTCGAGGAGGTCCAGCACCTCCCTCCGGGCAAGATGCTCGAGGTCGACGACGTGACGCTGCGCTTCGGCGGCGTCACCGCGCTCGACGGCGTCTCGTTCCACATCAACACCGGCGAGATCCTCGGGCTCATCGGCCCCAACGGCGCCGGCAAGACGACCTGCTTCAACGTGATGACGGGCGTCTACCAGCCCACGTCCGGCGACGTGCGGTTCATGGGCGAGCCACTGGGCCGGCGCAAGAAGTTCCAGATCACCAAGCTGGGGATCGCGCGCACGTTCCAGAACATCCGCCTGTTCCACAACATGACCGCCCTGGAGAACGTCCTCGTCGGGGCCGACGCCCACCACTCCACCGGCATGGGGACCGCGCTCCTGCGCCTGCCCAAGCACCGGGCCGAGGAGACCGAGGGCATGGAGCGCGGCTACGAGCTGCTCAAGTTCATGGGCCTGGACAAGCGGGCCGACGAGCTCGCCCGCAACCTCCCGTACGGCGACCAGCGCCGGCTCGAGATCGCGCGGGCGCTGGCCACCAACCCCAAGCTCCTGTGCCTCGACGAGCCGGCCGCCGGGTTCAACCCCGCGGAGAAGGCCCGGCTCATGGAGCTGATCCAGTCGATCCGCGACCAGGGCTACACCGTCCTGCTCATCGAGCACGACATGAAGCTCGTCATGGGCGTCACCGACCGGATCGTCGTGCTGGAGTTCGGCAAGAAGATCGCCGAGGGCAAGCCGGCGGAGATCCAGGACAACCCCGCGGTCATCGCCGCCTACCTGGGAGTGGATGAGAATGCTTCTTGAGGTCGACGACCTCTGCGTCAACTACGGCCGGATCGAGGCGATCCGCAACATCACCTTCCGGGTCGAGGAGGGTGAGGTCGTCACCCTCATCGGGGCGAACGGTGCCGGCAAGACCACGACCATGAAGACCGTGTCGGGCCTGCGCCCCGTCCGGGCGGGCACGATCCGCTTCGAGGGCCAGGACATCACCGCCATGCCGGCGCACGACCGGCCGGTGCTGGGCATCGCGCAGTCGCCCGAGGGCCGCGGCTGCTTCGTCGGGATGACGGTGACCGAGAACCTCGACATGGGCGCGTACGCCCGCAAGGACCGCAAGACGGGCAAGGTGCGCGAAGACCTCGACCGGGTCTTCGGTCTCTTCCCGCGGCTGGCGGAACGGCGCACCCAGGTGGCCGGCACGATGTCGGGTGGCGAGCAGCAGATGCTCGCCATCGGACGGGCCCTGATGGCCTCCCCGAAGCTGCTGCTGCTCGACGAGCCGTCCATGGGTCTCGCGCCCAAGCTCATCCAGCAGATCTTCGAGATCATCACCGAGATCAACAAGCAGGGCACGACGGTGCTGCTCGTCGAGCAGAACGCCGCGCAGGCCCTGAAGCGGGCCCACCGGGCCTACATCCTCGAGACCGGGGAGATCGTCCGCGAGGGCACCGGGCAGGAGCTCGCCAACGACCCGGCGGTCAAGGCGGCGTACCTCGGCGGCGACCTGTAGCCGCACCCGGCAGCACCACGTCGAAGGGCCCCGGAGGACGACCTCCGGGGCCCTTCGCGTACAGGGGCGTCAGCCCTTCGTGCGCGTCGCCTTCGTGACGGCGGCCTTCTTCGCCGGGGCCTTCCTTGCCGTCGCCTTCGTCGCAGCAGCCTTCGTCGTCGCAGCGGTCTTCTTCGGGGCGGCAGCCTTCGTCGTCGCAGCGGTCTTCTTCGGGGCGGCGGTCCTGCTCGTGGTGCTGGCGGTGGCCCGGGTGGCCGCGCGCGTGGTCGCCGCGGACGCCGCGGCCGTCTTCTTCGTCGCCCGGCTCCCGGTCGGCCTCGACACCGTGCGCGCGCTCCTGGCCAGGACCGGCGCGAGGAAGCGCCCGGTGTGGCTGTCCTCGACCTGGGCGACCTGCTCGGGGGTGCCCTCGGCGATGACCATGCCGCCGCCGTTGCCGCCCTCGGGGCCCATGTCGATGATCCAGTCGGCGTTCTTGATGACGTCGAGGTTGTGCTCGATGACGATCACCGTGTTGCCCTTGTCGACCAGGCCCTGGAGGACGAGCAGCAGCTTGCGGATGTCCTCGAAGTGCAGACCGGTGGTCGGCTCGTCGAGGACGTAGATGGTCCGGCCGGTCGAGCGCTTCTGCAGCTCCGAGGCGAGCTTGACCCGCTGCGCCTCGCCACCGGACAGGGTCGGCGCCGGCTGGCCGAGCCGGACGTACCCGAGGCCCACGTCGTTGAGCGTCTTCATGTGGCGGGCGATGGCCGGGACCGCCGCGAAGAACTCGGCGGCCTCCTCGATCGGCATGTCGAGGACGTCGGCGATCGTCTTGCCCTTGAAGTGCACCTCGAGCGTCTCCCGGTTGTACCGGGCGCCGTGGCAGACCTCGCACGGGACGTACACGTCGGGCAGGAAGTTCATCTCGATCTTGATGGTGCCGTCGCCCGAGCACGCGTCGCAGCGGCCGCCCTTGACGTTGAAGGAGAACCGGCCCGGTTGGTAGCCGCGGATCTTCGCCTCGGTCGTGGTGGCGAAGAGCTTGCGGATCGCGTCGAACACCCCGGTGTAGGTCGCGGGGTTGGAGCGCGGGGTCCGGCCGATCGGGCTCTGGTCGACGTGGACGACCTTGTCGAGGTGCTGCAGCCCCGTGACTGTCTTGTGCCGGCCTGGGACGTGGCGCGCCCCGTTGAGCTTGTTGGCCAGGACGTTGTAGAGGATGTCGTTGACCATGGTCGACTTGCCCGAGCCGGAGACCCCCGTGACGGCCGTGAGCGTGCCGAGCGGGAACGTCACGTCGACGCCCTGGAGGTTGTGCTCGCGGGCCCCGACGACCTTGACCTCGCGGCCCTTCTCACGCGGCCGGCGCACCGACGGCGTGGGGATCTCGAGCCGCCCGGACAGGTACTTGCCCGTCAGCGAGTCGGGGTGCTCGAGCAGGCCTTGGACCGGCCCGGAGTGCACGACGACACCGCCGTGCTCCCCCGCACCCGGGCCGATGTCGACGACCCAGTCGGCGGTGGCGATGGTGTCCTCGTCGTGCTCGACGACGATGAGCGTGTTGCCGAGGTCGCGCAGCCGCGTCAGGGTCTCGATGAGGCGGTGGTTGTCGCGCTGGTGCAGCCCGATGCTCGGCTCGTCGAGGACGTACAGGACGCCGACGAGGCCGGACCCGATCTGGGTGGCCAGCCGGATGCGTTGCGCCTCGCCGCCGGACAGGGTGCCCGCGGGGCGGTCGAGCGAGAGGTAGTCGAGACCGACGTCGAGCAGGAACCCGAGACGGGCCTCGATCTCCTTGATGACACGCTCGGCGATCTGCCGCTCGCGCGGGGTGAAGTCGACCTCCTGGAGGAAGGTCGCGCAGTCGGCGATGGCCAGGGCACAGACCGCGGAGATCGACTTGCCCCCGAGGAGCACCGCCAGCGACTCCGGCTTCAGCCGGGCGCCGTTGCACTCCGGGCACGGGACCTCGCGCATGTAGCCCTCGTAGCGCTCGCGGCTCCACTCGGAGTCGGTCTCGGAGTGACGCCGCCGGACGAACGGGACGACCCCCTCGAAGCCGGTGGTGTACGAGCGCTCCCGCCCGTAGCGGTTGCGGTAGCGGACGTGCACCTTGTAGTTCTGCCCGTGCAACAGCGCCTCGCGCGCCCGCGCTGGCAGCGCGTGCCACGGGGTGTCCATGGAGAACTTGAGGTCCTCCGCGAGGGCGGTCATGACCCGCTGGAAGTACTCGGCCGACCCGCTGCCCTGCGCCCACGGCGCGATCGCACCCTCCGCCAGCGAGAGGTCCTCGTCGGGGACGAGCAGCTCGGGGTCGACCTCCAGCTCGGTGCCGAGGCCGGTGCACTTGGGGCAGGCGCCGAACGGGCTGTTGAACGAGAACGAGCGCGGCTCGACCTCGTCCATCGACAGCGGGTGGTCGTTCGGGCAGGCCATCTTCTCGGAGAAGCGCCGCTCGCGCTCCGGGTCGTCGGCGTCGCGGTCGACGAACTCGACCACCAGGACGCCCCCGGCCAGGGACAGCGCGGTCTCGACCGAGTCGGTGAGCCGGCGCTTGGACCCGGTGTCGTCGCCCTTGGCCACGAGCCGGTCGACGACGACGTCGATGGTGTGCTTGACCTGCTTCTCCAGCTTGGGCGGGTCGGCCAGCGAGACGACCTCGCCGTCGACCCGGGCGCGGGAGAAGCCCTTGGTCTGCAGCTCGGAGAACAGGTCGACATACTCGCCCTTGCGCGCCCGCACGACCGGCGCGAGCACCTGGAAGCGGGTGCGCTCGGGCAGCTCGAGCAGGCGGTCGACGATCTGCTGGGGGCTCTGCCGGGTGATCGGCTCGCCGCAGACCGGGCAGTGCGGCCGCCCCGCGCGGGCGAACAGCAGGCGGAGGTAGTCGTAGACCTCGGTGATGGTTCCCACCGTGGAGCGCGGGTTGCGGTTGGTCGACTTCTGGTCGATCGAGACGGCCGGCGACAGCCCCTCGATGAAGTCGACGTCCGGCTTGTCCATCTGGCCGAGGAACTGGCGGGCGTACGCGGAGAGCGACTCGACGTAGCGGCGCTGGCCCTCGGCGAAGATGGTGTCGAACGCCAGCGAGGACTTGCCGGACCCGGACAGCCCGGTGAACACGACCATCGCGTCGCGCGGCAGCTCGACGGAGACGTCCCGGAGGTTGTGCTCGCGGGCCCCACGGACGATGAGCTGGTCGTGCGTCGGACGGCGTGCGGGCAGGGCGGAAGTCACGGTGTCCATCGTAGGTGGGGGCACCGACATCGCCCGCCGGAGGTCTCACCCCGCGCCCGCCGAGGCGTCCGGACGGCCGCCTGCGGCGCCTTCTCCGCCCGCGTGCGGGGCCCACGGCACCCGGCATACAGTCGCCGCATGCCCGGCCACGAGAGCACACCCATCGAGGAGTACGCGCTCCTCGGCGACACCGAGACGGCGGCGCTCGTGAGCCGGAAGGGGTCGATCGACTGGCTGTGCCTGCCACGGTTCGACTCCCCCGCCTGCTTCGCCGCGCTCCTCGGGACGCCGGAGCACGGCCGCTGGCTCCTCGGCCCGCAGGGCGACGCGCGGAGCACCCGGCGCTACCTCGACCACTCGTTCGTGCTGGAGACCGTGCACGAGACCGACACCGGCGCGGTGCGGGTCACCGACGTCATGCCGCTCGGCGACGGCCGCGCGGACATCGTGCGCAGCGTCGAGGGCCTGCACGGGGTCGTCACGATGGAGCACGAGTGGGTGGTCCGGTTCGAGTACGGCCAGGTGCGCCCCTGGGTCTCGCACGGGACCGGGCACCGCCTCGACAGCGACGTCATCCGCGCCGTCGCGGGCCCCGACATGCTCGTGCTGCGGGGCACCCGGCTCCCCCGGGCCCACGACGGGCGCCACCTCGACGAGTTCGACGTCCGTGCGGGCGAGACGCACACGTTCTCGACGACGTGGTTCCCGTCCTACGAGCCCGTGCCCCCGCCGCTCGACATCGACAGCCGGATCGCCGAGACCGTCCGGCTCTCGACGCGGTGGGCGGACCGCTGCGACTACGACGGCCCCCACCGCGACCTGGTCGTGCGCTCGCTGCTGACCCTGCGGGCGCTCACCCACTCTCGCTTCGGCGGCATCGTGGCCGCCCCCACGACGAGCCTGCCCGAGGACTTCGGCGGGGAGCGGAACTGGGACTACCGGTACTGCTGGCTCCGTGACGCGTCGCTGACCCTCGAGGCGCTGCTCGCCTCGGGGTACGTCGACGAGGCGCGCCTGTGGCGCAACTGGCTGGTGCGCGCCGTGGCCGGCGACCCCGAGGACCTGCAGATCATGTATGCCGTCGACGGGGCGAGGCGGCTGCCCGAGCGAACCCTCGACCACCTGCCCGGGTACGCGGACTCGGTGCCCGTGCGGGTCGGCAACGGCGCCGTCGAGCAGCGCCAGTCCGACGTCCTCGGTGAGGTGATGATCGCGCTGGACGAGGCGCGCCGCCGCGGCCTGGAGGTCCTGCCGCAGGCGTGGGCCATGCAGCGCGCCCTGGTGGACGAGCTGTCGCGGCACTGGGACGCGCCCGACAACGGCCTGTGGGAGATCCGCGGGCCGAGGCGGCACTTCACCCACTCCCGGGTCATGGTCTGGGCCGCGCTCGACCGGGCCGTGCGCGGCGTCGAGGAGTGGGGCCTCGAGGGGCCGGTCGAGCGCTGGCGCGACCTGCGCGACCGGGTGCGCGAGGAGATCCTCGAGAAGGGGTACGACGCCCAGCGGGGCACCTTCACCCAGCACTACGACACCACCGAGGTGGACGCCTCGCTGCTGCTGGTCCCGCTCGTGGGCTTCCTGCCGGCCGACGACCCGCGCGTCCTCGGCACCATCGCGGCCGTGGAGGAGGACCTCATGCACGACGGGTTCCTCCTGCGGTACCGCACCGAGAGCGGGGTCGACGGGCTCGCCGGCGACGAGCACCCGTTCCTGGCCTGCTCGTGGTGGCTCGTGAGCGCGTATGCCGTGAGCGGCCAGGTCGACAAGGCCACCGCGCTCATGGACCGGCTCGTCACCCTGTTCAACGACGTCGGCCTGGTGTCGGAGGAGTACGACCCGGCGAACCGCCGCATGGTCGGCAACTTCCCGCAGGCGTTCTCGCACCTCGCCTTCATCGGGGCCGCGCACGCCCTCGCCGCGGCCGTGCGTGCGGAGCAGGGCCCCGGCGACGGGAAGGGCACGGGCGGCCCGCAGGAGGCGGCTGGGGGCCGGGACACCACCCCGTCCGACCCGGTCACCCCCGAGCCGGCGGGCTCCGACGGTGCACAGCAGGCCGCCGGCTCCTAGCCTTCGGGCATGGAGTCCGACCTCGCCACCCTGGCCGCCCACACCGACCGCCTCCTGACCACCGCCGCGTCGCTGGACGACCCCGGGGCGGCGTCGCTCTGCGAGGGCTGGAGCCGTGGCCACGTCCTGACCCACGTCGCCCGCAACGCGGAGGCGATCGACCGGCTCGCGCAGTGGGCCATGGACGGGCAGCGCCGCGAGATGTACCCCGGCGGTACCCGGGCGCGTGACGCGGACATCGAGGCCGGCGCCGGCCGGCCCCTGCCCGAGCTGGTGGACGACGTCCGCGCGACGGCCGCGGCCCTCGCCCCGGTGCTCGACCGGCTCGTCAGCGCGCCCCGGGCCGTGGACCGGGTGGAGATGCGCGGTGGGCTCGAGGTGTCGCCCGACGTCCTGCCGACGATGCGGCTGCGCGAGGTCGTGTTCCACCACGTCGACCTCGACGCAGGGTTCTCCTTCGCCGACGTGGAGCCCGACCTGGCCCGGCGCTTCGTCGAGGACGCCGTCACGCGCCTGGGCGCGGCAGCGCCCGGGCTGGCCCTGTCCGTGCGCAGCGAGGAGGGCGACACCTGGCTCCTCGGCCCGGACGACGCCGCACGGCCGGAGGTGACCGGACCGCTGTCCGGCCTGCTCCTCTGGCTCGCCCGGCGGGACCCGAGCCAGGTGCGGTCCGACCGGCTCCCGGAGCTGCCGCGCGGGTCCTGAGCCGGAGGAGTCACGCGGTCGTGCACCGGCGTCGCGGAGCGGTCAGGCGGTGAGCCGCGCCTCCCGGTGGTACCCGGCCGGCTCAGGCGGTGAGCCGCGCCCCGGTGATGCCGGCCCGGCGGGCGATGGCGACGGCAGCCAGCGCCGAGTGCACCTTGAGCTTGTGCAGGATGCTCTGCACGTGGGTGCGCACCGTGTTGGGCGACACGTGGAGCAGGTCGCCGATCTCGGTCCGGGTCAGCCCCTCGACGAGGCACGACAGCACCTCGAGCTCGCGCGCGGTGAGCTCGCCGACACCCTGGAGGTTCTCTAGCTGCGGCTGGGCGCCACGCGACATCCCCACCAGCACCTGGGCGAGCAGGTCGGCCGGGATCCGCGTCTCCCCCCGGGCCACGCCGCGGACGGCGTCGGCGAGCGTGTCCGCCGTCACCGTCTTGGGGAGCCAGCCGCGCACCCCGAGCTGGACGGCCTCGACGACGCGGGAGTCGGACTCGGCCCCGGTCGCCACGAGGATCCCCGCGGAGGGCCGGCTGCGCAGGACGTGCCGGGCCACGTCGAGGCCGTCCTCACCCGCCAGGCCCAGGTCGAGGACGAGCACGTCGAAGTCGACGTCGTCCACCAGGCGCAGGGCATGGCTCAGGCTGGTCGCGGCACCCACCACCACGAGGTCCGGGTGGTCCCCCAGACAGAGGGCGAGGGCGTCGACGAACACCTCGTGGTCGTCCACGAGGACGACGCGGATCGGCGACGACATGCGCACAGGCTTCCGTGTGAGGGCCTGTTGAGGTAACCGACCCGTGCTGGAGACCCTGCTACGACAAAAGGGTGACGGTCCGTCTGCGGTGCAGACGGACCGTCACCCTCGAGCCCCCCCGGGCTCAGCGCAGGTGCGCCGGCCAGGTCTCCTGCGACCCGTGGGCCGAGATCAGGGCTGCCGCCTGGAGCCGGGAGTGGACCCCCAGCTTGGTCAGCAGGTTCTGCACGTGCGTCCGCGCCGTGCTCCGCTGGACCCCCAGCGAGGTGGCCATCTCCTCGGTCGTCTGGCCGTCCATGATGCAGCGCATCACCTGCCACTCGCGGTCGGTGAGGAACTGCAGCGCCCAGAGCGGGTCGTCCGAGGACTTCTGCGGGCGCAGGGCCCGCTGGAGGAGCGACGGCTCCACCGCCAGCTGGCCACGCACGGCGCGGTCCAGCATCTCGACGATCTCGACGATCGGCTTCTCCTTGCCGACGTACCCGGAGGCACCCTCCGCGATGGCCCGGCCCACGATGGCGTGGTCGGCCTCGGCCGAGAGCATCACGACCTTGGTCGACGGCGACAGCTCGCGGATCCGGTGGATCGCGGCGAGCGAGGTGCCGCCCGGGAAGTTGACGTCGAGCAGGCAGACGTCCGGGTGGTGCTCGGCGACGGCCTCGACCGCCTCGTCCGGCGTCTCGGCGAGTGCCAGCACCTCGTGGCCACGGGCCCCCAGGGCGAGGCCGAGGGCCTCGAGCAGGAGCAGGTGGTCGTCACAGACCACGATCCTCATGAGGCCACCGACCTCAGGCCCGGCCGGGCCAGCCGGATGTCCGCCTCGACGCCGCCACGGGCGCCGCCGTGGATCTCGAACGACCCGCCGCACGACGCGACCATCGCACGCGTCGTCGTGAGCCCCAGGGACGTCCGCGACGCGATCTTCCCCAACCCGGGTCCGTCGTCGACGACGGACAGGTGGACGCCGAGCGGGTCCTCGTGGACCTCGACGCGCACGTGCCCGTCCTCGCCTGCAGCACGCACGGCGTTGTCGAGCACGCACGCGAGTGCCCTGCTCAACGCGACCGGCCGGGCCGACGCGTACGCCACCCCGTCGCCGACCAGCTCGATCTCGCACTCCGCGGTCGCCCGTGCGCGCTCGACGCCCTGGGCCGCCACCTCGGCGACATCCGTGGCGACGACCGCGTCACTGGCGCCACCCCCGAGGCTGGCCTCGACCAGCTCGGCGAGCCAGCGCGCCTGCCCGGCGATGACGTCGAACTTGCGGCTGGTGTCTCCCCCCTCGGTGCCGGCCATCAGCAGGATGGCCGCCAACGGCTGCCGCAGGTCGTGCAGCAACGCTCGAACGGTGTCGATCTCCCCTCCAGCGACTGGGCGCTGGACCTCCTGTACCACTGCAGCCATGTGTTTCCCTCACAACCCGCGAGCCCGGGTCCTGCACCCCCTGTGCGCCCCGATCGGCTTCGCGTCCGCTCAAAAGTAGGACGCCGGAAAGAGGAGCAGCAATAGTCAATCGGGACTAGGCGATTCCACTGATTTCCCCCGGTTGCCTCTCGTGGGGCGAGAATGCATCCCATGGCGATGACCAGCGACGACGCAACAGGCCGACCGGACGAGCACCACACGTGGGGTGGTCTCACCATGTGGCGCGCAGCGGTGTCCGAGATGGACAACAACGCGTACCTCCTGCGGTGCTCGACCACGGGTGAGCTGCTCCTCGTGGACGCCGCGGACGAGGCCGAGCGCCTGCTCGCCCTCGTGGCGCACGCCGGGGGCGACCTGCGCACCGTGGTCACCACGCACCAGCACTGGGACCACCACCGGGCCCTGCCCGCCGTGGTCTCCGCCACGGGCGCCGCGACCGCGTGCGGGGCGGACGACGCCGACGGTGTGCCGGTCCCGCCGGACCGGCTCCTCGCCCACGGCGACGTCGTCCGGGTCGGCGACGTCGCCCTCGAGGTGGTGCACCTGCGCGGCCACACGCCCGGTTCGGTGGCCCTGGCGTACCGCGACCCGGACGGCCCGACCCAGCTGTTCACCGGCGACTCGCTGTTCCCGGGCGGGGTGGGCAACACGAAGAACCCCGGCCAGAGCTTCGACTCGCTGATCGAGGACGTCACCACCCGCGTGTTCGACGTCTACGACGACGACACCGTCGTCTGGCCCGGGCACGGTGCGAGCACCACGCTGGGGGCCGAGCGCCCGCACCTGCCGGAGTGGCGCGCCCGCGGCTGGTGAACGGGTGGCGCGCCCGCGGCCGGTGCACTGCACGGCCCTCGCGGCCGGTGAGCGGCACGGCCCTCCCGGCCGGTGAGTGGCACGGCCCTCCCGGCCGGTGGCGGCGGCGACCGCTCCGGGGGCGGGCCCGGCGGGTGCCGGACGCCGCTCACTAGAGTCGCGGACTGTGACGCCCCGCCAACCGCCCGCACCTCCCCTGCTCCTGGTCCTGGCGGCGATCGCCTCGGTGCAGTTCGGTGGCGCGCTGGCGGCGACCCTGGTCCCCCAGATCGGTGCGGGCGGCTCCGTCACCCTCCGGCTCCTGTTCGCCGCGGCGATCCTCGGGCTCATCGCGAGGCCCCGCCTGCGCGGTCACTCCCGGCGTGCCTGGCTCGTGGTCCTCGGCTTCGGCCTGGCCCTCGGCCTCATGAACCTGGCCTTCTACGCCTCGCTGGCCCGGCTGCCGATCGGGGTGGCCGTCACCGTGGAGTTCCTCGGGCCGCTCACCCTCGCGACCGTCCTGTCCCGCCGGACGCGTGACCTGGCCGCGGTGGGCGCCGCGGCGGTCGGCGTGGTCCTCATCTCCGAGGCCCTCGACACGCCCTGGCACCGGCTCGAGTGGGCCGGGCTGGGGCTCGCCGCGCTCGCGGGAGCCTGCTGGGCGGCATACATCGTCGCGAGCCGGCACGCCGGCCGCAAGTTCGTCGGCCTGGACGGGCTCGCGCTCGCCATGGGCGTCGCCCTCCTGGTGGGGCTGCCGTTCGGGGCCGGGTCGGTGCCGCAGTGGACGGGTGAGGCGGTGCTCAAGGGGCTCGGCATCGCCGTGCTGTCGTCGGTCCTGCCGTACTCGCTCGAGCTCGCGGCGCTGCGGCACCTGAGCCCCCGCACGTTCGGCGTCCTGCTCAGCCTCGAGCCCGCCGCCGCGGCCCTCGCCGGGCTGCTGGTGCTGGACCAGCGGCTGCACCCGGCCCAGCTGGCGGGCATGGCGCTGGTGGTGCTGGCCAGCGCCCTGGTGATGGGCGCCGGCCAGCCCCGGGACCTCGCGGCCTCAGGGGGCTGAGCGCTCCGTCTCCCGCGTCTGGGCGTCGCGCCGCGACTTGAGCAGGCTGGCCACGGTGGTGACGCCGAGGATGACGACGATCGCGCCGAGGGACACCGAGATCGGGATGTCCGGGGCTGCCGACACGTGCTTCCCGCCGTTGATGAAGGGCAGCTCGTTCTCGTGCAGGGCGTGCAGGACGAGCTTGACGCCGATGAAGGCGAGCAGGACGGCCAGGCCGAGGCTGAGGTAGACGAGCCTCTTGAGCAGGCCACCGATGAGGAAGTAGAGCTGCCGCAGCCCCATCAGGGCGAACAGGTTCGCGGTGAGGACGAGGTACGGCTCCTTGGTGAGGCCGTAGATGGCCGGGATGGAGTCGAGCGCGAAGAGCAGGTCGGTCGTGCCCAGCGCGACGATGACGATGAACAGCGGCGTCGCGAGCTTCCTGCCGTCGACCTTCGTGAAGAGCTTGGGCCCGTCGTACTCCTTGGTGGCGGGGAACCGGTGCTCCACCCACCGCATGAAGCCGTTCTCCTCGTACTCCTCGTCGTCGTCGCCGCTCTCCCTGGCGAGCTTGACGGCGGTGTAGATGAGGAAGGCGCCGAAGATGTAGAAGACCCACGAGAACTGGTTGATGGCGGCGGCGCCGACGGCGATGAAGATGCCGCGCAGCACGATCGCGATGACGATCCCGACCAGCAGGGCCGTCTGCTGCAGCTTCTCTGGCACGGCGAACCGGGCCATGATCAGCAGGAAGATGAAGAGGTTGTCCACCGACAGGGAGTACTCGGTGAGCCAGCCGGCGTAGTACTCGGTCATGAACTTGGCGCCGGCCTGGTCGTGGGTGAACCACCAGACCCCGAGCCCGAAGACCAGCGCGGCCCCCACGTAGACGGCCAGCGCGAGGCTGACCTCCCGGGTGGTCGGCACGTGGGGCCGACGGGCGACGACGAAGATGTCGAAGAGCAGCACGGCCACCATGAGGCCGATCGTGAGGTACCAGACCCAGGGAGCGACCTCCATCCGGGTGGCGGTGGTCGCTGCGAGAGTGGTCACGGTCAAGGGTCCTCCGGTCACGACGAGGTGGCCGGAGGTCTCTCCCGCCCCGTGAGGTGCGGACCGGCGCCCCGGGCTGGAAGCCGTGATGACGAGGACACCGCGATGGGGATACTCCCCTCCGAATGGTTCGTCCAGTCTCCCAGACGGCGGCGGCGGCACCCAAATCGAGTCCGCCCCTCGGCGACCCGCTCGTCCGCGGCCGCCCGTCGGCCCGTGGCCGCCCGTCGGCCGCCGGTCGCTACTTGGTCGCCTCGGACATCTGGCGCAGCTCCTTCTTGAGGTCGCCGATCTCGTCGCGCAGGCGCGCCGCGAGCTCGAAGTGCAGGTCGGCGGCCGCCTGGTGCATCTGGGTCGACAGCTCCTGGATGAGGTTGGCCAGGTCGTTGGCGGGCATCCCGCGCAACCGGTCCGCTGCCACCCCGGCGTCGGCCTGGACGGTGCCGCGCCCGCCGCGCTGACCGGTCTTGCCCCGCGACTGGGTGCGGCCGGAGCCGATGAGCGCCTCGGTGTCGGCGTCCTCGCGCTGGATGAGGTCGGTGATGTCGGCGATCTTCTTGCGCAGCGGCTGGGGGTCGACCCCGGCCTCCTTGTTGTAGGCGATCTGCTTCTCGCGGCGGCGCTGCGTCTCCTCGATCGCCTCCTGCATGGAGGGGGTGACCGAGTCGGCGTACATGTGCACCTGGCCGGAGACGTTGCGGGCCGCGCGGCCGATGGTCTGGATGAGCGACCGGGCCGAGCGCAGGAACCCCTCCTTGTCGGCGTCGAGGATGCTCACGAGCGACACCTCGGGCAGGTCGAGCCCCTCCCGGAGCAGGTTGATGCCGACCAGCACGTCGTACTCGCCCATGCGCAGCTCGCGCAGCAGCTCGACCCGGCGCAGGGTGTCGACCTCGCTGTGGAGGTACCGGACCCGGACGCCCTTGTCGAGGAGGTAGTCGGTGAGGTCCTCGGCCATCTTCTTGGTCAGGGTCGTCACGAGGACGCGCTCGTTCTTCTTCGTGCGCTCGCCGATCTCGTGGAGCAGGTCGTCGATCTGGCCCTTCGTGGGCTTGAGGATGACCTCGGGGTCGATGAGCCCGGTCGGCCGGATGATCTGCTCGACCACGCCGGTCGCCTGGGCCAGCTCGTACGGACCCGGCGTCGCGGAGAGGTAGATGGTCTGGCCGATCCGGTCGAGGAACTCCTCCCACTTCAGCGGGCGGTTGTCCATGGCCGACGGCAGCCGGAACCCGTGGTCGACGAGCATGCGCTTGCGCGACATGTCGCCCTCGTACATGGCCCCGATCTGGGGCACGGTCACGTGCGACTCGTCGATGACGAGCAGGAAGTCCTCGGGGAAGTAGTCCAGCAGGGTGTTGGGCGCGGTGCCCCGGCCGCGGCCGTCGATGTGCATCGAGTAGTTCTCGATGCCCGAGCACGAGCCGACCTGGCGCATCATCTCGATGTCGTACGTGGTGCGCATCCGCAGCCGCTGGGCCTCGAGCAGCTTGCCCTGCTTCTCCAGCTCGGCCAGCCGGTCGGCCAGCTCGAGCTCGATGCCCCGGATCGCCCGCTCCATCCGCTCCGGGCCGGCGACGTAGTGGGTCGCGGGGAAGACGTACATCTCCTGCTCCTCGCGCATCACCTCGCCGCTGATCGGGTGCAGGGTGTAGATCCGCTCGATCTCGTCGCCGAAGAACTCGATCCGGATCGCGAGCTCCTCGTAGACCGGGATGATCTCGACGGTGTCGCCGCGCACGCGGAACGTCCCGCGGGTGAAGGCGAGGTCGTTGCGGGTGTACTGCATCTGGACGAACCGGCGCAGCAGGTCGTCGCGCTCGAGCTGGTCGCCCACCTTGAGCCGGACCATCCGGTCGACGTACTCCTGTGGGGTGCCCAGGCCGTAGATGCAGGACACGGACGCGACCACCACGACGTCGCGCCGGGTCAGCAGCGAGTTGGTCGCGCTGTGCCGCAGCCGCTCGACCTCGTCGTTGATCGAGGAGTCCTTCTCGATGTAGGTGTCCGTCTGCGGGATGTACGCCTCGGGCTGGTAGTAGTCGTAGTAGGAGACGAAGTACTCGACGGCATTGTGCGGCAGCAGCTCGCGGAACTCGTTGGCCAGCTGGGCGGCGAGCGTCTTGTTGGGCGCCATGACCAAGGTCGGCCGCTGCACCTGCTCGATCAGCCAGGCGGTCGTCGCGGACTTGCCGGTGCCGGTGGCGCCGAGCAGGACGGTGTCCTTCTCCCCCGCCCTGACCCGGCGGGCCAGGTCGGCGATGGCCGTGGGCTGGTCGCCGGCGGGCTGGAACTCGGAGACCACCTCGAACGGCGACACCGTGCGCTGCAGGTCGGTCGTGGGACGCATGGATCCACCGTATGCCCCACCCCCGACAGCGCACCCGGCGCGGGGACGTCGGACCCCCGCGCTAGCGTGAGCGCGCCCCTCGCCCCACCCCACCGCACCCCTTCGGAGGCCACCCGTGTCCGCCCCGGCGACGACGTCCCGACTCACGCGCCGCGGCATACCGGTCGACCCCAGACTCCGCGTGCTCGCCCTCGGCACCTTCGTCAACCGGGCCGGCGCCGGGGCCACCGTCACCACGTTCGCCCTGTACTTCACCCGGGTGGTGGGGCTGTCCGCGGCGCAGGTCGGCGTGGCGCTGTCGATCGCCGCAGTGGTCGGGATGCTGGCCCAGGTGCCGCTCGGCCACCTCGGCGACACCCGTGGCCCCCGCGAGGTGATGTCCGCGCTCACGGCCGCCTTCGGGGCCGTGGGCCTGCTGTTCCTCGTCGTGCGGCAGTTCTGGGCGCTGGTCGCGGTTCTGGCCGTCGTGACGGCGCTGCAGAACGGCGGTGGCGCGGTGCGCAACGGCTACATCGGCCGCATCGCCGTGGGCGGCTCGGGGGTGGCGTTCAAGGCCTACCTGCGCGCGGTGACGAACCTCGCCATGAGCCTGGGCGCCGCCCTCGGCGGCGTGGCGCTGTGGATCGACCGGCCGTGGGCCTACCTCGCCGTCTTCGCGCTCGACGGGCTGACCGGCATCGCCGCAGGCCTGGTGAGCCTCCGTCTTCCCCACCTCGCCCCTGCCCCGGCGCGCCGGGCCGGCGAGCCGCGGCTCGCGGTCCTGCGGGACACCCCGTACGTCGTGGTGACGCTGCTGACCGGGGTCGTGGCCATGCACTTCGTCGTCATGGAGGTCGGCATCCCGCTGTGGATCAGCCAGCACACGTCCGCGCCGCCGGCCATGGTCGCCGTCCTGCTGGTGCTCAACACCGTGGCGGTGACCCTGTTCCAGGTGCGGATGACCCGCGGGGTCGACGGCGTGGCCGAGTCCTCGCGCGCGATGGTCCACGGCGCGGTCTGGATCGCCGTGGCGTTCGCGGTGATCGCCACCTCGGGGTGGCTGGGCCCCGTCGGCGCTGCGGCGGTGCTCCTCGTGGGCGCCGGCGTGCACGTGGTCGGCGAGATGCGGTCCAGCGGTGGGCAGTGGGGGGTGCAGATGGGGCTGGCGCCCCAGGAGCGGCAGGGCCAGTACCAGGGGTTCGCCGGCCTCGGGTTCTCGCTCTCCAACGTCGTGGCCCCCACGCTGATCACCCTCCTGTGCATCGAGTGGGGCTGGCCCGGCTGGCTGGTCCTGGCCGCGCTCGTCCTCGGGGCCGCCCTCGCCCTGCGCCCCGCCACCGCCTGGGCGCAGCGGACCAGGGAGCGCTACGGCGCCTTGTCCGCCACGGGCTGAGACGTCGCTGCGGGGCCCGGACCCCGGGCGTTGACTGGCCGGGTGGACCTCGGCACCGTCGGCAGCGCACGACGGTGGGGCATGCTCGGCGCGAGCACCACGGCACAGGCCGCCGCGGCCGTGGCCCTGCACGGCCCGGCCTTCCTCATCCCGTTCCTCCACGGTCGTGGGGGCCTGTCCCTCCCTGCCGCGGGGCTCGTCGCGGCGGCCCCCACGGTCGGCGTCATGCTCTCGCTGGTGGCGTGGGGCCTGCTGGTGGACCGGCGGGGTGAGCGGCTCGCCCTCCTCTCGGGCCTCGCCGCCACCAGCGCGTGCGCGGTGGTGGCGGCCTCGCGCAGCGGCGTCGGCTGGTGGGTCCCGTGGCTCGTGCTCGCGGGCGCGGCGGCGGGCGCCGCGAACGCCGCCAGCGGCCGCGTCGTGGTGGGCTGGTTCCCCGCCCACCGGCGCGGGCTCGCCATGGGCGTGCGCCAGATGGCCCAGCCCCTGGGGGTGGGCATCGCCGCCGTGACGATGGCGCCGCTGGCGGACGCGCGCGGCGTGCAGACCGCCCTGATGGTGCCGGCAGCTGCCGCGCTGGTGGCCCTCGTCGCGGTCCTCCTGGTGGTCCTCGACCCACCTCGCCCGGCCCGGACGGTCGAGCACACCGCCAACCCGTATGCCGGCGACCGCACCCTGGCCCGGGTCCACGGGGTCTCGATGCTGCTCGTCGTGCCGCAGTTCCTCGTGTGGACCTTCGGCCTCGCGTGGCTGGTCGACGACCGGCACTGGTCTCCCGGGTCCGCCGGGGTGCTCGTGGGGGTGACCCAGCTCGTGGGCGCTGTGGGGCGCATCGCGGTCGGGGCCTGGTCGGACCGGCTCGGCAGCCGGATGCGGCCGCTGCGCTGGGTCGCCGTGTCCGTGGTCGCGACCATGCTGGCCCTCGGTGCCACGGCCGACGCGGGGTGGGCCGTGGCCGCCCTCCTGCTCGTGGTCGCCTCGACGGTGACGGTGGCGGACAACGGGCTGGCGTTCACCGCCGTGGCCGAGCGCGCCGGGCCCTACTGGTCCGGTCGAGCCCTCGGGGTGCAGAACACCGTCCAGTTCCTGGCCGCCTCGCTGGTGCCTCCCCTCGCGGGGGCGCTCGTCGCGGGGTCCGGGTATGCCGCGGCGTTCGCGTCCGCTGCGGCGTTCGCCGCCGTCGCGCTCCCGCTCGTCCCGGTCCGCTCCGAGGCGCCGCTGCGGGCCGGCGACGTCAGCCCTGCCCCGGCTCCCAACCGGTGAGCCGGACCCACTCCTCGACCCGCGGGTGCACCGCGTCGAACCACGGCTCCTTGGCCTCGGCGTAGGCGCTGACCCCCATCCCGGTGGCCGCGATGCGCTCCTTCTGCGCGGCATACTCCTCCCGCGCCGCCCCGTCGGACCGCAGCCAGTCGCGGAAGGCCAGCGCCCACCGCCACCCCGGGCTGCCGGCCTCGCGCACGTGGAGGTGGACCGGGCGGCCCGGGTCCGCGCTCCCGTGGAAGCGCTTGGGCCACGTGGTGCCGTCCTTCGCGTTGTCGTACGCCACGCCCTCGGTCCGGGGGAAGCCCGCCTCCCGCGCGCGCTGCACCAGCGCGGGGTCGTCGGCCGCGGCGAGCGAGGCCACGCCGACCTGGAGGTCGATGACGTCCTTCGCGACGAGCCCGGGGACGGCGGTGCTGCCGACATGGTCGGCGGTGACGAGGGCGTCGCCGAACACCGGCCGCAGCCGTTCCAGGAGGCGGGACGCCTGCTGCGGCCAGGTCGGGTCGGGTGCGACGAGGTGCAGGTCGTCGGAGCGGGGCGCGCGGACGCCGGTGCGCACGTTGTGCTCGAACGGCACGAGCCGCTCGGCCCACAGCCGGTCGACGGCGGCGCGCAGCTCGTCCTGGCTTGCGGAGTTGTCCAGCCACACGTCCGCGGCGGCGCGGCGCTGCTCCTGCGACGCCTGGGCCGCGATGCGGCGCCGGGCGTCGTCGGCATCCATGCCCCGGCCGCCGAGCCGCTGCACGCGGAGGTCCTCGTCGGCGTCCACGACGACGACGAGGTGGTACCCCGGGCCCAGGTGCTTCTCGACGAGCAGCGGCACGTCGTGCACGAGGACGGCGTCGGCGGGAGCGGCGGCGACCAGCTCGCCGGTGCGGCGCGCGATGAGGGGGTGGGTGATCGCCTCGAGGTCGCGACGGGCAGAGGGGTCGGCGAAGACGATGGCGCCCAGCGCCGCCCGGTCCAGGCCGCCGTCCGCTCCCAGCACCCGGTCGCCGAACCGTCCCGCGACCAGGGCGAGCCCCTCGCTGCCGGGGGCCACGACCTCACGCGCCAGGGCGTCTGCGTCGACGACGGTCGCACCGAGCTCCGAAAGCCGTTGGGCGACAGTCGATTTGCCGGAGCCGATCCCCCCGGTGAGCCCGACTCGCAGCATGGAGCCACCCTAGCCGCCTCCGGGGGCGGCCCGTGGCTGCGGTCCTCAGTCGGCGAGGCGGGCGGGGAAGCCACCCGTCGCGATCGGCCCCCACCGCGTGGGCGTGATGCGCAGGATCGACTTGCCCTGGTCGAGCATCGCCTGGCGGTACTCGTCCCAGTCCGGGTGCTCCCCGGAGATGTTGCGGAAGTACTCGACGAGCGGCTCGACCGAGTCGGGCACGTCCAGCACCTCGCAGTCGCCGTCGACCTGGACCCACGCACCGCCGAAGTCGTCGGACAGCACGAGCACGCTCACGTGGGGGCGCTGGCGGGCGTTGCTGGTCTTGGCCCGCTCGGGGTACGTGGAGATCACGATGCGGCCGGCGTCGTCGACGCCGCCGGTGACCGGCGAGGCCTGCGGCCGCCCGTCCGAGCGCGCGGTCATGAGGAGCATGTGGTGCCGTGGCCGCACGAACTCCAGCAGCCCGTCGAGGTCGACCTTCGTGTTCGTGGCGATGGTGCGTGGCATACCGCCATCCAAACACGTCAGCGCACGGGCGCACCGCTCGGCACCGGTCGTCGCGCCACGGCCAGGTGCCACCACAGCACCACCACCGTGGCGACGAGGCCGAAGGCGCTCATCGCGCGGACGACGGCGACGTACAGGAGCATCACGGTGCCCTGCCCCGCCGTGGAGACCCACGCCACGAAGCCGACGGCCACCAGCAGCGGTAGGGCCGCCGCGACGACCGCGACGACCCGGCGCTCCCGTGCGGTCACCCGACGGTGCGCCGGGTGGACCGGGGGCGCCTCTCCCAGCGCCCGCCGGCACCACCACGCCACGACGAGGAGCCCGAGCGCGCTGGACGCGTACTGCGCGACCCCGTAGACCGGCCAGCCGCCCACGAGCTGCCGTTCGAGGACCTGGGGCCAGCGGTGCACCGCCCAGCCGTCCCCGTGGGTGAAGGAGTCCCACAGCAGGTGGGTCAGTCCCCCGAGCAGGACGCACGGCACCGACCACACCCACTCCCGCTGGCTCAGCGGGTGCGGCACCGGCACGCGCTCGCGGACGCCGCGCGGCGCGAGGTCGCGCAGGACGGGCGCCGCCGCGACCCGCCACAGCCCGGCGAGGACGAGGCCGAGCAGGAGGTCGAGGGTGACCAGTCCCCGCAGCGAGTGCGAGACCGCCCGGTAGTCGCCGATCGGGACGAAGTACAGGACGTCGGGCGCCATCGAGCCGACCACCAGGGCGCACGGAACGACCCACCGGGGGCGCTCGCGCCCCGACAGCGGGAGGACGGCTGCCACGTGGGCCGGGGTGAACGGCATACCCACGAACCTATCCCGGGCACCGCACGAGGCCCGACCCCCTGTCGGGGACCGGGCCTCGTGTCGTGGACCGTCGGCGCACCGGGGTGCGCCGGGAGGGTCAGTTGCCGGTGAGCTTCTCGCGCAGCGCGGCCAGCGCCTCGTCGGAGGCGAGGGTGCCCTCGGAGGCGGGGGCCGACGAGGACCCCGAGTCCGAGCTGCTGCTGCTGTTGCTGCCACCGGAGGAGTAGGACGTCGACGTCCCGGCGCCCGAGGCGGCCTCGGCGTCGTCCTTCGCGGCCTGCTCGACCTGGGCCTTGTGGGCCTCCCAGCGGGCGTGGGCCTCGGCGTACTGCTTCTCCCACTTCTCGCGCTGGGTCTCGTAGCCCTCGAGCCACTCGTTGGTCTCCGGGTCGAAGCCCTCGGGGTACTTGTAGTTCCCCTGCTCGTCGTACTCGGCGGCCATGCCGTACAGCGTCGGGTCGAACTCGGCGACCGGGGCGCTCTCGTCGTTGGCCTGCTTGAGCGACAGCGAGATGCGGCGACGCTCGAGGTCGATGTCGATGACCTTGACGAAGATGTCGGCCCCGACCTGGACGACCTGCTCCGGCAGCTCCACGTGGCGCTCGGCCAGCTCGGAGATGTGGACCAGGCCCTCGATGCCGTCGTCGACGCGCACGAACGCACCGAACGGGACGAGCTTGGTGACCTTGCCCGGGACGACCTGGCCGATCGCGTGGGTCCGGGCGAAGTGCTGCCACGGGTCCTCCTGCGTCGCCTTGAGCGACAGGGAGACACGCTCGCGGTCCATGTCGACGTCGAGCACCTCGACGGTGACCTCCTGGCCCACCTCGACGACCTCGGACGGGTGGTCGATGTGCTTCCAGGACAGCTCGGAGACGTGGACGAGGCCGTCGACCCCGCCGAGGTCCACGAACGCACCGAAGTTGACGATCGAGGACACGACGCCGGAGCGGACCTGCCCCTTCTGGAGCTCCTTGAGGAAGGTCGTGCGGACCTCGGACTGGGTCTGCTCGAGCCAGGCACGGCGCGACAGGACCACGTTGTTGCGGTTCTTGTCGAGCTCGATGATCTTGGCCTCGATCTCCTTGCCGACGTACGGCTGGAGGTCGCGGACGCGACGCATCTCCACGAGCGAGGCCGGGAGGAAGCCGCGCAGGCCGATGTCGAGGATGAGGCCACCCTTGACGACCTCGATGACGGTGCCGGTGACGACGCCGTCCTCCTCCTTGATCTTCTCGATCGTGCCCCAGGCGCGCTCGTACTGGGCGCGCTTCTTGGACAGGATCAGGCGACCCTCCTTGTCCTCCTTCTGGAGGACCAGGGCCTCGACCTCGTCGCCGACGGAGACGACCTCGGACGGGTCGACGTCGTGCTTGATGGACAGCTCACGCGAGGGGATGACGCCCTCGGTCTTGTAGCCGATGTCGAGCAGGACCTCGTCCCGGTCGACCTTGACGATGCGACCCTCGACGATGTCGCCGTCGTTGAAGTCCTTGATGGTCGCGTCGATCGCGGCAAGGAGGTCTTCCTCAGAGCCAATGTCGTTGATGGCGATCTGAGGGGCGGTCTTCTCGACCGTGCTGGCAGTCATGTAGTAGGAACTCCGATGATGGGCAGGAAATAGAAGGTGTGATGTGCGACCCGCGGTGCGCACCGCACCCTGGGGGCACGGACACGACGAAGCGAGCACACGGAGGTGCTGCTCCACCTTACCGGCGGCGTCCGTCGGGGGTCAAAAACGCGAGAGGTATGCCGTTGAGCGAGTTTGCGCAGGTCAGCCGCCGGGTCGCCGGGCCGGACGAGACCGCGGTCGCCAACCGGTCGTGGTGGGACGCCGAGGCCGGCGGGTACTACGCCGAGCACGGGGCCTTCCTGGGTGACTCGGAGTTCGTCTGGGGGCCCGAGGGGTGGCGCGAGTCCGAGCTCGGCCTGCTCGGCCCGCTCGAGGGCCGGCGGGTGCTGGAGGTCGGCGCCGGCGCTGGTCAGTGCTCCCGGTGGGTGGCGGGCCGCGGCGCCTCCGTCGTGGCCACGGACCTGTCCGGCGGCATGCTGCGCCAGGGCGTGGCCCTCAACCGCCGGGTCGCTCCCCCGGCCCGGCCCGTGCCGCTCCTGCAGTGCGACGCCGTCGCGCTGCCGTTCGGCGAGGGCAGCTTCGACATCGTCTTCACGGCATACGGCGCGGTGCCCTTCGTCGCCGACAGCTCGGCGCTCATGCGCGAGGCGGCGCGCGTGCTGCGGCCCGGTGGCCGCTTCGTCTTCTCGACCACGCACCCGTTCCGGTGGGCGTTCCCCGACGACCCGACGGAGCACGGGCTGACGGTCACCCAGTCGTACTTCGACCGCACGCCGTACGTCGAGGCCGACTCCGACGGCGAGGCGACCTACGTCGAGCACCACCGCACGATCGGCGACCGCGTGCGCGAGCTGGTGGCCGCCGGGCTGGTGCTCGTGGACCTGGTGGAGCCGGAGTGGCCGGAGCGCAACACCGAGACCTGGGGCGGCTGGTCGCCCACCCGGGGGCGCCTCTTCCCGGGCACGGCGATCTTCGTCTGCGTCCGCGCCTAGCCCTCCGCTGGGCCCGCCCCCCTTCGCCGGACGCCCGCAGCCCCCTCGCCGGGCGCCCGCACCCCGCTCCACCTGCGAGTTTGCCCCTTCGGGCCTAGCGTGGTCGCGGTTGCCGCGGAGCCCCCGAACCCGAGGGTGCGCGAGCGACCGCTCACTCGAGGAGGAGGAGAACCGTGGCGTCAGACGTCGAGACAGGACGCATCACCACCGACATCCCGGCCCGGATGGACCGGCTGCCCTGGGCCCGCTGGCACTGGCTGGTCGTGATCGGCCTCGGCACCGTCTGGATCCTGGACGGCATCGAGGTCACGATCGTCGGGTCGATGTCCGACGCGCTGAAGCCGGAGGGCACCGGCCTCGGCCTCAGCAGCTCCGACATCGGCCTCGCCGGTGCGGTGTACGTCGCGGGAGCCTGTCTGGGGGCCCTGCTCTTCGGCCAGCTCACCGACCGGTTCGGCCGCAAGAAGCTGTTCCTGCTCACCCTCGGCATCTACACGATCGCCACCGTCGCCACGGCCTTCGCCCCGAGCCCGCTGTGGTACTTCGCCGCCCGGTTCGTCACCGGCATGGGCATCGGTGGCGAGTACGCCGCGATCAACTCCGCGATCGACGAGCTCATCCCGAAGGCCTACCGCGGCCGGGTCGACGTCGCCATCAACGGGTCCTTCTGGGTCGGCGCCGCGCTCGGCTCGCTGCTGACCATCCCGCTGCTCGACCCGAAGGTCGTCGACCCCGCGATCGGGTGGCGTCTGGCGTTCGGCATCGGCGCCGTCCTCGCGATCGGCATCCTGTTCGTGCGGCGCAACGTCCCCGAGAGCCCGCGTTGGCTGTTCATCCACGGCCGCGACGAGGAGGGCGAGCAGATCGTCCGGGACATCGAGCGCACGGTCTCGGAGGAGACCGGCGGCTCGCTGCCCGAGCCGACCGAGGAGCCGATCACCATCCGGCAGCGCCGGACGATCTCCATCCCGGAGATCGCCAGGACGGTGTTCACGCTCTACCCGAAGCGGACGATCCTGTGCTTCTCGCTGTTCGTGGGCCAGGCCTTCCTGTACAACGCCTTCTTCTTCACCTACGGCGACACGCTCACCACCTTCTTCGGCGTCAAGCAGACCGGGTGGTACCTCGCCGTCTTCGCGGTGAGCAACTTCCTGGGCGCGCTGCTGCTCAGCCCCCTGTTCGACCGCGTCGGGCGGGTGCGCATGATCACCGGCACCTACATCGTGTCCGGTGTCCTGCTCGGGATCGCCGGCATGATGCTGGGCGGCCTCAACGCCGTGACCCTGACGGTGTTCGGCGTGGTGACGTTCTTCTTCGCCTCGGCCGGTGCCAGCGCGGCCTACCTCACCGCCAGCGAGGTCTTCCCGCTCGAGACCAGGGCGCTGTGCATCGCGTTCTTCTACGCGATCGGCACGGCCGTCGGCGGCATCAGCGGCCCGCTGCTGTTCGGCAAGCTCATCGACGACGCGTCGAAGTCCAAGGACATCACCGGGCTGGCGGTCGGGTACTTCCTCGGCGCAGCGCTCATGATCGTCGCCGGGCTGGTGGAGGCGTTCCTGGGCGTCAAGGCCGAGGGGCAGTCGCTGGAGAGCATCGCCCAGCCGCTCACCGCCGAGGACGCTGACGGGTCCGACGGGGTGCGCGAGGGCAGCGGGCGTGCGGTGCCCGGAGCCTCCCCCGCCTGACCGGCACAACACCTGACGGACAGGGGGGCCGCGGCAGGCACGCGAGAGGGGCCGACCGGATCATCCCGGTCGGCCCCTTCGTCGTGCGACGTGCCCTGCCTCGTGCGAGGAGCTTCGTCTCGTGCGAGCTCCTGGGGTCCCCCACCGGGAGGGCTCAGGCCTCCCGACGGCCTCGGGAGCCGGCGCCGAAGGTGAGGAACAGGCCCAGCGCGAGCAACAGGACCCCCACGAGGATGCCGAGCAGGGTGAGCGGCCCGTTGACGAAGCCGAGCAGGGCTCCCTTGGTGCCCCAGTCCTCGGCGTTCTTCTTCACGGTGGCGTCGCTGTAGCCGATGGTGCCCTTGGTCGTCGCGAGCTCGGGGTAGCCCTCGGCGAGGAGCGACTTGTCCTGCTGCTCCTGGCCCTTGATCAGCACACCGGTGTTCGGCTCGATCCACAGGGTGCGGACGTTGCCGTACATCACCTTGGCCGACACGTCGCCGCTCGCGGAGTCACCGAAGACGGCCTTGGGGACGTCCCTCGTGGCCACCTCGGTCTTGGGGATGTTCTGGCGGAAGACGTACGTGTTGACGCCCTCGAGCTTCTCCTCGCGGACGTACTCGATCGGCGAGGCCTTGCCGAGGTCGCCGTCCCAGAACTGGTAGGTCTTCTTCTGCACGTCGAACGGGAACTTGAAGAACAGGCCCTGGTGCTGGACCTCGACCGTCTTGGCCGGGTCGGACAGGTCGCCGGCGGACTTGAAGTCACCGCAGCAGTTGGTGGACTCCCCCGTCTTGCGGTTGAAGCTGACTCCCTCGTTGCTGTAGCTGAGGTCGGTCCACTTGCCGTCGAGCTCGGCCTGCGACTGCACCGTGGTCTGCCAGAACGCGTCGGTGTCCTGCTTGCCCGCTGTCTTCGCCCGCCCGGGGATGCCGAGGACGTTGCGCGTGCTGCGCAGGTGGGCGTTCTCGAGCTTGTCGAACACGGACTTGCCGTCGACCTCGTGCGCGTAGAGGGCCGACATCCCCGTGCCCTCGGAGACAGACTTCGAACGCTGGTCGAGCTTCACGGTGGCCAGCCGGTCGTACAGAACCGGCTTGGCCAGCACCCCCAGCACCAGCAACAGCACACCCACCAGCGTGGCGACACCGCCAAGCACCTTGCGCATCCCGGCTCTCTCTCCTTTGAAATGAGGTGAGCGGACCCTACCAGCGGGTAGCCTCCGCATGAGGGGAACTCCTGAGTACCCGGACCCGCGCGTCCCGGCCCCGGGCGCGTGGGTCGGCCTCACGGTTACCCTGACCCGGACCAGTCACCACACCACCAGGACACCCGTGCCCACCAACCATTCTGCAGTCGGGGCCGCTCAGCACCAGACCTCGGCCGAGCACGGTCCCACGCCGACCCGGCGGGACAGCCAGCCCCAGCTGCACTGGCTGGCTCGGGACCCGCTGCGCTCGGGAGTGCTCGTCATCGCCGCGGTCGCCCTCGTCGTGCGCTTCAGCGTCGTGAAGGACAGCTACTTCATCACCGACGACTTCATGCTGACGACGAGGGCCCTCGAGAACGACTTCGGGTGGTCGTACCTCATGCGGGTGCACACCGGCCACCTCGAGCCCATCGGCTTCGCCACCATGTGGGTGCTGGCGCACGCAGCACCGCTCAGCTGGGGGTGGGCGGTCTTCGTCCTCATGGCAGGGCAGGCCGTCCTCCTCCTCATGGTCTGGCGCCTGCTCGTCGAGCTCTTCGGGCGAAGGCCCCTGCTGCTGGCGCCGTACGCCGTCTTCGCCTTCACCCCGCTCACGCTGCCGGGCTTCACGTGGCTGGCGGCCGCCATCATCTGGCTTCCGCTGATGGTCTCGGTGGCGGGCGCGATGACGGCACACGCCCGTTTCGTGCGCGAGGGCCGGGCACGGGATGCTGCCGTCGCCACCCTCTGGCTGCTGCTCGGTCTTGCCAGCTTCGAGAAGATGGCCGTCTACCTGCCGTTCGCCCTCGCCTACACGGTGGCCCTCTCGCCGAGCACGCCCTTGGGGCTGCGGCCGCTGCTGCGCCTCCTTCGGCGCACGTGGCTCGTCTGGGTGGGGTACCTCGCCGCCTCGGCGCTCTACCTCGCCCTCTACTGGGCGGGAACGCGCGAGGCCGGCGCCTCGGCCACCTACATCCCGCCGCGCCTGGGTCCGGTCTCCGACTTCGTCTTCTTCAGCGTGTTCCGCACCTTCATCCCCGCTGTCTTCGGGGGCCCCTGGACCTGGCAGCCCCACAGCTACGGACTGGCCCTCGTCAACTCGCCCCGCGCCTTCGACTGGCTGTGCTGGATCGCCGCGGCTGCCCTTCTCCTCGCCTCTCTCGTGCTGCGGAGCAGGATCGGCCGCTGGTGGTTCGCCCTCGGCGTGTACCTCGCCGGGTCGCTCGCCGCCGTGGCCGTGGGGCGGGTCGGTTTCGGTGGGGCGATCGTCGCCCTCGAGACGCGGTACCTCGCCGATGCTGCCGTGCCGCTGGTCGTGGTGCTGGCTGCGTGCCTCATGCCGTTGCGCGGCGAGTCGATGCCATGGACACCGCTCAGGGCCTCGCTGCCTGACTGGCTGTCGCGCCGGGCCCTGCCCGCGGTGGTCGCTGGTGGGACAGGGGCAGTCGTCCTGGTCGCCTTCCACGCCATGAGCGGGTACGCCGTGTTCAGCACGCAGAACCCGGCCCGAGAGGTCGTCGCCAACACCCGGCGCACGCTGCCCCAGCTGCCGGCGGACGCACAGGTCTTCGACCAGGCGCTGCAGCCGCAGATCATCGGTCCCTTGTTCGAGCAGTACAACCTGGTGTCGCGGTACCTGGCCCCTCTGGCCACCGCTGCCCAGCGGCATGACCTGTACACCCGACGGCAGTACACCAAGCCGTACATGGTCGACGCCTCGGGACGCGTCGTCCCCATGGCCGTCGTCCCCGGGGCCACCTCGACCTGGCCCGCAGGGTCGTGTGTCGGCGCGAACCGCGGCCGCGTGGTGGTCCCCCTGTCCCGGGACCTGTTCGTCTGGGACTGGGTGGTGCGGGTCGGCTACGTGGCAGAGACGCCTACCACGGCGACGGTCCGGCTGGGATCGGCCTCCCAGGAGGTCCACCTCGACGCCGGGCTGGGCGAGGTCTACGTGTCGCTGGTGGGCGCTGGGCGGGATGTGGTCCTGGACGACATCCCCGCAGGCACGAATGTCTGTGTCGGGGACGTCCAGGCGGGCAACCCCGGGGCGAAGGGCTGACCGTGGCGGGCCCGGTGCGCACCGAACGAACACCGGCGCTGGACGGCCTGCGTGCTGTCGGCGCGCTCGCCGTCGTCCTGACGCACGTGGGGTTCCAGAGCGGGGCGTCCCTGCACGGGCCGTTCGCAGGGCTGCTCGCCCGCCTCGACTGGGGCGTCGCCCTCTTCTTCACGATCTCCGGGTTCCTCCTGTTCCGGCCGCACGTGGCAGCACAGCTCGACGGCACCGCGCGCCCGGCCGTGATCCCGTACCTCCGGCACCGGGCACTGCGGATCCTGCCCGTCCTGTGGGTGGCCGTGCTCCTGTCCGCGCTGGTCCTCCCCCACCCACGGCGGGGGCCGGTGGCCTTCCTCGAGCACGCGTTCCTGGTGCAGGTGTACCTCCCGGACAACGCGGTGGAGGGGCTGACCCAGATGTGGAGCCTGGCGACGGAGGTCGCGTTCTACCTCGTCCTGCCTGCTCTCGCGGCGGCCCTCGCGCGACTGGGCAGTGGCCGCTCGTGGTGCGTGCGCGTCCTGCTCGGGTGTGCGGTGGCCCAGGTCCTCGGCCCCGCCTGGATGGCCTGGTGCTCGGCCACGGGCTCCCCGCGTGGGCACCTGTGGCTGCCCGGGTTCATCGGCTGGTTCGCTGTGGGCATGGCCCTCGCGGTGTGGCAGGTGGGCCGGGGACGAGGAGTGCTCCCCTGGACCCCGGTCGACGACCTGGCCACCCGGACCGGCTCCGTCTGGGCGCTGGCCGCGGCGCTGTTCGCCCTCGGGACGACGCCAGTTGCAGGGCCCTACGACCTTGCCTCCCCGACACCGGGACAGGCGGCCGTGAAGAACGCCCTGTATGCCGCGGTGGCCCTGCTCGTCGTCGCGCCCACCGTCGTGTCGACGTCCCGTGCATCGGCCCCCCTGGCCGCGTTGTCCTCGCGCTCCGCGCACGTGCTGGGCTCGATCTCCTATGCGGTGTTCGGGTACCACGTCGTGGTCCTCGCCGTGGTCAGCAAGCTCCTCGGGCTCGCCCCCTTCGCGGGCGGCTTCTGGCCACGCCTCGGCGCCACTCTGGCCGTGTCGCTCCTGGCTGGTGTCGCCAGCTTCTACCTGATGGAGCGGCCACTCATCCGCTGGGGACGACGTCGCGAGCCCGACCCGGGCTACGTCGGCCGCGAGCCCGACCCTGAACCACCGGTGGCCCCCAGCACAGCACCATCGCGACCGCGAGCAGAGTCGGCACGGCGATGAGCGCCTGAGACCAGGCCGCCTCGACTGCTCCGCGCCCTGTGGGCCAGGGCGACGTGACGTCGAGCAGGCTCGCGCACACCGGCAGCGTGCCGACGAGGAGGCCGGTCACGATCCGTGCCCGCCCTGGCGCCGGGCGCGGAGCGCGTGCCACCCGGTGGGCGACCACGGCCAGCGCCAGGCCGATGCCCAGGCCCCACCAGCCGGCCAAGGCCAGCCCGGCCACCGAGGTCGCGGCGATCGCGACGCCGGCCGAGAGGTCACCCGGACCCTCCGGCACCCGGCCGCGCTGCGTGCGTCGAGCCGCCGACACCGCCGGCACGAGCAGGCCGAGCAGGGCCAGCGCCCCGAGGAGGAGCGCCCAGCGGTACGGGACGTCAGGGGCGAAGTGGGCCTGCAGCGACGTCGCCGCGCCGGCCGGCACGAGCCATCCCTGCATCCATCCGTTGACCCGGATCGGGGCGACGGCCCTGCCCTCCACGGTCGCGCGCCAGCCGGCGTTGAAGTTCTGCGGCACTGCCACGACGGTGTCCCCGGTGCGGTCCGACACCGGCACGACCATCTCGGCGGGGCCGGTCCGGACGAGGGTGGTCGGGGTCGACAGGTCCACGGGTGGCGACGCCCCGTCGACGGCACCCTCGACGGCCCCCGCGGCGGTCCGCTCCAGGACCAGATCCTCCGGCACGAACTCGGCACTCGGCGTGGCCTGCACGACGTTCGACCCTCGGCGCACGGACACGGGGTCCTTGCAGGCCCGCCACTCCAGGGCCCGGTCGGCGGCCAGGTCCGCGAACGTCCCCGACACGCTCGTCGGCACACCGACACCGTTCACCTCGAGCTCAGGCCCGAAACCGCAGGGCACGCCCACGACGCTGCTTGCCCGTGGAGGTCTCCGCAGGTCGTCGGCGCCCAGGACCCGCAGCTCGGACACCCCGACGGGGACGAACGTCCGCGCTCCGGTCGAGGAGTCGACGTTGATGAACGGCCTGGTGGTGAGGACCGAGACGACGACCTTTCGGCCCCGTCGCGCACCGAACCTGACATAGCCCTCGTCGTCCACGACGCCCTCGACGGCCGGGTTGTCGTCCACGTGGACCCGCACCCGCTCCGGACGGGCCGCGGCCAGATGGGGCCCCCGCAGGAACTGCAGCCCGCGCACGACCCGGCGCTCTGGCAGCGTCACGGTCAGCTCCGGGTGCAGGTCGAGTCTGCCCGCCACCCACCCGGTCTCGACGTCACCGTCGACGGCCGCGCCCGGGCGGTCGGCCGGACTGTCCACGAGCCGGGAGGAGGCGGTGGCCGTCGGGTAGCCGGGGAGGTCGAGGAGCTGGTCGGCGCCCCGCCCCCGCGCGGACACCCGACCGGACATCGCATACGTCCCCTCCGTGCCGACGACGAGGCTGCGACGCATCAGCCCGGGGCCCTCGGGCTGCTGGGTGTTGCTGGGGGCGCAGAGCCCGATGCCGCTGCTGGTGACACAGCCGCTGCGTCCGGCCAGCTCACGTCGCAGGACGATGCGGGCGGGGGGGCCCACCCCGTCGGGCGGAACCGGCACCTCGAGCCCCTCACGGGCCGTCACGCCGTCGAGGTACACGTCGCTGAGCGCGAAGCCGTTGACCGCGCCCGGCGCCACCTTGGTGAGGGTGATGCGAACCCAGCGGACCGGTCCGGGGGGAAGGGTCGTCGTGACGACCGACGCGTCGCCCAGGTCGACACGTCTCGCTCCGGAGGCCGTGCGAACCTCCACCTGGGTCGGCCGGGCAGCGACCGGGCTCGCGGTCGAGACCACGGCGCGGATCCGGGAGGGAGCCTGTCCCCCCAGCAGGTCGACCTGCCACCACTCCCCGACGCCGCCACCGAAGGTTCCCGACACCCACCGGGTCCCCGGGTCACCGTCGAGCGCAGCACCGGGGTCGGCCGCCGGCCCCAGGCGCAGGCTCGCACCGGCGTCGGAGGCGGACGACGAAGCGCTCACGCCGCGTACCCCCGACCAGGCGGTGACGGTCCGGGGCGCGCGAGGGTCCGCGACGAAGTCGGTGACCGCGCGCCGCTGACGGGTCGGCTCCTCACGGGTGAGCACGGACGAGGTGTTGTCGGTGGGGCGTCCGAACTCCACCTCGCGGCGCCGGAGGCCGTCCGTGGCGACCGTGGTCGTGGCCGGGGACGACCGAGGGTCGTCGGTGCCGAGGAGGGCCAGCTGGATCCCCGCGTCCTGCAGGGCTGCGGCGTCCTCGGGGCCACCGGTTCCCCGCGCGACCGCGGCGAGCGCGCTGGTCCTCGCCTGGCTCGTCCCGGGGACCTCGTAGATCTCCACGCTGGGACGGGCGACCAGGGTTCGGTAGTCGACCGTGTGCGTGTCGGTCTCGAAGGCGTTGCCGGCCGCCGGGCCGAAGTAGGACACCCGGTGCAGGCCGCTCTGCTGGAGGCTCGTGTGCACGGCCACCAGCGGGGCTCCCGCGGCGTCGAGCCGCAGGTCGTTGGGCACCACGACGTAGCGGACACCAGCCGTCGCCATCGCCCTCGCCAGCCCGGTCCCCCCACGACCGGCGCCGACCTGCCGCTGGATTCCGTCGAGGAACCGGGTGGCGCCCGCGGAACCGAGGGGCACCGCATCCCTTACGACGAGGGGACGTCTCATGAGGGCCTGCAGGGGGTTGTCCTTGGTCGAGCCCCAGGTGAAGTCGGCGAACGACGAAGCCGGCAGCACGAGGGCGGCACCGGGCTGGGGCTGCGCATCGAGCCAGTGGGCCGCCTGCGACCAGTACGAGGGCACGCGCGGATAGGCCTCCGACCTCGCGAGGTTGGCGACGAGCGCGGGCGCGGTGGCGCTCACGACCACGCTCACCGCGACCACCGGCACGACCCACGTGCGAGCTCCCCAGGCGCGGGCGCGCTCCGCCACCGCCGTCAGCGCGCTCACGAGCCCGACGGTCAGCGGCAGGCGCAGCACGACGTCGAACTTGTGCGTGTTCCGGAACGCGGCCAGGCCTCGGTCCATGACCTCCTGCCACGCCGGTGCCCAGGGCGCCGCCGGACCCGGCGTGTGACCCGCAGTGAGCAGGACCAGCCCCGCCACCACGGCGACGACGAGGAACAGCCGCTCGGGTGTTCGCCGCAGTGCGATCCCGACCAGCCCGCAGGCAGCGAGCAGGGTGCTGCTCACCACGAGAACCGGCACGGTGACGTAGAGCCAGCCGCCCGGCCACTGGGGTCCCGTGTCGGTCCGCAGGAACGCCAGCCAGGCGCTCGTCCCCTTGAATGCCTCGTAGGCGCTGGCCGTGGAGCTGGTGACGGCCGACCCCTCGATCCAGTCGAGGAACGGCGGGCTGTAGCGACCGAGGATCACCAGGGGCGCCAGCCACCAGGCCATCGCCAGCACGCTCGCGCCCAACCAGCCCGCGAAAGCGAGGGCGACGCGGCGGCTCGGACGTCGGGTGAGGAACCAGAGCGCAGGGAGCACCAGCGCCGCTCCGGTCGCGACGGCGTTGACACCACCGCAGCAGGCGAGGGCGGCGGCCGACCAGAGGATGCGCCATCGCCAGGACCGTGCGCCTCGCGCGACCAGCGGCCACAGGACCCACGGTGCCACCGCCATGGGCCAGACCTCGACGGAGGTGATCGTGAGCTCGCTCGCCAGCCGTGGGCACAGCGCGTACGTGGCAGCGCCCACCAGCCGGGTCCAGGGGGTGCCCACGCGCAAGGCGCCCAGAACCCGCCACGTGCCGAGGAACGCCGTGCAGAGGAGCACCGTCCACCACAGTCGCTGGGTGACCCAGGCGGGGACCCCGGCGCTGAGCAGCACGCCGTGGAAGGGCCCCATCGGGAAGAGGTACCCGTACGCCTGGTTCTGGAGCTGCCCGAACGCGCCGGCTGGGTCCCAGAGGTGGAGCGAGCGGCCGAGGAAGCGCCACGGGTCCTGGGTGAGGTCGAGCTTGGTGTCGGCCACGACGAGGCCCGGCTTCTGCCTGAAGGCCACGGCCGCGAGGGCGACACAGACGGCAGCCTGCCGCACCCTCCAGACGAGACGCTCGGACGCGGCTGCGGCGGTCACCGACACCGCTCGACCACGATCACGACGTTCCAGCTGACCACCTCGCGAAGCCCGGGGACGCCCACGACCCACCGCGCCCACCACGGGTGGTACCGCGGCAGGACCTCGACGACGCGCAGGTCACCGCGCGCCTCGGCAGCCCGGGCCCAGCGGATCATGCGGCCGGCGGAACAGGCGAACAGGGTCCGCCCGAAGTCGTTCTTCGGACGGCGCCCGTGCCTCGCGGCATACCGGTCGGCGGCACGGCGCCCGCCCAGGTAGTGCCACGGCGCGGTCTCGTGCCCGCCCCAGGGGGACAGCCACGGTGTCCACGAGAGCACCACCAGACCGCCGGGCCGGGTGATGCGCAGCATCTCCTCGGCCATCGCCTCCGGCTGCGGGACGTGCTCGAGGACGTTGCTGGAGTACGCCACCGAGACCGCACCGTCCGCGACGGGCAGCTGCAGGCCCGAGCCCCGCACGGTGTTGGCGCCGACGTGCCCCCGGGCGGTCAGCTCCCCCACGTCGGGCTCCACGCCCGCGTAGGACGCACCGGCACCGGCGAAGGCCTGGGCGAAGTACCCCGGACCACCCCCGATGTCGATGACCGTGGCCCCGCGCAGCGGGGCCCAGCGCAGCACCTCGGCCACCGAGTCGGCGGCCAGCGTCGAGTAGAACCGGTCCGGGTCCGTCTGCTCCACGAGGAAGGCGCGGAAGAGGGCGACGGACCGTCGCAGCGACCCCCGGGGCAGCACCGACGCTGCCTTCTCGCCCGACTCGACCACGCGCAGAACCCTAGTGCCGCTACGGTTACTCATCGGTCACTTTCGGCCTGTCCCGACGTTGTGAGGATCTGCACAGGTGCGCATCGCCTTGCTGAGCTGGCGCGACTTCACCCACCCCGAAGGCGGGGGCGCCGAGCACTACCTGGAGACCGTCGGCGCGCAGCTGGCGGCGCGCGGACACGACGTGGTCATGTACTGCGCGGCCCACGGACAGGCGCCGGCCGTCGAGGTGCGCGGCCGGCTCACCCTGCGCCGCCAGGGCGGCCGGCTGAGCGTGTATGCCGCGTCGCTGCGGGCGCTGCGGCGCGACGAGCGCCTGCACGGCCGGTACGACGTCGTGGTCGACACCCAGAACGGCATCCCCTTCTTCTCGCCCGTGGCGACCCGGAGTCCGGTGGTCGTGCTGGTCCACCACGTCCACCGCGAGCAGTGGCCCGTCGTGTTCTCGCCGTCGGTGGCCCGCCTCGGCTGGGCCATCGAGTCGCGTCTCGCCCCGCTGGTCTACCGGCGCCACCAGTACGTCGCCGTGTCGAGCCGGACCCGGGACGAGCTCGTGGGGCTCGGCGTGGAGAGCGGCCACGTGGCCGTCATCCACAACGGGACCGACGCCCCCCGAGCGCTCGACGTGCCGAGGTCGACCGTCCCGACCCTGGTGGTCCTCGGCCGCCTGGTCCCGCACAAGCGGGTCGAGCAGGCCATCGACGTGCTCGCCCGCCTGCGCCCGACCCACCCCGGTCTGCAGCTGCGGATCGTCGGGCACGGCTGGTGGCACGACAACATCGCCGCGCACGCCCGGGAGTCGGGCGTCGGCGACGACGTCCACCTCCTGGGCTTCGTCGACGAGGACACCAAGCACGCGGAGCTGGCGTCCGCCTGGCTGGCGCTCGCGCCCAGCGTCAAGGAGGGATGGGGGCTGTGCGTCGTCGAGGCGGCCAGCCACGGCGTCCCCACAGTCGCCTATCGCGACGCGGGAGGACTGTCGGAGTCGATCGTGGACCGCGAGACCGGCGTCCTGGTCGCCGACCCGGACGAGATGACGCACGAGGTGGCGGAGCTGCTGGCCGACGCAGAGCGGCGTGAGGACATGGGACGCCGCGCGCGCGACTACGCGCAGCAGTTCACCTGGACGAGCACCGCCGACCACTGGGAGCGCCTGCTGTCCGAGGTGGCACGGCGACGGGCGCCGGTCGCGATGACCGACGCCCGTCCGCGAACGGCGACCCGCTGATCAGCCGCCGTACGGAATGAGGGTGCTGGGGTCGACCGGGTTCTGCCGGCCGTTCTGGACGGCGACGCTGTCCTGCGGGCCCTGCGTGCTGATCACGGTCACCACCGCTGCAGCCGCCGCACCTCCGCCGATCACCACACTGAGCAGCGTGACGGCAAGGGCGGACGAGATCTCGCCACGCTCGGTGCGGCGCAGAAACTTCATGGGTGCTGGACCCTCCCGGCTAGTCGTTTCCGACGATGTTACCGACTGGTTGCCCCAGCGGTGCAAGTTCCGCCCCAAGTCATGCCCCGCGTGTCACGGACCACACCGTGAAGTGGGTGGTCTGCAGGACGACCCGGACTCCGGGGCCCGTGGGGGTGGGGACCGCGCCGGGCGTCCCCCTCCAGACCAGGACTGCTCCGACGCCGGCGCGCTGGAGCGCGTCGGGGTCCAACCGGCCTGAGGTGCCGAGGGCTGCCACCTCCCGGGGGTCGTCGTCGACGACCAGCGTGCGTCCGTCGCGCACGACGGTGAGCTGGCGGGACCCCACGACGCGGGCCGAGACGGCGCGCGCGGTCGGGTCCAGGAAGGGCTCGCGTCCGGCCCACGGCACCCGGCGGAACGGCTGCCAGGGCAGGACCAGCAGGGCACCGTCGCCGGCGGCGCCCGACGCGGCGTCGACCGCCGGCTGCCAGTCCGGTGGCGTCGCCACGGGGCGGTAGGCGGAACGGACGTCTCGAGGCAGGTCGGGTACGGACAGGAGGGCGACGCTCGCCAGCCCGAGCGCGACCGCAGCACGGCGTATACCTGGCCCTCGCGTTTCGCCCTCGTCGCCCGACGGCCTGCTCCCCCGGCGGGCGACGAGGGACGCGAGGAGCACGGCGGTGGCGAGAGTGGTCGGCGCCAGCCACCGGTGGGTGTCACGGGCGATCGCGACGCCGGGCACCGCCTGCAACCAGGCGAAGACCCGGAGCCCCGGCCCTCCCGAGACGGCCCACACCACGGCGACCGGCGCGAGCCACGCGGCAGCCACGAGGCGCCCCAGCGCTCGGTCCCGGAGGACGAGCCGCCGGGCCGCGGTTGTGGCCAGCAGTACGAGCAGCACCCCGGCCACCACCGCGACGGTCGTTGCACGCGACGCCGGACGAGCCGCCGGCGCCCAGATCCCTCCCAACGTCAGGAGCGAGCCCACGGTCCCCAACGGCGTGTCGGCACCGGCCGCGAAGGCGCGGGCACCGTCCGGGTCCGCCGCGCCCTGCCGATGGGCGGCCGCGGCCACCACCCACGGCAGGCACCAGGCCACGGACAGCGACACCACTGTCACGAGCCAGCGGGCGGTGCGCCGGCGACGGGTCAGCAGGGACACCAGAACCGCTGTGACGGCTGCGGTCAGACCGCCCCACGGCGTGAGGGCAGCGGGCAGGGCCGCGAGGAGCAGGGCGGCGGCGGCGCGCCAACCGGGGAGCCGGGAACGGACCACGACGACGACCCACGGCAGCATCGAGTAGGCCAGCAGCGTCGGCGGCTGCCCGACCAGGAGGCGCTCGGCGACGAACGGGTTCCACCCGGCCACGACCGCTGCGGCCACCATGCTGGCCGGTCCCCACCGCCGCACCAGCACGCCCGTGCCCAGGCTCGCGAGGAAGACGGCCCCCACCAGCATGAGCTGCTGCTGCACGCCCACCGGCAGCACGGGCGCGAGCGCCGTGGTCACGGCGTCGAGCGGCACGGCCCTCGGCGCCGAACCCCCACCCCACGTGGCGGCGCTCCACCGCGGGCGCGGAACCCCCACGAAGTCCCGGTGGAGGAGCACACCCGGCCCGAGCGAGCCACCCGTGACGGCCAGGGCAACGGCGGCGGAGGCCGCAGCGGTCAGCGCGAGGTCCCGTCGCGCCCTGCTGCCCACGAAGGACTCAGTGCGCGGCGTCGTGCCAGGAGCGGCCGACCCCGACGCTCACGTCGAGCGCCACGTCCATCTCGACCGCGTGCCCCATCTCGCGCCGGACGAGCGCCTCGACCTCGTCGCGCTCCCCCGGCGCGATCTCGAGGACGAGCTCGTCGTGCACCTGGAGCAGCTGGCGCGACTTGGCCTTTCCAGCACAGTGGGATCCGAAGCTTGGAATTCACGTGACTTGAAGTCGCGGC
>JADMIO011011098.1_pt1 | contig 54170 bp, 40 predicted proteins | sample 8958161 | NCBI WGS metagenome assembly JADMIO01 (sample SAMN16585339, study PRJNA669376) | soil metagenome | isolation source: Crop rotation soil | place: USA: Cullars Rotation, Alabama | collected 2011
GCGTGTTTAGTGTTTGAGTGTTGGAGTGTTGGAGTGTTGGAGTGTTGGAGTGTTGGGGGTGTTGGGGGTGTTGGGGGTGTTGGGGGTGTTGGGGGTGTTGGGGGTGGGGTTCCGCGGTGGTTGCGCTGGTGCCTAGGCCGGCACTCGTCGGGCTTACGCCTCGACGCTCGGGGCCTCGACGCTCGGGGACTCGACGCTCGGGGCCTCGACGCTCGGGATAAACCGGCCTAGAAATTCACGTACCAGCGGCCGTTGATCTTGATCAGCCGGAGCACCGTGAATCGATCCTGAGCCTGGTGCGCATCGGGGGTCATTCGCAAGTCGATGACGGCGGCGTCGCCCGCCGCGTTCAAAACCGGAGTCGCCGCCTTGGCGTGCCGCAGAAACGCGATCAGATTAGCGGCTTCGTCTTTGCCCGCCGCACCGCCGCCCGCAAGTTTTTCTCGTTCGGGCGAATCGGGCTTGTTCGCCAACGCGATGAATTGCCGCACGCCGCCGGATTGGACGCCGGCGATCCAAGCGTCGATTTGCGCCACGATGCTCGGATCGGGGCCGGCACCGGCGGGCTCGGCGGCCGGGTCGACCTTTCGGCACGTGTAGATCGCCCGCTTGACGTTGGCGGCGGTCGTGAAGTCGGTCGGCCGCTCCGAGGCTCCCCGCTCGGCGATGCAAATCTTCAACTGGTCGCCGTTCCGCTCGAAAATCGCCCGATGCCGCTCGAGCAAGCTTTCGGAGAAGAGGTCCAGCTTCTTGGGGCTGGCCGCGGCGTCGACGATCGGATTTTGGTACTTGTGGTCGCCGATCCAAACCGCCTTCGGCCGGATGACGATCGACGGGATATCGCCCGCCGGCACTTCGCGTTGCTCCTGCTCCTTGCCGATGATCAGCCACTTCCCTTCCAGGGCTTGCAACTCGGCCCGTCCGTTCACCGAGTCGGCGAGGGGGCGTTCTTGTTTGGCCACGCTCGCCGTACTCGGCGTGAGCGAAGCAGGCTTCCGGCAAATGTAGAGCAGCGTGTTGCTCGTCGCGTTCGTTTCAAACTTCGTCGGCCGCGGCGCGTCGGCGTCGGCCGCGATGCAAACACGCAGCTTGCCGTCGCGCAGTTCGTAGATGCCTTTGAGTTTTCCCGGTTTGCCGGCCTTGCCCAGGTCGAGCTCGGCGGGAGTCGCGCTCGGATTGAAACGGGAGTCGGTGTAAAACGTGCCGGCGAACACGACAAACACCTGCGAGATACTGAGATTGACCACCCCCTCGGGCGTTTTGCTCACCCCTTCCGACTCCGACGACTCCACGATCCAGTCTCCGTCGATTTCGGCCGGCGGTTTCTTGCTCCAGCCGACGGCCGGAGGCGCCGTGTCGTTGTTTTTCGGGGCGGCATCGAGCTTCGTTCCGAACACGGCCCCCGGCGGAGCCGCGCGAATTTTTTCGGGCGGCAACGAGATTATCCGGTCCTTTCCGTCGAGACCCAGCTTGCGGACTCGGTACCAACCGCTCCGCAACGCTTCGACCACCTCTCCCACCGACTCGCCGCCGAAGTCGACGATTACTTTCGTCTTCGGCCGAAATACGGGCGCGGCCTGCTTCGCTTGTTGGGCGAAAGCGACCGCCGCCGGCTGGGCGAGAATCGCCAGAGAGCAGGCGAGCAGACGAGCCGCCGTGGGAAGAACCGTGGTGTGCCAAAAACGACCGCCGACCATCGTGAACGCCCCGTTCGATGTTTTTGAGATGCCGTGGGCCGAATGGCCCGATCCGCAGTACCGCACGTCGGCCGAACCAATCGGCCTCGGTGCATTGATCGAATGATAACCGGTGGCGGGCCGCGACGCCTCATTCGCAGGTCCCGCCGGCCGATTGTATTCGACCAACGTCTGAAGTACGTTGTACCTCGCCTTTTCCGCCCGTTTCGCTCCTGCCTAACCCCCTTCTCTTTCGCGAGATTCATCGATGAAACGATTCTTCGCCGCCCTCTTGGCCGGCAGTGTCGCCCTGGCGGGCTCCGCCGCCCGGGCCGAGATCAAACTTCCGGCCGTGTTCGGCAGCCACATGGTGCTGCAGCGCGACCAGGCCAACCCGGTTTGGGGCACCGCCGCCCAAGGTGAGCAGATCACCGTCTCGATCGGCGACCAGAATCATTCGGCTACCGCCGGCGACGACGGCGCGTGGAAAGTGAAGCTGGCCCCGCTGCCGGCCGGCGGCCCGCACAAGCTCACGATCAAGGGAAACAACTCGAGCGAAGTGGTGCTCGACGACGTGCTGGTCGGCGAAGTTTGGATCTGCTCCGGCCAATCGAACATGCAGTGGTCGGTGTCGCAGGCCTTCAACGGCGATTTGGAAGCCCTTTCGGCCAAGAATACGAACATCCGCCACATCAGCGTGCCGAACGTCGGCACGCAGGAGCCGCAGTGGACGTTCAACGGCGCCTGGACGGTTGCGGCGCCCGACAACGTCGGCCAGCTCTCGGCCGTGGGCTACTTTTTCGGCCGCCGGCTGCAGGAAACGCTGGGCGTGCCGGTGGGCCTGATCGACGACGCCTGGGGGGGCAGCGCTTGCGAAGCGTGGATCAATCGGGACACGCTTGCCAAAGACGGCCGGTTCCCCGAACTGCTCGCCCGCTGGGAGCAGATCGAGAAGAGCTACGACAAGGAAAAGGCCGACAAGGCCCACGCGGCGGCCCTGGAAAAGTGGAAAGCCGACGTTGCCGCCGCCAAGCAAGCGGGCAAGCCGCTGCCTCGCCAGCCGGGGCACGCCGGTGCGCAGCTGACCGGCAACGCGCGGCCGGCCAACATCTACAACGGCGTGCTCAAGCCGACGATCGGCTACGGCATTCGGGGCGTGGTCTGGTATCAGGGCGAAACGAACGCGGGCCGGGCCTACCAATACCGCGAGCTGTTCCCTCTGATGATCGACTCGTGGCGGAAAGAATGGGGCCAAGGAGATTTCTCGTTCTACTACGTGCAACTGGCCGACTTCATGGCCGAGCAGCCTCAGCCGAGCGAAAGTGCGTGGGCCGAACTGCGGGAAGCCCAAACCCTGACGATGAGCAAGCTCCCCAACACGGGCGAAGCCGTGATCATCGACCTGGGCGAAGCCAACGATATCCATCCGCGGAACAAGCAGTTCGTGGCCGAACGGCTGGCCCGCTGGGCCCTGGCGAACGACTACAAGGTGCCCGGCATCGCCTACCGCAGCCCGACCTTCAAGGCGATGGAAACCAGCGGCAATAAGGCGAACATCAAGTTCGACTTTGTGCTGAGCAACTTGCGGGCGTTCGACTACTCCGACGTGCGCGGGTTCGCGGTGGCCGGCGAAGACCGGAAGTGGCACTGGGCCAAGGCCGAGATCACCGGCAAGGATACGGTCAGCGTTTGGGCGCCCGAAGTCGGGAACCCGATCGCGGTTCGCTACGGCTGGGCCGACAACCCGGTGTGCAACTTGCGCGACGCGCAGAGCGCGCTGCCGGTGACGCCGTTCCGCACCGACGACTGGAAAGGCGTGACGGCCGACGCGAAGTAGTTCGCGAGGCGGGCCGCTTCACGTCGTTGTGATGTGAAGCGGCGCATTCGCCCGGTTGTCCATCGTCGGCGGGCTTCGTCTTGTCGATCGATGCGTGCAGGTGAGCGACGGTTGATCGGAAATGTAAAATGTTGAATGTAAAATGCAAAATGTAAAATGGCGGAAGCAATCGCCCTCATTTTGACTTTTTCATTTTACATTTTTCATTTTACATTTCCGGTAACGGCGCAGTGCTTGTTTGGCGTCGCCGCGGCGAAGCCCGACGGCGCAAGGCACCGAGCACGTCGGCCCGGCCGATGAACGCCGGCATCGCACCACGCCCCCAAAAACATCCACTAAAGGATCATCCCCATGAAGATTCTCGCCTCCATTGCCATGGCTCTCGCCTTGTCTAGCGTCGTCCAAGCCGCTGAAAAGGATACTCGCGTGTACGAGATGCGGGTTTACTACGCGGCCGAAGGGAAGCTCGATGCCCTGAACGCCCGCTTTCGCGATCACACCGTGAAGCTGTTCGAGAAGTACGGGATCACGAACGTCCTGTACCTGATGCCGATCGAGAACCCGGACCGGAAACTGATCTATTTCTTGTCGTACCCGAGCCGCGAGGCCCGCGACGCGTCGTGGAAGGCGTTCGCCGCCGACCCCGATTGGCAGGCGGCCCGCAAGGCTTCGGAAGCCGACGGCAAGCTGCTCACCAAGGTCGAATCGGCCTTCATGCAGGCCACCGACTACTCGCCGATGCTCGACCTAACGCCGAAGGCGGGACGCGTGATCGAACTGCGGACCTACAAGATGGTTCCCGACTGCCTGGACGATATCAACGCCCGTTTTCGCGACCACACGATGAAGCTGTTCGAAAAGCATGGGATGACGAACCTGATTTACTGGAACCTGATGAAGGACCAGAAAGAGGCCGATAACACGCTCGTGTACCTGCTCGCCCATAAGAGCAAGGAAGCGGGCCTGGCGTCGTTCGATGCCTTCCGCAAAGACCCGGACTGGCTGGCGGCTCGGAAGGCTTCGGAAGAGAAGGCGGGCGTGCCGTCGCTTACCAAGCCGCAGCCGGAAGGGGTGCAGTCGATCTATTGCCTGCCGACGGATTACTCGCCGCTGAAATGACCGGCGGGCGGAGTGTTTGAGTGTTTGAGTGTTTGAGTGTTGGAGGGCGCGGCAGATTTTTTCACCACCGAGGCGCAGGGTCACAGAGAAAACGGGAAAGAAACGATACGGCTGCGACAGCAGCGCTGAGGTGTGGGCGAAAGTCGCGAAGGCGCGAAACAGAAAGTCGTCGTAGCTAAATTCTTTGCGGGACGCGAAGAATTCGGAGGTTGGTAGTCCAGATCGGTGATTGAGTTTCTTCCGTGACCCGCCCTGCCCTGCCTGTCGACGAGGTTCTGCCGGCGATTGTTGATGCGCTGCGGGGGACCGGCGCCGTGGTGCTCAAGGCGCCTCCCGGTGCCGGCAAGACGACTCGCGTGCCGCCGGCCATGCTGGATGCGGGGTTGGCCGAACTGGATGGGGGCCGGCCTGGGCAAATCGTGCTCCTCCAGCCGCGGCGGGTCGCCGCGCGGGCCGCCGCCGCGCGGATTGCCGAGGAGCGAGGGGGCCAGGTCGGCGACGAAATCGGCTACCAGGTCCGGTTCGAGCGGCGGGTGTCGCGCCGAACGCGATTGCTCGTTTGCACCGAAGGGGTGTTCCTCCGCCGCCTGCAAGATGATCCGCTCTTGGAAGACGTCGCGGCGGTGGTGTTCGACGAGTTCCACGAGCGGAGCCTCGACGCCGACCTGGCGCTAGCGATGACGCGCCGGGTGCGCGACGAGGTGCGGCCCGATCTGCGGTTGGTGGTCATGTCGGCCACGTTGGCGCCGGAGCCGATCGCCCGCTTTCTGGGAAAAGTGCCGACGGTCGAGAGCCTGGGGCGGACGTTTCCCGTGGCCGTCGAATACGCGAAATTCGCCGGCGGCGCGTCGATCGAGCAAGACGCGGCCGAAGCGACGCGGCGAGCCCTGGCGGATTCAACCGGCCATGTGCTGGTGTTTCTGCCCGGCGTGGGAGAAATCCGCCGCACCCAAGAGTTGCTCGGCGATGCGCCCGCCGAGTTCGGCGTCGACGTGCTGCCGCTGTACGGCGACTTGCCGCTCGACGAGCAGCAGCGGGTCGTTCGCCCGTCGGCCCGCCGCAAGGTCGTGCTGGCGACGAACGTGGCCGAAACATCGCTCACGATCGACGGCGTGACGACGGTGGTCGATTCCGGATGGGCCCGCGTCAATCGGCTCGATCCGTACCTGGGCCTGAATCGCTTGGAACTGGTCCGGATTTCGCGGGCCTCGACCGAACAACGGGCTGGCCGCGCCGGACGGACCGCTCCGGGACGCTGCTTGCGGCTGTGGACCGAGCGTGAACAGCAGGGCCTGCGCGACTTCGAACAACCGGAGATCATGCGAGTAGATCTCTCGGAGGCGGCCCTGCAGCTGTTGGCCTGGGGCGAGCGCGATGTACGCGGCTTCCCGTGGTTCGCGCCTCCGCCGCCGGCGGCGCTCGAGACGGCGCTGGACTTGCTTGCGAAGCTCGACGCGGTCGGCCCGGATCAGCGGACGGAAGCCGGTAATCTGAAGGAAGCCGGCGGCCCGACGGAGATCGGGCTGCGAATGGCGCGGTTGCCGCTGCAGCCCCGCTTGGCCCGCCTGGTGATCGAAGGGGAGCGGCTCGGTGCCGGCGAACGAGCGGCCCTGTGCGCGGCATTACTTTCGGAGCGCGATCCGTTCCGCCGCCGCGGTCCACGGGCCAAGGCCGAGCACCACAGCGATTCCGACGTGCTCGATCGCCTGCTGGCGCTCGAGGCCTTCGAGCGCAGCGGACGACGCGATTCGCCCGTCGGCGAACTGTATGGAAACCAGGCCAAGCAGATTCTGCGGGCGGCCGAACAAATTGCTCGCCAGATCGGCGGGCGGGGTGACGTTGAGGGTGAGGCGAGCGGGGAGGGAGCTTCCGGATCCTCGCGCAGAACTCCCGTCGCTGACGCTCAGGGCTCGCTAAAACACGACCCCGATGAACCGATTCTCCGCGCGCTGGCGGTCGCTTTCCCCGATCGGCTGTGCCGGCGGCGCGAGCCGAAGGGGCGGCGGGGCCTGATGATCGGCGGCCGGGGCGTGCGGCTGGCCGACGAATCGGCGCTGTCCGATTCCGAGTTGTTCGTGGCGGTCGAACTCACGGAGTCGGGGCAAGCCGAAACGCTGGTGCGGCAGGCCTCGCGCGTTGAACGGGAGTGGCTGCCGAAGTCGCAGTTCGTCACCCGTATCGACGTGGCCTACGACCCGCAGCGCGAAAAGGTGGCCGCCGTGCGGCGGACTTATTTCGGCGACCTGGTGCTCGACGAAACGCCGGCCGCGATGCCCGGAGACGTCGATCCGGGGCCGATGCTGGCCGCGGCGGTGGCCGAGCGATTCGACCCGGCCACGCTCGTCGACGACGACGCCCGCCGCTACCTGGCTCGCGTGCGCAGCCTGCGCGAGTGGATGCCGCAGCTCGATCTGCCGGACCTGGGAGCCGACCCCTGGCGAAGCCTGCTGCCCGAATGGTGCGCCGGAAAAACCAGCTTGGCGGAACTCAAAGCCGCGCCGCCGATCGACGCGATCCAAGCGAAACTGACTTACGAGCAGCGGGCGGCGGTCGACCGCGAGGCGCCGGAGCGGATTGCCGTCCCCAGCGGCAGCCGGATCGTGCTGGAATACGAGCCGGGCAAACCGCCGGTGCTCGCCGTGCGAATCCAGGAATTGTTCGGCTTGAAGGAGACGCCGCGGATCGCGGGCGGGCGGATCGGGGTGCTCTTGCACCTGTTGGCTCCGAATTACCGGGTGCAGCAAATCACGCCCGACTTGGCGAGCTTTTGGAAGAACACCTACGGCGACGTGAAGAAGGAACTCAAACGCCGGTATCCCAAACACGCCTGGCCCGACGACCCGCTGACGGCGTCGGCGGAGCACCGGCCGAAGCGTAGAAAGCCCGACTGAGCTACCCGTAGGTGGTAGTCGTGGCCGTCGAAAATCAGTGCCCGAAAGGGCAAACGGGACGAAACCCGCGTCCGGGCGGCGTCTAATCCGCCTGTTGCGATTGGACGACGGCGATTATTCTCAAGCTTTCGTTTGTCGGTTTTTTACCCTTGCCGAGCCCTTCATGCTTTCGACGGCCGCCCTGTGGTTGCTTTGGATTGCGGCCGTCGTGTCGCTCGTTTGCGCCGTGGCGGGGCTGCGGTTCGTTCGGCTATTGCGAAATCGTCGGTCGATACCCGCTCCCGGACCGCAATGGCCGAAGGCCGCCGTCTTGCTCCCTCTTCGCGGCGCCGATCCGCATCTCGCGGAAGGTCTGCGGCGGTTGATGCGGCAAGACTACGGCAACTACGAACTCCGTGTGATTCTCGACTCGGCGACCGATCCGGCCCGCGACGTGGTCGAGCAGGTGGTGGCCGAAACCGGCGCGACGAACGTACGAGTCTCGGTGATCGCCCGCAAACGGATGACCTGCAGCCCGCAGTGCAGTGCGTTGTTGGAGGGGGTCGAGTCGCTCGATCCCGACGTCGAGGCGGTGTCGATCATCGACGGCGACGTGCTGACGCATCCCTCGTGGCTGCGCGAGCTGGTCGCCCCGCTGCTCGATCCGAAAGTCGGTGCCGCGCACGGCAATCGCTGGTTCCTGCCGCAGGAGGCGGGCTGGGGGTCGATGGTCCGTTACCTCTGGATCGCGGCCTCGGTGGTGCCGATGTACTGGTTCGGCATGCCCTGGGCCGGCACGTTCGTCATCCGTCGCAAGGCGCTGGAGTCGTCGGACTTGAAACAAAAATGGGGCCGCTCGATCGTGCCCGACGCGCCGACGCTCGAGGCCTTGAAGCAACTCGACTTGCGGTTGGAGTTCGTGCCGTCGCTGATGATGATCAATCGCGAGCGATGCGACTTGGCGTTCTGTCATGATTTCATGAAACGCCAGATGATGTGGACCAAGCTGTACAACCCGCAGTTCTGGCCGGTGATCGTGCATGCCGCGGCGGCGACGCTGATGGCCTTGAGCGTGATCGGGTTGGTCGTTGCGGCGGCGGTAACGGGAGACGCGACGGCGCTGGCCCGCACGGGAGGAGCCGTGGCCCTGTTCATGGGGACCATGTTGGCCTTGGTTTGGCAGATGGAATCGGCGGTTCGCGAAATCGCTCGCCGCCGCGGCCAGACGGGCCTTTCGGCGCCGTGGTCGTTTTGGCTCAAGCTGCCTGCCGGGATCGTGCTGACGTTTTTCGTGCATGCCTCGGCCGTGGCGCTGGCCACGGTTCGCCGGCGCGTCACCTGGCGAGGCGTGACCTATTTGGTGCGCAAGCCGTTCGACGTGCTGATTGTGAGCGATCGCCCGATGACGGCCGAGGAGCAGCCGTTGGAGGCGAATGTTTCGTTGTAGAAGTGTTTAGTGTTTGAGTGTTTGAGTGTTTGAGTGTTTGAGTGTTTGACGCCTCATGTAGATCATGCGTTTTCGGCATTTGCTTATTACCGGCGGTGCGGGGTTTGTGGGGGCTAACCTCGCGCTGAACTTTCGTCGGGCTTATCCGGACCTGCGGGTTACGGCCTTCGATAGCTTGAAGCGCCGGGGTGGAGAGTTGAACCTGCCGCGGTTGAAGGCCGCCGGGGTCGAGTTCGTGCACGGAGATGTCCGTTCGCCCGCGGATCTGGCGGAACTGCCGCCGTTCGATCTGTTTCTCGATTGCGCGGCCGAGCCTTCGGTGCAGGCCGGTTTACACGGCTCGCCGACCGGCGTCTTGGAAACGAACCTGGTCGGGTCGCTCCATTCATTCGAGGCGGCCCGCCGGCACGGGGCCGCGATCGTGCTGTTGAGCACGAGTCGCGTGTATCCGATCGGAAGGCTCAACGGCTTGCCGTTCGAGGAAGGGGCGACTCGATTCCGCTGGATCGATCGGGGGGGCACGGCCGGCTTTTCGACGGCCGGCATCGCCGAAGAATTTTCGACCGACGGCCCGCGGTCGTACTACGGGGCAAGCAAGCTGGCGTCGGAATTGGTGCTGCAGGAATACGCGGCCAATCACGGCGTGCCGGCGCTCATCAACCGGTGCGGTATTCTTACGGGCCCGTGGCAGATGGGCAAAGTCGACCAAGGGGTGACGGCCCTGTGGGTGGCGCGGCACTATTTTGGTGTCGGCCTCCGCTACACCGGTTACGGCGGCGCCGGCAAACAGGTGCGCGACATGCTGCACGTCGACGACCTGTTTGACTTGCTGGTCAAGCAAATCGAAAGGGCCGGCGAGTGGCGAGGCCAGGTTTACAACGTCGGCGGCGGAAACGAGGTGTCGACGTCGTTGTGCGAGTTGACGGAGACTTGCCGGCGGTCGACGGGACGGACGATCCCGATTGCGAACGTGCCGGAAACGAGCCCGGTGGATTTGCGAATCTACGTGACCGACGCGCGGCGGGTGCAGGCCGAATACGGGTGGAAGCCGACACGCGACGTGCCGCGAATTGTGGATGATATTCGGGCGTGGATCGCGGCGAACGAGGCGCAGTTGCGGCCGATGTTCGTGTAACGCGGCCTGCGGCCGCCGTGTGCCGGGGTGGGCATGTAGCCCGAGGAAACGCGGCCCTTTGGGCCGCCAGAATTTCGCCCTCACCCGGCCTTCGGCCACCCTCTCCCCGATTTGGCCGCACGCCCAAACCCATGTCGGGCGCGGGGAGAGGGGCGATAGCTTACGACTCTCGCAGCGTTTTGACCATGTCTTGGAACTTCACGTTGCCGTCGGTCTGGCGACTATATGAGGCGTCGATCGTCGCGCCTTCGTAGGCGTCGAGCTTGCCCGCTAAGCGGAGCGTGTGGAGCGGGGTGCCTTCGATTTCGGCCGTGCCCGATTCCTGGTAGCTCGAAAACGGCAGCGACTTGATCAGCTGCTTCGTCTCCAGCATCTGCTCCTTCGTTTCGCCCGGCAGGCCGTAGGTAAATGTGCCGTGCACAGTCATGCCGAGCGAGTGGATTTCGCGGACCACCTGCTTGGAAAAGTCCAGGTCGAGGTGCTTGTTGACGATCTTGTCGACCACGTACTGGCTGCCGCTCTCGAAGCCGAGTTTCACGCCGAAACAGCCGGTCTCCTTCATCAGCTTCCAAGTTTCGATCTTGATCGTGTCGGCCCGGCACATGGCCGACCACGGCACGCCGACCTTCTTCATCACGTCGCACATCTTCACCACGTGGCTGTTGCCCAGGTTAAAGGTGTCGTCGTCGAAGTAGATGGAGCGGAACTTGTACTTTTGGACGAGCTCCGTCAGGAACCCTTCCATGTATTCGGGCGTGTAGTAGCGGACGGTGCGAGTGGTGGTGCCGTCGGGGTCGTTGCCGGTCATCGTGGCCGGCCAGACGCAAAAGATGCACTTGAACGGGCAGCCGCGGCTCGACCAAACGTGCGCGTGCGGGAACTTCTGCCAGCGAGGATTCAGGTCGAAGTACTTGTGCGCATGCAGGTGGTCGTAGTACGGGTACGGAGAATCGTTCATCTCCTTCTTGTTCAACAGGTCGTGCTCGAGCACGCCCGTGGCCCCGTTCACGACCTTGACCGATCCCTTCTCGTATTCGCCCTTGATGCAGGCGATCACGGGGTCGTTTTCGAGAATCTCCTGCGACTTGGTGGTGGTGATCGGACCGGTGACCACGATCTTCATCGCCGGATGCCGGCGATGGATCTCGTGAATCAACTCACGGTCGTGATCCCAACTTGGCGTGGCGCTTTCGAGGAAGATGAATTCGGGGTTTTCCGTCTTCAGGTATTCGTAAAACTGATCGTACGATTCGCGCAGGGCGATCGAATCGCGGAAGAGGGCCTTGGCTCCGGTTTGCTGCTCGACGAACGTGGCGGCGTATCCCATGAAGAAGGGGTACGGCGTGTAATCGTAGAAAAACCGCTTGCCCGGCTTGGAAAAGGCGTCGTAGGTGAACGGCCAACGGGAGCCGCAACGGACGCCGGCCCGCCATTTCCTAAATAACCAGCCTTGCCCCCACCACTTTTTGTCGGTCGGGCCGGCCCACCACGGCGGATTGGCGAATAAAACCTTCATGGCGTGGGACCTCGGGGGGCAAACGGGCAAGGATCAACTGAGACTATCGACCAAACAACCTACGCTATCAGGGGGCTTTTTTCGGGTCAATTGCGAATGAAGCCGGGCGACCGTTCGGTTTGGTCCGTTTCCGACTGGAGATCACGGTTTTGCGCCGCGTTGCCCCCCGATAGCCGGCGACGTCGGCCGAAGATCGACGCCGAACTTCCGCACGGGTTATCGACCAGTCGGGCAGTCAATCGCGTGCGCCTTCTATCGCGACTGTCAATTAGCGGGAAGGCCGGCCGTCGTTTAGGCCGTCGGGGCCGGCTCGCGGCTTGTTTCGCTTTTGACCATGGCCGCCAGGAGATCGTCGAGCGGCCATGAGATCTTCCAGTTCGGGTAGTCGCGCCGCATCTTCGCCAGATCGGAGTAGTAGCAGATGTGATCGCCGGTGCGGGCCTTATCGCTGTAGCTGGTGGCCAGCTTGCGACCGCAGAGGGCTTCGACCTTGGCGATGGCCTCGAGCATGGAAACGCTGTTTTCCCGCCCGCCACCGAGGTTGTAGACCTCTCCCGGACGGGGGTTTTCGTAATAGGCGTGGAAGGCCGCGACCACGTCGTTGGAGTGCAGGTTGTCGCGGACTTGCTTTCCCTTGTAGCCGAAGATCGTGTAGGGCATTCCCTGGACGCAGGCCTTGACCAAGTAGGAAAGAAACCCGTGCAGCTCGCAGCTGCTGTGCTGGGTGCCGGTCAGGCAGCCGCCGCGAAACACGCCGACGGGCATGCCGAAGTTGCGGCCGTATTCCTGCGAGACCACGTCGGCCGCGCACTTGGAGGCTCCGAACAGGCTGTGCAGGCATTGGTCGATGCGGCAACTCTCGGCAATGCCGCCCCGATCTTCCGGCCGAGCGTAGTCGTAGCGTGTTTCCAACTCGACCATCGGCACTTCGTTGGGGGCGTCGCCGTACACCTTGTTGGTGCTCATGTAGACGAACGGCGAATCCGGGCAGTGCCGTCGGGCGGCTTCCAGCAGATTGAACGTGCCGCCGGCGTTGACGTCCCAATCTTCAAACGGCATCCGGGCCGCCAGATCGTGGCTGGGCTGGGCGGCACAGTGGACAACGAAATCGAATCGCCGCTCGGCGAAGAGCGCGAGGACGGCCTGGCGGTCGCGGATATCGAGGCTTTGATGTTCGAAGCGGGTGGTTTGCTCGCGGAGCCAGTTCAGGTTCCAGGTGGTGTCGCCCTGGGGGCCGAAGAACTCGCGGCGCATGTTGTTGTCGACCCCCAGCACGTGCCAGCCGAGGGAGTCGTAGAACCGAACCGCTTCCGAGCCGATCAACCCGCTGGATCCGGTAACCAGAACGCTTTTTGCCATCGGTGAGGAGTCTTTTGTATGGGGAGAGTTGAGGCGTGCTTTGAAAAGGCCCTGAGTCGAACAGGCAGGCCGCCCAGGCGGCCGACGGGTGTCGCCCTCACCCGGGCTTCGCCCACCCCTCTCCCCGATCGTGCCGCTTGGGAGTGGTAGATCGGTTGCGGGGAGAGAAGCGATCGCCGTCCCCCGGGCGAGGCAGGCGGCGGTGGCGGTCCAACTGTCGAAACCGCCCATTTTTCTCGGGAATGGGCGATTTATCAACCCGAAACGGACGGTTGGCAGGGGCCAAATGACTCTCTGGGCTGGGGACGTCATAAACCGGGCATTCCGACCCTGGTCGGCCGTCGACCGGCGCGACGTAACATCTGACCCAGTATCGCGCTTCAGCCTACTACGGAACACCTGTTTCTTTCGTGGAAAGCCCATTCATGCGACGCACCTTGTATCTCATCTACGGCGTGACCGCTTACCTCTCTTTCTTGGGGATCGCGTTCTACCTGCAAGCCTTCTTCGCCAACTTTATGGTCATCAAGTCGATCGATCAGCCGTCGGGTCCGCGTTTGACCCAAGCGATGGCCGTCGACGTGATGCTGATCCTGCTGTTCGGCCTGCAACACAGCATCATGGCTCGGCCGGGCTTCAAGAAGTGGCTGACCCGAATCGTGCCGGAGCCGATCGAGCGGAGTACCTACCTGTTTGCCTCGGTGGCGGCGCTGGTCGTACTGGTCTGGCAATGGCGGCCGATCTCGCAACCGATCTGGAACATCGAACAGCCGTTCGTCCGCGGACTGATCTGGGGCTTGTTCATGATCGGCTGGGCGATGGTGCCGGTGATCTCGCTGATGATCAATCACTTCGACCTGTTCGGCCTGCGGCAAGTGTGGCTGTACTTCCAAGGCAAACCGTACGAACCGTTGGCCTTCCGGACTCCCTGGTTCTACTCGCGAGTCCGGCATCCGTTGTACGTGGCTTGGGCCGTGGCCTTCTGGGCTACGCCGACCATGAGTATCGGCCACGCCTTGCTGGCGGCCGGGCTGACGACCTACATGCTGATCGCGGTGGTGTTCGAAGAGGCCGACCTGGTGAACCACTTCGGCTCGAAGTATGCGGAATACAAGCGTCGGGTGCCGGCCTTCGTGCCGCGGATGAAGATGAGTTCGGATTCTTTTGAACTGTCGCGGTTGAACTAGCCGCGAGACGTGGGGTGGCGGTTGGGCCTTGGCTCGCCGCCGGCTCGGTTGTGAAATCGACAAGACGGAGGGACTGAGGGACTGAGGGACGGAGGGACGGAGGGACGGAGAGGGGAGTGATGGCAGGCTGGTGCGAGCCTGACATTGCTTCTTCTCTCCGTCCTTCCGTCCCTCTCACCCTTTGGAAGAGATGATGAGATGATGGGATGATGGGATGATGGGATGAGGCGAGCTGTCGCCGAATCTGATCAACACGCCGTGCCCTTAGGGTGCCGGGCAGTGCATCCCCTCATCCCCTGATCTCATCATCCCCTCATCGTGCCGGCCGGAGCGAATGGGATAGGAGCGACAAATCGCGGTCCGAAGCCCAGCCGGCTTGCAGTTCAATTACGCCGGCACATCGACCGTCACCGGCCAGCCGGCGAATTGCTTGGCGCCGGGGGCCGTGGGATCGACCAGGTACGACCAGCATTCGATCGTGATCTTGCGGGCCTGTTTGTCGAAGCGGACGATGCCGAGTCCGGAGGCTTTGTCGGCCATCTGTTCCAAGATTGCGGCCCGCGGCTTGATCGCCCCGTTGGCCACGGCGACCACGGTCATCCAATTGCCGAAGTGGTCGCGGAAGTCGCCCAGGTTTTCGGCGGCGCCGGCGGCGCGGTTTTGTCCCGGTTCTTGCGGCTCCCACCAGCGGGGATAGCCGACGTTCACGGCCGGGCCGGCGAAGGCGTAGACGGCGTCGCGGGGCTGGTCGATGCCGTATTGCACCAGGGCCGGCAGGTGCTGATCGCCGGCGATGTGGAACGCTTTGGCTTTGCGCAACAAGGCCACCGCCCGGTTGCGAGCCGTCTGCGGCCAGCCGTTGGTGTCGTAGTCGGCCCGCAACACGTCGCGACTGCCGCCGTGCGTGGTGGCCATCGCCGTGAAAATGGTCTGCGAGACAACGGCCTTCAGGACGACGTCTTTCCAATCATCGGCCCATTCAGCGAGGAATTCTTCTTGGCCGGGACCGAGCAGTTCTAAGCCCGGCAGGTCGGCCGTGCGTGGATCGAACTTGGGGTCGGTCACGTGGTCGGCGCGGCCGCCGGTCGGTGGCACGTGTCCTTCCGGGGCCGACTTGTACATTCGGTCGGCGAGGATGGCGAAATCGACGCCGGCGTAGATCATCCGGCCGAAGTACTGCGCGATCCCCTGCTTCACCGGCGAGGGGTCGTGGGGGTCGGGGTGGTGCGAGGTTTGCGTGCGGTGGACCACGTTGACCCAGGGGGCGGGCATTCGGTAGCCGCCGGCTTCTTGCGTAGTGGTTTGCGGGGCGCCGCTTTCGCCCCAGATATTGCCTTGGTAGACGTCGTGGTCGTCGGGAATCGAAATGCTCGGCCGATCGCGGGTCAGGTCTCGCCAGGTCCAGCCGTGCATGTACCACTTGCGCAAGTAGTCGAGCACGGCCATGTCGTGCGGTTCGGTGGTGACGCCGTAACCGCCGGTCGATTCGTAGAACTGGTCGCCGGTGAAGGCGATCAGATCGGGATCGAGTTTTTTGACGTTGGCCACGTACTCGGCGTTGGGGAACGCCGCGTGGATGTTGCAGGAGATGTCGGCGACGGTGAGGGTGGGTTTGTCGGCGGGTTCGCGGCGAATGGTGCCGGTGAATTCCGCGGCGGCGCCGGGACGATCGGAACCCTTGGGAATATTGCCGGCGTAACGGAGCACGTACGGGGTGTCGGCGTTCGCTTTCCAGCCGTCGATACGAAACGTCGCCGTGCGGGCCTCGGGATGAATCGGTGCCGTCAGTTTTCGATCGCCGACCGTTAGCTCAACGTCTTGCGAAGCCTGCGGACTGACTGGCGCCATTTGTGCGGTCAGCTTCAACAAGCCGCGCGAAAGCGTGTATTGCGCGAAGAGAATCGGTCCGAACGTGCGGTCTGGGTGGTCCTCAATTCCGACATTCGATCCGGTCAATTCGGTAAACCGAAAGCGGCCCAGTCCCGCCTTCGGGTCGGCCGCGGCAGTAGTTTTGTTTGCGGGCTTCCGCGGTTCGCCGCCGAAGTTGTTAACCAGTGCGATTCCACCCCAGATTTGTTCGGCCTTGATGCCCGCCTTGGAAACTTCCGCGGAATGCTGTGTGTCGACGCCACTGAGCGCCGACGCTTCAAATCGCAGGTCGTAGGCGTTTCCATTAGCCTCGGCGACGACCATCAGGTGGACGGATTCGGCGTCGCGGAGGTTGATGGCGCCCGGTACGGCCTCGGTCATGTCGCCCATGAACAGCCCGCCGTCGGCAGTGAAGCCGATATCGAGACCTTTGCCGAAGATGATTGCATTACGGTAGTCGTCGAGCGGGCCGCGAATGCCGATGCGAAACCCGGCCGAACCCTTTCCGGTGCCGACGGTCTTGCCGTCGGCTCGCGAAACTCGCATGGCGAGTAGAAAGCCCTTCGTCCGGTCCGGTATCGAGCGAGTCAATAAATGTACTTGCCGATTGGGCGCGGCACGTAGGCACTCGCACTCGCCGTGGGCGTTCGTGCTCCAGTCCTGGAGCGGCTGCGCCCACAAGTCGGAACCGAGCCACGGTCCCGGAACGTTGTCGATCGACGCCCGGTGCCACATTTCCGGTTGCGAACTCGGCGCCTGCTCGCCCGCTTGTGCGAGGTCGGCATCGAGTCGGACGCCGAGTGGCGCCGCGGCCGCCAGCGATGCGCCCAATATCTCCCGCCGCGAAATTCCGATCCTCTTACCCATAGCGACCTCGGATACGTGGGGCGTGAAACGTGCAACAATTTTCGCACCGTCGCAGTGTCGGTGCAATCAACATCCGGGTCGAACTGAATTGGGACCGGGGTGCAGGTGCGGACGCCCGCGAACGGCGGGTCCGCGCTCAATCGAGCGAGATTGCGATGGAGTCTCGCTCGTTCGCTTGACCCACCCTACAGCGGACTTCCGCCTGGTTTCCGATGCGTGCGTTACAGCGTGGGCCTCGCGGGCGGTGCGTCGGGTGAGGGTGAGTCAAACGCCGCTCGACACCACCCTACATCGGGCACCCTACTTGCCGACGCAGATCAATGCGTCGCGGGTGCGGAAGTAGAGGCGGCCGTCGGCGATCGCCGGGGTGGCTACGATCGAGCCGCCCAGATCGTTTTTGGCCAGCACTTCGAGTTCGGGGTCGTCTTTGAGCACAATCACCTGGCCGTTTTCGCCGGCCACGTAGATCTTGCCGTCACCGGCAACCGGCGAGGCGAAGTAGTCGGCGGCGTTGTTGATTCGCTTCGGGCCCCAGAGCTGCTCTCCCTTGGAGGTCTCGAAGCAGGTGGCGATGCCGCCGCATTTGACGAGCAGCATTCGGCCGTGGGAGACCAGCGGCGAGACCACGTGGTCGGTGTGCTTGGTGGGGTGTTTCCAAAGCACGTTGGTCTTGGTCACGTCGCCCGTGCCGCCGCCGCGGACCGCCAGGACGTATTCGTCGGCGGGGTTTTCGGCTCCGAATTTGGCGCCAGCTTCGTTGCCCGCCGGGAGGAAGGCTTTGTCGAGTTCGTCGCCTTCAAGCGCGCCGTCGCCGTTGGTGTCGCCGCGATCGAAGGTCTTCTTGTAGAACGACTCGGGGACGGGCGTTTTGCCGATGAAGGCTTGTAGTTCGGCCTTGGTGACTTTGCCGTCGCGATTGCCGGTTTCTTTCTGGTCGATCGAGGCGATCCACTGGTTGGCGATGCCGGAACTCTGCAACGAAATGTAGATGATGCCGTCGCGGCAGACGGGGGTGGTTTTGATGTTTCGCAAGAGCGTGCGGGCGAACCAGTTGCGCTTGCCGGTTTTGAGGTCGTAGCCGACGACCATGCCGGTGCCGGCCAGAATGAGCTCGTCGCCGTGGTCGGTTTGGTTGACGACCGGGTGCGAGTAGCTGGCGCACATGTCGTTCCGCTCGTCCTTCCAGAGCAGATTGCCGGTGCGTTTGTCCCAGGCGTAGACGGCGGGCGTGAGGTCATCGTCTTGGCAGAATACCAGCGCGTCGCCGGCGAGGATCGGCGACATGCCGGCTCCCCACTTGAACACGTAGTACGGCACCGGCAACTCGGCCTGCCAAACGTCGGCGCCGGTTTGGGCGTCGACCGCGCACATGCCGAGCGTCGTGAAGTAGAAATAGACCCGTTCGGCATCGGCCGCCGGCGTGGTGGAGGCCTGGCTATTCGTCTGGTGCACTTCGGCGAGTTCGCCCGTGGGCCAAGTCCGTTCCCAAAGCTGCTTGCCGGTGGCGGCGTCGAAGGCCGTGAGCGCGACCGTTTTTTCGTCTTTCATCGAACTGATGAAGCAGCGGCCGGCGGCGATTGAGGGGCAGCCGATGCCGTCGCCGAGCTTGGCCTTCCACTTGACGTTCTGCTCGGCCGAGAACTCGGTGGGGAGCGGGTCGTCGCCGGCGGCGAGGCCCGTGCAGTTGGGGCCGCGGAATTGGGGCCAATCGCCGGCGGGAGCCACGGCGGCGGCCATCAAGAGAACGAGATGCGCGAGGATCCAAGAGCGGAGCGACATGAGCGGAATCTCGGCGGGATGAAGGCGGGAGGTTACTCCGACCTTAAACCCGGCGGGACATTCTCGCAAGCACCTGTGGATGCGGCTGGGAGTGGATTCGATCAAATGGCGCCGAACGACTTCTCGTTTCGGCCATTAGCCGGTTGGATTGGCGCCAACCGCATTCTGGCTGGCCCCTCAAAACCGCCCTGCGGGCAGTAAATTCCAAGCACCAAATTCCAAATCCCAAAATACAGAGTTATGCGAGGGCGAGAGGGAACCCAACGGGATCATTTTTGGAATTCGTAACCAGGGAATGGCAGCTTTTTGAGGTCGCAGGCGACACGGCCTGGCAACGAACGTCGACCCTCCGGGTCGCAAGCTTGGCGACGCGAACTAGAGTGTTTCGGCGAAGTCGCCTGGCCGGCTCACTCCAACTCGTTGTTCTTCAGAGCTGAGTTGCTTTGGCCTTACGGCCCTGGGCGACGCCAGTGGCACGTCGGACTACTTCGTCAGAGCCTTCAGCGCTTCGCCGATCTCTTCGGGGTTCAGCAAGCTGTCGCCGTCTTTGTCGAATGGTTTGACGGTCTTTTCGACCACTTTCGGATCGGCCCGGTTGCCGACTACGGCCACGATCTCGGTCAGGCTCAGTTTCTTGTCGCCGTCTTTGTCGGCCGTCTTCAATAGGTCTTGTACGCGGCTCGCCAGTTCGGCGGCCGTTTTCGGTTTGGCGGCCATGGCGGGCCCGGCGGCGAGCGGCTTGGAACCGTACGGACGGATCGAAAGGCTCATCCGTTTGCGGTCGGCGTTGGGCGGGATGCTCGTCAGGTCGGATTCGGCGGCCGGGCGGAGCGTGAGGAAGGCAATCGACATCTCGTCGAACGATTGTTCACCCCAGTGAACTCGCTTCGGCGGGTCGTGCGGGTTCAAGGGATTGTCGGCCGAGTTGTCGTGCGTGCCTTCCATCACGATCTTCGTTCCCTTCGGCAACCGGACCGGCTTGGCGTATTCGTAAAGGTCTTGCCAGTTGAAGTTCCAATCGTCGATCAGGAACAGCGACTGCTTGGTGCCGTCGGGCAAGGCGGCCGTCAGACGCGATTCTTTACCGATCAGGTGCATGTGGGGAAAGATCGCCAGCAGTTCCATGTCGATGGGGAGTTCGCACTCGTCGCGGGTCTTGAACGCTTTGTCGCCCGGCGCGATGTCGATGTTTTTGTCGATCAGCATCACCTCGACGAGCGACCGCTTCGGCGGTTCGTCGGTGAAGTAAAGGCCGACCGACGATTGCTCGGTCTCGGCCTTGCCGCTGGGGTGCAGGTGCAGGTTCAAAATCAGGTCGGCGTTGTCGGGCCAGGGCATCGAAAGGCCTTCGCCCAAGGGGAGCACGTTGTGCCCAGGCGTCCACACACCCAGCGAGCCGGGAAGGAACCGGCCGGGGGGCGAACCGGCGTGGAAGCCAGGGCCCGGCTCGGCCTCGTCGCGCTCGCGGGCCTTACCCGAGGTATCGATGAACAGCACGGCATGGTGGACCACGCGGCGATTGCCCGGACGGAATTCAGCCGCCTTGATGAATTTGCCCGTGGGTACCTTGAGCGGCAGGATCATGTTGAAGTAGACATCGCGCCCGTCGGCCGGGATTTTGGTCGGCTCGGGCATCGTCAGAATCAGGTCGGGCTTGCCGAGTTGCCAACCGTCGGAGAATTCGGGAAGCGGTTTGCGATCGGCCGAGTTCCCTTCCGTAGCGCCCGCTTCGACCCAGCGGCGGAAGAGGCTGATCTCAGCGTCGGCGAGCCGGCGGCCGTTGGCGAACTCGCCGTGCCCCGGCACCGGCTTCCACGGCGGCATGGCATGTCGGGCGACGACTTCCAAAATGAGGTCGGCCCGCTTGGCGACATCGTCGTACTCCAAGAGCGAGAATGGAGCCACTTCGCCCGGTCGGTGGCACTTGACGCAGTGGGTGGCCACGAGCGGGCCGATATCTTTGTGGAAGGTCGGTGCGGCGGCGTTGGTTGCGTCGGCCTTCGTGCCGTCGGCACACAGCAATGTAATCGCCAGAAGTAAGCTGCCGCCAAGCATGTTGGGATCTCCGTCTGATTTCCGGCGTTCCGGTATCCGCCATCGAGCCGCCCCAGGCCGTCCGACTCCCCTACCCCGGCCGAATGCGATAAGTTTCGACAATTGCCGGGGCCGTGGAGGCTATTCGTCTCATTCTCCTGCACGGTCGGCTTGATTGCAGCGCCGTTCTGCGGATTCCGCGGGTTCCCGTTCGCACGAACCGCCCTGTGGCTTGGATCTCGATGTCGTCGTCGCCCCTTACGCCGTCCGCACTTAGGCCCAGGTTGGAAGCGCTCACCCTCCAGGTCTCCGCTGAGGGATGGGGGACTGCCGCCGACATGGTCGAGGGGGATCTGACGGCTCGGGTAGCGGCTGAACTGCCGGATATCGACGAGCGACGGGGAGGCGTTCGTGATCTTTTGGCCGTGGCACCCGGCGTGAGCGAACTGGCGAACCATGCCGGCGTGAGGTGGGTGGCCCAAGCGGTGTTGGGGCCGGAATGCTTCGTCGTGCGGGCTCTGCTCTTTGACAAGACGCCGGAAACAAATTGGAAGGTGGCTTGGCATCAGGATCTGACGATTACGGTGGCTGAGCGGAGGGAAGTCGCGGGATACGGGCCCTGGTCGACCAAGGCTGGAATCGTGCATGTGCAACCGCCCGTGGAGGTGCTCCAGCGGATGCTCGCCGTGCGAGTGCACCTGGATGACTGCGGTCCGGAGAACGGTCCGGTTCGGGTGATTCCGGGCAGTCATCGGCGAGGACGACTCGACGCGGAAGCGATTCGGAACCAAGTCGAAAGCGCGACGCCCGTGGAGTGCACGGTGGGTCGGGGTGGAATCCTGGCGTTTCGGCCGCTGCTGTTGCACGCTTCGTCGCAGGCGACGGTGCCCGGCCGGCGGCGGGTGATTCATTTCGAATTTGCGAGCTGCGAACTGTCCGGCGGGTTGACGTGGCAGACCCGCCGCTAATTAAGCCATAACGAAGTTTTGGTGGCTCTTTTGTTGAAAATCCCTAGAATACAGCAGGTTCACATTTCTGCCGGCGCGCCCATTGCTCTATCGCTTTCTCATGTCCGACTCGATTGTCACCGACGTTGCCGTTTCGCGTTGCGAGCTTTGCCATCGCGAGAAGCCGCTGACGTTTCATCATTTGATTCCCCGTTCGATGCATCGCAAGCCGCGGTTTCAGAAGCGGTACGACAAGCGCGAGATGCGCAGTCGCGGAATGAACATCTGCCGCCTGTGCCACAACGGCATCCACGATCTGCTTACCGAGAAGGACCTGGGCGACAATTACTCGACCAAGGAAGAGCTGCTGGCGCATCCGGGCGTGGCGCGGCATGTGGCTTGGGTGCGGAAGCAGAAATAAAAACCGACGGAGTACCGTCGGAAAATTCCAAATTCCAAATCCCAAATTCCAAGGAAAGCAGACCCAATCAGACGAAAATTCCAAAACGGAAGGGATTCTTCGTTCTGCGTTTGAGATTTGAATTCTTGGGATTTTTTTGAATTTGGTGCTTGGGGTTTGGGATATTGCCCCGCCAGACGCGCCGGCAGCTAACGAAGGCGGAAAGGCATCGGTCCGCGGCAACCGTTGCCGTCGGTGAGAATGGTCCAGAGCAGCCAGAATAAGGCTGAGAGCAGGAAGACGGTGAGCATTTTCTTGAGCGACTCGAAAAACGTTTCGACTCGCCGGCCTGGCGAGATCAGGGCGGTCGCTCCCCAGCGAGTGAAGATCAGCCCGGCCACGCCCGCCGCGGCATAGAGGTACCAGCCACGGAAGTGGTCGCGCCACTCGAGCGCCCCGACGAGCTTCTCGAGCCTGTCGCGGGCCGGTTTTGCGGCGTCGTCGGCGGGGAGCCAGTGTAGAAGCATCGCGAGTTGGTCTCGCGTCCACTCGCGCGGAGCGCCGCCGTCGGTCGTGTAGTCGATCGTGCAGTTGCGATGTTCGTCGTCGTGGCGGATGGCCGGTTCCGGGATCTCGAGCAGATATCCGGCGGGCGTCGGTATGGCCACCGCCCGATCGATGCCTCGGTATAGTTCGCCAAGATCGGCGGTTGAGAGCGACTTGTCGACTGATCGGCCGTCGGCGCCGACCGTGCCGAGCCGCTTGGCGAACGAGTGTTCGTAGTGCGGCAGCAAGATGCGACAGTCGGTACGTTGCATTTTCTCGGTTTTGCAAATGACGGAGGCCGTCACGAACGGAAAACCGACGATTCCCGGCCCGTCATCCGGCATGCCGTGGGGCGATTCGTAGACGACGAGCACTTCGTACTCGCCGGGAGGGAGCCAAGCACTCACCGGCGGGCGACCGAGTAGGCCGAAGGGCAACGGAGCGATATTTTTCTTCGGGAGCTCCGAGTTTTCCCACAGAGGTGTCGTGTTCTCGGCCGAGGCGCCGTGTTCTCCAACGGCAATACCACGTTCTCCGCTAGGGGCGTTGGGACTAACGGGCGAAGGTAGATCTGTTCGTTGCGGACGAAGCGCGAATCGTGCATGAAGCCGGTAGGGCGCACCGGATCGTCGTCGGTGAGCAACGGCACGGGCCCGTCGCTTGCCGGCACTTCGCAAACGACGGAGAGGAGCGACGTGCCGCCGACCTGGTCGTTACGCTGCAGCTGTTCATGTCGCTCGGGCTTGACGATGACCACTTGACCCGGCCGAAGTTGGATGACCGGCGAAAACCGAAGGTGGTTGAACCAGATCAGGATCCCGGCCGGCAAGAATGCGATGGCGGCCGCGACGATGATCGCCAGTAGGCCGCGGAGGCCGTGCTCGGCGACGGCCGACACGAAGGGGGCGAAGTACTGCCGCAGGAGCCCGCCGAATCCGCGGCGATCGTCGCCGCGCCGGTAGCCGCCGCGATCGTCATTCCGATACGACGACGAACCGGAGGGAATGAAAGTCATGGCACGCCTCGTGGGCGGAACGGCCGAATCCCCGGCCGCTTCGAACGTTTCGACCGCGACCAACTCGGAGCGAGGCGATCGCGGCGCGGATCGAATCCAAACTCAACGGCGGCCTCGTTTCCTTGCGATCATTCAGTAGCCGGGACGGGAATCGAACCCGTATGGTCGTGAAACCGAGGGATTTTAAGTCCCTTGCGTCTGCCAATTTCGCCACCCGGCCGAGCAAGCTGGTTCTGTGGTTTTCCGCCGGTCCGCCGCGAGCGGCCGGCGTATCGCCTCACTTTCCTCGGCGGATTGATCGTATCGCGTGCGATAAAGTCTGCCAATTGGGTCGGGATTGACGGGGGAATTCAAGCCGACGTACGTTCGGTCCGATACCCGTCAACAGACGCCTTTTTGGGGAGCCTTCGGCCGCTCGCACCGCGACGAGGATTTCATGTATCCAGGATTCAACGGTTTTCTCGGCACCCGGGCTTCGTTCATGCTCGACGTGGTCTCGCTGGCCATGTTCGTCGTCGTGCCGGTGCTGGCATGGAGCGTGTACCTGGTGAAGTCGAAGCGGAACTACGCGCTGCATAAGCGGGTGCAAGTGACGCTCGGAACCGTGCTGCTGGCGGCCGTCACGTTGTTCGAGATCGACATCCGGCTGCACGGCTGGTCGCTGCGGGCCGCCGCATCGCCTTACTCGGCCTCGGGCACCGTTCAATACGTGCTGTGGGTGCACCTGTTTTTCGCCATCTCGACCACGTTGTTGTGGATCGTGGTGATCTACCGAGCGCTGAAGAACATGCCCTCGCCGCCCACGCCGTGCCCTCACAGCGTGTGGCACAAGCGGTGGGGCTGGATCGCGGCGATCGACATGGTCTGCACGTCGGTCACCGGTTGGACGTTCTACTGGCTGGCGTTCGCGGCGAAGTAGCGACTACGACTTCGCCGCCTTGGCTTCGGCTTGTGCGGCGGCCGCGCCGGCCGCGGCCGCGGCTTCGTGCGGACTTAAACGCTGCGCGGGTCGGCCGGCGGTGGCGGCCACGCGGTTGACGGCGTTGAGGAACGCGATGGCGCTGGCCTCGACGCTGTCGGTCGAAACGCCGCGGCCGCGATAGACCTGGCCGCCGTGCTCGACTTCGACCGTGACTTCGCCCTGCGCGTCTTTGCCGACGGTGACGCTGTGGATGCTGAAGTCGCGGCACTTCACCTCGATGCCCGTGATCTGCTCGATGGCGATGAACATGGCGTCGAACGGGCCGTCGCCGGAGGTGACTTCCTTGGTGACCTCCTCCGTGCCGCGGCGGAGCGTGAGGGTCACCGTCGGCGTCGCGCCGGTATGGGCCGAGAGCTTGTAGCCGGTCATGACCCAGATTTCGACTTCCGGCAAGCCGTGCAACTCCAACTCGATCAGGGCCGCGATGTCGGCGTCGTAAACTTCTTTCTTCTTGTCGCAAAGGCGTTTGAACTTGTCGAACACCTGCTGCAACTGCTCGCCCGTGAGCTGGTAGCCGAGCGCCTTGGCCCGATCGCCGAGCGCCGCCCGCCCGCTGTGCTTGCCGAGCACGAGATCGGTCTTGGTGAGACCGACGTCTTCGGGGCGCATGATTTCGTAGGTGCTGCGCTCCTTGAGCATGCCGTCTTGGTGGATGCCGGCCTCGTGGGCGAAGGCGTTGCGGCCGACGATGGCCTTGTTGCGCTGCACCTGCATGCCGGTGATGTTCGAGAGCAAGCGGCTGGCCGGCACGAGACGCTTGGTGTTGACGCCGGTGGCGCACTGGAAGTAATCGAAGCGGGTGCGCAAGGCCATGACCACTTCTTCGAGCGAGCAGTTGCCGGCCCGTTCGCCTATGCCGTTGATCGTGCACTCGATTTGCCCGGCGCCGGCTTCGACGGCCGCCAGGCTATTGGCCACGGCGAGGCCGAGGTCGTCGTGGCAGTGGACGCTGATCACGGCCTTGTCGATGTTCGGCACGCGATTCTTGAGGTTGCGAATGACGCCGGCCATGTGGGTGGGCGTGGCGTAGCCGACCGTGTCGGGGATATTGATCGTGGTGGCGCCGGCGTCGATGGCCGCTTCGACCACCTGGCAGAGGAAGTCGCTTTCGGTGCGGGCGGCGTCTTCGGGAGAGAATTCGATATCGTCGCAGTAGCCGACGGCCCGCTTCACTCCGGACACGGCCCGGGCGATGATCTCCTCGCGGGTCATCTTGAGCTTGAACTCGCGATGGATGGCGCTGGTGGCGAGGAAGACGTGAATGCGAGCTTGCTTGGCGGCCTTGAGCGCTTCCCAAGCTCGGTCGATGTCGGCCTCGTTGCAGCGGGCCAGGCCGCAGATGGTCGAGCCGCGAATCGTGGAGGCGATTTCGCGGACGGCTTCGAAGTCGTCGGGCGAAGCGATCGGGAAGCCGGCCTCGATGATGTCGACTCCCAAATCGACCAGGGCCTGCGCGATTTCGAGCTTCTCGGCCTTGTTCATGCTGCAGCCGGGCGATTGCTCGCCGTCGCGGAGCGTGGTGTCGAAGATCTTGATCGGTCGCACGGCGGACATGGCAGGAATCCTCGTGAACGGGAAAAACTTCGGAGGGATGGGAAACCGAACAATCAGGCCAAGAATCGAATCAACAAAAAACCGAACCAACAAAAAAACCCCGGGGCCTTTGGGGCCCCGGGGTTCGTTTACGTCGTTTTGCGTGCCGTCGTTCTCCGACGGCCGACGAACCCTACGGCCCTCGCCCTTCCAGCGCCAGTAGCAGCCGCAGTCGTCGTAAGTCGAGCATCTTAGAAGGCCTCAAAAGGGGGCGAACGGCGGTCCGACCCGGAGTTCATTGGCTTGGCAGGCGGCGGAATACCGCCCCAGCCAAGTTGTTTGTTTGGCAGGCGGCCGAGACGCCCCCTGCCAATTTGACTCTATACCAGGGCTAAGAGCCGGTCAAGGCGAGCGAGGTTCGCGCCCGATTTCGGCGAATCGGACGGCGCGGCCGTATATTGGTGCTTCCCACCGTTTACCGAGAGGCCGTGATGATCGTGCTCGCGATTTGGGGGGCGCTCGTCGTCCTGTTCTTGCTGATTCGCATGACGGCGATCCGTTACACGGCCCGGGTAATCGGACTGGTCGAAACCGGTTGGCGGCGGGCCGCCGCCGCGACGGGCACGTTGTTCGTCACCGATACCGCTTCGTTGGCGCTGCTGTTCGTCGTGCCGCATGCCGGCAACGAAATGGTGATGTTGGCGGCGGTGGGCTCGTTGCAGATTTTCGCCGCCGCGATTCTGCTGCAATTTTTCTACGGCCGGGGCGCCGATGCGAAGCCGCAGTGGCCGCTGCTGGTGGTGGCGTACATCGCCACGCTGTTTATTCCGGTGGGGCTACAACCGGCGCTCTGGTTCGTGACGAATTCGTACGTGATTCCGACGCAAAACATGGCGCCGACGCTCGCGGGCACGCGGCTTGAAGCGAAGTGCTCGAAATGCGGCGGCCCGGTTTATTTTCACGTGCTCGACGACGAGGATCGCCAGATGGGAATCCGTGACGAATCCGGGTATTGCTTGCACTGCGACCAATACTATGCCGCCGGCGCGCTGGCGACCGAGCCGCACTCATCCGACCGTTTCTCCATCGAGAAACTCTCTCGGCCCGAGCGGTGGAGCGTGGTCGCGTATCGAACCCCCGAAGAGCCGCATCCGGTTTACGTCGGCCGGATCGTCGGCCTGCCGGGCGAGGCAATCGTGTTTCGCGACGGCTTCGCTCATGCGGGGGATCAGAAACTCGAGCCGCCGGCCGAGATCGCGCATGTGCATTACACGTCGACGCTGGTTTCCGATCATCCCAACGGCTACCAACCGCCGCCCGGTGAACCGCCGGTGTGGGGCGATCCGAAACGGCCGATGAAACTCGGCGACGACGAATTCTTCCTGCTCGGCGACAATACGATGCATTCGCAAGACAGCCGGTTCTTCGGCCCGGTGAAGCGGAGCGCCATTCTCGGGACCGCGGCCGTCATTTATTGGCCCAAGGAACGGATGCGGGTGTTCAAGTAGTCGCCCGCGAGCGACTCGAAATTGCCGGCTCCTTGTCGCTTTCGGACGCCGGTTCTAGAATCGGCCGACGTAACTCCGTCTCGTCAATCATCTTGTCGCGAAAGCAAATCACGGATGGCGCGTCGCTTCATCAACCAGTTCGGGCCGCAAGAGCACGTCAACACGGTGTTCCTGGCCGCGCAAAAACAACTTCGGCCCAATCGCAACGGCAACCTCTACCTGCAAGTCGACCTATCGGATCGGAGCGGCTCGATCAGCGGCCGGATGTGGAACGCCGGCGACGTCGAGTACCGCGGCTTCGAAGACGGCGACTTCGTCCGGGTCGACGGCACGACGCAGCTCTTTCAAGGAGCGATGCAGCTGATCGTGACGAGCATTCAGCGGGCCCGGGCGGAAGATGTCGACGAAGCCGATTTCATGCCGCTGTCGCCGGCCGAGATCGACAAGCTCAAGGGACGCCTCGCCGCACACCTTCGCTCGCTCTCCGACCCGCAACTGCGGAACCTGGCCGATTGCTACCTGCTCGACCAGGAATTCATGGGCAAGTTCTGCCGCTGTCCGGCGGGGGTGAAGAACCACCATGCCTACGTGGGCGGCCTGCTGCACCACGTGGTGCAGTTGATGGACGTGGTGGCGGCCGTTTCCCCGCTCTACCCGCAAGTTAACCGTGACCTATTATTGATGGGGGCCTTCCTGCACGACGCGGGCAAGATCGACGAACTGAGCTACGAGCGCGGGTTCGCCTATACCGACGAGGGGCAATTGATCGGCCACCTGGTGATGGCCGTGGCGGCCCTGGAACGGAAGGCGGCCGAGGCACGGAAGCTTTCGGGCGAACCTATTACGGAGGAAACGGTCTTACGGTTGAAGCACATGATCGTCAGCCACCACGGCGAATACGAATACGGCAGCCCGAAGCTGCCCATGACGCTCGAAGCCGTGGCACTCCATTTGCTCGACAATCTCGACGCAAAGCTGCATAGCTTCCATCTCTTGTTGCGTGACGACCCGAATGTGGATAGCGCGTGGACCACGTATCACGCCAATCTCGGGCGCAAGTTTTTCAAGGGGAGCAAATGAAGTTGGAGTAATGGAATCAAGGAGTAATGGGTCTCCAGTACTCCAATACTCCGGCACCCCGACCTCTGTACCCTGAACCCTGACCGCCGAACCCTGAATTTGTTTTTTTGCTTGGCCGGCGGCTGAATACGGCCCAGCCAAGTTGTTTAGTAGAAAAGGAAATTGTTTACGGAAAATTTGGAAGAACGTTTGTTGGCGCACGTGATGGCGCCGAATTACCGCCCGGTCAAACCGCGCGTCATCGCCAAGAAGCTGGAGCTGTCGCCCGACGAAACCGTCGAACTGCGACGGCTCGTCAAAAAGCTCGCCAAGAAGGGGACGCTGGTTTACGGAGCGAAGCACCTGGTGGGCCCGGCCCACGCGCCGCCGCTCAAGGAAACCGCGGCCGAGCGTAAGAAGCGAAAGGCGGCGGGTGCGCCGGCGGGAACGAAGGCCGAAGGGGCCGGAAATGACTCGGAACAAGGCGGAAAGGCCGCCGGGAAAACCGAAGCGGGCGGCAAACGCAAGCCGGGCGTGATCGGCGTGTTTCGCCGGCACGATCAAGGCTACGGTTTCGTCCGCCCGATCGGCAGCAAGGCGGGCGATCGCTCGGCCGATATTTTCATTACGGCCCAAGAAACCGGCGACGCCGCCACCGGCGACACGGTGCGGGTGAAGGTCGGCCGCGAACGCAACCGGCAGGGGAAAGCCTCGGGCCGGATCGAAGAGATCGTCGAGCGGAATACGCACCGCTTCGTGGGCACCTATTTCGAGACGGGCGGCGCCGCCCTGGTCCAAGTCGACGGAACGCTCTTTTCGCAGCCGATCTCGGTCGGCGACCCCGGCGCCAAGAACGCCAAGCCCGACGACAAAGTCGTGTTCGAGATGCTCCGCTTCCCGACGTACTGGCAGTCGGGCGAAGGGGTGATCGTCGAGGTGCTCGGGGCCCGCGGAACGCCGGGGGTCGACACGCTGTCGATCATCCGCGAGTTCAATCTTCCCGAGGCGTTCGAAGACGACGCCATCGAAGACGCTCGCCGCCAGGCCGAGGCCTTCGACGAAGAGGAAATCGGCGAGCGAACCGACCTGCGCGAGAAAACGGTCGTCACGATCGACCCGGTCGACGCCCGCGACTTCGACGACGCCATTTCGCTGGAAAAGCTCGAGAACGGCAACTGGCTGTTGGGCGTGCACATCGCCGACGTGGCCCATTTCGTGCGGGCCAAGTCGCCGTTGGACCGCGAGGCCCGCGAGCGAGGCACCAGCGTCTATCTGCCCGACCGCGTCATTCCGATGTTGCCGGAGGTGATCTCCAACGGACTGGCGAGCCTGCAACCCGACCGGGTGCGGTTCGTGAAGACGGCGTTTCTGGAGTTCACGCCCGAAGGAGTGCGAACCTCCACGGAATTGGCCAACGCGGCCATCCTCAGCAAGCGGCGGTTCACCTACGAAGAGGTGGATGAGTTCCTGGCGGACCGCGGTCCGTGGAAGGAAAAACTCACTCCGGAAGTGTTTCGGCTGTTGGGCGACATGCACTCGCTGGCGATGACGCTGCGGGGCCGACGGATGAACCGCGGCGCGCTGGAACTGACGATGCAGGAGGTGAAGGTCGATCTCGACAAGGACGGCCGGGTGTCCGGCGCCCACCGCACGGTCAACACCGAGAGCCACCAGATCATCGAAGAATTCATGCTGGCGGCCAACATGGCGGTGGCCGAAGAGATTGCGAAGGCCGAGTGGCACTTCCTCCGCCGCATCCACCAGGCGCCCGACCCGCGGAAGTTGAAGCTGCTGGAAACGTTCGTCGAGTCGCTCGGCTTGAAGGCCGAGGGCTTGGAGAGCCGCTTCGAGTTGCAGCGGCTGTTGAAGGAGGTGCACGGCAAGCCGGAAGAGCAGGCCGTGAACTACGCCCTGCTGCGCAGTCTGCAGCGGGCCCGCTACTCGCCCGAAGAAGAAGGGCACTACGCCCTGGCGAGCGACTGCTACTGCCATTTCACTTCGCCGATCCGGCGGTACCCGGACCTGACGATCCACCGGCTGTTCGACGCCCTCTTGAGCGGTAGGAAACCGAGGAACGACTTCGACGAGATGGCGTCGCTCGGCGAGCATTGCAGCGATCGCGAGCGGCGAGCCGAGGCGGCCGAGCGGGAACTCACAAAGGTGAAGCTGATGCACTTCCTGGCCGATCGGATCGGCGAGGAGTTGGACGCCGTGGTGACGGGCGTCGAAGAGTTCGGCCTGTTCGCCCAGGGGATCGAGTTCCCGGCCGAGGGAATGATTCACGTTTCGTCGCTGGCCGACGACTACTACCACTTCGACCGGTCGACGCACACCCTGGAAGGACGGCGGGGCAATCGGTTCCGCCTGGGCGATCCGGTGCGGGTATCGGTGGCGCGGGTCGACGTGGAACGCCGCGAACTGGATTTCCGGCTGGTCGAACGGATGAAGCGCTCGCGCGGCGCGAGTGGCGGATCGAGCAAGAAGCAACGCCCCGGCCGAACGCCCCGCCATCGGGGCGGCAAGGACGACGGCGATCGCGGTCACGGCGGCGGCCGTAATAAACGGCGGCGCCGATAGCGATTGCTCCTCTCCCGGCGAGAAAGCTAATTCTTCGCAAGGGCTCGTTCGGGGAGAGGAGCTTAGCCGGCTTAGTCGGCGGTTCTGGCGGCCGCGATCAGATTGATGAACTCGCGGTTGCTCTTATGCTTGGCCAACTGCTTGGTCAGTTGCTCCATGGCGTCGGTCGGATGCATCGTCGAAAGCGTGCGACGGAGCATCGTCACGGCATTGAGCGTGTCGGGATCGAGCAGCTTTTCTTCGCGGCGGGTTCCCGACTGGCTGATGTCGATCGCCGGCCAAACGCGGCGGTCGGCCAGCTTGCGGTCGAGCACCAATTCCATGTTGCCGGTTCCCTTGAACTCCTGGAAGATCAGCTCGTCCATCCGGCTGCCGGTGTCGATCAGGGCCGTGGCCACGACGGTGAGCGAGCCCCCTTCTTCGAACGCGCGGGCCGTGGCAAACAGCTTCTTCGGGATATCCATGGCCTTGATGTCGACGCCGCCCGACATCGTGCGGCCGGTGTTGCCGACCCACTTGTTGAACGCGCGGGCCATACGAGTGATGGAGTCCATCAGCAGGAACACGTCGTGTCCGGCCTCGACGAGCCGCTTGCAGCGCTCGACGACCAACTGCGAGAGCCGGACGTGGCTTTCGACGTCGCGGTCGAGGCTGCTGGCGATCACTTCGCCCTTGACGCAGCGCTTCATGTCGGTGACTTCTTCCGGCCGCTCGTCGACCAGGAGCACGTACAGCTTCAGTTCCGGATGATTCTGCGAGATGGCCGTGCTGATGTTTTGCAGCAGCATCGTCTTGCCGGTTCGCGGCGGAGCAACGATCAGGGCTCGTTGGCCCTTGCCCAACGGCGTGAGCAGATCCATGACGCGGTTCGAAAGCGGGTTCTGGCCGATTTCCAGCCGGAGCCATTCTTCGGGATTGATGGGCGTCTTCTGGTCGAACGCCTTCACGTTGACGTAATCTTCCGGCTTCATGCCGTCGACGTCTTGGATTTCGCGAACGCGCGGCCCTTCTTGCTTGCGGTTGTGCTGCGCGAGCCCTTGGATCTGGACCCCTTCGCGAAGTCGGAACCGCTCGATCATCGTGCCGGGCACGAAGGCGTCGGTTCGCTCGCGGGTGTAATTCGTTTCGGGGCTGCGGAGAAATCCGTAGCCGTTGGGGTGCAACTCCAAGACTCCCGAGACGGGCGTCAGTTGCGGCGGCTCGTGCGTGTGCGGCGAGCCCCCTTCCATGCCTTCCGGCGGCGGGCCGTTGGCCGGATCGTAATTGGGATCGAGGGGTTGGCCGTCGGGCCCTAGCTCGCGATTGACCGGCTCGCGGTTGGGATCGCCGCCTTGATCGTTGTTGTATTGACGATACGGCCGCGGACGTCGGAAACGATTGCGGCCACCGCCGCCGCCTCCTCCGCCCCCGCCATATCCGCCTCCACCGTGACCTCCGCCACCGTGACCACCGCCCTGGCCATTTCCGCCCTGGCCGTAGTAGCGTCCACCGCCTCCTCGACCGCCCCTTCTTTTCTTCGACATGCTCTCCACCCTGAACTGAGAAACCCGCGAACATCCGCCCGGCCGCCGCGCCCTTGGCAGGGACCGTACTCGGTCGCCTGCCAAGCAATCAAACACCTCGGCAGGGACCGTACTCGGTCGCCTGCCAAGCAATCAAACACCTCGGCCGGGACCGTACTCGGTCGCCTGCCAAGCAATCAAACACCTACGCACGGCGAACAAAACGACGAACATCGCAAACAAAAAAGGCAAGTTGCGAAACCGCCCAGGGTGCGCCCAGGCGCACCGACGCGCAACGGAACTTGCAAGAACTTGTCAGGGGCTGTATCCAGCCGCCTGCCAAGCAAACAAACACTGCGGCAGGGGCTGTATCCAGCCGCCTGCCAAGCAAACAAACACTGCGGCAGGGGCTGTATCCAGCCGCCTGCCAAGAAAACAAACACTGCGGCAGGGGCTGTATCCAGCCGCCTGCCAATAAAACAAACAACTCGCTGTCGTGCCCCGACCGGCATCCAACGGACACCGCGGGCAACCGAAATCGAACGTTCGAACCCCTCCGGAGTTCGTCGGCTAATCAAGCATTCACGTTTCGACCGGCGCCACCGTTTGGGCGAGTCAACTTGGCCGGGGCCGTACTCAGCCGCCGGACAAGCAAACAACCAACTAATGAGCGAACGGGCGAGGGCGTGAACCTAGCGATACGTCGAGCGCGACAGAATCCGCCTGCCTCGCGAACACCGGCCTCCGACCGGATTGCGGTCGCGATTCACGAACCAAGCGCCGGGAAACCATGCTGCCCATTTCCTAAGGAAACTGCCCGAGGAAACTTGCCGGCGACATCCCGCGACGAAGCTCGCGATGCATTCGGATCTCGAATCCTGACACGCCGTCGCCCGACCCTAACGAAAAATCGCACACTTAGTCGGCGGTGTACTCAGCCGCCGGCTAAGCAAACGAACAACTTAGTTGGGGCTGTACTCAGCCGCCGGCTAAGCAAACAAACAACTTGGCAGCGGCTGTAACCAGTCGCCGGTCAAGCAATCAAACACGTGGCGAAGGCGGCCGCCGGTTGACGGATGGATTCGGCCTGCACGCGAATTTGACCTTCCGCAGGCCACGCCGCCTGATAGGCAGGGTGTAGCCAAAACGGATCGTTCGGAAATTCGCCCGGAAACTGTGTCGCTCTTGAGCATCAAGTGTCTAAGAGCATCACCGTGTCCAAGGAGCCAATGACGCCCAAGCCGATATCGCTCGAAAAGCGACACTGGCTCGGAAAACGGCATTGCCTGTGCTGAGCGGCGGATCGCACTTCGCGGCCGGCATTCAAGGAAAGGCCGCGAAAACTGGTTCGCCGGCAACGCTAACGTCGCCGCAAAACCCTGCTGTCCCGCCTTGGCGGCGGAGTGCCCGTCAACTGGGCAGCTTGAAACTACAAAAATTCTAATCGTCGTAACTACCGTGTCAAGACAAGGTTTTCGCGAAAAACGGCCTGTCGGGCTTCCCAGGCGCAGGGCGATCCTGTCAGGAGGGTCCTCCCGAAAGTTCGATTCTACGGAATCCGAAGAATCCCTATCTTTGGCAAAACTTCACAACCCGTGTCGGCCGATAACAGACCCGGACTTCGTTCTCTCTGCTGCGTTGCCCGGTATCCGACAAGGGTGTTGGTCATGTCGAGTCGGCTCGTTTCATCGATCGCGCTGTTCGTCGCCGCCCTGGCGACCGCAGACGCCGGTGCCCAAGGTTTGGAATGGACCACCGACCTGGCCGGGGCCCAGCGCTCTGCCGCTCAAACCAATCGACTGGTGCTCGTCCACTTTGGCGGGCCCTGGTGCAAGCCGTGTCGCGATATGGAAGAGCAGGTCTTCGCCCGGACCGAACTAGGCTCGGCCATTATGCCGTTCTTCGTACCGGTGAAGGTCGAGGTGCAATACGGCGAACAGAACGAATTGGTGAATCGATTCGGCGTCACCGGGTTTCCCTGCGACATCATCCTCACGCCGCAAGGGGCGGTGGTGGCGCGGTCGACCGGATTCAAGCCGGCACCGGAATACCTCTCGATGTTGAACCAGGCCGCGCAGACGGCTCGCGCATCGCAAGCCGCCGCCTCGGTCGCCGTCGCTCCGGCGCAGCCGCCGCAAGCCCCGCTTCCCGCGCACGCGGCCGCGCCCGTCGCACCGCTGAATCCGCCCCCCGCCGGCGCTTCGGCTTTGCCTCCCGGCGCAAACGCCATGAACGTGCCGCCGCCGCCGGCCGGCGCCGGTTCGCCGCTGGTGGGAATGCGCACGATCGCACCTCCGAGCGCCGCGCCGATCTCACCCGTCGCTCCGCAACCTGTCGCCCCGCAACCTGTCGCTCCGCAACCTGTCGCCCCGCCGCCCTCCGTCGGTGCACGTCCGGTTGCTCCGCAGCCGGTGTCGCAATCCGCTCCGCAGCAACCGCTCGTCCCCGCCGCGAACGCTTCGCGTGCCGGCGGGCCGCAAAACGTGATTCCGCCTGCCGGCGTTTCCGGCGCCGCGGCGCCCGCGGGCCTCGTGCCGGGAGCACCGGCCGTCGTACCGCCTACTCCGCCGTTGGGAGCCGCGCCGTCGCCGGCTCCGGTCGGACGTACCGCGGCCGCCGGAACCGATCCGAACGGGGCGCGCGCCGGCAACCAACCCGCTTTGCCGCCGGGAAGCCCGCCGCTGGCGCTCGACGGGTATTGCCCGGTGTGCTTGAACGAGAAGATGGCCTGGGTCAAAGGCGACGTCCGATTCGGGGCCATTCATCGTGGACGGACCTATCTGTTCCTTTCGGCCACGGAGCAGGCGAAGTTCCTGGCCCGCCCTGATTCGTACAGCCCGATTATGTCGGGGAACGATCCGGTCGCGTGGCTCGAGCAAGGCAAGCCGGTTGCCGGCAAACGCGAATTCGGCGTGATGGTTGAAGGCGTCAACGGCCATGACATGATGATCCTGTTCGCCAGCAACGAATCGAAAGAAAAGTTCCGCCAGGATCAGAAACGCTACGAATTCGAAATCAAGCAGGCGATGCAGGCCGTCGGCGCCGGCGGAACGATCCGGCGGTAGTGGGAAGTCGCAGTCATCGCGGCCCAATCATCGTTTCGGGCCTTTGGCCCGATCCGGCCTGGGACGGCCGGGACGGACCGGCTAGGTATCGGAGTTCGGTTAGCCGTCGAGTCGGCGGCCGAAGTGGGTCGAGAGCCGCCGGACGGTTCGCTCGACTTCCGCTTCCTTGGCGTTGACGTCGATCACGCCCGCCTCGGCCATCAGTTCGGCCAGCTCGACCAGCATGCGGCGCTCCAGTCGCCGGGCGAACAGCAGCATCAGGCGGCGTTCGACGAGGTCTTCGAGACGCCGAACGTAAGTTCGCCGGATCACCTCCAAGACGGCGGCCCTTGTTGATTGGTCGACGCCTGCCGATCCGCCGGCTTGCCATGATTCGCCGGGCCACGACGGTCCGGCGGCCGGCGGCGTGGCATAGCACTCGGGCGGCAGGTCCCGCTCGCGCGAAACGGGCCGCAGTTCGCGTCCCAAGAGTTTGACGACGGTCGTCGCCGCGTCTTCCGCCAGTTGGCGACAGGTGGTCAATTTACCTCCGACGAGCGTATAGAACGGCCACGGCGCGCCGGTTTGCTCGACCACCGCATGGCGCCGCGTCACGGCGGCGGGGACCGTTCGATCGGCGAACGGGAGCGGCCTCACGCCCGCATAGTGCAAGGCGACGTCGTCGTTCGTCAGGCGGAGGTCGGGAAACATCGAGTTCACCAGGCCCAGCAGGTAGTCGATTTCCGCGGGGGTCGCCACGGCGTCGGCCGGGTCGCCGTCGTAAGGCAGGTCGGTCGTGCCGACCAGCGTCCCTTCGCCGAACGGCAGGATGAACACGGGACGGCCATCGGGCGCTTCGGCATACACGGCCGCGCCGCCGAGATTGCGCCGCAGGTCTTCGCGAAACGTCACGAGGTGCGAGCCCTTCGTCCCGCCGATCAAGCGGCGGGAGGCGATTCCGAGCGACTGAAGCGTTTGATCTCCCCAGGGCCCGCCGGCGTTCACCACCACGGCCGGCGAGTAGGCGTGCGCGGCGCCGCGCCCCTCGTCGTCGGCCACGACGAGTCGATCTCCGTCGATCGACGAGCGGGCGTAGGTATGACACCGGAACCGGCCCGACCCTTCCGCCGCCCGGGCCGCGTCGACGACCAAGGCCGCGGTGAATTGTTCCGGGTACGGCATCTGGGCGTCGTGGTAGGCGCAGAACCAGCGGTACCGGGGATCGAAGGCGCCGAAGCTCGCCGCGTCGCGGCGGAGAACTCGCGAGCCGGGCATCTGCGATTGCCCGGCCAGGCGGTCGTACCAGAATAGGCCGGCACGGACGAGCCACATCCCGCGCCGGGCGGGTTTTTTGCCGGTCCGTGTGAATCCGAAGTAGCGGGCGGCCGAGTCGATCCAGCCTCCGGCGCGCGAGGTGGTGGGGACACGAAACTCGAGCGGCCGCACGAACTGCGGCGTCAGTCGGAGCAGACGCTCGCGCTCCGCGAGCGACTCGCGAACCAATTCGACGTCGCCGTATTCCAGGTATCGCAAGCCGCCGTGAATCAGCCGCGACGAGTAGGCGGTGGTTCCACCGGCGAGATCACCCGAATCGACGAGCGCCACATCGAGCCCGTGCAAAACCAGCTCGCGCGCCAAGGCGGCGCCGTTGATTCCCGCGCCGAGTACGACGACTTGTTGCGGCAAGATCTCGATCCTGGCCGAATGGTAATGGAAGCTCTAGCGCCGAGATAAATGCAAAATGTAAAATGTAAAATGCAAAATGAAAAACGACGGAGTCACTTCCCCATTTTGCATTTTACATTTTACATTTTTCATTCCTATGCCCGCTCGCGGATCGCCGGGCCGTAGCGGCGAAACCAGGCCGGCGGCCGATTGATCCGGCGCGCGCGATAGAAAACGCGAATCGCCGTTCGCGCCAAAGCGGTTTGTTTGCTTGGCCGGCGGCTGAGTACCGCCCCGGCCAAGAAGCCGCGCCAAGTATCCGGCCGTTTAGACGGCCCGCGTGCGTGCGTCCGCGGGCCTTAGCTCTTGCGCTTGCGGGCCTGCTCGAGATTATCGAGCACCGTCCGAACGCCCGCCAGTTCGGGATTGAGTCGCAGAGCCCGGCGGAAACAGTCGACCGCCTCGTCGGCGTCGCCCAGGTGCAGGAAGCACTGCCCCATTCCGGCGGCCGCACCGAAATGATACGGGTTGATCTCCAGCGCCTGCCGGCAATCGCGGATGCTGTCGGTGTAATAGCCCAGACCGTAGCGGGCGATCGCTCGTTGGTTCCAGGCCTCGGCAAACCAGGGCGACATCTCGATCAACTCGCCGGCCGAGGTGAAGGCCTTGTCGTACTCTTTGGCGACGTTGGCTCGGATGGCGTGCTCGAGCAAGTGCTGCTCGGTCGGAGAGCCTGCCCGGCACCAGATCGCCCGCAGGGCGTTTTCCGAAAGGGCCCGGACGCCCCGGTCGTGATCCTGCAGGGAGCGGCCTAGCGCCGCGTTGGAGTCGTACGTGCCGACATAACCCAACGCCAGGGCGGCCGCCCGCCGGCAACTCCGCGAGGGATGGCCGAGCAGGCGTTCTAAAGTGGACGACGCATACCGAGCGGTAACCTTGCGAACGAACGACGGAGCGTCCTGATCGTCGAGGAATTGCTGGTATAGGAAGTCGAGCAGAGGTAAGCGGGGTGCCGGACCGCTCACGAAGGGATACTCCGCGAATACTGCTGGTAACGAATATGCCGGTTTTGCCGGGGTTTAGTCCCAGTCTAGTTGGGCTCCGAGGCTTTTCCAGTGAAAAACGTCACGAGAACTTGGCCGGGGCCGTAGTTGGCGGGGGCCGTGCTCGGCCGCCGGCCAACCAAACAAACACGGCGGCCGCCGGCCAAGCAAACAAACAACTCGGCCTGCCTGCTCGCAGTGAAATTCGCCTCCCCTGCCCGTTCTGAGCGTCTGTTCAACAGCCGTTCGAGCGACGAAAATGGCATCGGGGAGGGACCGGGGAGTGAGCCGGAATACCGAAGCGAAATTGCCGGCAAAGGCGCCGTCCGGGCGTCGTTTTGCCGGCCTGTTGCGTCACCTGCGGACCGCAATTCGGCCGCTCGTTTTTGGTTGGGCGATGGTCGTTTTAGCCGTCGCCGTTGTCGAACCGACGGCGGCGCAGTCCCCCGCCACGCAGTCCCCAGCCGCGCAGTCCCCCGTCGCGCGGCAGCTCGTCGCACAGGCTCCCGCCGCACAAGATAACTTCGGTGCTCCCGACGGTTTGCGCGCCGTTTGGGACCGGACCTATTCGATCTCAAAATCCGGAACGACCTTGCGGCAAGCGGTCGACGGATTGGCGACGACTTCCGGCATGGCGGTGGTCCTCGATCGACGGGCCGATCCCGAGCGACGTGTTACGCTCGACGTCCAAGACATGCCGCTCGGGCAAATTTGGACCGATCTGGCGGCGAGTTGCGGCTTGAGTGTTTCCTGGGTCGGGCCGGTCTTGTACCTGGGGCCGCCGGAAGCGGCGGCCGCCCTGCGTACGCTCGCGGCGTTGCGCAGGGACGACGCCGCGAAGCTGCCGCCCGATCTGCGGTCGGCGCTGGCGACCAAAAAATCGATCAGTTGGGCCGATCTGGAAGAACCGCGATCATTGCTGACGAGCTTATCCGCCGAAGCCGGACTGCGGCCGGCGGGCGACGGCTTGCCGCATGATCTTTGGCCCGCCGCACGATGGCCCGCGCTCTCGTTGGTCGACCGCCTGACGCTGTTGGCGATCGAGTTCGATCGGACGTTCACCGTCGATCCGGTTTCGCGAACGCTCACGCTCACCCCGATTCCCGACGCCGTCGCCTTCGAGCGCTCGTATCCGGCGCCGCCCAATGCGGCCGACACGGTGCGGCGCTGGCAACTGCTCGCGCCGCAAGCCTCGGTTCGGTTGGTCGGGAATCAGGTGGTGGTCGCGGGTCGCGAGGAGGACCATGAGGCGATCGCGACCGGCCGGGGGCGACGGGTGGTTCCCGCCGCAGTCGCGCCGGCACCGCCCGGCGCGGCGAAACCGCCGGCCAACGCCCGGGTGAAGCCGCCGGCCGGTACTCGCGTGTTCACGTTGCGCACCCAGGAGCAGCCGCTCTCGGCCATCGTCGACGCCTTGAGGCGCCAGGGGAACGACGTGCGGATGGACGAGGCGGCATTGAAGCGGGCCGAGATCGACCCGGCCGGCCGGACGAGTGTGGAGGTCAAGGACGCGACGCTCGTCGAACTGTTGGAAGCGGCCGGGAAGCCGCTGGGGCTGACCGCACGGCAGGTCGGCAAGGCGGTCGAACTGGTTCCGCGGCCGTAAGTCGTCGGCGGGCGATGAGCCGCGACCGCACACGCAACGGTCCCATCGACGCGGCTACGCCCGTTCGACGAGCCCAGCTCAGGCAAGCGCGGCTGCGGCATGCGTAGCCGCGACGGAAAACGGGATCGGGACCTCGTACCCGAAACGCGACAAGCTACGCCGGCCTGTGGATGCCGTCGTAGCTTGTTACGCGATGCGCGTGATGCGCACGTGATTCGGTTCGGCGATCGCTCGCCTCAAGTGCGAACTTGGCCGGGGCCGCACTTGGCCGGGGCCGCACTTGGCCGGGGCCGTACTCGGCCGCCGGCCAAGCAAACAAACGCTGCGGCCGCCTGCCAAGCAAATAAGTAATTACACGCCGTACTTGGCGAGCTTTTCGCGGAGCGTATCGGCCGTGAAGGGCTTCACGAGATAGTCGCTCACGCCGGCCTCGATCGCCTGGAGGACACGGCCTTTTTCGGCTTCGGTCGTCACCATGATGATCGGGATGTTCGCGTCTTGCTTGCGGATTTCCTGGATCACTTCCAGGCCGCTTTTGCCCGGCATGTTCCAGTCGGTCAGCACGAGGTCGAAATCGCCCGGCTTGAACAAATTGCAGGCCTCGACGCCGTCGGCGGCCTCGGTCGCCGAAGGAACGCCCACCGCCAGGAGCGATCGGAGGATGATCTTGCGCATCGTGCTGGAATCGTCGGCCACCAAAACTCGCAGACTCATGGTAATTTCCTCGATCGTTTTCGACTTCGGCTTGGATCTTCGCCGGGGGGCTTGGCCCCGGAAGGGATCACTGGAACGGGTGGTTCGGACGCGAAAACGTAGGTCGCCGTTCGCCCATGTCAAAACGCTGACGGAATGCGCGGCAAAAAGGGCGCGACCGCTGCGGAACGGCGGAATTTTTTTGCGTATTTCCGCATAAATCGAGGGTCTCCCGAATTGGGGGATCGCGAAATGCCCGGTCGCCGACGGCATTAATCGTCACAAGTCGACCGCCGATCTGTGGCATACCGAAGCGATGGAAATGGCGCCGTGGAAAACCGGCGTTTCGGTCACCAAAGAGACGTTGGAATCCGAAGCTAGAGTTCCCCGAATTTCCTTGCCGACGAAACACGGCAATTTTCCCAAGAGGAGCAGGCAGTGACGAATACCACGCTCGCGGCGCCGCCGTCGCACGGCAAACGCGGAGAGAGCATCGGCACGATGCAGTTGGTCAGCTTCAGCCTGGCCAACGAAGAGTACGGAATCGAGATCACCAAAGTCCAAGAGATCATTCTCATGGGCGAGATCACGCGGATTCCGCAGACGCCGGAATTCATCAAGGGTCTGATCAATCTGCGGAGCACGGTCATCCCGATCGTCGATCTGCGGTTGCGATTCGGCCTGCCGGAAGAAGCCCGGACCGACGACACCCGAATCATGGTCGTGAACACCGCCGGCAAGACGATCGGAATCGTCGTCGACGCGGTCAGCGAGGTCTTGCGGATCTCGAACGATCAGATCGCCCCGCCCCCGCCGACCGTGGTCGGCTTGGGCCGCGACTACCTCACCGGCCTGGTGAAGCTCGACAAACGGCTCCTGATCCTCTTGGACATCGAGAGGATCGTGGGCGCCGAAGACACGAAGAATCTCACCGGCTAACGACCGGCATCGAAGCGCAGATTGAGTCCCGCCGCATACCCGTTTTCAACCGCCCGCACAACCTACCCGTTTTCGGAGAATTCCAGTTATGGCCGCCGCCACCAAGACTCCCGCCGCACTGAAAGCCATGCAAGCCGAGTTGACCGTCTCGAAGTCGATGTCGGAAAACTCGCCGGTCAACATCATCATGGCCGACCGCGATCTGAAGATCACGTACCTCAACCCGAGCAGCGCCAAGACGCTCAAGACTCTCGAGCACCTGCTGCCCGTCAAGGTCGAGGAGATCGTCGGCAAGAGCGTCGACATTTTCCACAAGGTGCCGGAACACCAGCGGCGGATTCTTTCGAACCCGAAGAACCTGCCGCACCGCGCCGTGATCCAGGTCGGTCCGGAAAAGCTCGACCTGTTGGTGAGCGCCGTGATGGACGACAAAGGTGAATACCTCGGCCCGATGGTCACCTGGGAAGTGGTGACCGCGAAGCTGAAGACGGAACGCGTCGCCGCTGAAAAGTCGGCGATCGTCGAGAACGCCCCGATCAACATCATGTTGGCGGACCTCGACCTGAACATCACTTACATGAACAAGGCCAGCGCCAAGACGCTCAAGACGCTGGAGCACCTGCTGCCGGTCAAGGTCGAGGAGATCGTCGGCAAGAACGTCGACATCTTCCACGCCAATCCCTCGTACCAGCGCCGGCTGCTTTCGGATCCGAAGAATCTGCCGCACCGGGCCAACATCAAGGTCGGCGACCAGACGCTCGACCTGTTCGTGTCGGCCACCTACGACGCCGACGGCAAGTACGTCGGCCCGATGGTGACCTGGGAAGTGATCACCGCCCGGTTGAAGCTCGAACAAGACAAGAAGGAAGCCGACGCCGACTCCGCGATGGTCAACGCCGTGCTGAGCGGTTTGGGCAGCGCGACCAAGATCGACGAAGCCATCACGCTGACCCTGAACGCGATCCGCGAAGGGTTGGGCGTGGCGTACGGTTCGTTCTGGCTTCGCGACACGAAGGAAAACGCCTTGAAGTTCCAGGCCGAGAGCGGCAGCGTGAACGACGAGTTCCGCAACGCTTCGCGAGCCGCCTCGTTCCGCGAAGGCGTGGGCCTCTCGGGCCGCGCTTGGAAGAACCGCGACGTGGTGTTCGTCGAGAACATCGCCGACGTCAAGGATTGCGTGCGGGCCCCGATCGCCGCCAAGCTCGGCGTGAAGTCGGGCTACTGCGTGCCGGTCATCATCCGCGGCGAGGTCTACGGCACGGTCGACTGCTTCGCGTTGGAAGTGCACAAGCCGTCGGATAACCGGATGGAATCGTTCCGGAACATCGCCCGGCTGGTGTCGCAGGCCCTGACCCGCATCCAAGACGCCCAAGAGCTTCGCGACAAGGTCGACCAACTCGTGACGGTGGTTAACGCCGCCGCCCGCGGCGACCTGACCGAGGAAGTGACCGTCACCGGCACCGACGCCGTGGGCGAATTGGCCGGCAGCCTGAAGACCATGCTCGGCGACCTCCGCGGCATGATCAGCCAGGTGGTCGAGAGCGCGGCCCAGTTCACTGAAGGCTCCCGCGTGATCGCCGAGAGCTCGCAGTCGCTGGCCACCGGCGCCCAGACCCAAAGCTCGAGCGTCGAAGAGATGAGCGCCGCCGTCGAAGAGCTGACCCGCAGCATCGAGGCGGTGCGCGACAACGCCGGCCAGGCCGACGCCACCGCTCGCGAGACGAACAAGCTCGCCGCCGAAGGAGGCGTGGCCGTCACCAAGAGCGTCGAGGCCATGGGCCTGATCAAGAACAGCTCGGAGCAGATTTCGGAGATCATCCAGGTGATTTCGGAAATCGCCAGCCAAACGAACTTGCTCGCCTTGAACGCGGCCATTGAAGCGGCCCGGGCCGGCGAACACGGCCTCGGCTTCGCGGTGGTCGCCGACGAGGTTCGCAAGCTGGCCGAGCGGTCGAGCCAGGCCGCCAAGGAAATCTCCTCGTTGATCAAGGAATCGACGAAGCGGGTCGACGAAGGGGCCAACCTGAGCGAGCAAACCGGCAAGGCCCTGACTCGCATCCTGCAAGGCGTCGAAGCTTCGGCCTCCAAGATCTCGGAGATCGCCGGGGCGACCGTCGAGCAGGCCCGCAGCGCCGGCGAAGTGTCGTCGGCGATTCAGAACATCGCCCGCGTCACCGAGCAAGTGGCGGCCGGCAGCGAGGAAATGGCCTCGAGCAGCGAAGAGTTGGGCGCCCAGGCGGCCGGTCTTCGCGACATGGTCTCGCGGTTCCGTACCTCGAAGTAGTTCTTAGGCGTTTTGTCGGTGCCGCTCGCCGTCGGAAGACGGCGAGCGGCGCCGAAGCGCCGCTCCCGACGCCGTTTCGCCCGCCCCCCGCCCGTCCCCCCCGCCCCGAGTCCGACATGCTTCTCAACGACCGCGAACAAATCAACGACGAGCAGTTGGCTCGGTACGGCGATCTGATCTACCGACGGACCGGGATCCGGTTGTCGCCGCAGAAGAAGATGCTGCTCACGAACCGGTTGCGTCGTCGGTTGCGCGACACGAAGGTGGCGAATTTCGACGACTACTACGATTTGCTGCTGCGTCTGAAGGCCGACCACGCCGAGTGGGACGCTTTTTTGCAGGAGATTACGACCCACGAGACGTACTTGTTTCGTGACGAGCTGCATTGGAATTGGTTTCGCGCGAAGTTCCTGCCGGGGATCATCACGGAGGCCCAGCAAGGCAAACGGCCGAATCGGCTGCGAATTTGGTCGGCCGCCTCGAGTACCGGCGACGAGGCCGCGACGATCGCGACCTGCATCGCCGCCGGCCTGCCGAACCCGGCGTTGTGGAAAGTGCAAATCGTCGGGACCGACATCGGAATCGGGGCCGTCGAACAGGCCAAAAAGGCCGCGTTCGGCGAGCGGGCCATGAAGCTGGTCCCGGAAGACCTGGCGCGCCGCTTCTTCGTGAAGGATCCGCAGGTGAGCCTGTGGCGGGCCAAGCCCGCGATCGTCGACATGATGCGGTTTCGGCAGCACAACCTGCTCGACCGGCTCGACGAAGAGCCGTTCGACCTGGTGGTGCTGAAGAACGTGCTCATTTATTTCGACGGCGCCAGCAAGCAGACCGTCATGAGCAACGTTCGAGAGAAGATCCGTCCCGGAGGCGTTCTGCTGGCCGGCGCGGCCGAAGGAGTCTCCGATCTGGTCCGCGGCATGGAACGCTTGGAATCCTGGCTGTTCCGCAATCCCCCCAAGGTTTAACGGAACGGGAAGACTATCGTGGCCGAAACGCAAGACGACATGCTCGGCGAGATGCTCAGCGACTTCGTCGACGAAGCTTCGCAGTTGCTCGACCGGCTGAACGCGAACATGCTGCTGCTCGACGAGCAAGTTCGCTCCGGAAGGAGCGAGGTCGAACTCGATTTGCTGAACGAGATGTTCCGCTCGGCGCACAGCATCAAGGGCCTTTCCGCCATGTTGGGCCTGGCCGACGTCAATCAGCTCACGCACAAAATCGAGAACGTGCTGGATGCGACGCGGAAACGCGAACTCCCCTCGACCCGCGAATCGGTGGACCTGCTGTTCCAAGGAATCGATCGGCTGTCGGGCATGATCGACGCCCTGAAGGTCGGCGGCGGCGAACCGGTCGATTGCGAAGAGGTCGTCGACGGCATCCAGCGGCTGCTGCGGGCCGCCAACTGCGATCGGGCCGCGTCGAGCCAGGCCGACGCCGACAAGGCGCTGAAGGCTATTTCGGCCGAAGCGGCCGCACCGGCCGTCTCCCTGGCCGTTCCCCTGCCGACGCCGATCGTGCAGTCGGTACCGGTCGCCCCGACGCCCGCACCACATGCCGCGGTCCCCGCGCCGGTCGCCTCCAACGGGGCCGACGATCTCGTCGCCCAATTTGCCGCGATCGAAGACGAGCGGGAACTATCGGACAAGTACCTGGGAATCTTCATCGACGAGGCCCAGATCTCGCTCGACGAACTCTCCGAAATGCTGCTGGCGACCGAGCAACATTCGTCGCGCGACGGAGTGCAGAAACTGTTGATCACCGCCCACCGCCTGAAGGGGTCGGCCGCCTGCGTCGGTCTGAATCGTCCGGCGAAGCTGGCGCACCTGATGGAAGACGTGCTGCAGAAATTGTACGACGGCTCCGCCGCGCTCACGGCCGAGCAGGCCGACGCGCTGCTGAAATGCACCGACGGGCTGCGAAAATACGTCGACGGCCTGAAGACCGGCGGCCCCGAATCATCGACTTTCGGCGAACTGGCGGTCGAACTCTTGAACTCGTGCCCGGTCGCGGGCCGCCCGGCGGCTTGTGAAGCCGCGCCGTCCGCCCCGCCGGCTCCGACGTCGGTCGCCGTCGCATGCGCGGGCGCTTCGCATCCCGGAGCCGCGACGGTCGACGGCGCTTGGCGCGACGAGCCGGCTCGGCACTTGTCGGGCGACGTGCGCGGCGTCGTGGGACGCGTCCACTTCACGCCGGGCTTGCCGTTGGCGTCGCTCAAGGCCCAACTCGTGTGCGAGAAACTGCTGCAAGCCGGCGAACTCGTGTATTGCGATCCGGCACCAGACGTGATCGACCAACTCGATACGATCGAAACGCTGACGTTCGCCCTGACCCACGCCGGCGGCTGCAACCCGTCGCCCGCTCCGCTGCAAATCTCCGGCGTCGACCGGATCGATTGGGAACCGATCAACGCGGCGGCGGTGAAGGCGGCCGCACGGACCGCGATATCGCCAAACGTGACGACGAAGGAAGCGATCTGTGCGGCGGCACCCGCACAAGCCGCGGCGGCTTCGGACGTCGCAACGCCGATCGCCGGCGCCGCGGGTTCGGCTCCGACCCGCCCGGTCGCCGCCGGCGACCACGAGGCCGCCAAAGCGCCGGAAACGACCGCCAAGCCCGCCGAAACGCTCCGCGTCGATATCGAACGGCTCGATCAACTCATGAGCCTCGCCGGCGAACTGGTGATCAACAAGTCGCGCTTCGCCAGGATCAGCGACGGGTTGCGGCACCTGAACGTCGGCCGACAAACGAAAACCACGTTCAACCTTGCGCTCGACGGATTAAAAGAACTGGCGGAAGCCGGCGATCCGACGGATCCGGCGTCGCTGGAGACGATGCGCAGCCAGGCCCGCCGACTGGCCGGGAACCTGGAAAGCCTGCGGGCGACGATCGACCAGTTGGTGGTCGCGCGGACCGACATCGTCGATTTGGGCGAGGCCGTGCACCAACTGGCGCGCGTGGCCGACGGCATCCAGAAGAGCGTGATGAACACGCGGATGGTGCCGATCGGGCCGCTGTTCACCCGGTTCCGCCGGGTGGTCCGCGACATTACCCGCCTGAACGGCAAGGACATTCGCCTGGAGATCAACGGTGAAAACACCGAACTCGACAAGCGGATGATCGACGAACTGGGCGACCCGCTGATCCACATGATCCGCAATTCGGCCGATCACGGAATCGAATCGCCCGAAATTCGCGAACAGGCGGGCAAGCCCCGCCACGGGACCGTGACGCTCGACGCCTTCCATCGCGGCAATCACATCGTGATCCAGGTTCGCGACGACGGCAAAGGGCTCGACCAGGGGCGGATCAAGACCAAGGCGATTGAACGAGGATTGATCACGGCCGGCGACGCCGAGAACCTCTCGTCGGCCCAAACCTTCGCCCTGATCTGGGAGCCGGGCTTCAGCACGGCCGAAAAGGTCACCGAGATCTCCGGCCGCGGCATGGGGATGGACATCGTCAAGAGCAAGATCGAGGCGCTGAACGGCACGGTCGAATTGGATAGCCGGGCCGGTGAAGGAACCGTGATCACGATCAAGCTGCCGCTGACGCTGGCTATTCTGCCGAGTCTGTTGGCGCGGATCGGCGGCGTCGTTTACGCCCTGCCGATCGAGACGATCAACGAAATCGTCAGCGTCGCGCCGGAAAACCTGACCACGGTCCACGGCAAGCTGACCACCCACGTTCGGCAGCGGGTCGTTTCGATCGTGACCATCGACGACGTGTTCGGACGACACGGGCGCCGAATCGATACGACGGTCTCGCGCGGCGAGCCGCTCACGCTGGTCGTGATCGGATTCGAAGGGCGCGAGATCGGCCTGGTGGTCGACGACCTGATCGGCGAAGAAGACATCGTGATCAAGTCGATGTCGGAGAATTACAAGAATGTGGAAGGCCTGTCGGGCGCGTGCGTGCTCGGCGACGGCCGCGTGTCGCTGATCGTCGACGTGGCGACCGTGATTCAACTGGCCGCCAAAAACACCGTCGCCGCCGTTTCGAAATAGTTTGTTGCAATAGTTTGGTGAAATAGGAAGCAATCCCGTGATGAGCCTGACCCCGACCGCCGAAACCGATTTGCTCGAAATGCTGCACGGCCTGTTCGCCGCGGCCACGCATGAGGCTTCGGCCGCCATGTGCCGCTGGACGGGCGGGTTGATCACCCTGACGCTCGACGAGCTGCGCACCGCGCCGGTCGAACGGGTTTGCCAGGAACTGGGGATCGGCGACGAAGCCCTGACAATGGTGGTGCTGCAACTGACGGGCGAATACGGCGGCGACATGGTGCTCGCATTCGACGACGTCAACGGACGCCGCCTGGCGGCCGGGCTGCTGGGGCGTCCGGTCGAAACCTCGCCGGAATGGACCGAACTGGAACAATCGGCGTTGAACGAGACGGGCAATATCCTCTCCTGCGCCTACCTCAACGCCGTGACGCGGCTGGTGGGGGTCGACCTGATTCCGTCGCCCCCCTACTTCATGCAAGACTTCGCCGCCGGCGTCGTCGAGCAGGTGCTGCTGCCGCACGCGCTGAGCGGTGACGACGTGCTGGTTTGCCGGACCCGCTTTCACCGCGAGGCCGAGCAATTGAGCTGGCACGTGTTTTTCGTACCCAACGCCGCGCTCCGCCGACGGATGACCGAGGCCTTGCACTCGGCCCGCGCGTAGTCGCCGCCCCACAACGCTCCCGATTGACCGCCGACGCCGTAGACCGGAAGGATGAGTAGCATGTCGGAAACCGTGACCTTGGAAAAAACGTCGACCCTGCACGTCGGCATGGGACAAGCCGTCGTCGCCCCGCCGGGCGGATCGCTCCAGGCGGTGCTCGGCTCGTGCATCGGACTGGCCGTGTACCACCCGCGTCTGAAGCGTTCGGCGTTGGCGCATGTGGTGCTGCCCGACTCGCACGGCAACGGGGCCTGCCCCGCCAAATTCGCCGATACGGCGGTGCCGCACTTGGTGGCGCTGTTGGCCGCCGAGGGAGTTCCGGCCGCCGGGTTGGTGGCCAAGATCGCCGGCGCCGCGAGTATGTTCGGCAATACGGGGCCGATCCAGATCGGCGAATCGAACATTGCGGCCGTCAAAGCGGCCTTACAGAAGGCCCGGATCTCGATCGTCGGCGAGGACGTCGGCGGCGGCAAAGGGCGACGCATGAAGGTCGAAGGCGACAGCGGACGGGCGGCCGTCGAAGTCGTCGGTCGCCCGTCGTTGGTGATCTGATCCGAATCCGTCACGACCGATCGCGAAAAACGCGAACCCAAACATTTTAATCACTTTTCGCTAGTTCGAGGAACGCACCCATGCCCGGTAAACTTCTCGTCGTCGACGACGCCGTGATCATTCGCGAAATGATCAAGGACGTCGCCAAAGCGGCCGGTTGGACGATCGTCGGCGAAGGCCGTAACGGCCAAGAGGGGATCGACCGCTACCGGGAACTTCGTCCCGACGTGGTGACGCTCGATCTGGTGATGCCTGAATTCGACGGCCTGCACGCCGTGCGCGGGATCCGCGAAATCGATCCCGCGGCCCGGATCGTGGTCGTCAGCGCGCTCGACCAGAAAGACACGCTCAAGAGCGCGTTCAAGCTGGGGGCGAGCGACTTTCTCGTGAAGCCTTTCGACCGCAAGGTGCTGGCCGAAACGCTGGAAAAACTGCTGGCGACCGCGGCGACGGCGTAAAGATCCGATAACGACCGGGAAAAAGCTTCGGCCTGCGCGGCCTATAGTCGAGAGCCGGTCCGTCTCCGACCGGAATCTTATGACGGCGCCGCGAAAGGCCGGCCCGCTCCGCGCGACTGTGCTTGTCGCAGACAAGAATGCGATTTGACCTGATTGTTAAGGCAGATCCAGCGATTCTTGGATGCACAACTCCAGGCGTTGAACTGAGTCGAGCATTAAGCGCATCGGTTTGGACCACGACGGCCGGTCGCACTTTCGTCCCTCTTCCAGAAACGAATGCGATCGGCAACAAAACGACGTCACCACGGCTAACTTTGCGGACGGTGCTCATCGTAATTGTCGTAGGCATCCATGAGCGGATCGGACCATCCGGCGTCGCCCGCCGTTTTGGCGATGAGCGGGTACATTTCTCGCGGATCAATGTCGTCAATGGCGGTGAGCGCGCGGAGCCGTTCAAATTGGTCCGCGGGGATGAGATAGTAGACCCGTTGCGTACGTTCGTCTATGACGAGGACCGGTGCGCCCCCTTCGGCTTCAAGTGCGGCTCGTTGCTGCTCGCTGAGTACCGGCGTCATGGTTCAATTCTCCCTGGTATAGTCTACCGCGAAAGAATGATTGCGGCCGGAACAAGCCGGCAAAGCCGCTCGTGGTAAACGCAACGATCGAGCCGGAAAAGCCGTAGGGCCGGTTTCACCGGCCGTGTTTTGAAGGCGCGAAAATCGGCCGGTGGAACCGGCCCTCTCGCCTAGTGCAGCACTTTGCTGACGAGTTCTTTGAACTTTTCTTCGATCTTACCTTTGAACATCATGGCGGCGAACGGGATGTCGCCGGCGATGTTCACGGCGTCTTCCGTCACGGTCATCGTGCCGCTGATCTTGATGCCGCTCGTCGAGAGCTGGAATCCGAGCACGCCGTCGGAGTCCCACTTGGACCAGTCTTCGGTCATATTCTTCAGCTGCTCGACGCCCATTTCTTTGGCGCGGCCCAGCCCGTTCTTCAGCGACTCCTTGGCCTTTTCCTTGCCGAACGTGTGCGGCACCGACGAAGCGAATTTGGGCATGACGTTTTGTGTGGTTGAGGGATTCGGACAAAATGTTTTGCGGGCCGTTTGCTTAAGGTCCGCCTACAGCAGTTTTTCGCGCAGTTCGGTGAGTAGCCGCACGGCATGGCCGATCTCGGCTTTTTGTCGCTCCGGCTCCTGCGGAATTTCCCGCTCGATCGTCAGCGGGCCGGAATAGCCGATTTCCTTGAGAGTCTTCAGGTAGTTGTACATTCCGACGTCCCCCTGGCCGAGCGGCACTTCCGAGCCCCATTCCTGGCCGGGCCGCTTGGCCCAGGTGCCGTCCTTGCAGTGGATGCTCCGGACGTACTTGCCCACCTTCCGTAGCGCGGCGATCGGCTCCTCGGTGCCGTACAGGATCATGTTGGCCGGGTCGAAGTTGATGAACAGGTTGTCGCGGCCGACCGCGGCGATGAACTGCAGCAGCGAGTCGGCTGTTTCCTGGCCCGTTTCCAGGTGCAGGGCCTGGCCGTTTTTCTTGGCGTGGTCGCAAATGTCGCGGGTGACGGTCACCACTTCGTCGAACAGCTTGTCGGCCTTGTCGTGCGGCACGAAGCCGACGTGCAGGGCGATCACCGGGCATCCCAAGAGCTTGGCGAAGTCGGAGATTTCCTTCATCTCTTTGACCCGCGCCGTCCGCGTGGCCGCCGGCACCAGGCCGACCGTGCGGACCACGGTCGGAATATCGGCGTAGCTCTCCCCTTCGAAGCCGCCGAACACGGCCGACAGCGTGATGCCGTATTCCCGCAGCTTCGCCAGAAAGGCTTGCGCCTTTTCGGGGGTGCGGCTGGAGCCGTGCGGGGCGTGCAATTGAATGGTCGGGACGCGCAGCTCGCGGGCGACCTCGAGCTTGACGCCCAGCCCCGCATCGACACTGGCGAAGACGCCGATCGGCCACTGACTCATAAACCGTGCTTCCTGACTGAGTTTGAAATCGAATCGGGAACCGACGCTAACCGATACTTCGGAACTCCCGTCGCTTACGCTCGGGGCTCGCTGACTTGAAGCTTCAAACCTTTTCGGCGGGCGGTTCGTTTTCCGGCGTTTCGTCTTTGTTGATGTCGAACCAGTTGTCCAAGAACTCGATCCGGCGGTTTTCCTTGATCGCGATGTTCGTGGTCAGGGCGATGATCGCGTCGGCCATCGCCACTTCCGGCTTGCAGCGCGGCTGCACGTCGGGGTTCTTGGCATCGGGATTGTTCTCGATGCAGTACGCCCAGTGCTCGATCTCTTCGGTATAGCCCTTGCTCGGCGGCACGGCGAGCGCCCGTTCTCCCACCGCCGCCGAGGGCGGAGCGCTGGCGGTCGTATCCAGCACCAGGCTTCCGTCTTTCGCCTTGGTCACGTCGACGAACGTCGAGGGACCGCCCGGCGCGGAATACAGCTCGTAGTCGGTTTCCCGATCCAGCACGATCGTTCCCGTCGTCCCCATGACGATCTCGCCGTAGCCCCCCCAGCCGTTGCCGTTGATCGACGAGTATGAAACGACGACCTTCTTGTGCTTCAATTCCGGATCGTTCGGATTGTAAGCCGGGGCCGGGAATTCGTAGTTGCAGTAAACGTGATCGTCGCACTCGCGATCGTTCCTGAAGATACTCCGATTGCCCACGCCCACCACGGTCAGCGGCCGGGCCTTCTTGCCGTCGGTGCGCAGCGCGCTGCAGAAGATGCCCGAGGCGTCGAGCTGGTGGCTGCCGAGTTCGGCCATCAGGCCGCCCCCGGTGCGAGCCCATAGACGCCAGCGAATCAGTTCTTCCAGCGGCGAATAGGTGTAGTCCTTGACCTCGCCCTTATTGCCGGGAATCGTTTTCGATTGGTACCCGTACTTCGCGGCGTCGACTTCACTGTCTTTGAGCAACAACTCCAATTGGTTGACTCGTTTTTCCGCCGCGGCAATTCCCGATCCCGAACTCACCGCCGTGTCGAGCGCTTTCTTGGCATCGACAAGTTTTTTGGCCATGTCGGCGTCGGGTAGCGCGGGCTGCCAACTGTCTTTGCCCGGCAAATTGCCGCGATGCCATTGGGCGCGGATGTGGTGGATATCGCCGATCAAGCCCCGCTTGATGATATCGACGGCGTTATCGTACAAAATGCTGTAGTGCCGCTGATGGCCGGTGGCGAGGTGCTTGTTCGTCCGGTGGGCCACGCGGCCCATGCTCTTGCACTTGCCGACCGTTTGGGCCATCAGCTTTTCGGTCAGCACGTGCTTGCCGGCCTGCATCGCCTCGATCGCCACCGAGTGGTGCAGGTGCAGCGGCAGGGCGATGATCACGCCCTTGATCTTCGGGTCTTTGAGCAGTTCCTTGTAATCGGTGTAGACCTTGATCTTTTCTTCGGCTTTGTCGCGGGTTTTATAGCCGTATTTGGCCATCAAGCCCGGGCGCACCAACTGCACCGTGGGAGAACTCTGATCTCCTTCGAACGCCCGGTAAACGTTGTAGGGGCGGATGTCGGAAATCGCCACCACGTCGACGTATTCGGGATTCAGGGCGCCGATCAGCACGCCCCCTTCATCGCCGGTGCCGATGATGCCGATCGGCACGGCGTTCTTGACCTTGTTGTAGCCGAAGTAGAAGGCCCCCAGGCCGGTGCCGGCGCCCAAGCCGGCCGCCATGCTCCCCAGCAAGAAATCGCGCCGCGTTTGCCCGCCGCGCAAATCCTTGCCTGTTTTCGGAGTGCCAAGACCCGGATCGAGAGCGCTCCCGACGGCGGCTTCGAAGTTCGTTTTGCCCTTCAGCTTGTCTTCCGGAGTGAGGGGGTTCATGACGCGTCGTCCTTCTTGACCAAAAACGGTCGGATGAGCAGGTTGTGAATGATGAAATCGAGCCCCGCCCAGCGGCCGACGGGGAGCGTCGCGAGCACGAAGCAGCACATCATTTCGATGAACTCTTTCGTGACGTAGAGCGAGTGTCCCTGGGCCGGATGGGTCGGCGGAGCGTAGTAGCCGCCCCATTCCCATCGCGACGCCACGATCATCGCCAGGAACAAGCCGCCCCCCAGCGCCGACAGTCGCGTGAACAGGCCCGCCATCAGGCACAGACCGATGGCGATGCAGGCGTAGGTGACCATCAGGTCGCGATCCGCCAGCTTCTCGCGGAACGTTTGCGAGACTTCCTCGCCGCGTCGGTCGGCGGGCAACAGGCTCGAGAGGTCGGCCTTCAGGCCCGCCCGCCTTTCCAGCACAGTGGGATCCGAAGCTTGGAATTCACGTGACTTGAAGTCGCGGCCGCACTGACCCTATAGTGAGTCGTATTAATTTAAATCATACCAACATGGTCAAATAAAACGAAAGGCTCAGTCGAAAGACTGGGCCTTTCGTTTTAATCTGATCGGCACGTAAGAGGTTCCAACTTTCACCATAATGAAATAAGATCACTACCGGGAAATGGAAATTATC